>Ga0070689_100002052_pt1 | contig 13074 bp, 9 predicted proteins | sample KBSS23HmetaG_FD_64669 | JGI IMG/M metagenome (GOLD analysis project Ga0070689, IMG submission 64669) | Switchgrass rhizosphere microbial communities from Kellogg Biological Station, Michigan, USA - KBS S2-3H metaG | ecosystem: Host-associated > Plants > Roots > Rhizosphere ...
CCGCTCTGAACCGGTCGGGCGATTCTGGTATAAACCATCCTAACACCACGAAAACAAGGCTATTTTCAACTGAAGTGGCAACACAGTGATAGCCTTCCATCGAGGGTAACCTTCCTTTCTACCGCTTCTGCCAGCACCGTCAGCACCACGTGCGCGCCTGGTCGGTGGCTTGTGGTCCAGCCTTACGTCCTGCTTCTAATGTCCGTCTGCGACCAGGAGCCAGTCATTGAAACCATCGGCATGACGCTTCGATGGATACGACAGTGAACGTTCAGAGGCCTTGGGCTCTGACGATGCGATCGTCGTGAAATTCCCGCTTGTGGGATCATACCACCGCAGCCGCACCGTGCTGCCTTTCGCGATTTTCGTTGTATCAAGGATGACGGGGCGGCTCGTTGGAAAGTAGACCAGCGCAGCGCGGGATGAATAACCAGAGGCCGCCTGATCATCACCGCTACCCAGACCGCTTTTGAGGAAAGCTCCCGCATCGGGCAACCAGGTGGGATCGGCCACGTAGGCATCCAGGACTGTCCAGGCGTGTTTAGCGTCCAATTGGGGCGCTTCGCTCAGGATGTTGAGCCAGCCAGGGCCGCCGTCAAAGAGCCCGGTCACCCCATGCGGCCACCACTTTTCGTGGCCGAAATTGATGCCAGCCCCGCCGCGAATGAACGTGGCGCAGTCCCGCTCGCGTAACTCCTGGTTCTGTTGATCCTTATAGTGTGGCGCGTTCACATATGGGGGTTCGATGTCGACCACGGGATAGATTGCCGCGCCAGCCCGGTTATAGACCTTGTCGAACTGCGCAGACGAACTGCTGCCGTAATGGTAGATCGTGTCAGCGCTTTGTTTGAACCATTTATATCCGTCGGCGCCTTCGGCCGATATGAACTGGTCAAAGGAGGTTGAGCCATTGGCTGGCTCCGCGATTATCAGACGATGGCTGGACCCTTCAGCGTTTCGAATCCCGTGGAAGATGGCATCCAGACTCAGGGCAGGTCCCTCATTGTAGCGCCATTTAAAATCACCCATGACATGCCACACGATATTTGGGTAGCTGGCATAACGGGTGGCGACGGCCTTTCCAAAATTGTAGGCATTTGTGGTTCCGGCGGCGACCAGATCCGGCACCGTTCCGGTATTTCCCCAGCTCAGGAAAAACGAAAAGACAACAGTCATCTCCAACCGGGTCGCTTCGCGCATCACCCAGTCCATGGAAGACCAAGCCGGTCCCAGGGATGAAGCGTGCGGCTTCCCGCTAAAAAAGCTCTGGCCGGCTTTGTTCCTGTATCGATCGCCAAAGCTGTCATTCATATGGACACCAAAGGGCGATACGGTGATGGCATTAAATCCAAGGGCTTTCAGACCTTCCAACGCCTGCGTAATCTCGGCATCGGAACAGTTTTGCGACATCGCCCAGGACGACATGGTTTTCAAAAGATAGATTTTGCCGGTCTGGTCGATAAAGCGTCGGTTGGCGGTGCTTACCGGGTAGGCAAAACCGCCCGAGCCTCTCTTCAGTCCAGCCTCCTGCTGCTGGGCTGTCCGGCCACCGTTTTCAGTTTCGGCCGCCAATGCGGTCGTGGTCTCGATGAAGAGGTGAATCGCCAGCGCCACAACAATTGGAAGTGACAGGATACGCCCAAGCGGGAATGCAGCACACAGACAGGGGTTCTTGCTACCGTCGGAGGCCCCCCACTCAGTGCCAGGAATTTGTCGTCTCATAGCCTGAAGATTTGCTCTTTGGTTTGGCCGCAGCCGCTCCATTTAAAATCTTTCGCAAGATTTCGCAAAACTTCTCTGTTATTGACTTGGGACGAGGACGATTTGCGCCTGCAATTTGCTATTTGCTTGTTCCCTCGTTCTCGTCCTCGTCCTTCGTCCTCGTCCTCGAATTTTCCCCTGTTGGCCACTGCAATTTAAAATGCCCTAGGCCTTCTTGATGAAGGTCAGTGGGGGGCGTTGGTTGCGGCCGCGGCCTTTGGGATTGATGTCGCTGAGGTGAAGGGCCGTCGCGTAAACGTCACCGTGGTTTGGAATGAAGGAATCGCGATGCTTCTCGCGGCCCGGCTTGAGCTCGCCCGTCTGCGGGTCGTAGTTCGGATCCAGACCGCCGTCCGTCATGATGGGCACCGCCATGAGCGTCTTCTCCCCGATCGTGCCATATTGCCGGTCGCCTTTCACCTTGCCGCCAAGGAAGGCGCAGGAGGTGACTTTCCAATGCGCGCAAATGTCCTGGCCGCCAATCTCGGCATCCCTTTTCTCCTCCGAGATCTTTTTCTTGAGGATGCCCGCAACGTCGCCATGAAGTGAACGGCCGAACTCAGACGTGATCACGATGTGGGTGTGGTCGAAGAGCGACTTGCCGGTGCCGTTGTATTCCGTTTCCTTCAGCCGGCGGACAAAGGCGCGGATGGGATCCCAGAGATCCTCCTTCATCATCTGGCTTTGGTCCGGCATGCCGATCGGACGCTGGCCGTCCCGGGACCAAAGCTTGTCGCGGTTGCGGTGGGAATCGAACCGGCGCACGTCGCGGGACTCGATGAAGAAGCCGCAGGAGAGTCCGGCCCGCATCATCTCGTAGCTCATCATGGCCTGGACGTTGGCGTTCGGGGAGAATTTGCTGCGCGCTTTATTGCCGTTGACGCTGCGATAGGTGATCAATTCGTCGGCCGGCTTCACTCCGAATTCTTCCCGCAGCGTGGCATCGCTGAAAAGGCTGAGCAGACGATTGCGATCCAGCTTCCGCCCGTTCTCGGAGAGGGACAGATAAATCTGCCGGGCCGAGTTGTAGCTCTTGACTGCTTCGACGTGTTCATCCTTCACGAACTCGCGGTGCGCATTATCAAGGAAGACTTCGATCTCCCGGTTGATACGGTCGCCGGATTCGCCCTGCATCCGGAGCAGAAGCTTTTTCAGCCGCGCGGGCGTCCCGCCGTAGATGGTGTGGGCGTGGGACGGTCCGAGGGCGTGGTAATATCCGCGCCGGCCGGTGTACTGGACTTCGTTCAACTCACCGTCGGAAAGCCACCAGTGCCAGGAGAGGCTCGGCAGGACGTTGGATTGTCCGTAGACCTCAGCGAACGCCTGCATGACCGAACGTTCATCCTCCCCGCGTTCCTCGGTCTGCTTGATGTTATACTCGCCCATGTGGACCATGAGACGGTCGCGCGAATGGCCGGAGCCAGTGTGCATCGAACTCAGCACCGCCATGTCCTTGAAGAGATCCTTGCCCGACTCGGCAAGGTAGCCGTAGCGGATGTTGCCGTGGTTGTAGATCCCGTAGCCTTCCTTGCCCCAATCCAACACCCGATAACGCTCGTCGCTGACGTTGTCGAGGCGCTTTATGACGTTGTTGTCGGTCATCACGGGATTGAACATGTCGTAGCCGTTCCAGCCCCCTTCGAGATACCAGTAAACGAGAAAGTGCGGATTGGCATTGGCCGCCGCGGCGTCTTTGGCGATTCCGGCGGCCTGGGCGTCCGCCGGCATTCCGTGCACGGAGAAGTAAGAGAGGAAGTCCGCGCAACTTAAGCCGGCCGCGGTGACCGCGATATTCTTCAGGAATCCCCGGCGGGGCAGCGGCAGGGGCGTGACGAGAGCAGGAGCCGGCGCGGCGGCCTGAACATTGGCTTCGACCTGACAGGGCTTGTTCATAGGAAGGAGTGAGGTTGATGTTTCACTTTTTTGCCTTGTTCGTTCCGATGACGGCCCGGCCTTCGAGGTATTCGGGTGACGTGACCAAGGCGCGGATCAGACCGCGGATCTGGAATTGATTCTGATGGACCTCGTCCCAGAGCCGTTTGTAAAGGGCGCGCTCGTCAGCGCGATGGCGCATCGGTCGGCCGAAATAGAAACTGAAGTGCGTATTGATCATCGTGCGGATGAAGCGCTCCTTCTTTACCGCCTGGACCGCGAACGCCTCCATGCCGGTGCCCTTGAACGGGTACTCATCGACCAGGCCCTGATCGCTAGCGTCGAGGAGCAAGCCCTTTTCGTCCTTGGTTCGATACACGCCTTCGTCGGTCCAAAAGCTTCGCTGCAGCGCCAGAGGAGTGAGCACCTTGTGACAACTGTAGCAGATCGAACTCGGGTCGGTCGTGCCGAGTGCCGTCGCGCCTTCGCGCTGCTCGACGACTTCGGGTGGCACTTCATACACGTAGCCAAGAAACAACATGCTGACCTGCGCGGCATAGTTGTAATGCGGCAAGCCCGGCTTGCCTTCAATGAAGCCCCGGGTCGTCAACAGGCCGGTGCGACCGTGGTAATCAGGGCGCGGCTGTTTCTGGAACTCCCGATCGACGGTGTACTGCGCCGTAAGGATTTCCTGGAATGGCCGACGATTGAATGCGACGTAGCACCAAAGACGCGCCGGCTCATCCTGCATCTCGGTCCCCTGGCTTTCCAGGTAAAGCCGGATGCGATGAAAATAAAAGTCCCGGAATTCCTGGCTGTCCAGGAATCGGTCCGCGAATGACGCCAGCGTCGTCCCGGACTTCAACGACGCCAATTCATTCGCGTTGGGCGGACGGCCCACCAGATCGAGGGCGAGCTTGACCAGTTGCAGGCGTTGTTTCTCCGCCGCGTTGCGAGTGTTGAACAACGACGGCGGCCGGGTGAAAAGAAAATCCGGATGCCGCATCAGCGCGCGGCACAAAGCCTCCCACGCCGCCTGCTGCGCGTTGCGCCTCGGAGCCGTGAAACGCAGCACCGGTCCGTCCCCCGAAACTTCGACGGGAACTCCGCGGGTCTGGCGCCAGCGGTATTCGAGCTTGCTCCCTTGCACCGTATAGGACGACGACGCATCGATCTCGACTTGCGCTTCCGCTTTGGCCAGCGGCGTAAACGCGAGCTGGACGATGGGCGACGACTGGTGCGCCTTAACGATGACCGGGGCGCGCCGTTCGTTGTCGCTCTTGCCGGGATAGAAGATGTGAATTTGGTAAAATCGGTTCGAGTCCCAGCCACTTCCGGCGCCCTGCTTGAGCGACGGCTTGAAGCGCAGATACCGCTCACCCTTGGCTTTGTTTTCGTCCTGGAGCTGCGTGCCCTTGCGGTTGTAGGCGGCGAATTGTCCCGCGTCATAGGCCTTCCAGGCCTCGCTGCCTTCTGCCTCCTTGCTGTCGACGGTGAAAGTGGCGCCTTTCTCGGGAGGAACGAAATCAATGGCGCCGGCGGTCACCCGGGCGCGCGTGCCCCGGTTGTTGATCTCCACGTAGTCATCCGCCCCAAATTGGAACGAGCCCTCGAGCTCGGCGAACGGCCTCGAGTCCTCCCGGCAGTCCACGAAGAACCTGGCCTCGCCCTTGTCCGGGACGGACGGTGCGGGCATCACGGCGAGTTTGCCATCGCCCGGCGCGAAGATCTCGACGAGCACATTCGAAGCGTTGTTCGCGTTCTTCCGCCACAGCACCGACACTTCGTATCTGCCGGCTTTCGACACCCGGATGGGCACTTGAATATGGCTCGCCCCTTTCTCCACATTTTCATCCTCGTAACTGGTGATGCCATCGCGGTCGTTCAGTTTCCATGCCCCCTCGGGTTGCACCAGCGGGTTGTCCGCCGCCACGACCGTCGTCGTCGCGTCCAGCACATTCTTGAGTTCCATCCCGGCGAAGGAAACATTTTCGATGGTTTGCGCATTGTGAATGACCAATCGTTGCGCCTCCCCTTTGGGCTCAAGAGCAAAAACCCGGTCGAGTTTCTGCCGGACAAGCGATCCTTTGTCCGTCGCGTCGCCGGCCGTCTGGTTTACGAGTTCCTGGTAAATTCCCGTGACATCGCCACGCACCGGGATGACGACGTGCCGGCGGACAGAATGTTTTGTTGCCGGGTCCGACACCGTCAGCTCGAATCCCAGTTCATAATCGCTTCGCTGAATCGCGTCCTTCTCCCGATACGCGCCCTGGATGAGTCGGAAGGCGGCCTGCAGCTCCGTCCCGGACGGCTCTCGAAATAGCATCGCCTGGTAGACGCGCGCGATCTCCCGGCGATACGCCGCGTCCGCTTTGCTCAGTCCCTCGGGCGACGGAAGTTTGTCCGCGCGTCCGGCAAACGGGCCGGCGTGTCGGGAGTAAGCGAGGGCGGCAACATCACGCGACAGCATCTCCAGCCCGCTGAGAAACGACGAGGATGGCTGGCTCGACTCGTTGAACCGATCCTTGAAATCCGCCCCGGCGAACATCGCCACGTTTTCCGCGAACAAATCCCGTCCATCGCGTACCCAATCGTCGGCGAAGATGGTCTGGACCTTCCCGCGCAACTGTCGGTAGGTGAGGAATTGGTTGTCCACCCCGTCCACCACCGGGCCGCGGTAGGGCGGGAGTAGCGAGGCTGGAAATACCTCGTCCCTGTTACATTCGAGTGGCCAGCGCTGATTGACATCAACGAGGAAGGCTCGCAATTGCGCGACCTCCTCCGGTGACCACGGATCGGCGTGTTTGCCTTTGGGCATCCGCTTCTTCGGGTTGTCGGAGGTTACGCGACCCAGGAGCGTGTCCACGGTGTTCGAAAAGAAATATCCTCCCTCGCGCAACACCTGAAAATCGTCCCGTGCATTGCCGAACAAAACCAGTTCGGAAGTACCGTCACCATCGTGACACGCAATGCAACTATCGCCCCCGCCCCTGGTGATGAGCGGATAGATCTCCTTCTCGAACCGGTGGAACAATTGTTTCTGCTCGGCCGAGCGGCGGGGCGGAGTGTCCGCGCCAAAGAGACTGAACGCGCCGACGCCGAGCCAGCCGGCCAGCAGCAGCACGAAAAATCCTGCCTGGCGCCACCATTCGATTTTGCTGGGCACTTTCATTGTCAGGCAGGCGACGAAGCCGCAACTCATCCGAACTGGACTTGTCGTGGTCTGACGGAGCGAGGCGAGGCATCATTCACTGGGGTTGGGTTTTGAGGAAGGAAGGCGGCGTTCGACGTTTCGATTCAAAGCGATGGACAACTACAGGCCCAAAGGGCCGCAATAGCTCAGCCCAGGCCGATGGCCGGCCGATGGCCTGGGCTGAGCTATTGCGCGCCGTTGGCGCTGTACCGGAATGTCGAAGAATTTATGGGCTTTCGAACTTAAACAGGCGATTTCCAGCGGGCAGGACCGCTTCGAAGTAATCAAAGATGCCGCTGGAAGAGCGGAATGGCGCCGCTGCCGGACCGTCCATCGGTTCGATGCCATGCGGTCGTGAAGAGCATGAGCGTAAGCGAATTCAAATTCTACTGTTGCCACAGCGACCAGCCTCTCAAATGCGACTCAGGTTAAAAAATGACAAAACCCGCACTTGCAGTCCGGAGCGTGGCGTTGAACTATCTCGCCGTGTTCAGCCGGCAGACCAGCCCGTGCCCAGCGCGACGCGCCTGTGCGCTGTTGTGCTTGGCGGCATTTCTGATTGGCAACACCGATCTGCTCCCGCTTCTCACGGCCTTGGCAGCGGAGATCGACGCCGGTCACGAGGTCCAGATCGAAAAAGGCGAGAGTGGGGTTTGCGTTCGGCTGCATCACATGACGGGTGCGGGCGCCGAGGCCCAGCAGCAAGGGACTCATCGACACGGTCTCGTATGCGAACTCATGTGTGGCCTCTGGGCGCAATCCGCGCGGGAACCGGATCACCTTCTGGCGTTTGCGGCGGAAGCCGTGTGCGAGGAGTCCGAGCAGCTGGAGTCTGCCAGTGTCAAAGCCCCGGAGTACCGGCCGCCCTCCGCTCGTCCTGTCGTGCCTTGGGACATGGCCTCCCTGCCCTTGTTTTCGGTCTGGCCTACGCCTGCCGTTACCTCTGAACGCGCGAACGGACCCCCGCCCCACTCTGCCCTCCAGTTGTCGCGCACTGTTTGCCTCCTGATCTGAACTGATCATCTGCCCCGTGGGGCGTGGCGCTGAGCCACGCTCGTTCGAGGCCTTTTCCTAGTTCTCGTTCCGGTGTTCCCGGCTCCCGATTGAGCTATCTCTCACTCCGAACTCCGTTTGTTCAAGCCATGAAACCAGTGCCGAAACTCAAGTCTTGTCCGGTCAAACTCCCGGTCCTCTCAGGGCCGTCGCAGGTCCTTCTCCTTTTCGGGTTGGCCTTTGCCATCCCCATCTTTGCCGTCGAACGTTGGAACGCCCCCGAATCCGCGGCACAGGCGAAAAATCCCGTGACCAGTTCCAGCGACAATATCGCCAAGGGCCGCAAGCTGTATTCGGACCGGTGCGCGGATTGCCACGGCAAGAAAGGCGGCGGCGACGGCGGTGGTGGCGCGGACCTGGAACGCAAGCCCACCGACCTCACCGCCACCTCCGTTCAAACCCAGAGTGACGGCGTGCTGTTTTGGAAGATTTCCGAAGGGCGCCGCCCCATGCCGGCCTATGGCCGGAAGCTTTCGGAGGAGCAACGCTGGCAAGTCATCCACTTCTTGCGCTCGCTTCCCCCGAGAAACAAACCGTAGCCGGAGAGTCGGAAATCGCCGGCTGAACCACAAACCAACCATGAAGCATCAACGCAAACTCATCATCGGCGCCGTGTGCGCGCTGGCGACGGGACTGGGCAGTCCGCCTACCCTGTTCCAGGCCAGCGCACAGGAAGGTCCATACGTGTCGAAGGACGAGTATCAAAAACTCCAGCGGGAGCATGAGCAGCTCAAGCAAGAGCTCCAGCAAATCAAGACCATGCTCCAGAATGGGGTAGCCAAAGCGCCCGGGACCAATGCCGCGGCCATGCCTGCCGGCTCCGGCGATCCGGCCGCCAACGAACCGGACAAGTCCTCCAACGATCCCCTGTCCTTGAGCCGTTATGTGTTCCCCGGCAGCACCCGGTTCCTCCTCACCGGCTACGGCTCGGCCGGCTTCGAGTCCCTAAGCCATAGCGATGCCGCCTTCAATGCGCAGTTCAATCCCCTCTTCCTCTGGAAGGTCAGCGACCGGCTGCTCTTCGAGGGCGAGTTGGAACTCGAACTGGAAGACAGCGAGACTGAGACCAAACTGGAGCAGGCCCACCTGTCCTACCTGGCCAACGACTACGTGACCTTCGACGCCGGCAAGTTCCTCAACCCGATGAACTCCTTCGTGGAGCGTTACCACATGGCCTGGGTCAACCGTCTTCCGGACAAACCGCTCGCGGTGTATGACGGATTGCTCCCGGAAACCTACGTCGGCGCTCAACTGCGCGGCGGAATCCCCCTCGGCTCCACCCGCCTGAACTACGCCGCCTTCATCGCCAACGCGCCCAAGCTCGTCACTGGCGTCGGGCCCGACGACGAATTCGAGTCGCTCGGCACGCTGGACTTCGACAACTTCAGCAACGAAGGCGGCAGCATCGCCTCCGGCGGCCACATCGGGTTCCTGCCCATTCCGGAGCTGGAGATTGGCTACGGCATCCATTACTCGGGACTGGCCGATTCGGATGAAGATGCCTTCCTCCATTCCGTGGACCTCAATTACGTGCGGGACAGCGACGCCCTGCGCGGCCTGCTTCGGGTGAGCGCGCAATGGGTGTGGTCTCAGGTCGGCAATGGCACCTACGACAACGACGGCACGCCGCTGGTCTTCCGCAACGACCGGGACGGAGGCTACGCTCAGCTGACCTACCGGCCGACCAAGGTGGACAGCTCCATCCTGCGCCGCCTCGAAGGTGTATTCCGTTTCGATCGTTTCAACCAAAGGGATACGCCGGTTGGCTACGACGAATCGCGCTACACCGTGGGCCTGAACTGCTGGCTTACGCCGAAGACCGTCTTCAAAGCCGCCTACCAATTCGATGACAAATCCGATGGCGCGCAAAACAACAACGGCGTGCTGTTCCAGTTCGCCACGGGCTTCTAATTGAAAGGACCTCAACCATGAAAAAAATCCATCTAGTCAGCCTTCTCTTGCTCACCCTCACCGGCCTCCTGGTCCTGGCGGGATGCGCCAGTTCCGATCCCGCTCGCCGGACCGCATCCAACGAAGCGAACGGCGCCAAACTGTGGGCGCAGAACTGTGCGCGCTGTCACAACAGCCGGTCTCCGACGGAACTCAGCAACGCGCAGTGGGACGTCGTCCTGTTGCACATGCGGGTGCGCGCGGGCTTGACCGCGGCGGACACGCACGCCATTCGCGAGTTCCTCCAGACGGCAAACTGAACTGCGCGTGCTTTCCACCCGGCGGCGGGACGGACCGCCGCCGGGCTCTCGCCCCGGTCGCGTGCCAGGCAACGCAACCCTTTCCTATTTATGAGATGGGTTCTAGCCTCCGCCCATGCGCATTCTCGTGGTCGAAGACGAGAGAAAGGTCGCTCGCTTCATTGAGCGCGGCCTGAAGGAGGAACGTTTCGCCGTCGATGTTGCCAGGGATGGAGAGGAGGGTTTATTCCTGGCCCTCTCGAACGATTACGACCTGATTGTCCTCGATGTGCTCATGCCGAAGAAGGACGGCTTCCAGGTTCTGCGCGAGCTGCGCGCCGGTAAATGCCGCACCCGCATCCTCATGCTCACCGCGCGCGACAGCGTCAACGATCGCGTGCAAGGTCTCGAAGGCGGCGCGGATGATTACCTAATCAAGCCCTTCGCCTTCGCCGAATTCCTGGCGCGCGTGCGGGTGCTGTTGCGACGAGGGACAACGGAGGATAGTCCGGTCTCCTTAAGCGCGTTCGATCTCATGCTGGATCTCAAGACTCGCAAAGTCACCCGCGCCGGCAAGCCGGTGGCGCTCTCGGCCAAGGAATTTGGCGTCCTTGAATATCTCCTTCGCCATCCCGATGAAGTCGTCACTCGCACGCAACTCGCCGAGCATGTGTGGGACGAGAATTTTGATTCCTTCAGCAATGTCATCGACGTGACGGTATAGATGATTTACTGGTTTTGTTGCGCCAAAAGAGCTAAAGCGACTGTGGGTGAAGTTACGAGGCTCCTCGACGATGCTCAACGAGTCGAGTCCTCAGCGGTCGATGAATTATTGCCTTCGGTTTATGACAAACTGCGTGATCGATCTGTTTTCTGATGAGGTGCGACGGAATCCGTATCCGATGTACGAACAGATGCGGAGCGCCAGCCCGGTGTTCCACGCCCCGCCGCCGTTCGACATGTGGATGATCTTTGATTATGACGGCGCCAGGCGGGCGTTGACCGATCACGAGAGGTTCAGTTCAGCAGTGCCGGCTCCGAAGAACTGGTTCATATTCTTCGACCCGCCGCAGCACAGCAAATTGCGCGCGCTGATCGCGAAGGCATTTACGCCCAAATCGATTGCCGACCTCGAACCGCGCATTCGCACCTTGTCGCGGGAATTTCTCAACAAAGTAATCGAGCGCGGCGAGATGGAACTGGCGGCAGACTTCGCCGTCCCCCTGCCGATGACGGTCATCGCGGAAATGATCGGCATCCCGGGCGCGGACTGGCTGCGTTACAAGCATTGGAGCGATGTCATCCTGAAGCTCAGCTATACCATGCGTGGCATGGAGGGAGATGCCGAGGCATCGACGGCGATAAGCGGGTTCACGGCGGTGACGGAGGAGATGGAGGCTTACCTGGAGAAGATGATCGAACAGCGGCGAGCGGCGCCGAAAGACGACCTGCTGACACGGCTGGTGGAAGCAGAGGTGGGTGGCGAACGGCTCACGCCATCGGAGATCCTGGGATTTTTTCAACTGCTGGTCGTGGCCGGCCAGGAAACAACGACAAACCTGATCAACAACGCGGTTGTGTGTCTGATCGAGAACCCGGACCAGCTCGCGCGCCTGCGCGCAACGCCCGACCTTTTGCCTTCCGCCATCGAGGAAGTCCTGCGCTATCGCTCGCCTCTCCAGTGGCTCATGCGCACCCCGAAGCGCGATACGGAGATGCACGGGCACATCATTCCGGCTGGACAACTCGTACTGGCGATGATCGGCTCCGCGAATCGCGACCCAAAGCAATTCCCCGACGCGGACAAATTCGACATCACGCGCCATCCCAACCCGCATATCGCATTTGGGCACGGCATTCACTCCTGCCTTGGAGCTGCGCTCGCGCGAATGGAGTCGAGGATTGCCCTTTCAGAACTCCTGGCGCGGTTTCAGAGCCTGGAATTTGCCAGCGACACGCCGTGGCAACCGCGCAAGGCATTGCATGTGCACGGGCCGACGCACTTGCCGATCCGGTTCAAGCCCCAAAGTGCAAAGTGATCAAACTGTGGATCGGCTGATTAACTCCCGGAATGGACAATCCCGCTCCCAACGGGCCACACAAAAGGATCACCCATTCATTGTTATGGAGTGACCCCCTTCACGAATTATTTCATCTCATTTCGGCACCTTGGAAAGTGAGATTGGTTGTTGTCGTCCACAGGCGTTTCTGATAAGAGAAAAACTCTGCCAACAGTCGCACCGGATCTTGCTGGCATTCTCAGCGCGCACGTTGTGATTGCAGGAAAGGATGAGAGTTATGAAGAAGAGTTTTTTGATGGTTTTCATTTTCGCGGCCTCTGTCGGGGGTTTCCCTCGAATCCTCCTGGCTCAAAACTTCGTTGAATCGACCGTGACCATCTACGCCACTGACTCGCACGCCAGCGAAGCCGGATCCGAGACGGGCACGTTCACGGTCAGGCGAACCGGGGCGACCAACTTTCCGCTGGCGGTGTTCTACCAACTCAGTGGCACCGCGTCCAACGGCGTCGATTACGAACACCTCGGCAGCTCGGTGCAGATTCCCGCCGGAGCTCTGGAAGCATCCTTTGCGGTGAAGCCAATTGACGACCCGCTGGTGGAGGGCAACGAATCGGTCGCGGCTCAGATCACCGGGTCGCCGCTGGCCTGCGCGACCTGCGGCTACAGCATCGGCGTGCCCAGCTTCGCGCAGGTGACCATCGAAGACAACGATCCGGGTGGAACGAATCATCCGCCCTTCGTGCAATTGAACGAGCCCCGGGATGGCGACGTGTTCCGCGCACCCGCGTCCATCACCTTGCACGCCTACGCACAAGATACCGAGGATCACTACAGTCTCGCGGTCGAATTCTTCGCAGGCACCCACAGCCTGGGCTTCGGTACCTTCGAGCCAACGCTTTGCCCTGCTCCCTACTGTCCTTATTATGCGCTGACCTGGAGCAATGTGCCTCCTGGCGAATACATCTTACGGGCTGAAGCCACGGAT
>Ga0070689_100002054_pt1 | contig 13071 bp, 7 predicted proteins | sample KBSS23HmetaG_FD_64669 | JGI IMG/M metagenome (GOLD analysis project Ga0070689, IMG submission 64669) | Switchgrass rhizosphere microbial communities from Kellogg Biological Station, Michigan, USA - KBS S2-3H metaG | ecosystem: Host-associated > Plants > Roots > Rhizosphere ...
CGAGTTCGCGCAGATGTTCCGGAGGTTCGGGAGCGAGGTCACCATCATCGAGATGGCCCCCCGGCTCATCCCCCACGAGGACGCCGACGTATCGGAGGCGGTGAAGAGCATCGTCGAGCGCGAAGGCATCTCCGTCCGCCTCGGCGCCGAGTGCGTCTCGCTCGCGCGCGCCGGCAACGGCGTGAAAGCGGCCCTCGAATGCGAAACGGGCGACCGCAGCGTGACGGGGTCCCACCTCCTCCTCGCCGTCGGCAGGACGCCGAACACCGGCGACCTCGGTCTCGACCGGGCCGGCGTCGCAGTCGGCCGGCGCGGGTACATCGCCGTCGACGACTTCCTCCGCACGAACGTCGACGGCATCTGGGCCCTCGGCGAATGCAACGGCCACGGCGCCTTCACCCATACCGCGTACAACGACTTCGAGATCGTCGCCGCGAACCTGCTCGACGACGACCCGCGGAAGCTGAGCGATCGCATCGAGGCCTACGCCCTCTACATCGATCCGCCGCTCGGACGCGCAGGCCTCACCGAGGCCGAGGCCCGCAGGAAAGGACGCCCCCTCCTCGTGAGCAAGCGGCCCATGACCCGCGTGGGCCGAGCCGTCGAGAAGGGCGAAACGCAAGGCTTCATGAAGGCCGTCGTGGACGCCGAGACCCACGCCATCCTCGGCGCCGCGATCCTCGGAACGGGCGGCGACGAAGCGATCCACGCGATCCTGTACGCGCTGTACGCCGGCGCATCCGCGACGACGCTCCAGCGATCCATGGGGATCCATCCCACCGTCGGGGAGCTCGTCCCGACGCTGCTCGGCGACCTCACGCCGCTGAAGTAGCGCTGACGGCCGCGTCGCATGCTGGTACCGTCACTGTCGAGATGCCGCTCCCGCTCGCGATGCGCCTCGTGGCGTGCGTGGGCCAGGCGATGCTGGTGCTCCTGTCGCTCCGAGCGACCGGGCCCCTCGCCCTGCCACTCGCGCTCATCGGAGCGGACCTCTTCGTCTGGAACTTCGCCACGTTCGCCTACGACATGTCGGGCGACGTTCTGTGGAGCATCCTCGACACGGCCACGAGCCCGTTCACGCCCACGTTCGGGCTGCAGTTCGTGCTGGTGTTCGTCGGGCGCAGCCGGCCGCTCCGCGGGGTGCTCGCGGCGAGCTACGCGTTCTCGAGCCTGATCGCGGCGTCGTCGATCGCGCGCGCGTCGCCCGCGCTCGCGCGGTTCTCCCTCCCGCTGCCCATCTGGGCCGGGCTGTTCCTCGCCGGCGTCGTCGCGGTGATCGCGGTCGTCCTCATGCTCCTCGCGCGGCACTACCGCGAGGTGGACAGCGCCGAGGAGCGCACCCGGGTGCGCCTGCTCATGCTGGCCCTGCCCGTGGCCGCGATGTTCGGCGCGACGGACCTCGTCAACGATCTCACCCCCGTGGTGCCGGCGCTGTCGCAGGTCGGCGCGCTCGGGTGCGGCTTCCTGATGGCGTGGGTGGCGCTGCGGTCGAACGTGTTCGGCGGCGACGTCCGGGCGAGCCGGCTCCTGGTCACGCCGGGTATCGCCCTGCTCGCGGTCGTCGGGTACTACGTCGTCTTCCGCCTGTTCGCGGCGAGCATCGCGATGCTGCTGCTCGGCACGTGGACGCTGACGCTCACGGTGGTCGCCGCCACGCGTGTCATCAGCTCGCAGATGGCCGCTCAGAAAGAGCGGCTGACCAAGGTCGCCGTGGTCGGGCGGATGTCGGCGCAGATGGCGCACGACCTCAAGAACCCGCTCGCCGCGCTCCAGGGCGCGACGCAGTTCCTCGCGGAGGAGCGGCGACGAGGAGGATCGCTCGACGCGCACGCGGACTTCCTCGACCTCATCGGCGAGCAGGTGGCGCGGCTCGGACGCATCGTCGACGACTACCACCGCATCGGGCGGGTCGAGCCGGTGCGGGCGCGGATCGACGTGGGGGGCCTCGTCCGCGAGGTGGCCGCGCTCTCGGCGCACGCGTCCGAGCGCGTCACCGTGCGGGCGGAGGTCGACGGGCCGCTCCCGTGCTCGGCGGATCGCGATCTGCTCGCGCGCGCCCTCGAGAACCTCGTGCGCAACGCGATCGAGGCGATGCCCGACGGCGGCACGGTCACGATCGGCGCGCGATCGATCGACGCCGGGGAGCACGCCGGCACGGTGCTCGTCACGGTGGCCGACACGGGCGCCGGCATGGACGCGCGCACGCGCGAGCACGCCTTCGAGGACTTCTTCTCGACGAAGGCGACGGGCACCGGCCTCGGGCTCGCGTTCGTGCAAAGGGTCGTCGAGAGCCACGGCGGATCGATCCGCCTCGAGAGCGCGCTCGGACGCGGCACCGTCGTGGCGATGCACCTGCCGGCAGGCTAGACTCGCCGTGTCCCGCGCCGACGGACACGCACCCGCAAGAATGGCAAAGAAAGTCTCCGAGTCCGTCCTGGTCGTCGACGACGACCCGGCCGTGCGCAAAGTCGTCGAGGCCCTCCTCGTCCAGAGCGGCATCGACGTCGCCGCCGTCGCGTCGGGGCGCGAGGCGCTCGCCGTGCTCGAGGAGCGCCCGATCGACGTGATGGTCACCGATCTGCAGATGCCCGAGATGGACGGGATGGCGCTGCTCGATCGCGTGGAGGCGCAGTGGCCCGCGGTGCCGGTCATCATCCTGACCGCGCACGGCACGGTGCCCACGGCGGTGGAGGCGATGAAGCGCGGCGCCTCCGACTTCGTGCTCAAACCGTTCGACCGCGACGAGCTGCTCTTCGTCGTGCAGAAGGCGCTCGCCAAGGCGCGGCACGCGGCGTCGGAGGAGTCCAGCGTCGACCCGCCGAGCGTGCGATGGGCGAGCGCGTATCCCTCGGGCACGTCGCGCGTGATGCGCGAGTGCCAGGCGCTCATCACGCGCGCCGCGCAGGGGACGGCCACGGTGCTCCTGCGCGGCGAGAGCGGCACGGGCAAGGAGGTCGCCGCGCGCGCCATCCACACGCTGAGCCCGCGGCGCGCGGGGCCGTTCGTGCGCGTGCACTGCGGGGCGCTGCCGGACGCGCTGCTCGAGAGCGAGCTGTTCGGGCACGAGCGCGGCGCGTTCACGGGCGCCGTCGCGCGCAAGCCGGGGCGCGTCGAGCTCGCGCAGGGCGGCACGCTGTTCCTCGACGAGATCGGCGACATCACGAGCGCCGTCCAGGTGAAGCTTTTGCGCCTCCTGCAGGAGCGCGAGTTCGAGCGGCTCGGCGGGGTCGTGACCGTCAAGGCCGACGTGCGCTTCATCGCGGCCACGCACCGCGATCTCGAGGGCATGGTCGCGGGCGGCGAGTTCCGCGAGGACCTCTTCTACCGGCTCAGCGTCGTGCCCATCTGGCTGCCGCCGCTGCGCGATCGCGCGGGGGACGTCGAGGCGCTCGCGGCGCAGTTCTGCACCGAGCGGGCGGCGGCCAACGGCCGGCCGGGCGTGACGCTCGACGCGAGCGCGCTCGGTCGCCTGGCCGCCGAGTCGTGGCCCGGCAACGTGCGCCAGCTCCAGAACTTCGTCGAGCGGCTCGTCGTGCTCTCGGAGGGCACCGTCATCGGCGCCGCCGACGTCGAACGCGAGCTGTCGCGGCGGTCGTCCGCGCCGAGCGACGAGGCCGCCGCGCCCGCGCCCACCGGCGGCGGGCGGCGCCTCGACGAGCAGCGGCGGAAGGCCGAGCGCGACGCGCTCGAGAGCGCGCTGCGCCGGGCGGGCGGGAACCGTTCCCTCGCCGCCCGGTTGCTCGGGGTGAGCCGCCGCACGCTCTACAACAAGCTCGAGGACCTGGGTCTACTCTGAGCGTTTGCCCGTTCCGAGATCGGCGCCCCACGTGAGCGGGCCGAGCTGCGCGGCGCTCATCATCTGGCGCGTGCGGTACGCCATCCGGTACGCGTGGTTGCGCTCCTCGTCCGTCGGCGCGTCGTCGTGCGCGCTCGGCGTGAGCGTCATCACGGCCTCGAACGAGAGGTCCGTCTGCATCGGGGTCAGCTCGTCGAGCATCGAGTAGAGCTCGCCGCGCCCCTGCCCCTCGATCTGGTCCACGACCACCGGCGTCGGCAACGCCACGCTCGCGTGCTTTGCGGGTTGCGACCCGCCCGAGAAGGTCATCGTCATCGCCGTCTCGAAGCCCTTCTCCGCGACGTTCTTCAGCTCGTAGTCGAGCTGATAGGTCGCGTCGGCGACGGCGAGCGGCAGCGTGCGGCGGACCCGCCACTTGGCTCCGACGCCCACCGGCTCGAGCGGCACCGGCACCGTGAACTCCAGCTCGAACGCCTGCGCGAGGATGTCGAGCACCTGGCGCTGGGCCGCGTCGCCGGGCTCGGGCATCGTGAGCCGAAGCCCGCCGCGGTCACCGACGCACGTCGTCGCCTCGCGACCGACGAGGCCGGCGACCGCCTTCTTCGTGCCGTCGATGACGGTCGCCGGCACCTTCTTGTCCTGCTGGACCTCGGCGCTCGCGAGCCGCCAGCGCACGCACGTCCCCGGACCGGACACCGCCTCGCCGGTGTTGTCCCAGCTCGTCGCGATCGTGGGGAGGTACGAGTCCTGCCCCTGCATCACGCCGCGCATCACGTAGATGCCGCTCTGGACGACGAGGCGGAACGTGCGCGCCGCGTCGTGGTGGCGGTACCGGAGCGGCGCGAGGGGCGCCGCGCCGGGCGCGAGCAGCTCCACGACGGCCGCGTCTTCCTGGACGCGATCCGCCGCGGTGCCACTCGCGCTCCGTTGGCGCTCGGCGTATGCGCCGAGCAGGACCGCCGTGAGGAGCGGCAGCAGCATCAACCGTCGAAGCATGGTGACCGTGTTCCCTTCTTTGAGTTCGCCGTCGTCCGGTTGCTTGCTCAGTTGCCGCAGCAGCAGAGCGCTCCTGCGGTCGGGTTGTTCGAACCGCAGCCGCCCATGAACGCGTTCGGCGAGCTGCCGCCCACGCCGCAGTCGTCCCAGTTGCACGTGTTGCCCAGCGGGTCGGCCGCGTTGAAGGTCGTGCCGTTGTCGACGCACACGCGCATCGGGCTCGGGCCGAAGTTGTCCGAGGCCAGGCCGTTGTTGCCGCACGCGGTGCCTCCACTGGCCAGCGCGGAGCACGACTTGGACCCGAATCCGGAGAAGTTCGGCGCGTTGCTGACCCAGTAGTCGAACTGCGGCGTGTTGCCGCCGATGGTCGGGATCACCTTGCTCTGCCACTGCTGCGCGGAGCACACCGTGCAGCCGGCGGCGCAGAGCGACTGCGCCTTGTCGAAGGGCACGCTCCCCGCGCATCCGCCGACGCCCGGGACGAACTGCTGCTCGGCGAACGCGTCGCCCGAGCACGTCGACAGTTGCGGCGCCGTCGCCGCCAGGCAGCACATCGCCCCGGCGCTCGGCGCTCCAACGGCGGGGTTCGACGAGTTGCAGCCGCCCAGGAACTGGTTCGCCGTGCTGTTGAAGCCGCACCCCACCCACGAGTTGCAGTTGTTGCCGTAGGCGTCGGTCCCGCTGTGCGCGCAGATCATCATCGGCCCGCCGAAGCAGGCGTTGCCCGAAGGAGCCACCACCGTCTGGCAGTTACCGCTCGTGCCGCCCGAGACCCAGTTCAATTTGTCCGCCAGCCAGTAGTCGTTCACCGGCGCGCCCCCGCCCTGTCGGGCCACCCACTCGGCCGCCGTGCACGGCTGGTACCCGGCCGACGCGTCGCACAGGCTCGCCTGGTTGACGTACGACACGCTGCCGCCGCACGCGACCATCCCGAGGCCGAACGTCTGATCGGGGTTCGCCCCGTTCGCGCAGCCCTTGCTCTCCTGGGCCACCTCGGTACCGCCGACGATGTTCCCCGTCGCGGTGTGACCTCCCTGATAGAACCACTCGCACCAGGGCTTGAAGTCGTCGCAGAGCTTCGCCTTGCTGGCGACCAGGTCCTGCGCGTCCTGGAAGCAGTTGCAGCTCTCCAGCGCGACGTTCCCGCCCTTCGAGGTCGTCTTGTAGAAGAGCGTCTCGCCGCAGCGGTTTTGGCACGACGGCGTCTGGTCGGTGAGCGCGTGCTCGAGACCGGTCACGACGCCGGGCTCGGTGCGCTCGGTGGCGTCCGGCCCGATGCCGTCGACGTCCGTCGGCCAGGGATCGCACTGGATGTCCGAGTTGAACGTGGCGCCGGTGCAGTTCGGCGATCCGGGGAAGTTCGTTTGGCACCACGCCACGGCCTTCTCCCAGCCCTCGATGAAGTCCTCGGTGCTGCGAAAGAGGTAGCGCATCGAGTAGCGCGTGCCCTGGAACGAGGTCACCGTCGCCGCGTTCGTGAACCCGTTCCAGTTGGTGCGCTCGGTGTTCATGGCGTCCTGGAGCATGTCGGGCTCGAGGCCGATGTTCGCGAGGCCGATCTGGTTGATGTCGAAGCCCGTGATCTGGAACTGCGGAGTGGGCGTCGCGTAGATGGCGTCGTTCTGGACGTTGACCTGGATATCCGGCGCCTTGTTCGGATTCCACCGCATGACTTGCAACGGCGGCTGCGCGGGCATCGGGGACGGGGGCGTCTGCGAGTTGGCGACGAAGCCCTGATCGACCTGCGAGATGGTGTCGTAGAGGACGGCGTTCTTCGCGCCCTGCTGCATCGCGCGGGAGTTCACCGGGTCCAGGCCGCCGTTCGGATCCCAGCACGCGAAGCCCGAGTTGGCGAAGCGCGCCCCGAGCTGCTGGCGCACGCCGTTCATATCGCTCCCGAGCGCGATGCCAGGCGAGCGCCACTGCGACGGCCGGAGCACGCCCGCGGGCCCTCCGAAGTCCCAGAACGGACGCGACTGCTCGCCCATGTACGCGGCATAGAGATACTGCTGCAGGAACGACGCCGACGAACCGGGGCAGAAGTTGCCATTGTCCGGAGCGACCGACTGGAGCGGGTGGCTCGCGCCGGTGCCGTACGCGCCCGCGGGGGTCGCCGAGGCATAGAGCTGCGGGGCGGTGAAGACCGAGCTGTAGCCCGTGGTCATCCCGATGATCCCGCCGAGCTGCGGGATTTCGAAGTACTCGTAGTCCTCCACGGTCCGCTCGTTCTTGGCCATGACCGTGTTCTGGCCGGCGCCGCTGGGCTCCATCTTGAGCGCGCGCGGCTCGCTGTGCGTCGAGAACATCGGATAGGCGCCCTTCTGGCAGGCGAGGGACGCGGCGCCGAAGGGCTGGGTCTGCTGCGCCATCGCGGTGGGGCAGCTCGAGCCGGCGGGCCACATCATCGTGTACGCCTTCTGGCGCGCCGTGGCCCCCGCGTGATCGATGTCGATCAGCATGGCGAACTGCTGCAGCGCCCTCAGGTACGACTGACCGGGGCCCGTGAGCCCGACGGCGTTGATCGTGCCGTTCTGGAGCGGATTGGCCCCCGGAGCGATCGCCGAGTTCCCCAGGTACTGCATCGGCGAGCTCGTGTCGGGGGCGACGCAGTTCGATTTCCCGCTGACCGGGTTCCCGGTGCAGCTGTCGAACCAGGGCAGGTAGTTGTCGTTGTTCGGCACCAGGAACTGCACGCCGGCGTCGGCCCAGCTCGGCCGGAGCCACGAGAGGCGGCCGTAGGCCCAGTTGCCGCTGTCCTCGTACGCATTGGAGCCGAGGAAGGCGTTTCCGATGTTGAACGTGACGGTGTTGAACGAGTCGAGCGCGGGCGCGCGCACGGCGCCGGGGAAGTGCATCTTCGACCAGCAGCCGAACTGCGTGTCGTACGATTTGTAATTACCGGGCGCCGGAGGCGAGGCGCCGCTCCACTGGTTGGCGCAGTCGACGAACGAGCTGCTGCCCGGATCGAAGTGCTGGAAGGGGTTGTACGTGCCCGTGCACGAGAGCTGGCCGTTCGCGACGTGCCCCACCACGTCCTGCGAGCGGGTCGCGCTCGGCTTCGACGGGCCACCCACGAACTGGTTCACGAAGTTCATGTCGTTCGTGTAGACCCAGTGATTCGTGAGGAAGAACGGATCCGGCTGCGACATCTTCGCGCTGAAGTTCTGCTGCGCGACGCAGTTGGCGCCGTCCATCATGTTGCCGGCCAGGTTGAGCGCGTCCGACTCCTGCGCGTAGGTCGTGATGTTCAGCGACGCGCCGCCGAGCGTGTTGTCCAGCGCGTGGATCGGCGTCACCTTGCTGATGCCGAGGCTGTGCAGCCACGCGACCTCGTTCGTCGCCGAGTAGTTGGGCGGCATCCCGCCGGCGCGCAGCGAGCCGGCCGAGTCGACCTCCGCCCCGAGCACGACGGCGAGGTGGCCGCGCCCGATCGCCGCGCGCGCCGCGGCCGGCGTCGTGACGAGCTCCGCGAAGCCCATCTCGTTGTTCTCGCTGTGGCGGATCATCTTATCTAGCGTGCACACCTGCCGCTGGATCGCGGTCTGCTCGTCGGTGGCGTGCATCGTGATCGCGTCCGGGAACTCGTCCGGCCAGCCGCCCGCGTCGCTCGGGTTCGAGATGACCCAGTAGTTGTTCAGCACGAGCTCGGCCCCGACGCTGTGGAGCACGTCGGCCACAAGGAGCCGCAGCCCGCCCTGCCACGCGCGCTTCACCCACTTCCAGTACATCTGCTGGTGGATCGTGCTCATGAAGGGCATGAGCGGCAGCTCGAACATGTCGGAGGCGTCGTCGTAGCCCCACCACCCGTGCCAGCAGGCGAGCGGGCCGGCCGACGTGACCAGGATCGGGCACGTCTCCACGCCGATACCGTTGTCGCCCCCCGTCATCTGCTCCAGGAACTTCGAGGACGCGTCGCTCGATCGGTAGTTCTGGTCGTTGTACAGCGGACTGTTGCGCCCCTCGTGCCGGCTGCCGTTGTCGAGGACGCCGCTCATGATCGACGGCCCCGCGGTGACGTTCCCGCCCGTCTCGCTGTGGTTGCCGTCGCACGCGGCAAGGAGGAACTTGTCCCGCTGCATGTCGCTGAACGCGCAGCTGCCTCCCGGGCCGCCCGTGCAGCTCGCGACGGGGCTCCCGGGGGCGATGGCTCCGCACTTGTTGAGGCCCGGGTTGCCGTTGTTCATCGACGGGCAGACCTCGTTCGCCGGCAGCGTCGACGGGCCGTACGGCATCCCCCACATGAAGCTCATTTGCGAGAGCAGGCCGTCGAGCTTCCTCCGGTTCCCGTTCGCGTTCACGGTCGGCAGCGCGTCGGCCCCGTTGCCCATGTGGGCCGCCCAGTGCGTGTGCAGGTCCGCGTACCCGTAGACGGCCGGAGGATGATCGGTCGCCGCGTTCGCACCGGGCACGATCGGCGCGGTCATCGGCGTGAGCGCCGTGCCGAACGGCGTGCTCGGGTAGTTGTTCGCGATCCCGTTGATGTCGCTCACCATGAACTCGTCGACGTTCAGGTGCGACCCGGGCGAGCCGTCGTAGATGTGAATGCGGGCGTTCGGACAGACCGTGTTCGCGTGCGGATTCCCGACCACGCCGTCCGACTTGCCGCCCCAGAGGTCCATGATGATCAGGCTCATCGTCTCGCTGCCGTTGGACGTCGGCTTCACGAGCGCGGTCGTGCCGAGCACGTCGGCGGCCGCCGCGGTGACGCGCGACGCGATGGTGTTCCAGCCGGCGTGGTAGCCGTAGAACACGTTGACGCCGGTGAGCGGCGTGTACGCGCTGCCGTTGCAGGCCGGATCCGCGGTGAGGTACTCGACCTCGTAGCTGACGTACGGCACGTAGTAGAAGCCCCGCCCGTAGCCGCCGATGAGGAACGAGAGGTAGCGGGTCGACTGCGCGTTCGAGGTGGCCGGGATCGGCGACGACACCGCCTCGAACACGAGGCTGTCGTTGGCGGTGTCCTGCGCGAAGGGTTGCGCGCTGCCCGGGTTGAAGTTCCACGGGTCCTGCTGCGACGGCCGCACGTCGCCGGTGCCGAAGTAGTAATCGCCGACGACGCCGATCGGATACGCGGTATTCCAGTAGTCGCCGCCGAGCGTCCCGGGGAACCCCGCCTGCCCCTGCGCCGCGGCGCCCGGGATCTGCTCGAACGCATTGAGGTGGCGCAGGACCGACACGTTCTCGCCGTACGTCGGCGTCCATCCGGACGTGCCGCCCCCCCACGCCGTGGAGTCCTGGAAGGCCGTGGGATACGTACTCGGCGCCTGGCCGATCTGACTCATCGGGCTGACGAGCGTCCACTGCTGCGAGAGGTAGCTCTTGGCGCTCTGCCCGGCCGGCGGGTTCTCGAATCCGTCGTAGAACCCGCAGCTCGTGGCCTGGTTGGCCGGCGCGATGTTCGGGCACGCGCCGGTCAACGCCGCGGAGGTCTTGCCCGTGACCTCCTCGGAGCCCGACGGCTTGCCGCCGCTTCCGCAGCCGGCCATGGCCAGCAAGCAGACCACCCTAGCCACGTCGTGCCCATGCAATCGATTCATCCGGCGCCCTCCGTCCCCGTGCCCCGTGCCCGGTGCACACCCAGAGCACGCAAAGGGCCAACGCCTTCCGAACGCCTCGCCGCATGAAGCCTCGCGCGAGCGCGCCGTGACTTGTGCAATCCCCTTTACACGCCGTGTGCAGGAACGTGCACAGGTTGCGCACGGGCGCGCGGTGTCGTTGAAGCGCGCTGTGCGCGCGGCGTAGGCTGCTGCGGCGATGATGGCTGCACGAACGTGATGGCTCGCCGCGTCCATCGCGCGTGCGTCCTCGCCGGCGCACTCACCTTCACCGCCACGCCCGCGGCTCGCGCCGAGAGCGGCGCCGGCGAGGCGCCCGCTGATCCGCCCGTCCCCTCGTGGGCCAGAGGCCGTCCGCCGATCGCCGACGCGAACGAAAAGGTCGAGGGGAGCTTCGTCTCGGGTCTACCGCTTTTCAACTACGACTCGAACACCGGCGTTGGCTTCGGCGCGGGCGGCTTCTATACGACGAACGGGCCGCGAACGAGCCCGCTCTTTCGCTACACGCCGTACCGACAGCGCATCTACGTGCAGGCCTTCGTGACGACCGGAGGCTACCAGCAGCACGTGGTCTCCTTCGACGGCGTGTACATCGGCGACTCGCCGTACCGCCTGCGCGCGACGCTGGCGTTCGAGCGCAACATCAACGCGCACTACTTCGGCGTGGGCGAGTCCACGCTCGGCCCCGGCGGGGTCGGCACGTCGGAGGACTACAACCACTACGGGTACGATCGGCCGAGCGGCGCGGCGACGCTCGAGCGGAACTTCTTCGGCGGCCGCGTGCGCGTCCAGTACGGGCTCATCGCGCAGGTCGAGCACCTGAGCACCGGCGCGACCGAGGGTGGTCCCACGAAGCTCGGGATCGACTGCGCGGCGCACGCGGTGCTGGGCTGCGACGGCGGCTGGGACGATCTCCTACGGGCCGGCGTCGTGTACGACACGCGCGACTTCGAGCCCGACCCGCGCTCGGGGGTGATGGTCGAAGCGACCGGCGAGTGGTCGGCGAAGGCGTTCGGCTCGACGAGCAACTACCTGCGCCTCACGGTCGCCGCGCGCGCGTTCCAGCGCCTCTTCCTGCGCGACCTGGTGCTTGCCGGGCGGGTGCTGTACTCGATGCAGACGGCGTCGACCCCGTTCTACGCGATGAACACGCTGGCCCTCACCGAGGGCGACCAGCGCGGGCTCGGCGGAGAGACGACGATCCGCGGCTACCGGCAAGACCGCTTCGTCGGTCCGATGGCCGCGATCGCAAACGCCGAGCTGCGCTGGACCTTCGTCCGCTTCCCGCTCCTGGGTCAGCGATTCTCGCTGCAGGTCGCGCCCCTGTTCGACGTCGGTCGCGTGTTCGACCGCGTGGGCCTCTCGCTCGCGAGCTGGAAGACGTCCGCCGGCGGCGGGCTGCGCGTCGGCTGGAATCAGTCGACGATCATCATGTTCGACACGGGCTTCTCGAGCGAGGGCATGGGCTTCTTCATCGATTTCGGGATGCCCTTCTGAGGCCGTTCGGACCCCGCCGCGGCGCGATCAGCGGCGCGCCTCGATCATCTTCCACCCATTGCCCGAAGGATCCCGGAAGCCGGCGTCCACGCTGCCGAAGCGCTCCACGGGCTCCTGCGTGAACTCCACCCCGCGGGCGCGCAACCGGTCGTACGCGGCGCGGCAGTCGTCGACCGTCAGGACGAGCGGCGGCATCGCGCCCTTCGCCACGACCTCGCGCAGCGCCTGCGCCGTCCCCGCGTCGAGCACAGGCGAATCCGGCCGGAACAGGCCGAGCTGGAAAGACGGCTGGTCCGGGTGCTGCACCGTGAGCCAGCGGTAATCGCCGTTCCGCACGTCGGTGTGGACGCGGAATCCGAGCTTCTCGACGTAGAACTCGACGGCTTCGTCCTGATCGCGAACGTACAGACCGACCATCCCGACACCCTGGTTCATAGGACCTCCCTTTCTTCGGACCCGCTCCCAGGCGTTCGTGCAGGTTCGCGCGAACGCACTGAGCTGTTGAGATGCGCTCTAGAGCCCGCCGCCTGCCGTCGCTTCTCCGAAACTGCGATCGTGAGGTCGGGCCGGTGAGCCGCGCTGAGAAAGCAGACGGGCACGCGTTCGACCTCGCGCGGAGCGGCCTTCTCGCGCGCCCGGAGCTCACCCGGGCTCTCGCCGGTGATGTCACGGAACGTGCGACCGAACGTGCCCAGGCTGTTCCAGCCCGTCTGGAAAGCGATCTCCGTGATGGGCAGCTCGGTGTCGCGGAGCAACGCCGTGGCCCGCTCGATTCGTCGCGTGAGCAGGTACCGGTGCGGCGGGACGCCAAAGGCCTCCTTGAAGGACCGCGCGAAGTGGGCCTCGGAGACGCCGCTCACGCGCGCCAGTCGCCGCACCGGCCACTCCTCGTGCGATGCGGCGTCCATCCGGTCCTTCGCGCGCAGCAAGCGCCGCAACAGCTCGGGGTCCTGGCTCACGCGTCCTCCGCTGGTTTCGATGAAGTCGACGTCGGCATCGGGGTCCCGCCGTACCACGGCCTCGGCCGAACCACGACGCTCGCGGTCGTTTGATTCGGTCCGCCCTACCAGCGACCGCCCAACCCCTTGGAACAAGCAGTACTTTCGTGTGACGGTGGTCACAACGAGGCAGGCGATGCCTGCGCAAGTGGAGTTACGCCCATGTCGAAGGTTCGGGTCAACGCATTTGGAATCGCTATCGATGGTTACGGCGCCGGTCCCGACCAGG
>Ga0070689_100002055_pt1 | contig 13067 bp, 10 predicted proteins | sample KBSS23HmetaG_FD_64669 | JGI IMG/M metagenome (GOLD analysis project Ga0070689, IMG submission 64669) | Switchgrass rhizosphere microbial communities from Kellogg Biological Station, Michigan, USA - KBS S2-3H metaG | ecosystem: Host-associated > Plants > Roots > Rhizosphere ...
AATGAGAGTTTGAAGAAGTCAGCGACGATCGCTGTGACATGCACGTGCGCATCGATCAATCCTGGAAGCAGGGTAAGACCGTCGAGCGCAATGCTGGCTCCCCCGTTGTCAGGCAAATCTCCCTGGACGACGGCGGTGATGGTCTCGTCCTCGATGCGCACAGACATGCCGGTTAGAAGCTCGCCGGTAGTGCTGTCGAACATGCTCGCGTTGCGGAACGTCAACGATGTCATCGGCGATTCCCTTCGTAGGCCGTGGCATCGATTGTGTTGAGCGCCAGCTATGCGAACAATGACATCGCCCTGACAACGTCTTTGCCTTCAAGGCAACACTGTCTTCCCGATGTTTCGCCAAGGATTGCGAATGAATGGTCTGTCGATGGGCCGACTGAAATACCTGTTCGAAGCAGCGCGACTGGGCAGCATGCGCGCAGCGGCAGACTTCCTGGACGTCGCGCCTTCAGTGGTCAGCCGGCAGATCGCCGAGCTGGAGAAAGTGACTTGCACGCCGGTGATGGAAACCAATCGCCGTGGCGCCAAGCCGACCGAAGCCGGCCGTTTGCTGATCGAGCACTACCGCAACCACCTGGCCCAGGAGGAATCGCTGGCGTCGCGCTTGAATGCGCTGGCGGGTTTGTCGATCGGCACGGTAAGCATTGGCGCCGTGCAGGGCTTTGCCGATGACCTCATGCGACACGTGCTGCAGCCGTTCCATGCACAGCATCCCGGCATCGCCATCCATCTGCAGTTGGGCAGCATCAACGACATCCTTGGCTGGCTCGAGCAGGATGAAGTTCACCTCGGCCTGATTTATGGTCCCGGCTTTCACTCGCACCAGGGGCGCTTGAAAGAGGTGCGGTCCCACCCGCAGCCGTTGTGCGTGGTGGTATGCGCGCAGCATCCGCTGGCCGAAGCCACCTTGTTGCAGGTCGGAACGCTGTTCGAGCATCCGTTTGCGCTGGCGCATGCCGGCTTCGGCACACGCAAGATCGTCGAGCAGATCGAAGCCGCCGAGCATCGACGTCTCAAGCTGGCAATGGAATCGGATCACCTGATCTGCCTGACCGGTTTCGCCCGCTGCGGCATGGGTGCGACCCTGCTTCCCGCCTTTGCCGTCTACGACGATCTCCAGCGTGGAACCCTGAAAGCGATTCCCGTGGCCCACCCCTTGCTCACCGATGTGCAGGCCCAACTGGTGGCCCGGCGCGGTCGGGCGCTGCCCGCCGCCGCGCAGCGACTGCAGCGCCATATCGTTCAGCACATGGAGGCGTTCAATGCGTTGAGCGCGTCGGGGTAATCCGCTCCTAGGGGCGAAAACCGCGACATCCGACACCGCCTTCGCGGGTTGCGGACCTCGCTTGGCGAGTGCGCTCAGGCCTTGATGTAGACCCAGGCCTGCTTGCCCGACTTCAGCCGCACGGCGACCCGCTGGTAGTCGGCGACCTCGTAGCGATCGGCCGCGGCCAGCTCAGCCGCGGTGATGCGGAACACCTTGCCGGTGACTTCGTCCGACGGGTTGTCGCTGGGCGCGACGATGGGATGGAATTGCTCGCCGCTCTGGCGCAGCACCTCGGGATCGGTGATCTCGATCAGCGTGCGGTGGTAGCCCGGCATGGCGTCATCGTCGCCCTCGAGCACGCGTCCGAACGAGGCCAGCTGCACGCGCTCGAGCTGCAGGGTGCCGTAGGAGAACAACAGCTCGTTGCGGGCTTCGTCCACCATCATCAACGTCCCTTTGATATCAATGAATTACGGCGACCTCCTGAGAAAGTCGCCGTCGCCCCGAAGTCCGGAACTCACTCCCACTCAATGGTTGCGGGCGGCTTGCCACTGATGTCATAAACGACGCGAGAAACACCGCGCAACTCATTGATAATACGATTGGAAACCTTGCCAAGGAAGTCGTACGGCAGGTGCGCCCAATGCGCCGTCATGAAGTCGATCGTCTCGACCGCACGCAGAGCAATCACCCATTCGTAGGCTCGGGCATCGCCCACCACGCCCACCGACTTCACCGGCAGGAACACGGCGAAGGCCTGGCTGGTCTTGTCGTACAGATCCCAGGCGCGCAGCTCTTCGATGAAGATGGCGTCGGCGCGGGCCAGCAGCTCGGCGTATTCGGGCTTCACTTCGCCCAGGATGCGCACGCCCAGGCCAGGGCCAGGGAACGGATGGCGGTAGACCATGGCGCGCGGCAGGCCGAGTTCCACGCCGATGCGGCGCACCTCGTCCTTGAACAGCTCGCGCAGCGGCTCGACCAGCTTGAGTTTCATGTGCTCCGGCAGGCCGCCCACGTTGTGGTGGCTCTTGATCACGTGCGCCTTGCCGGTCTTGCTGCCGGCGGACTCGATCACGTCCGGATAGATGGTGCCTTGGGCCAGCCACTTCACCTGGCCGTGGCCGGCGTTGGTGACCTTGGCCGATTCCTCGTCGAAGATCTCCACGAACAGGCGGCCGATGATCTTGCGCTTGGCCTCCGGATCGGCCTCGCCTTCCAGCGCCTTGAAGTAGCGCTCGGCGGCATTGACGCGGATCACCTTCACGCCCATGTGCTCGGCCATGGTGGCCATCACCTGGTCGCCTTCCTGGAAGCGCAGCAGGCCCGTATCGACGAACACGCAGGTCAGCTGGTCGCCGATGGCCCGGTGCAGCAGCGCGGCCACCACGGACGAATCCACGCCGCCGGAAAGACCAAGCAGCACGTGATCGTTGCCAACCTGCTCGCGCACGCGGGCGATCTGGTCTTCGATGATGTGCGCGGCGGTCCACAGCGTCTGGCAGCCACAGATTTCCGTGACGAACCGCTTAAGCAGCGCGGTGCCCTGCTTGGTGTGCGTCACTTCCGGATGGAACTGCACGCCGTACCAGCGCTTGTCCTCGTTTTCCATCACGGCGACCGGAATGCGGTCGGTGGTGCCGGTGATCACGAAGCCCGGCGGCGCCTGGGACACGTGGTCGCCATGGCTCATCCAGACGTCCAGGCGATGCGCGCTGTCGTGGTCGCTCAGGCCCGCGAACAGGCGGCTGGTCGTCGCGATGTCCACTTCGGCGTGGCCGAACTCGCGCGCGTCGGCAGCCTCGGTGGCGCCACCCAGCTGCGCGGCGAGCGTCTGCATGCCGTAGCAGATGCCGAGAATCGGCAGGCCGGCATCGAACACTTCCTGCGGCGCCTTGGGCGCGCCCGGCAGCGTGGTCGACTCGGGGCCGCCGGACAGGATGATGCCCTTGGCGCCGAACGCGGCGATCTCAGCCGGGTCGTGGTCCCACGCCCAGATTTCGCAATAGACCCCGATCTCGCGCACGCGGCGGGCGATCAGCTGCGTGTACTGCGCGCCGAAATCGAGGATGAGGATTTTGTCGCTATGGATGTCGGTCACGGTCCGGCTCCGGTGCGCTGCAGGCTTGCCCTGCCCGCGCTTGATTCAGTGAATGCGAAGGCGACGCGCGTGGGCGTCGCCTCCCGTTAAAACGAATGCGCCGGCCATCGGGCCGGCGCGTATCCCTCAGGAATTGAGCCGGTAATTCGGCGCTTCCTTGGTGATCTGGATGTCGTGCGGGTGCGCTTCAGTGACACCGGCGCCGGTCACCTTCACGAACTGCGCGTTGTTGCGCACATCGTCGACCGTGGCGGCACCGAGGTAACCCATCGAGGCACGCAGGCCACCGATCAGCTGGTGGATGATGTTGCGCAGCGAACCACGGTACGGCACGCGACCTTCGATGCCTTCGGGCACCAGCTTGTCGGCGTCGGCTTCGTCCTGGAAATAGCGGTCCTTGGAACCCAGCGCCATCGCACCCAGCGAACCCATGCCGCGGTAGCTCTTGTACTGGCGGCCTTGGAACAGCTCCACATCGCCCGGCGATTCTTCGGTACCGGCAAACATCGAACCCAGCATCACGGTGGACGCACCAGCGGCGAGCGCCTTGGGAATGTCGCCCGAGTAGCGGATGCCTCCATCGGCGATCAGCGGGATTTCGTCCTTCAGTGCCGTAGCCACCAGATCGATGGCCGTGATCTGCGGCACACCGACACCGGCGACAACGCGCGTGGTGCAGATCGAGCCGGGACCCACGCCCACCTTCACCGCATCGACGCCGGCATCGAGCAGCGCACGCGCCGCTTCGCCGGTAACGATATTGCCGGCAATCACCTGCACCTGCGGGTAGCGCTTCTTCACCCAGCCGGCGCGATCGATCACGCCCTGCGAATGGCCGTGCGCGGTATCGACCACCAGCACGTCCACGCCGGCGTCGACCAGCGCTTCGATACGCGCCTCGGTATCGCCACCGACGCCGACGGCTGCTCCAACCAGCAGGCGCTCGAGGCGATCCTTGGCGGCGTTCGGGTTGTCGCGGGCTTTCTGGATGTCCTTGACGGTGATCAGGCCACGCAGTTGGAAGTCGTCGTTGACCACCAGCACTTTCTCGATGCGGTGCTTGTGCAGCAGCTGCAGCACTTCATCCTGGCTGGCGCCTTCACGCACCGTCACCAGCTTCTCCTGGCGGGTCATGATGTTGCGCACGGGATCTTCATGCTTGCGCTCGAAGCGCAGATCGCGGCTGGTGACGATGCCCACCAGCTGTTCGCCATCCACCACCGGCACGCCGGAGATGTTGTGCGCGCGGGTCAGCTGCAGCACTTCGCGAATGGAAGTATTCGGACCGACGGAAATGGGGCTGCGGATCACGCCGGCTTCGAACTTCTTCACCAGGCGCACTTCAGCGGCCTGCTGCTCGGCGGTCATGTTCTTGTGGATGATGCCGATGCCGCCCTGCTGGGCCATGGTGATGGCGAGGCGGGCTTCGGTCACCGTGTCCATCGCGGCGGACACGATGGGAATGTTCAGTCGCAGGTTCCGGGTGAGCCGCGTGGAAGTATCTACGTCACGTGGCAGAACGGCCGAATGGGCCGGAACGAGGTAAACATCGTCGTAGGTGAGAGCCTCGGCGAGGATGCGCATGCGTTTTGTCCCGCTGCAAAGAGGAGATTATACGCAGAAGGCCTAGGCCTCGCCACACTCCGTATGAACGAAAAGTCGGCCAGACCCGCTGCAGGATGGCCGCTTGCATGTGGTTTGACGTCGCAGTTTTCAAGGTCGCGGAGCCTGCTCCCCTGTGGGAGCGCGGCGGCCTACCGCTTCGTAGGTTTGTCGCGCACAAGTGCGCTCCCACAAAAAATCTGCGCTCAGGCCTGCTGCGCAGCTTCGCGTGCTTCCGCCGCTTCGAGCGTGTTTTCCAGCAGTGTCGCCACCGTCATGGGACCGACGCCACCCGGCACCGGCGTGATCCAGCTGGCGCGTTCGGCGGCGGTCGCGAAGTCCACGTCGCCCACCAGGCGGCCGTCTTCCAGGCGGTTGATACCCACGTCCACCACCACCGCACCCGGCTTGATCCATTCGCCCTTGACCAGACCCGGGCGACCGACCGCGACGATCACGATGTCCGCTTGGCGCACGAAGCCTTCCAGGTCGCGGGTGAACTTGTGGCAGCAGGTGGTGGTGCAGCCGGCGATCAACAGTTCCAGCGCCAGCGGGCGACCGACGTGGTTGGACACGCCCACCACCACCGCATGCTGGCCGCGCACCGGACGGTCGGTGTGGCCGAGCAAGGTCATCACGCCGCGCGGCGTGCACGGACGCAGGCCGAAGCGGCGCAACGCCAGGCGGCCCACGTTGACGGCCTGGAATCCGTCCACGTCCTTGCCCGGATCGATGCGGTCGACCAGCGCGTCCTCGTCGATGTGCTCGGGCAACGGCGACTGCACCAGGATGCCGTGCACTGCCGGGTCGGCATTGAGCCGGTCGATCAGCGCGATCAGTTCTTCCTGCGTGGTGCTCGCAGGCAGATCGAAATCGAACGAGCGGAAGCCAACCTGATGGCAGGCTTTGCGTTTATTGCGAACGTAGACGGAGGAACCGGCGTCGTCGCCCACCAGCACCACGGCAAGGCCGGGCACGTCCAGGTTCCTGGCAACGCGCTCGGCGACCCGGCGCCCGATCCGCTCCATCAGTTCCTGCGCAATGCGTTTGCCGTCGAGGATGCGTGCGCTCATGATCGGGACCGTCTACAAAGAAACCCATTATCCCGGCTCGGCCGCACGCACACAAACGATCCCGCATGACCGACACAGCCAACTTGCCCGCCTCTCTCGAACTCGACGCGCAAGGCCTGCGCCTGCGGCCGTGGCGACCCGACGACGCGCAGGCGCTGTTCGAGGCCACCCGCGAGTCGATCGCTTCGGTTTCGCCCTGGCTGCCCTGGCTGCACGAGGGTTACAGCCTGGAGGACAGCGCGAACTGGATCGCCGAATGCCAGGCCGGCCGCGAGCGTGGCGACGTCCACGACTTTGGCGTGTTCGATGCGCAAGGGCGCGTGCTGGGCGATCTGGCGCTCAACCGCATCGACCCGAAACGAGGCAGCGCCAATCTCGGTTACTGGGTGCGCGAGTCGGCCCAGGGCCAGGGCGTCGCCACGCGCGCGACCCGCGCGATCGCCGCGTTCGGTTTCCAGGTACTCGGCCTGGTCCGCATCGAGATCGTGATCGGCGTCGACAACCTGGCGAGCCGGCGCACCGCCGAGCGCCTGGGCGCCCATTTCGACGGGATCTCGCCCAACCGCATCATTCTCGATGGCAAGGCCCTTCCAGCGGCCGTGTACTCGTTGCTGCCGCCCGAGCGCGACGACGCCTCGCCCGGACCGGCACTGGAAGACAGTCAGGTACGGCTGCGCCCTTACCGTTCGACCGATGCCCCGGCACTGCATGCCGCCTTGCACGAGTCGATGAAAACCATTGGCCGTTGGCAGTCCTGGTGCACACCTGCCTACAGCCTGGAGGATGCCCGCCGCTGGGTCGCGCAAACCCGCCTGGCCTGGCAGGGCGTCGGCGACGAATGCGCGCTGGCCATCGCCGATCGCAGCAGCGACGAGGTCATCGGCAGCGTCGCCCTCAATCATTGGCAGCCCGACATCGGCATGGCCAACCTGGGCTACTGGGTGCGCCAGTCGCGCCAGGAGCAAGGCGTTGCCACCGCGGCCGTCCGCCTGCTGGCGCGGCACGCATTGCGCGCCACCGATCTGCGGCGGCTGGAGATCGTGGTCGCCGCCGACAATCACGCCAGTCGACGCGTTGCCGAACGCGCCGGCGCGCACCTCGAGGGCGTCGCCCGCCACCGGCTCATGCTGCGTGGCGAGCCGGTGGACGCGGCGATCTACTCGCTGATTGCCCGTGACCTGCGCTGATCAACCCGCCGCGGCGCACATCTGCAGCAGGTCTTCGTAGCCCTGGAACGTGGCGCCTTCAGCGCAGCCGGGGCAAGCGGGATCGCGCGGCAGACGCGTTTCGCGAAAGCGCATGGCGAGCGCATCGAAGTTGAGCAGACGACCGACCAGCGGATCGCCGATCTCGAGAATGAGCTTGAGCGCCTCGGTGGCCTGCAACAGACCCACGATGCCGGGCAGCACACCCAGCACGCCCGCCTCGCTGCAATTGGGTGCATCGGCGGCGGCGGGCGACTCGGGGAACAGGCAGCGATAGCACGGCGAATCGGCACGGCGCGGATCGAACACGCTGACCTGGCCGCTGAAACGTTCCACCGCACCGTAGACCATCGGAAGGCGCAAGCGCTGGGACGCTGCCGCCACGAGATAGCGCGCGGGAAAGTTGTCCGCGCCATCGATGACCAGGTCGTGGTCGATCAACAGTCGCTCGACGTTGTCGGCCTGCAGGCGTTCGTTGCGGATCTCCACGCGCACACGCGGATTGAGCGCGGCCAGTGCGATCCGTGCCGATTCGGTCTTGGCCATGCCGACGCGCGCATCCGCATGGATGATCTGCCGATGCAGATTGGATCGTTCGACGCGATCGTCGTCGATGAGCGTGAGTTGCCCGACACCGGCCGCCGCCAGATACAGCGCAGCCGGCGCACCAAGACCACCCGCCCCCAGCAACGCCACGCGCGCGGACGCCAGTTTTGCCTGCCCTGCCTCGCCTACCTGCGGCAATTGCAGTTGGCGTGCATAGCGTTCGGCGGCGTCGCTGTCGAGCGCCCCCTGAGCCACCGGCAGACCCTCCGTTTTCCATTGCTGGAAACCGCCGGCGACCGAGGCCACGTGCTCATAACCCATGCGCTGCAGTGCTTCGGCGGCGAGCAGGGAGCGCTGTCCGCTGCCGCACAACAGAAGCACCGGATGGGTACGATCGGGCAGCAGCTGCTCGATCCGCAGTTCGAGAAAACCGCGCGACACACCGACGGCACCCAGCGGCAGGCCGCTGGCACGTTCGCCATCCTCGCGCACGTCGATCAGCAGGCTGCCTTGCGCCTGCCGGGCCAGCGCTTCGGCCGGGGATATCTCGGGAATGCTGGCGCGCAGGGAGGCCAGCCAGCTGTCGCGGTTGAGGCTCGTCATCGCGTTAGCTTACTCCAGCGCACCCGCCACCTGCCTGTGGGAGCGCACCCTGTGCGCGATTGTGCGGAGCGCGGGAATCAAACAGCCTGACGCGAGTTGTACGAACCGAGGTACAACGATGCGCCGCGGTCGCGCACAGGGTGCGCTCCCACAGCAGAGCGACGGGTCGCGCCTCAGCGGCGCTTCTTCATCTCGCGGACCATGCGCTGACGCTTGCGCTGCTGCGCTTCGGTGAGCACGTTCTTCTTGCCGGCGAACGGGTTCTCGCCGTCGCGGAAAAAGATGCGCACCGGCGTGCCATCCAGCTTGAAGCGCTTGCGGAAGAAGTTTTCCAGATAGCGGCGATAAGCGGGCGCGATGTGCTTGGTACGGCTGCCGTGGATGACGATGCTCGGCGGGTTGGTGCCGCCCGGGTGCGCAAAGCGCAGCTTGGGGGCGTGGCCACGCACCAGCGGCGGCTGGTAGCTCTCGTAGGCCAGTTCGAGCGCCTTGGTCAGTTCGGACGAACCCAGTTCCTTGGTGGCGGCACGATGCGCGTTCACCACCGCCTTCATCAGCTCGCGCAGGCCCGAACCGTGCAGCGCGGAGATGAACACTGTCTTGGCCCAGTCGACGAACTGCAGGCGACGCTCCAGCGCACGCTGGCACTGTTCGCGCTGGTAGCCGTCCATGCCGTCCCACTTGTTGACGGCGATGACCAGCGCCCTGCCCTCGTCGAGCGCGTGACCGATCAGCGTAAGGTCCTGGTCGGCCAGGTTCTCGCGTGCATCGACCATCAGCACCACCACTTGGGCAGCGGCCATCGACTGCAGCGTCTTGATGACGCTGAACTTCTCCACCGCTTCCTCGACGCGCGCCTTGCGACGCACGCCGGCGGTGTCGATCAGGGTGTACTTGCGGCCGTCGCGTTCCAGCGACACGCGGATGGGATCGCGGGTGGTGCCGGCCACGTCGGACACGATCAAGCGATCCTCGCCCAGCAGGCGATTGATCAGCGTGGACTTGCCCGCATTCGGACGGCCGACGATGGCGACGCGGATGCTGTCCGCCTCGACCGGATCGATCTCTTCGTGCTGGTCTTCGGGCAGCAGCGTGATGGCCGAAGCGACCAGATCGTCGGTGCCGCGATTGTGCGATGCCGCCAGCGGCAGCGTGTTGGCGATGCCGAACACGGCGAATTCCGCCATCGCGTTCTGAAGATCCAGGCCGTCGGTCTTGTTGACCCCGGCGATGATCGGCTTGCCGCTGCGGCGCAGCTCGTCGAGGATGGTGCGGTCCTGCGGCAGCAGGCCGTCGCGGGCGTCCACCACGAAGACCAGCACGCTGGCCTCTTCGATGGCCAGGCGTACCTGCTGCGCGGTCAGGCCGTCGATGCCGTCCTCGTCGCCGGACAGGCCGCCGGTGTCCACCACCACGAACGGGCGTGTGCCGGTGCGGCACACGCCGTAGTGTCGATCTCGCGTAACGCCCGGCATATCGGCCACCAGGGCGTCACGGCTGCGCGTCATTGCGTTGAATAGGGTCGATTTACCGACATTGGGACGACCGACCAGGGCAACGACGGGCAGCATGATTCAGACAACCTTTGAAACGATTAGTGTCCGCCGAGACGGTAAGCGCCGATGCGGCCCTTCACGTCTTCGACGTACACGATGTCGCCGACAACCAGCGGTTGGGCGCGAATGGCTTTCTTGGACAGGCGTTCGCGCGCAGCCAGCGCACCGTCGCCGGTCTGCAGGAAGTGCACGTAGCCCTCGAGGTCGCCGACCACGACGTAATCGCCAAGCACCGCAGGCGCGGTGAGCCAGCGATACTTCAGCGCGTCGTTCTTCCACATGTCGGCGCCGGTGCTCTTGTCGAACGACCACACCTGGGACTCGTCGTTCACGCCATAGAGGGCGTTGTCGGTGATGTCCAGCGAGGTGAAGGTCGAGAACGGACGTGCCCACAGCGGACGGCCGCTGGGACCGTCGAACGCGGAGATATTGCCGTGATAGGCGGCGCCGTAGAGGGTGGTGCCCTGGAGCAGGATCGAACCGTCGGCGTCGGCCAGGCGATCGATCTCGGTACGGCCTTCGCCGCTGGCGAGCTTCTGTTCCCACAGCTTCTCGCCGTTGTCCAGGCGCAGTGCCACCAGCTTGCCGGCGTCGTTGCCGTAGAACACCACGCCATTGGCGACCAGCAGCGGACCGTTGCCGCGCAGGCTGAGCAGCGGCACGGTGTCCTGGTCGTAGACCCAGCGGCGCTCGCCGGTGGCGCTGTCGAAACCGTACAGGCGGCCATCCTGCGTGCGCGCAATGACCAGGTTGCCGGAGATGACCGGCGAGGAAATCACTTCGGAATTGACGGCCGATTCCCAACGCGGGCTGCCGTCCTTCGCATTGATGCCGTAGACGTGGCCATCGAGCGTGCCGACCACCAGCAGGTCGCCCGAGACCATCGGGCCGCCGGCGTAGAGCGCGTCGGCGCGCTTCTTGTCGCCCCAGCCGAACCAGCCCTGGGTACGCGAGCTCTTCGACCACAGCGTCTTGCCGCTGGTGGCGTCGATGGCGGCGACCTTGCCGTCGGTGCTGCAGGCGTACAGCACGCCGTCGGCAAAGGCCGGGCGCAGACGCACGCCGCTTTCGCCGGAGCCATCGCCCACACTAGTGGTCCACAGCTTGCTCACCTGGGTGGTGGGCTTGAAATCCTTGGCCAGCGGAGTCGGCGGCTGGACGTTTTCCTTCTTGAACGAATGACAGCCGGCCAGCACCACCATGGAGGTCAGCGCCACCAGCCACACGCGCTTCATCGCACCGCGCTTCTTCACTTCAGGTTTCATGCACCCTGCTTCCCGGCCACGGCCAGATCATCGATTTTCATCTGCACGCTTTGCGGCGCGTTCTCACCCATCGCCGCCTTGGCGGCTACGTAGGCCTTGCGGGCATCGTCTGGGCGCCCAAGCTTGACCAGCGCATCGCCGCGTAGTTCCTGTGCGACGCCTTCATAGGCCTTGGGCGGCATGCGATCGAGCGCGGCAAGCGCGTCAGCCGCCTTGCCCTGGCCCAGCTGCACGCGCGCGATGCGCATCTGCGCCAGCGCCTTCAGGTTCGGATCGGAGGCATGGCTCTCGGCCCAGCCAAGCGATTCCACGGCCTTGTCCAGCTGCTTGGCCTGGACCTGGCGCTCGGCGCGGTCGCTGACGGCGAACATCGCGTAGGTGGAGTCGGCATAGTCCTTGAGCAATTGCTCGGTCAGCGAGTCCGCGCTGTCGGTCTTGCCGGCGGCCGCGGCCACCTGGATCTGCTGGTAGAGATTGGCGGCGTCGGCCTGGTGCTCGGCCTTGTGCTTGTTCCACTGCTGCCAGCCGAAGATGCCGACCAGGCCAATCGCGATGCCGACGACGATGGACAGGCCGTTCTGGCGCAACCACTGCTGTACGCGTTCGCTCTGTTCGTAATCGTCGTACGCTTCAAATGCCATGCAATCACCCTTGGGGAACCGCACATCGAAGGCTCCTGGCGGCGCCCGTCATGCGGAAAAGAAAATCAGCCGACTTGCCCGCTCGTTGCCGAGCGGACAATGGGCAAGCATAACCGATTGCGCCAGGCCGCACAGGCCTGGCGCGCAGCTCACGTCCCTGCGGGAGCGGCCTTGCCGTCGCGCAACTCGATGCGGAAATGCGCGACATTGGAACGGCGATAGCTGTCCAGCGGCATGGGCTGGCCATCCAGCGTGACCTGGGCACCGCCGGCGTTGCCGATGCGCACTTCCAGCGGCTGGTCGCTGCGGTAGGTCTTGGAGCTGCCAGCGGGCAGCAGACCGTATTCGAGACGCGAGCCGTCCTTGCCGGTGACTTCCACCCAGCTGGCGTTCTGCAGGTTCAGCACCAGGCTGTGGGCGCCCTCGCCGGTCGGCGCAGCAGGCGTCGGGGCCGCCGGCGCGGCGGCGTGGGTATCGCCGAGGTTCGGGAACGGCGTCATGGACGCCATCAGGGGCTGCTCCTGGGCGGCAGCCGCTGCCTGCGCGGATTGCGGCGCAGGCGTCGCTGCCGGGCTGGACACACCCTCTTGTGCGTTCGGCGCGGAAGCGAGCGTGGACGAGGCCGCGCTGGCACCGCTCGCCGGCGCATCCAGCTGGGCCACGGGCGCAGCGTCCAGCGGCGACAGATGGCTGACGTCGCGATCCAGCGTACCGCGCACGCCGAGCCAGATGGTCGGCACCACGATCGCCGCGGTCAGCACCACATAAGTCGCGGCGCGCGCGTAATTTTCCAACAGATAGCGCGAGTGCGAGATGCCACCGGTGGCAACCAGCGCGGGCTCGGGCGGCCGGATGCGCCCGAGCTCGAGCTTCACCTCGTCCTCGTCCACGCCCAGATAGCGCGCGTACTTGGTGAGGTAGCTGCCCAGGTAGACGTGGTGGTCGATGCCGCCGTATTCGTTGCTCTCGATCTGCCTGAGCACGCGGGTCGGCAGGCGCAGTGCATGCGCACACGTCTCCACATCCAGTCCGCGTGCCTCGCGCGCGGCGCGCAAACGCCCGCCAAGGCTGCCCTTGATCGCTTCCAGCGAGTTGTGTTCGGTTTCCATGGTGGCGTTGGGGGCTTCAGTAAATGGGAATTCTCGGTTGCCGCTATCGGCCGAATTTGACTGCTGAGAGGTCATTGGCGTGCGGTTGCGT
>Ga0070689_100002057_pt1 | contig 13061 bp, 12 predicted proteins | sample KBSS23HmetaG_FD_64669 | JGI IMG/M metagenome (GOLD analysis project Ga0070689, IMG submission 64669) | Switchgrass rhizosphere microbial communities from Kellogg Biological Station, Michigan, USA - KBS S2-3H metaG | ecosystem: Host-associated > Plants > Roots > Rhizosphere ...
GTAAACTAAGCAACACAATAGTTGCCGAAGAAACTGATTGGAGCATTTTGAAAAATAAAAAATAAAAAAGCGGAAACCGAAGTTGTTTCATTTCGATTTCCGCCTGGACTTTCGATCTTCTCTTATTTCACTACTTTATTTTTCTTTTTCACTGTTGCATTTCCCTTGTTACTCACTTTGCCAAGAAAAGAATCTGAATATTTTAATTCTTTTTCTGCATTGACAGTCGCAGAGCCAACGCCATTATTTTCAATATCCATTTTTTGTACAACAAAATTTCCTGCATTAATGCTACCAACACTATTATTCTTTACTACAGCATTTTCAGCGCTGCCCTCAAGTTTTACTGATCCTACACTTTGATTTTCCATGTTAAGTGTTTGTAATGTCATATTGAGACTTACTGAGCCAACACTTTGATTTTTTAATTTCAGGTCTGCAAACTTTAGCTTTTCATCTGATGAGGTGCCGCCAACCATACCGAGGTTCATACTTTTTAAAGTTTTGAAGGTGACATAAACTTTCAATTGCTTTTTGCTGTTGAAGTTTGAATTCTTTTTCATCTTGATCGTAAGAGTTGATCCCTCATTTTCAACAATGAACAGGTCCATCAGGTTATCATCAGCTTCTATCCTTAGTGTTTCTTTATCACCTTGTGATAGTTGAAGATTAAAGACGCCACTGGCATCCAGTTCATCAAAAGAGTTTACAGAAATATCTTTGGTGATCACATTGCCGCTACCTTCAATTCTGTCTTTGTCGTCGTACTTATCATTTTTTTGAGCCTGCATTGAAAAGCTAAATGCTGTTATTGCCAGCATTAAAAAAAGATTCTTTCTCATGACTAATTGGTTTTATTGTTTTTCAATTGTTTAAACGAAGTCTTTCGTATAACGAAGATGAGATAATTTAAGTTACATAGCTCCAAAAGAATTTATAAATGGCAAACAGGCGGGTTAAAAGGAATCTACCCGTTTCAAGGTTTTGGATTCCATCTTTACGGATATTTGTTTTTTAATTTGATCTATGATCCTCGATCTTAAAGACTTAAAAACTGCTGAGAAGCAATATTACCTACAACATGTTGTGGCACCAAGGCCTGTTTGCTTTGCTTCCACAATTGATAAGGCGGGCAATATAAATCTTAGCCCGTTTAGCTTCTTTAATTTATTCTCTTCCAATCCACCCATTGTTATTTTTTCTCCGTCACGAAGAGTAAGAGATAACACGACCAAGCATACACTTGAAAATGTAATAGAGGTGCCAGAAGTTGTGATAAACATCGTTACTTATGAAATGGTTCACCAGGTTTCATTGGCAAGTTGTGAGTATCCAAAAGAAATGAATGAATTTGAAAAAGCCGGGTTTACTGCTGAGCCTGCTACCTTGGTTAAACCACCAATGGTAAAAGAAAGTAAAGTAAAGATGGAATGCAAAGTAATCGAAGTAAAACCGCTGGGCACAGAAGGTGGTGCAGGCAATCTTGTAATATGTGAAGTGTTAAGAATGCATATTGATGATAGCTTATTAGATGAGAATAAAAAAATAGATCAGCGAAAGATCCATCACATAGCAAGACTTGGCGGTGATTGGTATTGTAAAGTAGATGAAACAAATTTGTTTACAGTACCAAAACCAAATACTGAATTAGGAATTGGTGTTGATGCTTTACCTGAAAGTATCCGCAACAGTGATATACTTACGGGAAATGATCTCGGGCATTTAGCGAACGTAAGAGAAATGCCGACCATTGAGCCATCCTTTGATGATACTCATCTTAAAAACATCATTCAATACTACAGCTTGAATCCTGATGAGATGGAAAAAGAATTGCATGCGTATGCAAAAAAATTACTGGCCGAAGGAAAAGTGAAAGAGGCCTGGCAGGTATTGCTGGCGGGTACATAAAAATTTCGGGGGATCGGGTTACAACATATCATTTTATTTTAAAAACGAACCGGTGACACAGTGAGTAAAAAGTAGCTTGATATAAAGATCTGTTCCCTCGTTGAACTTACATATCAGTTTAGGAAAATTTCAATTAACTGTCAATCGAAAACACCCAACTGCCAATTGAGTATTGCCATAGCCCTCAAAGGAGATTAATTTACTCAAAATTCAGTTTATGAAACTATCTGCAGAAATAATTGATACCATAAGATTTCTTGTAATGATGGCAATATTTTCTCTAATACTGTTTCTGATCTTTTCGGCTGAAAAAAAAATACTGGAAAGTTTTTAAAAAAAGATCGTGTATAAGTGATAGCCGAATTCGAAAACGGATACTTAATCCTTTTTTAAACCCAACCTTTCCATCAAACCGTCTTTTTTTGATTTTGATACGGCCAGCTTTTCGCCATTGTCCAAAACAATGTAACCACCATCTGACTTAAATAAATGTGTTACATGGGAAAGATTGACAAGGGTGCTGTGATGTATACGGTGAAAAAGTTCCGGTGGCAGCATTTCTTCTATATCACTCAAGGTTTTTGAGATAACTAATTTTCTTTTGTCGTTTAAAAAAACATGCGTGTAAGAGCCCTCGGCCTGTGCATAGATAACTTTACCGGCTTCTACGAATTCAAAACCTTCTCTTCCCGGAAAAGCTATGCGTTGATTTCCTTCTGGTTGTTTTATGTTTTGTAAAAGATTAGCAATGTTCTCTACCCCTGATCGCTGTTGAATTTTTTCAGTAGCCTTTTTAACTGCTTCTTTCAGATCATTTACATCGATCGGTTTTAACAAATAATCAATAGCGCTGATTCGAAATGCTTTTGCTGCAAACTGATCAAATGCAGTTGTAAAAATGATGGCAAAATTAATTTGATCCAACAACTCGAGCATTTCAAATCCATTCATCCAGGGCATCTGAACATCCAGGAAAACAAGATCAGGTTTTTGTTTTTTTATTGTCAAAAGTCCTTCTTTCGGGTTGGTGCATGTTTCAAGTAACTCTATATCCCTGCAATATTTTTGCAGATCGAATGCAAGACTATCAATACAATGCTGTTCATCGTCTATGATAATTGTCCGTATCAATTTCTATTTTCTTTAAATGAGATAATTACTTTAGTCCCTCCCGGTTCACCTGATTCATTCCTCTTGTCAATAATTGTTATTGAGTCTTCCCGTTCATTCAGCAATTTATCCAAATCCAATCTTGTGTAAGTTAAACTTATCCCATTTAGCTGGTGAGTAGCTTCATATTGCGCCTCGTGTTGTTTCGACAACTCCCGGCCAATACCATTATCATCAATAACACATTCCACACCGCCATCTCTTTCATTTATGGATACAATTACTTTCCCCCCTTTCTCTTTGGGCACCAAACCATGCCAGATGGCATTTTCAATAAAAGGTTGTAGCAGCAGGGCCGGCACTTTGATGTCTTTCAGGTCTATAGTTTCGTCTATATTAAAAACAAAATCAATTTTATTGTCAGATCTCATCTGTTCCAATTGTGTGTAGAGTTTACAGGTTTCAATTTCTTCAAACAGGTTGATCTCTTTTTTATCAGAATTCTGGAAAAGTGTGCGGATAAGTTTCGAAAAGGTAGTTAGATAATTTGCCGCCTTGTCATTTTCATTTTTAGTGATCAATGATCTGATTGAATTCATACCATCAAAAATGAATTGAGGATTCATTTGTGCACGAAGAGATTGCGTTTCCATTTCAGCTAACCTGACTTTTAAAGTAGCCTTTTCGTATTCTGCTTTTTTTAAGTTCCTGATATAATGAACCGCAAAGTAAATAGCTGTCCAGGCTGTGGTCGTTGGCAATGTCTGCTGGAAACTCCAAAAGACCTGACCAAAAAAAGAAAGCCTGAAAGAATTTGGGGAAAGATTTTTCTCAGGAGTTTGTGTAGCAATCAACACCCAATCAACCAACCATACGGCAAAAAACCCAAATATCACATTTAGTAATAGCAGGTAAATTATTTGGGTCACTGTGTTCTTATTGAAGATCTTAAATTGTTTGATTAAAAACCGCAAAAAATGGGTAAACACTAGTCCAGATATGCATGATATAAGCACACCCCTAAAAGGCGCTCTGCCAATGAAATGTGCAAAAAGAGTAACGGCACCCCAGCCAATCAACTGACATTTCCAATATGTTGAAATTGATACTTTCATTGAGTTATTGTCTGCTATGGTTAAAAGTGAGAGTAATTCTGGTTCCGGCCGGTTTACCATTCAGGTCCGCTTTGTCGGTAATATCTATCACATTATCCCGATCGTTAAGAACTTTGTCCAGCTCTAGTCTTGATCTCGTCAGCCCGATTCCTTTCGATTGATAAGTAGATTCATAATGCATTTTGTATTGCTGTGATAATTTTCGGCCTATTCCATCATCATCAATTGTGCAATGTATAATGCCTTTATTTTCTTTTGCAGAAACCAGTATTTTACCTCCGGATTCTTTTGGCACCAGGCCATGCCAGATCGCATTTTCAATAAAAGGTTGAATGATCAGTGCCGGTACTTTGAAGCTTTCCAGGTCAATAGATCCATCAATATCAAAGACAAAATCAACTTTATCGCCGAAGCGCATTTTCTCTAATTGCGTATAAAGTTTGCATGTTTCTAACTCTTCGTACAAACCGACTTCACGTTTATCCGAATTGTGAAACAGTGAAATTATAAGTCTTGAAAAAACGATGAGATAATTTACGGCCTTGTCATTTTCATTTTTATTGATCAAAGCTTTGATAGAATTAAGGCAATTAAATATGAAATGAGGATTCATTTGCGCACGGAGGGCACGGGCCTCCGATTCAAGTAATTTAATTTTTAGATCAGCCTTTTCATTCTCTGCTTTTTTTATCTTCCTGATATATTGAACAAAAAAATAAACAGCTGTCCATGCGGATGTCCATATCATTACCTGATAATAAAAACCAAGTGCGAAACGAAAAAATGGTGGGGACGCAAAACCCGGCGGACGATTCCTCCCCCGGAGCCCTACGGCATCAAAAACCAACGCTATAAAAATAGCAGTAAAGACATTAATGACGACATTTAACAACAGCAGGTAAATTATCTGCTTCGTATATGTTTTATCGAAAATCCTGAGTCTTTTAATTATCCACCTTAAAACATGTGTAGCAACCAGGCCGAAGAAGCCGATCACGATTCCCCGTATCAAAATAACTCTACCACCGGGATTAATGATCAGATCCATTAAAAATAAATAAAGTGAATAACTACCCCACCCGATCAATTGACATTTCCAGTATGTTGAAATTTTTAGTTTCATCAGTTTGTTATCAGCTTTCTTTAAAAGAAATAATTACTTTAGTTCCTTCCGGTTTTCCATTGTCCCCTTCTTTGTCAATTATAAATATCTTATCCTCTCTTTCATTTAATAATTTGTCCAACTCAAGCCTCGATTTTGTTAGCCCGATGCCTTTTGATTGATGCGGGGTTTCATACGGAGGCTTATTTTTCATAGACAACTCTCTGCCAATTCCATTATCGTCTATAATGCATTGGATCGTATCTTCTATTCTTTTTACCTCGATAGTTATTTTGCCGCCTGTTTCTTTGGGCATTAGCCCATGCCAGATCGCATTTTCAATAAAAGGCTGTAGTATCAATGCAGGCACTTTGAAATCTTTTAGATCAATTGTTTCATCCACATCGAAAACAAACTCCACTTTATCGCCAAACCGCATTCTTTCTAATTGAGTATAAAGCTTGCAGGTTTCAAGCTCTTCGTACAAGCTGACTTCTCTTTTATCAGAATTTTGAAAAAGCGTACGGATAAGTTTTGAAAATGTAGAAAGATATCCGGCAGCCTTTTCATTATCATTTTTATTAATCAATGATTTTATTGAATTTAAACTGTTGAAAACAAAATGCGGATTCATTTGGGCACGAAGGGCTTTTGCTTCCAATTCCACTAATTCTTTTTCGTGTATTACTTTTTCTCTTTCTTTTTTCCGGACTGAAGAAATATGACCTTTATAAAAAAAAGCAACTATAATAACCAGGGACGCAATAACAATAGTCCAGAACCACCATGTTTGCCACAATGGAGGTGCTATAATAATGATCAATGCGGCTTCTTGTTTGCGCCAGGGTTCGTTGCCCACTTTTGCTCTTACTCTAAAAACATATTTACCCGGTTGCAATGGGGGAATAAATTTTGCTTTGAACTTATCTTGTGGGTCTTGTGGCGGGTCTACCCAATCCATATTCAGGCCATCAAGCTTCCATGCCAGGTCCGTATTTCTTTTATCCCAAAACTCATGCAATGAATAATTGAACTCGAGCTGATTTTGGTTATAGCTCAATTCTATTTTTTTTAGATCCGGTAACAAGGTCTTGCTCTTTGCAACTTCAAAATATGGCCGGTGATTTATCTGCATATCCCAAATGAAAGGAGCATACGCTGTGCTATCTAAGTTTATACCCGAGAAGCTTTTATTTCCTGAAAATGAATTACTGTAAAACATTGCTCCACCCTTTATAACAAATAAATTTCCAAATCCATCCATCCTGATATCTGTAGTATTGTTTTTTGATCTCCTGAAGAGGGTATCACTTATAAATGAAAAACTGTGATCATCTGTATTAAAAAAAGCAGGGAGTGAATCAGCAATAGCAACAAAAAATTCTTTACCTGATTTCCTGCAAAAAGAATTTATCGCCAGTACTTTCCCTTCATCATTATAAAAAGAATATTTATTAATCGCTGCATCATAATATCCTATCCCGTTATTTAAAGTACCGAACCAGGTATTTCCATTTTTTTCCTGTATGATACCGGTCGTAATAATTTTTTTGTCCCATCTATCTCCTATAAGATCGATCGACCCATTATTCTTATGTAAACGAAGCAAACCTGTTGATGAGGCTAAAAGAACACAGTCCTCAATTGTATTGTCTTTTGAGAAACTATGGACCTCAGCATTACCTGGTATAAGTATTTTTCTTAACCCATTAGCTATTTTTTTTGAAATATAGTTTCCTTCTGAATCCATTTCGCCATCATCAGGCGAATGTTTTGCGGCACCCGGAATAATAATAAGACTGTCATCTTTTATACTTACAAACAGATCGCCGTCTTCATCGGCCCAGATCGATGATATTGTTTTCCCTTTTGTACTTACAGGAATATAAAGCGGTGGATTAGCCCATCCTGTTAATGCGATCAAGCTTTCATTTATATAATAAACCTTCCCGGTAGCTGTAAGAAAAAACAATCTGTTCCCACTGCCACGGCACATCATTTTTATTCCATCTTCGGTATGCGGGTCATTTATCTTTTCCATGGGCACTTTTTCATTTGCCATTATACTTACTGCCGGAAAATTTATGCGTAGGCCTTGGTATCTTATTAAGCCATGTGTGCTGCTTAAGACAACTGATCCACTGGGCGAACATAATAACTGGTAAAAGAAGGGTCTTTTATCGGGTGGAAGATTTTCGATCGGCAATACCCGCCATTCAACAGGAGCGGTTTGGGAAAAACCTTTTATGAAAAAGAATATGAGTAGTAGTGGATAAAATCTCTTCATAAAAACAAATATCTATGACTTGATATCGCTAAAGTTACAAACTACCATATCAGCTTTGCAATTCTCTTTTGTAGTTGAGCACTCCCGGGCTGCAACCCTCTTGTTTGGTCAATTAAGAGTAATAATACCAAACAACTTCAATCGGGAGATCTGAGTTGCAAAAACTGCAAACCCGTGAGGTGCGCACGCAAAATTCAATTATTAATAGCCTTATCGGCAGAGTAGGTTTGAGTTGTCAATAAAATTTAAACAAACTAAAACCTAAGATTATGAACCGCACAAACAAAACACTGATCAACCGGGCCGTCCTCTGCATTATGTCTTTAGCCTTTATGATTACGGCCACCGGGCAAACAAAAGCAATCAATAAATTTTACCTGCAAGCAGGTGCAGGGGGAGGCACTCATGAAGCTGCTTCCTACGACCTCGGCATCCAAACCATTTTTAAAAATAAATGGAGTGCTACATTATCGTACCATGAATTTGATATGGACCCTAAAAATTTGCCCTCAGATTACGAGCCTGAAACCGGGTATATATTCTTTATCCCCTACACTTATACTGTCCAGGCAAATATGAAAATTGTCAGTCTTACTGCAGGTAGGTACTTTAAAATGGGCAGAAACACATGGGCAACAACAGAAGCTGGCCTATCCTATGTTAGCGGCGAAAAAGTTAGTTTTCAGCATTCCGAAGTTACCAGCAGCTTTGCATTTATCGCCGCTTCTAACTCATCGAATTATACTTCAACAAAAGAAAAGAAATCTGCTGTTGGTTTTATGATGCAGACAGATGTCAACTGGGCGTTTTCTTCCTTCATGGGACTTGGTGCCGGGGTCTTTGCCAATATCAATTCAATCCAATCACCAATTGGTTTCCATGTAAAATTATTAGTGGGTAATATGGGAAGAGAGAAAAAGAACAGGAAATAAACTGGAGCTTTTCTCATAGTAAAAAAATTCAATCATATCGGATTTATAAAACAAAAAATTTACAATTATGAAAAAGATCATTCTTTCAGCTGTCTTCGGCACATTGTTTCTAACAGCCTGCGACAAAAATGGGCCGGAACCTCCTCCGGCACCATCACTTATAGGGAAATGGGGAGTCGTTAATATCCTTGACAAAGAGGTAGATAATGGCACAATTGTCTACAATGATAATTATACCGGACAAACTTCCGATTATATGGAATTTAAAACTGATAATACTTTAAGTTTCTTTATAGATGGATTCGGTCTCATTATAAATTACAAGCTATTACCAAATAATAAAGTGGAAATTTCAGGAGATACCCTGACCATCCAAAGTCTAACTGCAAACGGCGCAACCCTTTACCAGAAAGATGACACTGGATCTAATAGTTTTGAGGAAACAACATACAACCTGAAAAGATGAGCAAAAAGAATTGTTTCTGTCTTAAAATAAAAAAGAACACCGGAAGATTAACCGGTGTTCTTTTTAAAGATTTAAATCTACAAATATTTTACTTGGTCGATCCTCCAAATACTTTCTTCAACAGATCAGAAGTTCTTGCTGCAGGGTTACTGCGGATATTTGCCTCTTCCACTGCGATCCTTTCAAATAAAGCAAATAATGTTCTATCAGCAACATAGTCTGCTATATCAGGATTCATTTTTTTTACTAAAGGAACTTTATTATACCGGGTCACTGCATCACCGTAATATTTTGTAGCATTTGTTTTTTCAAGTGATTTATTTATCACTGGCATAAATGCCTCTTTCAGTTTTGCTGAAGTCTTTGAACGGAAAAACTCTGTAATAGAATTCTTACCGCCTGTCACCAGCTTCAATGCATCTGTTACTGTCATTTGTTTAATAGCATCAACAAAAATTGGCGTAGCATATCCTACTGCATCCTCAGCCCCGCGATTGATCGCTTCAATTGCATCATCACACATTTTGCCCATCCCCATATCACGCAAAGTTTTTTCCATTTTTTTAGCATCCGGTGGCAACAAGACTTTGTAAAGCTCACTTTTAAAAAATGCATCAGGTTTATTGAGAAAAGAAACAGCGGAGCCGATCCCATTATTCAATGCTTCCTTCACACCTCTTCCCGCTTCTTCTTCAGTAAGACCGGAATTTGTGTTGAGTTTCTTTTTTACTTTGTCTAAAATTGATTGTGAGTTTACAGTGGCAGCCAGGCTAACTGATAATAAAATGAGTAAGAATTGTTTCATAGTAACTCAAAAGTACTCAAAAAATCTGCCGGGAAAAGGTATTGTTACTTCTTTTGAAAATTATAACACTATACCGCAAGGGCTTCTTTGCGTTTTTGAATTCTTTCACGGATAATTCTGAAAAAGCGGGACCTTTCTTTTTCACTCACTTCGCTGATCAGGGTAGATCGCTTCATTTGGGTTAGCATGTGATTGTACATATTCTCAGTAAAAGCCACATCTCTTGTCAACATAAAGTTAAAAGTAGTGTGGGTCATGAACGCCATTTTCGAATTGTCTGTAACAGCAAGTATAGAGTTATCTCCCAATAATACTTCATTAAAATACATTTTATATTCTCCCAATCGCTTTCGTTCCGGATCGTCCATTTTAAACTTATACCCCAACGCTGCCTGCTTCTCAAGATGATCCCATACTTTTTCCAATGCTTCATACACCCTTAGAATATCTTCATCCGATTCAAACATATCGGCTTCCCGGTAAAACTCTATCTGCCGGAAAAAAATACTCATGCTTTCAATATTCCATATTTCCCGGCTGTCGAGCTGGTTGTACATTCCCAGCACCTGCTGCTCCAATGGAAATAATTCGTCGGGAAAATCTGAAAACTTAAATTTTCTTTTATCAAAGCCCGGAAAATGAAGATATGTTTTAAGCCAGAAGAACCATTTGAAAGCCGCAAACTCCCTTACATAAAAATGATGAAAGAGAGGCATGTCTTTGCAGGAATAATAAAGCTCTTTATTCTTAAAGCTGTTGAAATAGGCCATTGTATGCAATATCCCGGTTAGGTATTGCTCAAAACCATAGTTTTTATCATTAACAATATTTCCCTGGAACAATATTCCACCTGCTGAAATACTCATTAACTGATCCAATGAAATTTTAAAATGATTTGCAAGTATATATGCTTCTTCAAAAGTAATTTGCTTTTCACTACGCATACGACGGTAGGCGCTGTCGCTGCTTATATTCAAAAGTTTCCCAACCTCATCGGCCACTGAAAGTTCAGCGGGAATTTTGTTTTTAATAATTTGAAAGAGTTGCTTTTGAATTTCATTAATGTCCATAGCTATTGCGTTTTATTATTTTATAACTGGCTTGTTTAATCATCATAGGTGCTTTTTCCTTTCTCTTATCTTATTCAACAGTATACCAAAAAAAATATTACGTTGCTTTTCGCTTGTCTGGCTAATAAGAGTAGACTTCTTCATCATTCTATACAGATCATCATAACAAGGGTTACAAAAATTCTCATCCTGTGTGCTCATATAATTAAGCACATCATAGTTAATAAAAACAGTTTTTACCCTGTCAGTTACTACCATGATCGTATTATCACCCAAAATTATTCTATTATAAAAAAAACGAAAATTACTTTTTTTCGATTCCGGGTTTTCACCGGGCATGAATTTGCACCCATATTCCACTTCACTTTTTAAATGAATGATCGTTTCTTCTAATGCTTCATAAACCGTTTTAATATCTTTTGATGAAACAAACAATCCGGATTCTTTATAAAATTCTATCTGTGAAATAGCAGAATTGATACATTCCGTATTCCAGATCTCAACCGATGGAACTTTATTATATGCGACTACCAGCTTCTGACTAAGCTTTTCAGCTTCTTCGGATAAAAGAGAGAACTCAAAGCCCTTATCGGCAAAGCCCGGGTCTTGAATAATAGATTTCATCCAGAAAAAATAACGGAAAGCTATCAGGGGTTTGTAATAAAAATTATGAAACAAGACCATATCCTTCGTCATGTAGATTATCTCCTTATGAATAAAACTTCCTGCATATTCTACTTGCGTTATTAGACCTGCGAGATATTTTTCATAATTGTAATTTTTGGTATCGATCCGCACATTCTGAAACATAGTAGCTCCGCCCCTCACATTCAGGATCTGGTCAAGTGATAATTTAAAATGCTGGCAAAGCACTCTTGCTTCATCAAGCACAAGCGGGGTTTCGCCACGGATGCGGCGATAGGCGCTGTCGCTGCTTACACTTAATATGTTGGCTACTGAATCCACTAAAGAGGCATGGGGCGGCAAAAGTTCCTTAATTCGTTGGAACACGAATTCCTGTGATTGGTAGTCGGGCATTCTTGATTTGTAATTGGTGGTTCGGGTACTGCTAAACGCTTTACCTCAGGTTTTAAGTTAGGGTATTTCCGTTTAAAAACATAGAGCAGGCAACATTTAGTTGCAAATCTTGATGCTGCTTTAGATTTCCTACCCCTTTTGGGGAATACAATTAACTCCATTGACAATCCTGATCAATCATTTGCAAATTCTGCAAATCAGGGAAACGTTAATGCAAAATTCAATTATAAATGGCCTGTTCGTGGTAGTAGCTTGGCATTATGAAAAAATAAATTGTATGAAAACAACAAACACCCACCACGAGATCCTTTTTTTCACAGGTACAAGTTTAGCAAACAGGCAGCTGGCAGATACCAAAGAGAATAGCAATGGTAAAACATATTCAGCAATTGAAGAATTAGAAAAAGCCTGCTGGAACGGTATAATTCATGAAATGTTCCCGGAAATTCTTAGCAGCTTTTATCCTAAATGCCAGTCTTTTTTGTGGCATGTGCTTACCGGAAAGAATTTTCTCTACATCAATATCGGACCTAACCCCGTGACTGCGGCACATGACACATCGATAGATCCCTACTTTTTCATGACGACTATTAGTGAGAACTGAATTGCATTGACCAGCAAAGGGAACTTGTATTTAAATAAAATTTATAAACAAAATTATATAAACTAAAAACCACCGATTATGAAAAGAATAATTCTAACAACAATGTTGTTCTGCATGCTTGACCAGGTTATTTTTTCCCAGGCCCAAACCGTGGCGGTAAAAGGAAAAATAACTAATGAAAAAAATGAGCCACTTGCTGGCGCCACAGTAAGAGTAAAAGGAGATTTATCTACCGGAACTCTCGCTGATCAATTTGGCCGATTTAAATTGACCGTAACATCCTTTCCTGTAACAATTGAGATCTCAGAAGTCGAATCTGAGTCCAAAGAAGTATCTGTTACAGGCATTGAAGAATTAAATGTCATTTTAACTGCAAAGGGAACAACGCTTGAGGCGATCATTGTTAATGCGCCTGATATCCGGTTGAAAGGATCTGCAATGAGTAAACCTTTTACTATTGAAACGATTTCTGCAAGAGATATGAAAGTATCACCATTACGACCCTACGATAATCTTGTAATAAAGAAAGGGGTCTATGGCACTACTTCGAGTCTTTTATTTCCTACTTACAGCACTCGTGGATTTAATGGCAGTGGTAGCACAAGAGTAAACCAACGCATTGAC
>Ga0070689_100002062_pt1 | contig 13042 bp, 10 predicted proteins | sample KBSS23HmetaG_FD_64669 | JGI IMG/M metagenome (GOLD analysis project Ga0070689, IMG submission 64669) | Switchgrass rhizosphere microbial communities from Kellogg Biological Station, Michigan, USA - KBS S2-3H metaG | ecosystem: Host-associated > Plants > Roots > Rhizosphere ...
ATAACCAACACCGGACTGCAGCAGCGCCTTGGTGACGGCGAGGATGCCCTCGCCTCGGAATTCCTGCCCGGCGCCGAGGCGCAATTTACCGACTTCGTGCGTGAACGATCTTTCAGCCATCGTCGGGACACAATCACTTGCGGCCGATCATCTCCAGCACGGCGGCGGACAGCGTCGAGCCAGGCTCGCCGAATGCCAGCACGGTGTCCTTGTGATCGGCTCCTTCCAGGATCAGCAGATTGCTCTTCACGCCCTTCGCCGTCAGGCGCTGCGCGATGTCCTCTGCAGAGGCGCGCATCTTGCCCTCGTTGGTTCCAGCGGCAACGACTGCCAACGGAGCCGGATCGATGATGTGACGATCGGGGCTGGCGCGCTCCTCCAATTCAGCGGTTGGCGCGTAGTCGGCGTTCTCACCCGGACTCAGATCGTAGTCGCCGCTGATCAACGCGATACCTTTGATCGCATCGTGCGGAACGCCCGCCTTCTTCATCCAGCTCCGATCGAAGCTCACGTCCGCGCTCAACGTCGCGCCGACCGAGTGACCGCTCAGGAAAATCCGGTGCGAATCGCCGCCGAATTTGCCGATGTTCTTGTGAATCCAGACGATAGCCGCCTTGGTGTCGTCGCTCTGCGCGGGATACGGCACACCGCGCTTCGCCATGCGATAACCGGAGACGACCGTAATGACTCCCTGCTCCACATAGGGTCGCGCGACATACCCGTAGTGCGCGCGATCGCCTTCCATGAAGCCGCCGCCATGCAGGAACAACAGCACCGGCGCATTCTTCACCAGTTTTTTCGGCAGGTAGACATCGAGCGCCTGCTTCGGCGACGCGCCGAACGAGATGTCGAGGTGACTCGGAAAGTCCTTGCGCGTCTGCGCGGTCAGCTCGTTGGCCTTCTGGTAGAACGGCGCCCAGATCGTGCCGTAGCGCTTGGGATTGTTGACCGTGTCGTACTTGGTGTAGTCCTGCGCAAGCAGCACCACCGGCGCGGCGAGCACGCACATCGCAAGTGCCATCATCCGTTGCATTTCTCTACCTCGTCTCTCAACGTATCGGCACCTGGCCGACCCACTTCTCGCGCCCGGCCACCTGTGCATCGATTTCATCGAGGAAGCCGAGCACGACGCGGTTAAAGGTCTCAGGATCCTCGAGCATCATCAAATGATCGGTGCCGTTGAGCATCTGATAGCGCGTGTTCGGCCACAGGCGACGCGCTTCCTTGGCTCCCTCCTTGAAGAACACGTCGGTCAGCTCGCCGACCAGCAGCAGCATCGGCTGATGCAGCTGCGACATGTCGGGGAAATCGCGGTTGTTCCACGGACCGATATGCATCGGCGAGGCCGAGTCGGAGCGCTGCGGATCCATGGCTACACGCGGGCTGAACTGATCGGCCATGCGGGCCTGAATCGCAGCGAGCTCAGGGCGCGCCTGCGCCACTTTGGTGAACGAGGACTTCTTCGCCGCTTCGCGCCCGGCGAGCGCCTGCTCCAGAGTCGGCGGCGGCCCGGCCATCGATTTCGGTGCGTTGAAAAACGCACTGTCCTTGGTGATCGGCGCGAGTGCGATCGTGCAGTCCGCGAACGTAATGCTGCGCACCTTCTGCGGATAAAGCTTCAGGAACTGCACGATGATCGCACCGCCACGCGAGTTGGCGACGAAGTGCGCCTCGCGAATGCCGAAGTGCATCAGCAGCGCATTCAGGTCCTCGGCATGCGCGGTCTCCGAGTAACCGGTAAGCGGATCGTCCGACATGCCGTGGCCGCGGCGATCGTAGGTGATCGCGAGATGGTTCTTGCTGAAGGGCTCGAGCTGCTTCGTCCACAACTCATGCGAATAGCCTTCGCCGTGCACGAACAGAACGGGCGTGCCGTTGCCGGCGACCCGATATGCGAGCTTCACGCCGTTCACCTGCACGAACTGCAGCTGCTCGACATCGCCCGCAACGGCACGCGTATAGCCCGGCGCCTGCGTTTGCTGTGCCGCTGCGACTGGCGGCAGCCCGGCCAGAGAGATCAGCCCAAGAGCCAGCGCCGCAGTCTTCATGGCCCGTTCTCCTGCGGCGCAATCGCCAGGTCGTTACGGTAGACCGTGCCGCCCTTCATGATCATCACGATCTTGCGCAATGCCGAGATGTTGCGGGCAGGATCCGCGTTGACGGCGAGGATGTCCGCATACTTGCCGGGCTCGAGCGAGCCGATCTTCGCTTGTGCGCCCAGCATCGTCGCGGGTGCGATCGTTGCCGAGCGCAGCGCCTGCAGCGGCGTCATGCCTGCTTCCACGTACGCCTCAGCCTCGCGCACCGTCGAGGTCGTGCCATCGTTCGGCTCGAACGGCATCTGATCGGTGCCGAGCGCGATCTTCACGTTTTCTTCGATTGCCGTTTTCAACGTCAGCCAGTGCTGCTTGCCGACAGACTCGCGCCGCTCCAGGTACCAGGGCGGCGAGCCGATCCGCTCGAAGTATTCGCGGCCGCCGGGGTGCGTCACCATGATCGTCGGCACGTACCACGTGCCCTGCTTCGCCATTTTCTTCAGCAGCGCACGATCCAGATCGTAGCCGTGCTCGACGCTGTCGAGGCCGGCGTCGACAGCCGCATTGGTCGCTGGCGTCGAACCGGAGTGTGCCGCAACCTTGATGCCGAACCGGTGCGACGCATCGATGACTGCGCGCATCTCTTCGGGTGTCATCAACGCTTCGGAAATGCCGCCGTCGCCATCGGTCGCGACGCCGCCGGAGATCGCGATCTTGATCCAGTCCTGGCCCTCGCGGATTTTCATGCGCGCGGTCTTCATCATCTCGTACGGACCGTCGTTGTAGGTCTGGCCCGGGCGGCTGCCGTGGCCGCCGGTCATCGTGACGCCGCCGGCAGTGTAGACCCGGGGCCCTTCGTAGTCGCCGCGAGCGATTGCGTCGCGCACTGCCACGCCGGTGTTCCCTTCGGAGCCGGTCATGCGGACGGTCGTGACGCCGGCGTACAGAGACTGGCGTGCGTTGACCATCATGCGCAACGTCAGCGCGGCCGTGCTTTCCTCGGCGAGCTCGGCACGATCGCGGCCCGGCAGCTTCAGGCCGAAATGCACATGCATGTTCATGAGGCCCGGAATGAGCCACGTGCCCTTGGCACGAATCACCTCGGCGTTGGCGGGAACGGCGGTGCCCGCGGGACCGATCGCTTTGATCTTCTCGCCCTCGATCAACACGACGGCATCCTGCAACGCCGGCCCGCCGTCGATGTTCACGACGGTGGCGCCGACGATAGCCTTCAGCGAGGGCGCGGCGCTGGTGGCAGCAGCAGCGCCAGCCGACGCGAGCACGAGCGCAGCGCTCAGCAGCACATTTCTCATGGTGCGCTTCCGGTCTTGCCGGCAGCCGCGACCTCCTCGGCCTTCTGCGCGAACAGCGACTCGCGCACCAGCGCCGGCGGAATCGCGCCCGCTCCGAGAATGCGGTCGTACAACTCGCTCGGCGGCGAGGGCTCGCCATACTTCGCGATGTAGTCTTTGCGCATGGCGTCGATCTCCTGCATGCCGATCAGGTAGCCGAGCACGTAGGTCGGCCGCTCCGTGTACATGTCGACGTCGAGCGCCGCGGCGTAGCGGTCGAAGCGAACCTTGTCGGCCAGGAACGTCACGGCCTCGTCATAGGTCATCTTGCCGGTGTGCAGGCTAGAATCGAGGATGACGCGCGCGGCGCGCCACAGGCGATTGCGCAGCTGCGTGAGACGGACGTCGTCCCCTTGCAGGAAGCCCTGCTCGTACATCATTTGCTCGGTGAACAGGCCCCAACCTTCGGACATCACCGACTCGCGCACGATCTTGCGCAACAGCCGCGGATTCGCCTTGCGCTTCAAGCCGTCGACGTGATGCCCGGGATACGCCTCGTGCACGGCGATGATCGGGATCCACGCGTTGTGATGCGAACGCAGGCGATCGTTGCGCTGCTGCGGCGTCATCCAGTCCTCGATCGGCGTGAGCACGAGCTTGCCTTCGAGACCGTCGCCGAACGGATCGACCGACTGGAACGTGCCGAACGGCGAGGAGCGACGCATCGCCGGCGGAGTATCGACGGTGATCACGCGCTCGCCCGGCGGCAGCGTGACGATGTGGTGCTCGATCACGAACGCTCGCGCCGCATCGATCTTGGTCTGGTATGCCTGCTTGATGCCGTCGGCGCTCGGATGATCGTCCTTGATCTTTTCGTAGACCTCGGTCCAATGCTTCGCGCCTGGCTGAATGCGCTGTGCGACTTCCTGCGCTTGCGCTTCAGTCTCCGCGAAATCCTTCTTGCCGCGCTCCAGGATCGAGTCGGCATCGGCATCGAGGAACCAGCGGTGCTTCAGGATGTAGTCGTAGTTCTCCTTGCCGAGCACCCAGGTACCAGTCGAGCGCGGCAACAGGTCCTTGTGCAGAAACTGACCGTAAGCCGCGAGCGCTTTGAGCGCAGTGTCCGATGCAGCCGTCAACGCGTTGCCCGAATCGCCCGCTTGCTTGGCCAGAGCGGGCACGCCGGCGCGCATCAACTTGATCGTACCTTCGGTCTTGAAGATCGCGGACTCGGTGTAGCTGCGCGGCGGCTTCACGAGATTCTTGCGGCCTTGCTCGATGCGAGCCGGCACCTGCTGCAGCAGCTTGGTGAGCTTCGCGGCACGCTCCTGCGGCGTGCCGGGAGCAGTCGGCTCGAGCACGCGACCGATGTCGCCGGCGGGGACGTACAGCGACGCATCGTTCTCCCAGACGCGGCGCGCTTCGGCAGTGTGAATCGTCGATTCGAGCAAGCCGATCATCAGGCGCCGATCGATATCCTCCTCGCGCGACAGGCCGGCAGCGTCGATCTGCTGGACCTTGTCGAGGAGCTCACGCCGCGTCTGGATCTGCTGCTGGAACGCTGCGAGCGAAACATCCTCCAGCGTGCCGGACTCGTCGTCATCCGGGCGCTCGATCTTCGCGTACTGCTCGATCAGCGGTTGCAGCGCCAGCGATGCGGCTGAAGGTCCCGGCGGGGGTGGCGGCGCCGCCGCCTCCTTCTTACCGCATGCAACGAGACCGCTCGCGAGAGCGACGACCGCGGCTGCGATCACCCACGTGCGCTGCGACTGCTTGCTGTTCATCTATTTGGTCCGCCAGGTGAAGCGCACTCCATAGGTCTGATACGAGGGCTGCAGGGCCATGCCCGAGACGAACGCCTTTTCGTAGACGTTGGTGAAGTACTTCTGGTCGAACACGTTCTCGATGTACGCGACGATGCTGAATCGGTCCGACTGCACCCCGGCGCGCAGATTGGTGTTGTCGTAGCTCGGCACCAGGAATGGGAATCCTTCGTCGCGGCGCGCGACCGAGGTCAGGTCGCTGTAGGTGTCGTCACGGTAATACCACTCGGCACGCGCGAATCCTTCCCAGTCACCGCCGAGCGGGAACGTGTATTGGGCGTCCGCGCTCGCCGTCCACTCCGGCGCATTCGGCATGACCTGATGGCTCAGGTCGACGATCGCACCGTCGATGAACGCGTTGGTGAAGTTGTCGAATTCGGCGTGCAGATAGCCGACCGAGAGGTTCAGCAGCAAGCGGTCGGTTGGCAGCAGCGACAGCTCGGCTTCCACGCCGTAGTTGGTCGCTTCGGCAGCGTTCTGAATACCGCTGGTGAAGACGATCGTGCCTTCGTCGTCGATGTCGGCGACCGCGAAGGACGCCTGCAGATCGCTCCACTCCATCAGGAATGCTGCGGCATTCAGTCGCGCCCGGCCGTCGAGGAATTCCGACTTGATCCCGAGCTCGTAGTTCCAGATCGTTTCCGGATCGTAGCTGTCGCTGATCAGGTCGTTCTGTGCGATCTGCACGCCGCCGGATTTGAAGCCCTTGGAGATCGTCGCGTAGACCTTGGAGGCATCGCTCAGCGCGTAGCTGGCGGTGAAGCGCGGCGAGATGTCGTCGAACGTGTCCTCGTCGGAGATCGTCAGGCGCGATTCGCCCGCCGTGAAAGTCACTTCGGAGATCTTCACCTTGTCGCGCGTAGCGCGCACGCCGACCAGCAGGTCGAGGCGATCGGTGGCGTGCCACACGGCCTCACCGAAGATCGCGGCGCCGATGGTCTCGTTGTCAGCCGTGTTGCGCGTCACTTCGAAGTCGACCGGCAGGCCGAACGGCTGGTCGTTGCCGACCTGCGTCGCCTGATCGATGTTGCCGCGATCGCGGCTGTAGATCGCACCGACCGTCCAGTCCCACGACTTGCCTTCGATCGAGCCGAGCCGGAACTCCTGGCTCAAAGCGTCGCGATCGTACGGCTTGTGCTCGTAGAACAAATCCTCGCTGCCGCCATCGACGTCGCCGCGCAGGAACGTCTTGGATTCCAGATAGCCCGAGACGCTCGTGAGTCGGACGTTGTCCCAGCGATACTCGGCACGCGCGGTGATGTACTCGTACTTCGAGCCGACTTCCTGCGGCCGGTTGAAGTTGACGCGATTGGTGTTCTGCGGCCAGTAGCCGATGCCATCCGGCGTCACTTCGCCGTACAGGCTCTCGGTGAACGCCGAGAGCACGCCGGACGGTACGCCTTCGCGCATGCCGACGAGCTCGTCCGACGCGCTGGCGATCATGTCGAGCGTGAACTGCTCGTTCGGCGTGTAACGCAGGCTCAGGCGCCCGTACTTGTACTCGGAGTCGTTGCCGCCGCCGATCGGATTGATGTTCTTGATGTAGCCGTCGCTCTCCTGATACTTCACGTTCGCGCGCATGGCGAGCGTGTCGGTGATCGGCAGATTGAGCGTGCCGTCGAGCTCGTACGTGTCGTAGCGCGAGACGTCGGCAGTCACCTCGCTGAAGAACTCGTTGGTCGGCTTCTTGGTCGTGATGTTGAGCGCGCCGCCGACCGCGTTGCGGCCGAAGTACGTGCCCTGCGGACCGCGCAGCACCTCGATGCGCTCGATGTCCATCACGCCGGGATTGGAGGTCGCAGTGGCGACGCTGAAATCGTCGATGTAGATGCCGAAGGTGTTGGCCGGCACGGTCGCCTCGCCTGCTTCGGTGATGAACTCGGTGACGCCGCGGATCGACAGTCGCTTGCGGTCGCGCGAGCCTTCGGTCGTGTAGGCGACGTTCGGCGTGCGCGAGAAAACGTCATCGACGCCTTCGATCCGGTTGCGCTCGATGCTTTCGGCCGAGAACGCCGAGACGGCGATCGGCACGTCCTGCAGCGACTCCTCGCGTCGCCGCGAGGTCACGACGACTTCTTCGAGTGTCGCACGTCCCTCTGCATTCTGACCGCCCGCCTGCTGCGCGCAGGCGTCGTCGGTCGACAGCACGCCGAGTGTCGAACACACGGCGCAACCTGAGATCAGCGCAAGCCGCGCGCGGCCCGCTCGTACCCGATTCGACATCATCTTTCTCCGCTGTTACTTGCCGCCGACGACGCTGAAGCTGCGACCGTCGGCGAGCGTGAGCTTCTTGCCGTCGAAGGTTGCCTTCGCGGTGAAGTCGCGCTTGTTGAGCGCCTTGTTCGGCGTCGATTCGGACCAGCGCTCGACGTTCAGGTCGTACGCGGTGCCGCTGTTCTTGTAGGTGCCGTAGCCGCTGACGATGCCCTGCGCATCGCCTTCGACCAGCACGAAATGCCCATCGACCAGCGCGAACACGCCCTTGTCGAGCCGATGAATCTGGCCCTTGCCGGGCCCGAGACGCTTGAATTCCTGTACCGTGCCGCTGTCGAACACGATCTTCATCGCGTCGCCGTTGCGGTCGACGGAAATGTCGTGCTGCGTATCCTTGCGGAAGTTCAGCGGCGCGCTCTTGCCCGGCGCAATGCTGATCGTCTGCTCGGCGATCATGTGCACGCCCATCGGGCCCGAGCCGTACGGCCCGGCGTGTGCCATCGCGCCCTGCGTCGCGAATGGATCGCCGTCGAAGATCGACTGTTGCGCGAACACGCCATCCTTGAACAGGATCACGCCATGCAGCGGCATGGACTCGCCCTTACCGCCAGGCTGCAGCGTCGTATACGCCCACAGGCCTTCAACCGACTTCACGGCGTCAGCTTTCTCGGCTGCCGCTGCCGTTGCACTCATTGCGGCTGTCGCAAGACAGCTGATGGCCACCGACGCAAACAATCGGCGCAGACGTGCTCTATTCACGATCGAACCCCCGGATTGTGGACGCGCAGGCGCGCGCCTTTGTGCTGCAGTCACAGTGCTGCAACAGATCCGTGAATTCAACGACAGGGGCTGCGAGTGTTCGTTGCTTCAACTGCAACGATCGCGGGCGAGAGTGCCCAGGAGTACAGGTTTCACCGGCGGCTGGGCCTGCAACGGACCGACTTGCGCCGCCGACATCCCGCGAGCGGCGGCGAGCACGCAAGCGGCGTTGTCGCCGCACATGCGTCCTTGGCACATTCCCATACCGACGCGCGTCAGCAGCTTTGCTGCATCGGTCGAAGCGACATGCGGATTCTGTCGCAGCTGCTGCTCGAATTCACCGCGGGCGATCGATTCGCAGCGGCACAGTGTCGCGTCCTCGGTCATCGTTGCGTTCGCCAGCTCCCGCGGCGGACGCGCGAGCTCGCGCAACAAACGCGCAAAGCCGTCGATGCGATCGAGGCGACGACGCGGCAGCTGCGCCGCTCGCGCCGCCAGTGAGTCATCGAGGCGGCCCAGGCGACGCAGAATCCCGAACGCGGCGATGCGGCCCTTTTCCAGCGCTGCGTCTGCGCCCGCAACACCCGTCACCTCGCCGGCAACGAACAGATTCCCGACGCTCGACTCGAACCACTCATCGTGATCGACCAGCCAGCCGCCCGCCTCGTCGCGCCAATGGACCGCTGCACCCGCCTGTCGCGGCAGCTCGGACGAAGCGAGAAAGCCATGGCAGACGCCGACGCGATCGCAGTCGATGTTCTGAGTGCGCTGCGGGTCCGGCGTACCATCGGCGTGCAGTCTTGCGATCGTCGCGCGCTCCACACCTCCCGCTCCGTCGACACGCAGAACACTCGCGCCGAAAATCACCGGCACGTTCGCGCGCCGTAGACGATTCAGGATGCGGGCCGTCTGCAGGAATTGCGTAGCGTGCCGGAGCAGAACCAGCGGATGAGCGAGCGCACGGAGTGCAAGCGCCCGCTGCTGCGTGAACACCACCGCTGCGACAATTGCGCCCGCGCCGAGCAATTGGTCCGCGACGACGAGTTGCAGCGGATGACTTCCTGCGAGCACGAAACGATCGCCCGGCACGAACTGCTGACTCTTCACGAACGCCTGGATGGCGCCCGCCCCCATCACGCCCGGTAATGTCCAGCCCGGAAACGCGAGCGGCCGCTCGTAGCAGCCCGCCGCAACGAGCACGGTCTTCGCGCGCAGGAACGATGTGCCCGCTGGACCCTGGATCCACAGCTCGTGTCCACTGCGCTCGGCGCGCACGCGAAAGGCCGAGGGCCGGAAGATGCCAAGCACGGACGAGCTCATGCGCCAGTCGACATCCGTGCGATCGTCCATCGATTGCAGCGCTCGCTTGACGCGGTCGTAAAGCTTGCCGGGGAGCCAGCGTTCCACGGTGAAAGTGCGCGGCGGCTGCCGCAGGATCTGCCCGCCGGCCCGCGGCTGCTCATCGACGATGGTTACGCTGACACCGTGCTCACGCAGGATCGCCGCTGCGCCGAGACCCGCCGGTCCAGCGCCTACAATCGCAACGTCGCTCTGCTCCTGCGCCGTCTCGCGATTCATGTGGCTGGAACCGTGATGTGCAGGCCGGCACGAACCGGCGTGAGGCAGGCTCGTGCGCGCACTGGCTCGGCACCGCTTGCTGCGTCAGAAATCTCGACCAGGCAATCGAAGCACACACCCATATTGCAGAAGGGGCTGCGCGCTCTGCCGCCCCCGACATTCGACCCTTCGTCACGCGACATGGTGAGCACGCCGGCGGCGATCAGCGCAGTTGCGACGGTCTCACCTTCGTACGCACTGACTTCCTTCCCGTTGATATGGATCGTCACCGGCTGCGGCCGCGCAACGTTCGTGGTGATGCGCAAGCTCATCAGACCGATGCCATGAAGTTGTTGATGTGACTGAAGCGCGCGGGGCTGTACAGGTCGATGGGACTCGATGAGCGTCCTGCGACGATCAGCTCGCTGATCAAACGCGCGTACGTGGGCCCGTGCGTGAAGGCAGCGCCGCCGGCTGCGACGTAGAAACCCGGCGCTTCGGGCACAGCGCCGAGCAGCGGCATCTGGTCCGCAGTCACGCCGGTGATCCCGGTCCACGACCGCAGCCAGTGCAATCGCCCGAGCGCCGGCACCAGCCGCGCGGCGAGCGCGAGATTTTCGATTGCGTTCTGCATCACCGGCTCAGCGCGGCGCTGCAGGCTCATCGACGCGCCGCTGCGCGTGAGCCGGCTGGGCCAACCGCCGCCAACCAGAAAATTGCCGGCCTCGACCTGCTTGAGCGTCAGCCGCTTGCTGGCGTGCTGCACGAGATGCGGAATCAGCGGCGCGGCGCGCTCGGTAACGTTCATCGTCAGCGGCACGGCGTAGATCGGCAGATGCAGATGCGCCATCGCAGCGATCTCACCTGCCCAGGTCCCGGCCGCATTCAGCACGGCGCGAGTACCGACCTCGGCGCTGCGACCCTCGCGATCCAGCATCGCAACCTGCCACTCCGAACCGTCGCGCTCGAGTGCCGTGACGCGCGTGTAACAGCGGATTTCGGCGCCGCGAGCCGTGGCGCTGCGCGCGAAGGCCGGCGCGACCAGCCGCGGGTTGGCGTGGCCTTCATGCTCGAAGTAACCGGCGGCAACGACCGAATCGGTCAGGTACGGCGCCATCCGTCGCACTTCGGCCGCGCCCAGCAACTTCGACCCGAGATTCCACTTGTCCTGCAACGCCTGGCGCTGCTCCAGCATCGCGACGTCTGCAGGCGATTCCGCGACGATCAGCCCACCGCCCAGCTCCATCTCCAGCGATGCGCCAAGCTCCGCCTCCAGGCCGCGCCAGTCGCGAATGGCAACCAGGCTCAGGGGAATGATCTGCGCGAACTGTTGTGCCTGCTGCTCGCCGTAGCGGATCAGCCGGTATTCGAGCTGGAAATGCAGCGAGCCGGCGTTGCGCCCGGATGCCTCACGATTGAGGTCCGCCTGCTCGACGAGCAGCACTCGGGCACCGCTGCGCGCCAGATAGTACGCAGCGGCACAGCCTACGAGGCCGCCACCGAGCACCACGACATCGTAGCGATTCATCACCAAAGCTCTTCCTCCCGCGCGGACTGTCCACAACCTGTGCGCCAACTGAGCGCAGGCGCACGATACACTCGAATCCGATGAGCAGTAGCGCATTCGATGCCCGCGGCTCCTCGCCGTACCAGCCCGCTCCCGCCGCCCTGCTTGGCGGCGCGACGCTGCTGTATCGCGACTTCCTGCATGCGGGCGACAGGCTCACGAGCTATTTCGGCCCCTCGTTCGACGACGACGCCGCGATCGGGCAGCTCGCCGCGCGATTGAGGAGCCGTGAATACGAGCGCGAGGTGTTGGTCCGAGCGCTGCGCGATCTGGCCAGCGAGGCCGCAGCGCCCAACGCCGCCCGGGCTCAGCTCGAGTCTCTGCTGCGGCCGGACTCGCTCGTGGTGTTCGCGGGCCAGCAACCCGGCCTCTACACCGGGCCCTTGTACGCCGTGTACAAAGCACTCACGGTCGAGCGCTGGGCGGCCGATCTTTCGCGACGGCTGGCGATGCGCGTGGTGCCCTGCTACTGGCTCGGCAACGACGATCATGACTTCGCCGAAGTCGATCACGTGAATCTGCCGGCTGCGGGAAAGATCGAAACGCTGCGGTATGTCCCTGCGTCTGCGCCGGACGGCGCGCCGCTCGGCCGGATCGTGCTGGACGCCGGAATCGAGAAGCTCACGGATCGGCTGGCAGCATGCCTGCCTGCATCGAGTCGCGCGAAATTCGTCGTCGATCAGATCCGGCAATGCTATGCCGCAGGCACCGGTCTGGCTGGAGCCTTCGCGCGCATGTGGTATCGAATGTTTCCGGACAGCACACTGCTGTTCGTCTCGCCCGATAACGTGCTGTTGAGAAAACTGGCAGCACCTTTGCTGGCAAGGTCGGTCGCAAGCGACGCAGCGCTTTTTGCCGCGTACGAGGACACCTCGCGACGCCTGGAAGCGGCTGGCTACCCTCGTCAGGTCAGCAGGACGCCGGCGCAGACTTTCCTGTTCCAGCAGCGATCCGCTCGCCATGCGATCCATCGCGTCGGCGGTGGCGGATTCGCATGGCAAGGTGCGCAGCCCGTCGCAGCCGAAGAATTACAGCAGCTGTGCATCGAGCGTCCCGGCGATTTCTCGCCGAATGTGCTGCTGCGGCCGGTCGTACAGAATTCCCTGTTTCCGACGCTCGGGGTCGTGCTCGGTCCGGCGGAGGTCGCGTACTACGCACAAATCGGCGGCCTGCACGATCATTTCGGTGTGCCCCGCCCGGCTGTCCTGCCGCGGACCAGCGTGACTCTGATCGAGCGTGCTACCGCGCGGCGACTGCGGCGCTACGGCGTCGATCTCGAAGGTCTCAGGAGCGATGTCGATCGCGAAGTTGCCCGCGCGTTGCGTGGCCAGTTCCCCGAGAATCTCGCCGCCCGCTTACAGGCCGCAGACCGAACGATCGCCGCTGCGTTCGAGGAAGTGGGCGCGCGCCTGGACGAGTTCGACCCGACGTTGGCCAGCACGGTGCGGGCCGCGGCGGCGCGTGCGCGCAAACAAATGGACATCGTTGCCGGCAAGGCCCATGCCTCGCATCGCCGACGCGAACGCGAAGCGCAGGCCCAGATCAGAGCGGCTGCGCTGCATCTCTTTCCGGGCGGCGCTTTGCAGGAGCGTCGTTTCAACATGGTCTATTACTGGGCGCGCTACGGACAGGAATTCCTCGACGAGCTCCAGCTGGACTGGCCCATCGGCCGGCGCGACCCGCTGCTGCGCGAGATCGGTGCGTGACGGCGCAGCGACTCAATATCGGGATCACGGGCTTCGCCGGCGCCGGCGGCTCGGGAGTGGTCGCCGGAGAGTTGGGACGTCAGCTGGC
>Ga0070689_100002063_pt1 | contig 13040 bp, 8 predicted proteins | sample KBSS23HmetaG_FD_64669 | JGI IMG/M metagenome (GOLD analysis project Ga0070689, IMG submission 64669) | Switchgrass rhizosphere microbial communities from Kellogg Biological Station, Michigan, USA - KBS S2-3H metaG | ecosystem: Host-associated > Plants > Roots > Rhizosphere ...
CGCCCCCGACGAAATCCGGGATGCCGTCGCCATTCCAATCGACGGTCGTCGGACTGACGTCATGCGCCTCGATATTGTCGGCCGCCAGCGGCCCTTCATTGCGAAAGAGCCATCGTCCATCCCGCTGCTCGACCTGCCGCAGGAAGTCCGCGTTCTTGGAATTCACCAGAAGATCGAGGCGGCCGTCCCCATCCCAGTCCACCACGCAAAGTTTGCGACGTCCGCTCTTGCCTCCCGCATTGGCGTTCAGGCGAAGTGGCCGGTCCTGCTCGTCGCAAAGGACGCGTTGGGGCGGCAACAGGACCACCTTCGAATCGCGTTTCACCCGTTGCCAAAAGCAGAGATATCCTTCCGAGTCGAGCATGACCAAATCTGTAAAACCATCCCGGTTCCAATCAACGGCCGCCGGCGTCGTGCGCCACTGGGTAACCAGCTCTGGCCCGCGCGGGTCCCACCAATTCCAGGCTGGCTTCGGCGGCTGACCGGGCCATTCCACTTCGATCGATCGGGCGGCTGCGAGCCTGGGCTGGGCACGTGTCCCGACGTTTCGATACCAAATCACCCGGCCCCAAATCGAGTTGGCGATGATGTCCGGCAACCCGTCACCATCCCAATCCGCCACGGTTGGCGTGGTATAACCCCACTTGGCTTCGATCGGTCCCTGAATCGAACCATTGGGACCCGCCATGATACGAATCGTCTCACCGCCGGCCATGAGGAGTTGCGGGGCGCCAAACTTCGGGCGTGCGACGCCAGGCCCACTCTGATTCTCGATGAATGCGATGTAGCCGGCAGTGTTGCCGGCAATTAGATCGATGTCGCCGTCCGCATCCCAGTCGAACCCGCAGGGTGTGACCAAAGCGCCGAATTTAATTTCATCCGCCTCCTGGCGAAAATATCGGGCTGAACGGAACTGCGGCATCCCGTTCACGACCGCACCGGAATGTTCGATCAGCGCGACGCGCCCATCTTCGTCTCCCACGATCAGATCAACGTCGCCATCGGCGTCCCAATCAATGGCGTGCGGGACGGGCATTTCCAGATCCATCGCGATCGGTCGGCTGCCGGCGAAGAGCCGGCGCCCGGCCGCATAGTTTGGCGCCGTCCGGCTGCCGGTATTTTGGAAGTATGTAAATCCATCCAGGAACTCGCCGCACATCAGATCGAGGTCGCCATCGCCGTCGAAGTCCGCGAGCATCTGACCCGGTCGACCGGCCACGTCGACGGCTTTGCCATCGGCGAGGATTGGAGCCGGAGCCGAAAGACTGGGGGCGGCGTCAGTACCTTGATTGCGGAGCCAAAAGATTCGAGCATGCAGAGGCGCTCCTTTCCACGATCCCTGGGCATCGTAGCCTTTCCACCATTCGTTCTTGTCGAACCATCCGAATTCCGACCAGTCGCCATGTCCGGCGATGAGATCGCTTGCGCCATCTCCATCGAAGTCGACCCATCGCCAGAAGTGATCCCGAGCATGACGAATGGGCGCGACGGTAACTTGCTCGAACCAGGCACGGCGTGTACCCCAGTCGCCTTGTCGAAAGTTGGGAATCTCATGGCGACCGGCCATCAACCGCGCCTGACCATTCACCGAGGAGATGGTCATGTCAGGGGAAGCGGGAGCGAGACGGCGTCCCGGCTTAAAGACCGGAAGCTTGTCGTTTCGGTCCGAGGGATTTTCGAACAGGTAGACGCCGTTGTACGGCTTGTCGGGACACGCGACCAAAACGTCGAGGTCACCGTCGTTGTCCCAGTCGATGGGCATGGGCCACGCCCAGAGGCCTACTCCGAGATCGACGATGAGACCCGGGTTGTGATGTCTCAGGCGTTCCAGGGTGCGCGAGTCGGCGCCGTGCAAATCGGGGCATGGAAGATGAACCCACGCCACGGCGACAAGCACGTGCAGAAGCCCGCCACGGGGGCGACGGTTCATTGAACATTGAGCATTGAACATTGAGCATTTGGCATTTTCCATTCCACTTCGGTCGCCCGGGCCCGCGCTCAAAGTGGCTGTGGGTAACTCCGAACGGTTTGCCGTCGTCGTCTCTCCGATGCGAAATGCCAAATGCTCAATGCTCAATGTTCAATGAATCGGCCTCGTGGTTGTTGCCGCAAAACGCACCTCAGGTTTCACTTGGACCGTCGTGATTTCCATGACTTGGGCAGGCTCGGACGCCGCTCGATCCCGTCATGGATGATCTTGAGCACTCGTTTGCGTTCCTCACCGGTCAAAGGGCGGCGGGGTGAACGCACCCATTCCCGGCCCAGTCCCGTCTCCTGCACCGCCAGCTTGATGTATTGGACAAATTTTGTGTGCACATCCAGATGCAGCAGGGGGGTGAACCATCGATAGATTGCGCGCGCCGCGTCCCAATCGCCCTTTCGGGTCAATTCCCAGAAGTATTGGTTTTCGTAGGGGAATGCGATGCCGCTGCCGGCCACCCAACCGTCGATGCCGAGGATGCTGGCTTCCAGCGCGAGATTGTCGACTCCGGTGAAAATTGCGTAGCGATTGCCAACCGTGTTGTGCAAATCGGTGATGCGCCGGACGTCGCCCGAGCTTTCCTTGAGCGCGACGAAATTTTTCTGAACGGCCAGCTTGGCAAACAACTCCGGGGTCACGTCGTTGGCATAGCTGATCGGGTTGTTGTAAATCATGATCGGAAGGCCGGTGGATTTCGCCACCGTGAAAAAATGTGCGAGCGTCTCGTCGGGATCGCCCTTATAGAGCATGGCGGGCATGACCATGACGCCGTCCGCTCCCAGTTTTTCCACATCCCGCACATACCGGACGGCCTCGCTGGTGCTCGTTTCGGCAACTCCGCTCAAGACGGGGACGCGGCCACTCACCACCTTGACCATGGCTTCGAGGACGAGACGTTTTTCGCCGCCGGTCATGGGCTGGTTCTCACCGAGTGAGCCGAGGAAGATCAGTCCGCGCACGCCTGAGTCGATGAGCGTTTCCGCATGTTGCGCGGTGGCTTCCAGATCAATTGAGCCATCCTTGTTCATTTGCGTGGTGATGGCGGGAAATACACCGGACCAATGCGGTTTCATGATGGCGTGTCTCTGGGTTGATAGTCAGTTCTCAGTAATCTGGAATCAGCCTGTTCTTTTGCTCAAGGACCAAGTTGGCGGAGCGCCGATTCCCAAAAATAGGATTTTCCAGCGTGGGCCTTTCGTCATTGAATCTCGTCCAATCAGTCTGCCAGCGACCGCGGGGTCGTCTTGGCGGGGAATGACGAAGCAACTGTGAAAAACGGCACAATCAAGGCGGCCGTGAAGACCGGCGGAGCCGGCCAACCGTGGCCGGTCGGTCTGGACTCGATGGCGGATCTGTTCGATCACGTGCCGGACGTTGTGTTCTTTGTGAAGGATTCAGCGGGACGTTACCTGGCGGTGAATCGCGCGCTGGCGGAACGCTGCGGAGCCGATGAACGCCAGGCCCTCATTGGACGTAAGGTGAACGACGTTTTTCCTCCCGCCTTGGCGGCCCGCTATGCCGCCCAGGACGCCGCGGTCCTTCGCAGCGGCCGCCCCATTCTAGACCGACTGGAGTTGCACTGGTATGAGCGGGGACGCGAAGGCTGGTGTCTGACGACCAAGCTGCCCATGCGCAATGCGCAGGGGAGAATTGTCGGTCTCATTGGGATCTCCCGTGATTTGCGGGCGCCGGGCGAGCGGGACCATATCCCCGCCGGATTGGTGGGAGCGTTGGAACATCTTGAGGAGAATTATGCGGAGGCGGTGACTCCGGCAATTCTGGCTGGGAAAGCCGGACTGCCTCCCACCCGGTTTGCCCGATTGATTAAGCGCATTTTTCGGCTGACCCCCAGCCAGCTGATTACGCAAACGCGACTGGCTGCGGCATCGCGGCTCCTGAGAGAAACCAGACAAGCGGTGGCGGACGTGGCGGTTTCGTGTGGGTTCTATGATCACAGTGCATTTACGCGCGCCTTTCGTTCGGCGACGGGGATGACCCCGACTGCGTTTCGGGCGCATCGGGAGTAGGCAGAGGGCTTCACCGAAGCAACGAAGTTAACGAAGGCTCAAGAACGTAGCGCCCGCATCCCTGCGGGGCGGTGACGAAGCCCTTCGACAGGCTCAGGGCAGGCTCCTTCGACAAGCTCAGGATAAACTTCCAAGCTTCGCTTGCTCCCGGTGGGTATCCGGTGGTCGGTCCTCGTCCTCGATTCTTGCGCTTAACAGCTTCAGGGGTTCAATGCGCGTCATTGAGCATTGAGCATTTTTCATCGGCCATTGGGGTAAGCGTCTCGGAATTTCGCGGACCAGGTTCAGGGGTTCACTGTGCGGGCAGTTTGATCGGAGAATTTTTGAACATTCAACCCTCAACGTCAAACGCCGAACATTCAACGAATGGATTTGTTGGACGTTGAAAGTTCAGAGTTGGAGGTTCGACGTTTATGTTTCCTCATTCCGCCTTTCCTCCCGTAGAGTAGGCCTGCTTGCCTCCAACGCTGTACGATTTGATCCCGCGGGAAGGGCGTCCGACAAATGATGTTTTGCTCGGACGTTTCCTCGATTACGTCGAGGGTCGGAAACTGCAACTCTACCCCGCCCAGGAACAGGCCATCCTCGAGTTGTTTGAGGAGAAGAACGTCATTCTCAACACGCCCACCGGCTCCGGAAAATCAATGGTGGCCGCCGCCCTTCACTTCAAGTCCATCGCCCAGGGAAAACGCTCGGTCTATACCTGTCCCATCAAAGCCCTCGTCAACGAGAAATGGCTGGCGCTGTGCCGGGAATTCGGCCCGGACAATGTCGGCCTCAGCACCGGCGATGCCTCCGTCAATCGCGATGCCCCAATTCTCTGTTGCACCGCCGAAATCCTGGCCAATATCGCCCTGCGCGAAGGGCCGTCCGCCCATGTTCACGACGTCGTCATGGACGAGTTCCACTACTACGCCGACCGCGAGCGCGGTGTGGCCTGGCAGGTGCCGTTGCTGACCCTGACCGGAACGCGTTTTCTCCTGATGTCCGCGACGCTGGGCGAGACGGCTTTTTTCGAGGAGGAACTCGCCCGTCTCAACGGACGTGACGCTGTGACGGTGCAATCCTCCAGCCGGCCGGTGCCGTTGGAATTTGCGTATTCGGAGATCCCGCTCGCGCAGACCCTCGAGCGGCTCGTTTCGGATCTCAAGGCCCCGGTTTACGTCGTCCATTTTACCCAGCTGGAAGCCGCCCAAAGCGCCCAGGACTTCACCAGCATCAATGTCTGCACCCGTGAGGAGAAGGCGGCCATCGGCTCGGCCTTGGAAGGGTTTAAATTCAGCAGCCCTTACGGACCGGAGATTAAGAAGTGGCTCCGTCACGGCATTGGCCTTCATCACGCGGGCCTGCTTCCGAAGTACCGCGTGCTCGTCGAACAGCTGGCCCAGCGCGGGTTGCTCAAGGTCATTTGCGGGACGGACACGTTGGGTGTCGGCATCAATGTGCCCATTCGCACGGTCCTATTTACGAGGCTGTGCAAGTTTGATGGACAAAAGACCGGGATTCTCAGCGCGCGCGATTTTCATCAAATCGCCGGACGAGCCGGGCGGAAGGGATTCGATAATGTGGGCTGGGTGGTCGCCCAGGCTCCCGAACATGCCATCGAGAATCTCAAGCTCGAGGAGAAGGCTCGTGACGGGAAGAAGGTGGTTAAACGGCGCCAGCCCGAAAAGAATTTTGTGAACTGGGACAAGAACACCTTCCTTCGTCTCATCGGCGCGCCTCCCGAGCGGTTGGTCTCCAGGTTTCAGGTCACCCACGGCATGCTCCTGAATGTGCTCAGCCGGGAAGGCGACGGCTGTCATGCCATGCAGCAGCTCGTGGCGCGTTCCCACGAATCTCCCCAGGCGAAGAAGGCCCATTCCAGGCGTGGGTGGCAATTGTTCCGCTCGTTGGTTGACCGAAGAATTATCGAGTTCATCGGTCCAGGAGAGGGTCCCGCAGCCGGAGTAAGGAAGGTCCGTGTGAACGTTGAGCTGCAGGACGATTTCTCGATGGACCAGACGTTGTCGCTCTACCTGATTGAAACGATTCCCCTGTTGAATCCGGAGTCACCAGACTACAGCCTGGACCTGCTGACGCTGGTGGAATCCATTTTGGAAGACCCCGACATCATCCTGCGCAAACAATTGGACAAGGTGAAAAGTGAGAAGATGGCGGAGATGAAGATGGCGGGAATGGAATACGATGAGCGGATGGAGGAGCTGGAGAAGCTGGAGTACCCGAAGCCGCTCCGGGAGTTTGTTTATTCGACCTTCAATGCGTTTGCGGACAAACATCCGTGGGTGGGTCAGGAAAACATCCGGCCGAAATCGATCGCGCGCGAGATGTTCGAACAGTTCCGGTCGTTCGCTGATTACATCAAGGACTACGAGCTGCAACGGGCAGAGGGCGTGCTCCTGCGCCACCTCCATGGTGTGTTCAAGGTGCTGTCGCAAACCGTTCCGGATGCGGCCAAGATCGAGGCGGTACGGGACATGGAAGTTTACCTGTCGACCATGATTCGGCAGGTGGATTCGAGCTTGCTGGATGAGTGGGAGAAGATGCGCGACCCAGATTATCAACGGGTCGAGGCGCGCGAAGTGCGGCCTCCGGGAGCGGACGAAGCGGCGGCGGATGTGACGAGGGATACCAAGGCTTTTACTGCGGCGGTGCGGATCCGTATTTTTGGATTCTTGCGCGGGTTGGTTGTTGGGGATTTGGAGGGGGCGTTGGCGGGTGTTTCGCCGGTGGAAGCGGTGGAGGGAACATGGACGGCGGAACGATTGCGGGCGGCGTTGGATGCCTACCAGGTGGATCATCAGAGGATTTGTTTGGATCCGGAAGCGCGAAACGCGCGGCACACGTATGTGAAGGTGGCGGAGGATAAGAGGACTTGGAAGGTGCAGCACGTGCTGGTGGATCCGGAGGGACACAACGATTGGATGATGGAGTTCACGGTGGACTTGCTGGAATCGCGGAGAGTGAGAGAGCCGGTGATGCGATTGGAGAGATTCGGGATCATTGGGTAGATGGCATTGGGTAGGGCTGGCCCGCTGGGCCGGCCCCGCCGACGCAAGGAGGCGGAACCATTTGGATTCACCCTCTTCGTTGCATGCTCCTTAAACGGTGCCCGAAAAGTGTTCCGCCGCTAAACGCGGCGGGGCCGGCCCAGCGGGCCAGCCCCTACCCAACAGTGAACAACCTGTGAAAAAGAGTTAATAACTTCGGCTTTGTTTTCGTCGGCGGTGTGGTAGAAAAAGAGGTAGCGAAGCAATAGCACGGGTCCAAATTCCGGCCGTTGAGACCTTCTGGGCCGGGGCGTCAGGACATGCGCTGAAAAGCGCCGCTCTAAGAGAGCTCAATCCCGCTTAGCGGGAGCGCCAGTCTCCATTGTGCATTGCTTCGCTATTTTCTTTTTTCACCTTCGCATCTTGCGCACCTTATACGTCAGCAGTGGTCGCAAGGTCGCGATAATCGAGATAAGCCCTGCCTCGACGAGTTCGCCAATGACCGCCTCAATGTTCTTGTAGGCCATCGGCGCTTCCTCGTAGAGCAGATCCCTTTCCTCGCAGATCACACGGCCCCCCAGCGGCGTTTGCACGAGTTCATCCCGGTGGAATCGTTCGCGGACACGCAATCGGCTTTCGCTGCGCATCCACTTCCGACCTGCTCCGTGGGCGAGGGACCACGCGTTGCCAGCCTGATCGCCCACGGGCTCCACCAGATAGCTAAACGTTCCCCGGGAGCCAGCGATGACCAGTGGCCCCCGATTGGATGGCGCGGCGCCACGGCGATGGATCCAATCCATCGGCGCGGCGGGATTCGACCCGCGGTGACGCGAGATCGCGTTATGACAGGAATCGAGCACGCGCTGACAGTTCCCGCCCACCGCGCCGACCAGGCGTTCGGCCACCAGGGCGCGACTGGCTCGCGCCCAGTTCACTGCGTGATCGTGCACGAGGAGATACTCGGTAGCCGCGTCGGAATCCGCCGGCACACCATTGGCGCCGTGTTCCTCCAGATACGTTTCCAGCACGATGGCGCCGAGGTCACGGGAACCGCTGTGGACCAGGGCCACGAGTTGATCCCTGACCAGACCCAGCTTGGCGAAGGACTCCGCTGAATGAACCTTTTCGACCGATTGCAGTTCGGCGAAATGATTCCCGCCTCCGAGCGTGCCGAATGATTCGTGACCGTGGGTGGCGCTGAGACCCTCGTCCGATAATCGTTCCTGGGTATCGCCTTCCCACGGATGTTCGAGATCAAAACGAACCTCGGCCCAGCGATCGATTCGTGCTTTACGTCGAAGAAGGTCTGTTTGGAACAGCGTCATGCCGCACCCGACATCGTTTCCGATCAGGTAAGGGTAGATTACCCCATCCGTTACAAATGCCGCTCCGACCGGGGAACCTTTGCCCGGGTGTAGATCTGGCAAACCGACGGCCAGGCGCAGGCCGGGCAACTGAGCGGTGGCATAGAGTTGTCGAATGGCTTCGCTGTCGATCCACATTCGGGCCGATGCGAGCAAACGAACCTTAGATTCGGTGATTGCGTTCATATTTGGAGAGAAAGTTGTGATGTCTGTTTACGGCGGTTGGGTCGGGGCGTGGTTTGTGACCCGCAGCGCGCCCGAACTTCAGGCCGCTTTAGGCCAATTCGATCGAACCCGGATTACCGCAGTCGCGCTCCGAACGAAGGATGCCAGTTACGCCGGGGACCCGCCCCTCCGCCCGTGGCCGGCTGTGATGATGCCGGCCACGGGCGTGCCTCGCCGTTATCGAGCGCGGTGTGACGGGCTTGCCGCGCCGTGGCCCGACAGGGCGAAGGCGGGGATTCCCCGATTCCTCCGGTTGGCAGTGAAAATTACATTCGGGACTGCGCCCAGTGACTCATGGCCTCAGTCAACCTCGAGTCGGGTTGCGCGGCTTCGGGGGGTGCCACGGTCTGCTCGGGAAGTGGCTTCGTCGGTTGGGCTTCGTTGGCGGACGATTTGTCGTCGGATTTGCTTTGGGCGTCCTGTGCGATTTCTGAAGCTTCGGATTCCGGGATCGTTGGAGTGTGCATTGTAGGAATTTGGAACTGGGTTGGATTGGGATGCTCCGCGCTGATGCGCCGGAGTAATCTTTCTTTGGTTGGGGAATGGCCGCTGCGGAGTTCAGTCAATGAATTCCACGTCTACTGGATGGACCGGCGCGGGACGGGCGGAACACATGATTCACATGGTTCGGCTTTCCGGACGGTCGGATTCGAACAATTCGGATCGGTTTGTAGCTCTTGCGAAAGAGCAACTGGCTTTGGAAACGAAGGACAGGTCTCATGGGATTTTGGATTTTGGATTTTGGATTTTAGATTTGCGATTTGGGGACAGGGCTGGCCCCGCCGCGTTCCAGCTGCGGAATCCTTTCTTGCGAGCTGTTTTCCGGATGCGCCAAACGCGAATGAATTTCAGTAGGGAGGCAAGGCGGTTCGTTTTGCTGACCTTCCTCGAGCGAACAACAATGAAAATCAGATCGATTGGGAGGAACCGGGCGCTCCTGCGTAACGCTTACATCAGAGGTAGTGCCCGCATCCCTTCGACAAGCTCAGGACAAAGGCCCTGCGGGCCGGTTACGAAGCCCTTCGACAGGCTCAGGGCAGGCTCCTTCGACAGGCTCAGGGCAGGCTCCTTCGACAAGCTCAGGGCAGGCTCCTTCGACAGGCTCAGGATAACTTCCAGCTTCGCTTGCTCCCACCCGGGTGCACCTCACCGGTTCGTTTCAGGTCTTCGGTGCCAGGGTGGCAAGGATGCGCGCGCTACTTCGGCGCTACCGCGGCTGGAGGATGTGGTTGTTGAAGGCGTTGCTGTCGTCGTCGGATCCGATGAGGAATTCCTTTGTCTTCTTGGCGTCGACTTGATGGGCGCTGGCGTCTCCCACCGAAATGTTTCCTCCATTCTCATGAGGCCGGTCCTGCCAGAAGAGGTTGGGGATGTCGGCGCGGGCGATCTCCATCGCCCGGTTGTTGACCCCCGCCACTGGGCAATCCCGGTTCTTTCTGCCGCCGTCCAGGCTCCAATCTCCGACCAGCAACATGCCGGGCCGGCCTTCCTTCGTGTCGACTCCAATGAAGTAAGAGGCGTTGGTGTCCCGCAGGCTGGACCAATCATTTGCCACCAGACGCTCGTCGCTGGGACAGATGAGGATCTTGAGCGTGTGAAGTTCGTTGCTCATCGCCAGGAAACTCCAGTAAACGCGCTGGCGGCCTTTCGCTCCGCCCTGGGCCATGGGAATGCGCCAGGGAAAAAAATCGTTGTCGGTCGAGAAAACGTGCATGGCTACTGTGAGCTGCTTGAGATTGCTGAGGCAGGAAACTCGGCGGGCCCGTTCCTTGGCGCGACCCAGGGCCGGCAATAGCAAGGCGGCGAGCACGCCCATGATGGCGATGACCACCAATAACTCAATCAGCGTGAACCCTTGAACCCAACGCCAACGCCGGAACATCGTGCGCGTTTTCATAAGCGGCCCCGGAAAATGACTATGTCCGCGACGCTAGCGGCACGGGTTCATGTGTCAACGCCAGGCTCAGGAAATCTTTAAAAGGAGACAAAGGGAGATCGCAGAAGGCAAAGGTCCCGCAGCGCTTCCTGCGCTTGGGCCTTTCAACTATTTTTCAATCTGCCGAACCTCCCTCTGAAATTCCAAATTCCAAATTTCGAATTCCAAACTGCATTCATTTGGAATTGGAAATTCGGCATTCGGAATTTGAACTTCCTGATCCGCGAGCTGCTATTGGAATCTGGAAGGCTGATTCGATGCTTGCGTCGGAGACCCGCCTCAGGATTTGGGCGACGTATCCTTCCCTTTCGGCACCGCCAGAACCCAGCCTTTGAGGAAGAACCCGAGCGACACGCTGACGACGGACACAAGCCAGAATATCGCCGGGCTGTTCTGGTTCATGCCATGGGAGAAATTCATGCCAAACAGACTGGCGATGGCCGTCAGTGGAAAAAATAACGCCGCAAGAATATTGAGGCGGTGGCTGGCCTGAAGAGCTTGCCGGCTGAGCTTGGCCTGCTCTTCCGCCTCGCGAGCGGTTCGGTATTGAATGGCGTGCCGGACGTCTTCCGTCAGCAATTCGAGATTACGATCGATCTCGGAGGCCAAATCGCGCATCTCGATGACGAATGGATCATCCCCGATCGCTTCGCGCGCGGTCTGAAGGGTTTGATACATGTTCCGGGCGGCGCGAGCCATGGGCGTCAACGCCTCCAGTAGATTGAAGAGGGCGGTTGTGTCCGCGGCCTCCTCGTAGTCGTGCACGAGTTTTCCCTCAATATCCTGATAGGATTGAACGTGTCGCTTCAAGCTGGCTGCCCCCTGGCCGCCGCGGTTGACCTGCCATTCCCCGGCCGGACTGCGCCAGAAGAGAACGCCTTCGCGGCGGGTGTCGTCCGGGCCCGGCGGTTTGTGCAGGACCATCAGCAAGTGGCCTTCCTCCACGATGGTGCGTTGGCGGCCGTAGGTAGTTTGGCCGAGGCGCGTGCGGATGTTTGGGGGCAGATTCCAGGTAGGCGGGATAATCATGGCGCGACCTTCGCTCTTGTTGCGTTGTGTCGCGATACTCTCCAACGCCTGCACGAGGTCAATTACGATTTGGGATTTGGGATTTACGATTTGCGAGTGTTCCGAGGAACGGGCGCTACGTGCGGGACGGCGCATCAATTGGGCTGAAGAGCACTCCGCCGCGAACCCCTCGACGCTGGACGCAGGGAGCACAGGACGCCGTAAATCCAGAATCCAAAATCCACTGAGCAGTTGAAATTGGTCAGCGCGGCAGGAGTTGCACCTGCGATCACTCCGTCCCGAACGGAGCATGTTGCTGCTACACTACGCGCTGTTTGCCCCGGCACGGTTCGGTAGGGCGCCGGGGGCTTTGTTTCGTTGGAAGCGAGCCGCGCCGTCCCTGGACGGCGACCCGCGGTGAGATTTTAAAAATCGATAGGTTCAAAACGAAGGGCCGGGAGCTTTAAGTTCCGGCTCCCGGCCCTGTATTGGTTCAAAAAAGAACAATCACCTCTTGGTGGTCCCGACGACCCCAACCCGCGGTTTCACGGCGGCTGTTTCGGTGTTTGGCTCTTCGACATCGCGCTGGCGCGCGGCGGCGAAGAGGGTTTGGGGCACACCTCCTCCGAAGCCCTTAAACTGTAAAGTTTGGGAAATTCCGGCTGGCGCCTCGGCCAACCATGCCCGGTCGCCGTTTCCGGCGCCCTGGGCTCTATCCATCCCGTCATCAACTTCTATCGTTTCGCCTTTCGTTGGTTGTTCCGTTCGTATCGTTTCTGAAAAACAAAAAACCCTGCTTACTTCGAGGTAAGCAGGGTTGGAAAACTCTATGTTTGCTCTAGTTATCCCCTGCCTACCTCCGGACCGCGCAGATTGGTCTTGGGCTCAATACCGCAAGCGCAATACCACGCGAAGCACACCATAACCTGATACCCGACCCGACTGGACCTATCATGGGTGGTTGCTCTTGCGAGAAACCCTCCTGATGTCGGCGGTTTGGTTATGTGTGTGTCGTATTTCATTAAAACAGCGGCGAGATATTTACACGGGGATCATTAAGCAGGCAACTGATATTTTTCAGCTCCGCTAATCTTAAATCGTGATATGCGGATATGTTAGGTGCGAGGGCTGAGGACCTGCCCAGGTAGTTAGCGTGTTATCAAAGTCTCGCCCCTTTCTCGGAAACTTCGTCGGGAACTTCGTCGAAACCTTGATCAGTCTGACGGTCCTTTTTAAATGCATATGGCCTCGACGAAGTTTCCGACGAAGTTTCAGAGGGGTTTCAGCACGGAAAAAACAAAGGGACCGTCGCCAAGGCCTGCTTTCCTTCTCACGGCCGGCGCACCAGCCGCAGCGTGGACACATCAAACCACACTTCCCCTTCCGTCGCCCGCAGTTCGCAGACCATCTCCTTTTCGTCTTCTCCCGGCGCCACCACGAATTCGTGCTGCAGGAGGATCCAATCCTGATTTCCGATCAATGCATTCGAGCGCTTGTCGAGAGACACAC
>Ga0070689_100002068_pt1 | contig 13033 bp, 13 predicted proteins | sample KBSS23HmetaG_FD_64669 | JGI IMG/M metagenome (GOLD analysis project Ga0070689, IMG submission 64669) | Switchgrass rhizosphere microbial communities from Kellogg Biological Station, Michigan, USA - KBS S2-3H metaG | ecosystem: Host-associated > Plants > Roots > Rhizosphere ...
GATCGGCGATCCCGCGACCACGACGAAGGATCGTGGGCTCCGCGACGTGTTCGTCAGTGCCGCACATCCCGTCACGTCCTGGCTCACGCCTCGCGGCGAGTTGCATCGCTTCACGCTCGCGACGGGGGCGGAGCGCCGGCTCGGCGCCGAGGCGGATCTCGTCGCGCCCTTCCGGCTCGCCGCCGGGACGACGCTCGAGCTCGGGTATGCCCTGTTCCGGGCCGGCCCCGCCGCCGCGCCCCTCGGCCTCGGCGCCGATGACGCCTACCGGAAGTGGGGCTATGTGCAGCTACGCGCCGGCTTCTGAGTCCTTCTGAGGAACTTCCCATTGCACTCGAGCGCTGACCGATCATGACCTGGTTCGCGAAAGCCTTCCTCAAGGCCAGTCTCGCCTGGCTCGCGTTCGGCGTCAGCGTCGGCGTCGCGATGGCGGCCCATCCCGTCTGGACGGTCTATCGCCTCGCGCACGTGCACACGATGCTGCTCGGCTTCGTCGCGATGATGATCTTCGGCGTCGCCTATCACGTGATCCCGCGCTTCGTCGGCTTCCCACTTCACCGGCCGGCGCTGGCCGGCGCGCACTGGTGGCTCGCCAACGTCGGGCTGGTGCTCATGGCTGGCGGATTCGTCGCGCGCGTGCTCGCACCCACGGTCGGCACCGTCGTCCTCGCCACCGGAGGGGCGCTGTCGGCCCTCGGCGCCTACCTGTTCGTCTACCTGATGTGGCGCACGATCGATGGACCGGCACAGATGAGCGCCGCGGCGGCACGCGCGGCGCGGGCCGTCGAGCGCGGGGCCACGCGTGGCAGCCGCACGCTGACCGTGGTTGCGGTGCGGTCGGGGGCGGGGAAGGGGTAGCTTCCGCCGCGCCGCACCACGCGTCTGCCAGGCGACCGGTTGCCTGGCGCGTGCCGGCGAGCATACTGAGGCCACGGGAAACGGCCGCGACGCACCATGCCGGTGCGCGCCTGCGCCGTCGATCGCTTGCCGCCGACCATCACGCACCTCCCCCCGCGCCGGATTCGCTTCTGGCTGCCACTGCTCGCTGCCGTTGCCTGCCAGACGGCCGCGCCCAACATCGCTCCGCCGCTCAGGCCGACCGGCATCGCCGCGGACATCGCCTACCTCGCGAGCCCTGCGCTCGAGGGCAGGGCCGCTGGCACTCGAGGCAACGACAGCGCGGCAGCCTTCCTCGCGCGGCGCCACGAATCGCTCGGGTTGCCCGGCGCTTTCACCGGCGCGTGCGCGACGGAGACGTCCTGCGCCGCGTCGTATTTCCAGTATTTCAAGGGCGACGACGTCGGCGGACACAACGTCGGATCCTTCATCCGCGGCTCGGACCCGAAGCTGTATCGCGAGTTCGTCGTCGTCGGCGCGCATTACGATCACATCGGCAGGTTGTCGAGCCTCTCGCTCGATCCGGATCTCCTCTCCTCGACGCGTCCCGGGGCGGACGACAACGCGTCGGGGACCGCCGCCGTGCTCGAGCTGGCGCGCCGGCTCGCCGCCGCTCCACCGCCGCGGAGCGTGCTGCTGATTCACTTCGACGCCGAGGAAGAGGGGCTCGTCGGCTCGCGCGCCTTCGTGCAGCGCCCGCCCATTCCCGCGTCGACGATCGTGTTCATGCTCAACCTCGACATGGTCGGACGGCTGAACGGCCAGAAGCTCTTGATCGACGGATCGGCGGCCGACGCGCCGACGCGCACGCTCGCCGACAGCGTGGCCCGCGCGATCGGCGTGCCCGCGGCGCGGTCGCTTCTGTCGGCTGGTCGGTCCGATCACGCGGTATTCGGCTCGGTCGATGTGCCGGCGTTGTCACTCTCCACTGGCTTCCACTCCGACTATCACCGCGTCACCGACGTCGCGTCTCGCATCGACGTGCCCGGCGTGATGCGAATCGTCGACGTCGCCGAGGGGATCGTGCGCGCCGCGGCGGCGCGCGAATGGCCGCCACGCAAGCCACGGACGACCACGCCGCAGTGACCCTGCTGCACGACCTGCCGCTGCACGAGTACCATCTCCGGCTCGACGGTCACGCGTGGACGATCGCCCACTCGGGCGCGATCCTGAGCGAGGAGGACGAACAGCGCTATCTCGGCGAGGACCGGAGCCGCGCACCGTACGGCCTCGCGCTCTGGCCGGCCTCGATCGCGCTCGCGCACGAGCTGGTGTCGCGCGCTTCGGAGTTGCCCGGTCGTCGCATCCTCGAGCTCGGCGCGGGCACCGGACTTCCAGGCATCGTCGCGGCGACGCACGGTGCCCGCGTCGTCCAGACCGACCGCCTCGAGGAAGCCCTCACGATCGGCCGCCTCAACGCCGAGCGAAACGGTGTGCGATCGATCGAGCACCGTCTCGCCGACTGGACCGCGTGGACCGACACCGAGCGCTACGACCTGATCCTCGGCGCCGACGTCATCTACGCCCCCAGGCTGCAGCCATTTCTCCGCACCATCTTCGACACCAACCTCGCACCCGGGGGCCGACTCCTCCTCGGCGATCCGTACCGATCGGCGAGCATCCGCATGCTCGAAGCGATGGAGCAGGAGGGGTGGACGGTGCGGATGACGAAATGGAGGCTGGACGGAGAGTGGGGAGAGAGGGTGATCGGAGGGTTCGAGTGCTACAGGGAGGGCTAGGCAGGCGCTGCGCATTGCCAGGTGCGCCGGCTGGCGTCCCGTATTCGCCATTCCGATATTGGCGCCATGAGCGACTGGCTTCGCGGACCGCTGCTCGGAGCGTTTCTCGGGCTCCCGATCCTCGGAGGCGGTGGCCGTCTCGCGATGCACGCGGCGCGATCTTCGCCCTGCTCGCGCGCGTCCTTCCCACGCGGCGGCTCCTTCGTGCGGCGCTTTTCGTGCTCGTCCTCGCGCTGCTCACCCTGCGCGGGCTCAATCCGGTGCAACCGCTGACCCTCACGCTCTTTCTGCCGATCGTGCTCGTGTACGGCTGGCTCCTCGAGCGAGCCTGGCACACGCGGTCGCGCTTCACTTCCGCGCACCACGCATCTCCGTGATCCGTTCCCTCCGTGGTCTCTCGGCGTTCGCGGCATGTCTCCTCGGTATCGCGTGCGCGTCTTCCTCTGTCGCGCCCGCCCGATCGGGCGGCGGCGGAACGATCGTCGCCGTCTTCGCGCATCCGGACGACGAGACGATCGTCGCACCGGCGCTCGCGCACGCCGCGCGCAGCGGCGCGACGGTCTACCTCGTCATCGCCACGGATGGCAGGCGGGGTGTGGCGAAGCACGCCGGCATTCCCGGCGGTGATAGTCTGGCCACGGTGCGCGCCGCCGAGGCGCGCTGCTCTGCCGCCGCGCTCGGCGTGCGGCCTCCCGTGCTGCTCGGATTCGAGGACGCGGGGCTCGCCGTGTTGAGCCCGTGGCCCGGTGAGCCGCTCGATCGGATGGCGAATCGCATCGACTCCACGCTGCGTGCGCTGCGTCCCGACGTCGTGCTCACCTGGGGACCCGAAGGTGGCTACGGCCATCAGGACCACCGCCTCGTCGGCGACGTCGTGACGCAGATCTTCCAGTCGGGTGCGGTGGGCTCGGCACGTCTCCTGTATGTCGGGTTCACCGCGGAGCGCATCGCCGGTGCGCCGCGCTGGTACGGCTCGCGCGTCTATCCGACCGCGCCGGCGCTCCTCACCACCCGCATCGCGTTCGACGAGCGCGACCATGCGGCGGCGCGCCGCTCGATCGCCTGCCATCGCTCGCAGGCGACGGAAGAGGGCATGAACGAGAGCTTCACCGCGCTGACTCATCTGTGGAACGGCGTGGTCGCGTTCCAGGAATGGCGCGGCGGCCGCACGGCGTCGAAGTTCTTCTAGGCTCGACGCACGTCCGACCCTCGATTCGATCATCATGCCTTTCGTCTCCATCGGCGTCCGCGCCGGCACGCTCGGCGTGCTCGCGTCCCTCGTCTCGAACGCCGTTGGCGCGCAGCAGCCGACGTTCACTCCCGATCACGCCGACGGGATCTACCGGCTGGGCCAGCGCGTCGGTTGGACGGCGACGCTCCCGAAGGGTGCCGATGCACCGGGAGCGTACCACTATGTGATCAGGCGCTTCGGTGCCGACTCGATCGGCTCGGGCAGGCTCTCGTTCGTGAAGGGCCGCGCCCGCATCGAGACTTCCGTCGCCGAGCCGGCGATGATCGTCGTCGAGGTGACACCGCCCGTCGGCGTCAGCGACTTCGGCAACCAGAGCACCGGTGGCAAGGGTCGCGTTCGTCTCGGTGCCGCCGTCGAGCCGACCAGGATCGGCGCGGCCGAGTCCAAGCCCGCCGACTTCGACGCCTTTTGGGCCGACAAGCTGCGTCAGCTCGCCACCGTGCCGGTCAATCCGGTCGTGACGCCCGGCGAGAGCGATCGCATCGCCATCGAGTGGTTCGGCCTCCGGCTCGACAACGTCGGCGGCTCGCACGTGTACGGGCAGCTCGCCAAGCCGGCTGGCGAAGGCAAGTTCCCCGCGGTGCTCCTGCTCCAGTGGGCGAGCCCGCCGTATCCACTGCAGAAGTCGTGGGTCAGCAGCCTCGCGGCGCTGGGCTATCTCGCGCTCAACATCGAGCCGCACGACGTGCCGGCCGACATGCCGCAGGCGTTTTACGATGCGCTGCCGGCCATCATCAAGCAGTACAACACGATCGGGTCGCTGAGCCGCGACGAGAGCTACTTCCTCCGCATGTATCTCGGTGCCTATCGCGCCGTTGAGTACCTCGCGAGTCGCCCCGACTGGGACGGCAAGACGATCGTCGTCACGGGCACGAGCATGGGTGGCCAGCAGGCCTTCGCTGCTGCCGGGCTCAATCCCCGCGTGACCGATCTGATCGTGAACGTCCCCGCCGGCGCGGACGTCACCGCGGCGCTGCACAAGCGCTGGGCGAGCTACCCGAACTGGAACGTGTCCAACCCGCGCGCGCTCGAGACGGCGCGGTACTTCGACACGGCCAACTTCGCGTCGCGCATCACGGCGCGCTCGCTCGTCGGCATGGGCTTCATCGACGACGTGTCGGCACCGGCGGGCGTCTGGGCGGTGTTCAATCAGATCACCGGCCGCAAGGAGGTCGTGCCGATGCCCGATTCGCCGCACAACCACCTCGCCACCGCCGCACAGCAGCGCCCGATCGTGAAGCGCTCCGCCGAGTGGCTCGACGCGATCGCGCACGGCCGCGATCCGCTCGCGCCGGCGCCGGTGAAGCCGTGATCCAGCGCCGGCGACTTCTCGCCGCGGCGTTCGTGCTGCTCGCGGGATGCCACACGCCGCCGCATGTCGCGCCGCAGCCGCACGTGCTGTTCTTCGACGACTTCGCCGGCGACTCGCTCGATCGGACGAAGTGGACCGTGCGCATCACCGGTCGCACCGTGAACGAAGAGCAGCAGGCCTACGTCGACGACACCGCGACCATTCGCGTCGTGAAGGGCGCACTGGCCGGCGGCACCAACGGTGCGCTGCTCATCCGCGGTCGCTCGCGTCCCGGCCACCTCACCCCCGAAGGCAATCGCTTCGACTTCGTGTCCGGCCGGATGGACTCGCGCGGCAAGGTGGAGTTCACCTACGGCACGGCGGCCGCGCGGATGCGGCTCCCCGCGAGCGCCGGTCTCTGGCCCGCGTTCTGGGTGCTCGGCGTCGGACGCTGGCCCGATACCGGCGAGATCGACGTCATGGAGAACGTCGGCGACGCCACCTGGGTGAGCGCCGCCGTGCACGGGCCCGGTTACTCGGGCAATACGCCGCTCGTGAAGCGCGACACCTTTCCCGCCGGCCAGGACATCACCGGGTGGCACGTGTACGCGGTGGACTGGACCGCCGATGCGATGGTCTTCCGCGTCGACGACCGCGAGATCTACCGTGTCACCAAGGCGATGGTCGCCCCGTACGGACGATGGGCGTTCGACAACCCGAAGTTCCTCATCGTGAATCTCGCGCTCGGCGGAGGCTATCCGCGCAGCGTGAACGGCACCAAGGCGCCATACGTCGGCTTGCCCGAGTCGACGGTTCAGCAGATCCAGCGCGGCGGCGCGTCGGTGCTCGTCGATTGGATCCGCGTCACGCAGGAGGGCATGCGATGAACGGAGGACTACTCGCGAGCATCGTGGGCGGGGTCATGGTCGTGCTGATCGGCGTCATCGTCGCGACCCGTCGCCCGAAGCTCTAGGTCGTAGCTTCCAGTTGTCCCTGGACGCCGAGCGGCAGGTCCAGATCCGCCGCTTCGACGCGTCGCGTCGCCATCGACACACGCCCCCGTACGGGTGGTGCTTCACGCCAACCCGCCAGGTCGAGCACGCGCGCCGTCGTGCGGTCGACGACGACGGACTCGTCGTCCGTCGCCGCTGAAGCCGCGGCCAGGTCGAGCCAGGACAGCGCCTCGTCGAACGCGCAGCGTGCCACGCTCGCTTCCGCCGCGAGCAGGGCGTAGCGGTAGGCCATCGCGCGATCGCCCGCCTGGTCGGCATGACGCGCGATCTCCCCTGCCTCCACCCCCGCCCGCGTCCCCGCCGGCCGCAGAAGCTCGATCGACAGCGCGAGCGCACGATGCACCTCGCGCCGCCGCGACGTCGTTAGTCGTGCGCGCACCACCGCGGCGATCGTCGGGTGTGCGCACGCGTACGCCCCGTCCTCTTCTACCGCGAGGTGCCGCTCGACGAGCGCGTCGCCGAGCATCGCGGCGTGAAGCCGCGAGATGCCGTGCAGGTGCGACAGCAGCTCGGCACGGCATCCTCGGCCGGCGCAGGCCAGGCTGATCAGCACTGCGTGCAGCTCGTCGGGCAGGCACTCGATCCGGTCCGCGATCGCGTCGTGCACCGTCGGCGCGTAGCTGTATCCGCCGTTCTCCGCCGCCGTCGGCGACACGATCCACGCCTTCGTCTCCGGATCGACGGTGAGGATGTCCTGCGCGAAGAGCGTCTTCAACAGCTCGATCACGTAGAACGGATTCCCCGCCGTCACCTCGTGGATTCGCGCCGCGAGCCGGTGCCCCGCCGTCGGCGAGTCGACCCGACTGAGCTCGCGGACCAGCTGCCAGACGTCCTCCGGCGAGAGCGGCGCGAGCGTCACGTGCGCCGCCCCCCGCATCGCCCGAAGCGCGCGCCCCAGCCGCGCCGCCGGAGCATCCCGCTCGACCTCCCCCACCGTGAACGTGGCGCACCAGAGGACGCGCGCGTCGGCCAGCCGCCGCACCAGGAAGTGGAGCAGCCCGCAGCTGTCGGCATCGCACCACTGGAGATCGTCGATCATCACCACGAGCGGGCGATCCTCCGACAGTGCCAGCAGCACCTGGCCGACGCCCTCGAACAGCCGCCACCCGTCCGCCGGAGCGTGCGCGCTCACGTCCCGCAGCGCGGCGAACCGGCGCCGTAGCTCGGGGAGCACACGCGCGACCTCAGCCAGCCACTCCGCGTCCACCCCCGCCAGACCGGGCGCTTCGAGCGTGCCCCGCAGCGCCTCGATGATCGCGCCGAAGGGTGCGCCCCCGCGCGCGTGCGAGCCGCGCCCCCGAAGCACCAGTCCTCCCCGAGACGTCACCCAGCGCAGGAAGTCGTCCGCCAGCCGCGTCTTGCCGACCCCCGGCTCCCCCTCGATCAGCGCTACGCGGCTGCCGCCCTCCGTCGTCACGGATTCCCAGACGTGCTTCAGCGCGTCCCACTCGCGTCCGCGACCCACGAGACTCGCGTCGAACGACGGAGCGTGCTCGTACCATTTTTCAGTGGCGCGCTTGGCACCACGCGGAGCGGAGCTCTGCTCGATCCGCGTTGCGAGCGTTGCCAGAGCGCGGCCCGGCGTCCGATCGACTTCCTTCGTGAGCCGCGCGACGTGCCGTGCGTAGGTCGCGAGCGCGCCCGAGCGATCGCCGGCGAGGTACTGCGCCTCCACGAGCACGGCGATCGGTTCGTCGGACAGAACGTCCAGCCGGTGCCATCGTTCGGCGAGCTGCCGGGCGTCCGGCCAGGAACGGCGTGCCATCGCCTCGCGCGCGCCCGACGCGAGCAGGCTCGCGTACCGGCGCACCAGCTCGGCGCGCTTCTCGTCGGCCCACTCCTCGAACGCCTGGCAGTTGCGGACCGTCAGCCCGCTGAGGAACCGCGGCACGTCGATCGCCAGCGCCGCGGCGCCGTCGACCGACTCGAGCCGCAGGAACTCGGCCGCGTCGCATTGCAGCGTGCCCACGAGCTCCACCGTCGAGCGGTCCACCCGAAGCGCGTCGCCGAGAGCCTCGCGGAGGTGGGTGAGCGCCTGGCGGAGCGAGGCCCTGGCCTTTTCCTCGGGTGAATCACCCCAGAGCAGCGCCGTCAGCTCTTCGCGCCGGTGAGGCCCCCGTTCGAGGGCGAGGAACGCTATCAGCCCGAGAGTCTTGGCGCCGAGCGGCGGCGCGGGTGGGACTCGATCGGGGGAGGACAGCACCACATCGCCGCACAGGCGGAGAACCAGCGACGGCATCGTCTCGGTCCACGGGGAGCGGCGAACATACGCTCGTCTCACGTTCGTGGAAAGAGCATTCACGCTGTATTCACGGTGCCGCCGCATTGTCTCTCGCGAAACCGACGGCCTCCCCCCAACGCACTTCCGGAGACAAGACCATGTCCAACGAGAAAGAGATCGTCCGAATCGACCTGACCAACGAGCAGAAGGAGCAGGTGAAGGCCGCGACGGAAAAGAGCGCCGAAGCCATCGAGCTCACGGTTCAGGAGCTGGAGTCCCGCATCGCGCCGTTCGCCCCGATCGTCAGCGACGAGTAAACATCCGGTGCACCTCCGGGGGCCGTGAACACGATTTCACGGTGGAGGGTCGCACTTCACGCTGAGTTCACGGCCGCCCCGGAAGATTCACGCAGTCGCAGTCACAGCACACTTCCTCCACCGAGACCCACGATGTCCGATAACAAAGAGTCCAGCGTCGTCCGCATCGATCTGACGCCGGAGCAGAAGGAGCAGGTGAAGGCGGCGACCGAGAAGACCGTCGACTCGATCGAGCTGACGATTCAGGAGCTCGAGGCCCGTATCGCTCCCATCGCGCTGATCGAGTAGAAGCCGCGGATTGCGGCGTCGTGAATGCCGATTTCACGACGGATCGCCCCAGTTTCACGCTCCATTCACGATTGCCGCGAAGATTCACCCGCGAAGTCACCGCTGGCCAAGTCACCTCCTCCTTCAAAGAGATCATGTCCGACAACAAAGAGACCGATATCATCCGCATCGACCTCACCGCCGAACAGAAGGAGCAGGTCAAGGCGGCCACGGAGAAGAGCGCCGAGGCCATCGAGCTGACGGTCCAGGAGCTCGAAGCCCGCATCGCACCGCGTTTCATCTAAGCTCGAGCAGGCCCCTCCCCACAGATCGCGCCGCGCAACCTACCAGGTCTGCGCGGCGCGATCCGTTTGTTCGGTCGCTGCCGGCGAGTGTGGCGACCTTGCGATCCGAAGCGGCCCGGAACACGTTAGCCGCTCACCGCGCACGAAGCCTTCAAGGGACGCGTGGATTCCAACACACTCGCGGCGACGCCGCCGTTCGGTACCTCCCCGGTCGCCCCCCCGACCGACGCGTTGCATGACGCGACGCTCGACCTGCTCGCCACCGACGACTCGGGCGCCATTGCCGGAAAGGCGCTCGCTGCGGCAGGCCGGATCCTTCCCGTGGAAGGCACCTCGATCTGGGTGCCCAGCGGTGGTCGGCTGCACTGCCGCGGCGCCATCGGACAGCGACGCGAGGCGTTGAGCGGCGTCTCGGTATCGGCTGAGGAGATCGAGCAGCCACTCCCGCACGAAGGCGACACCGCCGTCGCCGCCGCGCCGATCCTCGTCGCCGAGCGGACGATGGCCGTCGTGCGCGTGACCCGCTCGCTCACGACCCACGGCGGCTTCGGGCCCGCCGAGCGCGAGACCCTGCGCCGGCTCACCGCCGCCGCAGGGTTGGCGATGGTCAACGCGAACCGCCTCGCCGCCAGCGAGCGCGCCGTCGCCGAGACCTCGCGCGAGCTCGAGCTCATCACGGAGATGAGCCGCGAGATCACCTCGACGCTCGATCTCGACCGCGTGCTCCGCACCGTCGTCAATCTCGCCAGCAAGGCGCTCAAGTTCGATCGCGGTGCCATCGCGCTCTACGAACACGGCATGTGCGACATCCGCGCCGTCGCCGGCGCCGATGGCGTCGATGCGAAGGACACGGCGCTCCAGGACCTCGCCGTTCGCGCCGCGTGGGCGGCCGGTGTCGGCGAGTCGTTCTACCTCTCCGAGCGCAGCGATCCGGGCTCCGACGCCGAGCGCACGTTCGTCCAGATCTTCGGCGAGGACCTCGAGCGCGATGGCGCGATGAGCGGGCTCTATCTCCCGCTCAAGGACGAGGAAGGGATCGTCGGGATCCTGCTGTTCGAGGCGTCGCGCTCCGACTTCGCCACGCCCCGTGAGCGCGATCTCGCGGCCATCCTCGCGAATCAGAGCACCGTCGCCGTGCGCAATGCGCGGCTCTATCGCCAGGTTCCGCTCGCGAGCGCCATCGGCGCGATCAGTGCCAAGCGAGCGGCATGGCTCGATCTCCCCGCGCAACGCCGCCGCATCTACCTCGGCGCCGCGGTCGTGATCCTCGCCGCGCTCACGCTCATCCGCTGGCCGATGCGCGTGCCGGGAGTGGACCCCGTCTTCCGTCCACTCGTGCGCGCGGACGTGCGCGCCACGCTGCCCGGCCTGATCGACCGCGTGTTCGTGCGTGAAGGGATGCTCGTCGATCGCGGCGCGCCCGTCGCCCACCTCCGCGACGACGAGCGGCGTGCCGAGCGAGAGGCGTCGCTCGCCGCGGTGGCCTCCGCCGAGCGCGCCGCCGCCGTCGCCGCCTCGCGTGGCGACGCCGCCGAGGAACGACTCCAGCGACTGCGCGTCGACGTCCTCCGTCGTGACGCCGATCTGCTCGACGAGCAGATCCGCTCGAGCGTCGTGCGCGCTCCGGTGCGCGGCGTCATCCTCACGGCTCGCCCCGACGAGCGCGTCGGGTCGCACGCCGACGCGGGCGATCTCGTCGCCGTCGTCGGCCGCACCGATTCGCTCGAGCTCGAGTTCGGCGTCCAGGAGCGCGACATCACGCGCGTGCAGATCGGGGACGAGGTGCGGCTGCGCATCGCGGCTCTGCCGCAGCACACCTTCAATGGCCGCGTGACGTCCATCGGCGCGACGTCCGCGACGTCTGCCGGCTCGGTCTCGTTCCCCGTCCGCGCCGTGGTGGCGAACCCCGACGGGCTTCTGCGTCCGGGAATGGCCGCCTACGCACGCGTGCTCACGGAGCCCGCATCGGCGTTGTGGCGGCTCGTTCGCGCTCCCGTGCGTGCTACGCGCCTCGCCTGGTGGAGATTCTGGTCATGACGAACAACTGGAAATACATACTCCCGTGCGCCGCGGTCGCCCTCGTCTCCGCGCTCGCGTCGGCCTGCAGCAGCGAGGCGCGCTCGGCGACGGCGGAGCAGGCTGGGGCCCCGAAGGCCGCGCCCGCGCCCGCCGCCGAATTCACCGTCGACACGGCGACCGTACGGCTCGCGCTGGAGCTGCCCGCGCAGCTCTACGCCGAGCACGACGCCGTCGTCGTGGCGCGCTCGGCGGGTACGATCGACGGGCTCAATGCGGAGCTGGGTGACCGTGTCAGCGCCGGCCAGCTGCTCGCGCGGCTCGAGAGCGCCGACCAGGTGATCGCGCTCGCCGGCGCCGAGGCGGCGTACGAGAGCATGACCCGCACGGCCGCCCGTACGCGGCTGCTCAAGAAGGGCGGGGGCGCGACCGCCGCCGATTCCGAGCAGGTCGAGTTCCAGCTGCGCCAGGCGGAGGTGCAGCGTCGAAAGGCGCAGCGCGACCTCGAGCTCACGCGCGTCACCGCGCCGTTCGCCGGCGTCGTCACCGCGCGGCTCGCCCGACCCCGGCGCTTCGTCGAGGTGGGCGACACGTTGTTCCGCGTCACCGAGCCCGCGCCCCTCTTCGCGCGCGTACGCGTCCCCGAGGCCGGAGCTCGCCAGCTGCGGGTCGGCGACTCCGCCACGATCTCGGCGGGGACGGGCTTCGACTACGCCGCGAGGATCGTCCATGCCGCCCCCTTCGTGGATGCGGGGAGCGGGACGCGCGAGGTGGTGCTGCAGGTCACCCGGCCGGGCGGTGCGCTGCTCGCCGGCAGCACCGTCACGGTGCGACTCGGTCACGAGCCGCGGCACGTCGTCACCGCGCCGCGCGCCGCGATCGCCTCCGACGGCTACGCCGTGGTGGTCGACAACGGCCGCAGCACCCTGCGCTCGGTCACCGTCGGCCGCGATGTCGGCGACGGACGGGTCGAGATCCTGAGCGGCCTGGCGTCGGGCGAACGGCTCGCGCGACCGTCGCACTGACCGCATGCCTGCCCGCCCCGGCGCGCCCTGTCTGCGCGCGGAGATCTCGATCATCCAGCAGGTCTTTCGCGGCGAGACGAGCTTCGTCGTGAAGGATCCCACCGCGCAGAAGTACCTCCGCTTCGGCGCAACCGAAGTGCGCGTGCTTCGCGCGTTCGACGGCGAGCACACGCCCGAGGAGATCGCGGCGGCGCTCGCCGCCGACGGGATGCGCGTGTCCGCGCAGGCGGTCGAGAGCTTCGCGCGGACGATGGCCAGCGCCGGATTCCTCGAGCGCGCGCTCGAGGAGCGCACCACGCTGCAGATGGAGCGGCTGCGCGCCGAGCGCCACGAGCGGCGCCGGCCGGCGCTCTTCCGCGGCGAGCTGCTGCGCATGCGCTGGTCGTTCGGCGATCCGGACGTGATGCTCACTCGCTCGCTCCCGTACGTCGATTGGATGTTCACCCGGGCCTTCGTGCTCGTCTCGGTCGCGGTGTTCGCCGTGTACACCGCACTGCTCGGCGCACGATGGGGCGAGTTCAAGGGTGCGCTCGCCTCCACGTACTCGTTGCACACGATCACGTTCACGAACGTCGTCGTGCTCTGGGTGACGGCCGGCGCGGTGATCCTCATCCACGAGCTCGGCCACGCCTACGCGTGCAAGCACTTCGGCGGCGAGGTGCGCGAGCTGGGCTTCATGCTCATCTACTT
>Ga0070689_100002071_pt1 | contig 13019 bp, 10 predicted proteins | sample KBSS23HmetaG_FD_64669 | JGI IMG/M metagenome (GOLD analysis project Ga0070689, IMG submission 64669) | Switchgrass rhizosphere microbial communities from Kellogg Biological Station, Michigan, USA - KBS S2-3H metaG | ecosystem: Host-associated > Plants > Roots > Rhizosphere ...
TGTGATGCGGCCCGCGCCATCCTACTCCACGCGCTGGCGGGTGTCCGCAGCCGATGCTTGACACCCTCGAGGCCGGCTCCTACGGTCCCGCGATCATTCGGGCGTACCCACACGGGCACCCGCGCGGAGCGCCGGGCGAGATCGGACCCCGGGGCACCGCTGTCGTGCGGCCCCTGGAGGCGGCCACTGGGAGGCAATGGAATGTCCCGACTGATCTTCGGCTGGCTCACATGGCTGGCTTCGAGCCTGCCGCCATGGCTTGGCTACGCGCTCGCCGACCTCGGGACCGGCGTGCACTGGTATGCGTTCCCCGGCCGGCGTCACGCGGTGCTCGCGAACCTGGCCGTGATCCTGCCGCGCGCCTCGCGCTCCGATCGCGTCCGCGTCGGCAAGCGCATGGTGCGCAGCTACAACCGGATGATGTACGAGTTCTTCCGCCTGCCGCACCTCTCGCGCGAGCAGCTGCTGGCGTCGGTCGAGGTCGTGGGCAAGGAACACCTGGACCGCGCCATCGCGCGCGGCCGTGGCGTGATCATCACCAGCACGCACCTCGGGAACTGGGAGCTCGCCGCGGTGATGGTCGCGCAGTGGGGCTACGCGCTCCATGCCGTCGCCGGCGTCCAGCTCAGCCGCTGGCTCTCGAGCGCCGTGCGCGACACCAAGACCGAGCTGTCGATCACCACGATCGCGCCCGAGGACGGCTTCCGGAAGATCATCCGCGCGCTCGAGCACAACGATCCGGTCGCGCTGGTCGTCGACGGGAACCTGTACCAGCACGGCCAGGTCGTGGAGTGGTTCGGGCGCGAGACGCCGTTCCCGGCGGGCCCCGGGGCGCTCGCGCAGCGCACCGGCGCGCTCGTGGTGCCGGGCTTCTGCGAGCGGACCGGGCGCGGACGGTTCCGCATCACGATCGAGCCGCCGATCGACCCCGCGGCGTTCCCGACCACGGCCGCGCTGCACCAGGCCATCGCCACGGCGGCCGAGCGCCACATCCGCAGCCACCTCGACCAGTGGTGCATCTTCCGGCCGCTGTGGCCGGCGCCGGCGGCGGAAGCAGTACCCGCCGCCGCAACGCGCGGGCTGCCCACGGCGACGCCGGCCGCGGGACGCAGGACGGACCTGTGAGGATCGGCATCGTCTCGCAGTCCTACTACCCGCGCTACGGCGGCGTCACCGAGCACGTGCACGCGCTCGCCCACGAGCTCCGGCGCCGCGGTCACGACGTCACCATCATCACCAGCTTCTTCCGCCGCGGCGAGAAGGGCTTCACCGACGGCGTGCTGCGCATCGGCTGGAACATCCTCGTGCCGTTCAACCGCGCGTTCGTGGACTTCGCGATCGGGATCTCGCTCAAGCGCCAGCTCAAGCGCGCGATAAGCGACTTGGATCTCGACGTCGTGCACGTGCACAACCCGGGCGCACCGTCGCTGCCGCTGTTCGCCGTGCAGGTCTCCGACCGGGCCACCGTGGGCACGTTCCACTCGACGGGCGGACGCACCGCAATCCAGGACCTCTTCCGGCCGATGCTGTTGAACGCGCTCGGCCGGCTCGATGGCCGCATCGCGGTGAGCAGCACCGCGAAGAGCGCCGCCGAGCTCTACCACCCCGGCCCCTACGACGTGATCCCGAACGGCGTCGACGTGGAGCGTTTCCACCCGCTCGTGCCGCCGTTCGAGCGCTGGCGCGACCCCGCGCACACGAACATCCTGTTCGTGGGCCGGCTGGACCCGAGGAAGGGCGTGCAGGACCTGATCGCCGCCATGCCCGAGGTGGTCGAGCGCACGGACGGCCGTGCGCGGCTGCTCGTCGTCGGCGACTCCTACCTGCGACCGCAGATCATGGCCGGCGTGGCGTCCTCCGCGCGCGAGCACGTCCACTTCCTCGGCCACGTGCCGAGCGCGGACCTGCCGCGCTGGTACGCGACCGGCGACATCTTCTGCTCGCCGGCCACCGGCAACGAGAGCTTCGGCATCGTGCTCGTGGAAGCCATGGCCGCCGGCCGCGCGGTGGTGTGCTCGGACATCCCCGGTTATCGCACCGTGGTGACGCCCGGCCGCGACGCGGTGGTGTTCCCGCCCGGCGACGTGCCGGCGCTGGCCCGCGCGCTCTCGCAGCTCGTCGAGGCGCCCGAGCGCCGGGGCCGGCTCGCCGAGGCCGGCCGCCGGCGCGCGCTCGAGTTCGCGTGGCCGAGCGTCGTGGACTCGATCGAGCAGGTGTATCGCGACGCGGTCGACCGGCACGCCGCCGGCCGCCGCAACGCCGCCGCCGGGATGCCCGGCAGCGCCGGGCCCGGGGCAGCAGGCGAAGCCGGCTCGGCGGCCTGAGTCGCAGCGTGCCTGAGGACGGGCCGGCCGCACCGGATCCGGCCCCGCCGGGTACCCCCCCGGCACCGCCGTCCCGCCCGCTGCTCCTCCAGCGCGACTTCGGCGCGCTGTGGTGGGGACAGCTCATCTCGCTCTGGGGCGATCGCCTCAACTACCTGGCGCTGATCGGGCTCGTGCAGCAGCACACGCGCGACTATCACGATCCCGGGCAGTCGTCGCTCATGCTCAGCCTGCACGGCACCGTCTCGGTGCTGCCCGTGCTGCTGTTCGCACCGTTCGCGGGGCCGTGGGTGGACCGCTGGAACCTGCGCCGCGTGCTCATCGTCTCCGATCTGGCGCGCGCGCTGTGCGTGCTCGCGATCCCGTTCGTCTACAACGCCACCCACCTCGCGACGCCGGTGTGGACGCTCGTGTTCCTCGTCTTCACCTGCAACGTGTTCTTCCTGCCGGCGAAGAGCGCGATGACGCCGGAGATCGTGCCGCGCGAGCAGTTGCTGTCCGCGAACACGCTGCTCGTCGTGGCCGGCATCGTCGGCACCGTGGCGGGCTTCGCCATGGGCGGCTGGGTCGTGGACCACTGGGGCTGGCCGATGGCGATCCTGATGGACGCGGCCACGTACGGCGTGTCGGTGATCTCGCTCGCGCTCATCCGCTATCGCCCGCGGCCACGCGCCGTGACCGACGTCACCGTGAAGGGCTACTGGCGTGAGATCGTGGAGGGACTGCGCGTCGTGCGCGGCTCGCCCGCCGTGGGCCTCGCGCTCACCGCGCTGTCCGCGGTGTGGGTGGGCGGCGGGTTCGTGCAGGTGGCCGGCATCCAGCACATCCAACGCGTGGCCAGCATCCCCGGCGCCGAGCGCATCGCGGGGCTGGGCGGTGCGCTCGGCGTCGGCGCGGCGCTCTCCACGTGGTGGGTGAACACGCGCGGCCGGCGCGTGCCGCGCCCGCTGCTGCTGGGGCTCGGCATGGCGCTCGCGGGCGTGTGGATCGTGTGCATCGCGGTGTCGCGGCGCTACGCGGTGTTCGCGATCGCGAGCTTCCTGATCGGCGCCTGCATCGCGCCGGCGTTCGTGCTCACCGAGACGCTGTTCCAGGAGGGCACCGACCTCCACCAGCGCGGCCGCGTGTTCTCGCTCCGCGATTTCACGATGCGCCTGCTGCTGCTGGTTTCGCTCGCGGTCGCCACCATCCTCACGCCGCTGTTCGGGACGTCGGTGGCGTTGTGCACCGCGGCCGCATGCGTCTCGGGCGCCGGATTGCTGTCGCTGGCCTGGGGCCGGCGCGCGCGCGAGCTGATGCAGGTGCCGCCGCGGGGCTAGGCTCTGTCTGAGACGTCGCCCGGCGGGAACAGCTCGACACCGAAGCGCTCGCGCAGCTCGTCGCGGAACGGGTGCGACGGTGCGCGCGCGCCGGCGCGGCGCCGGAACTCGTCCCATGCCTCCATGAGCGCCGGCCCGTGCTCGGCGAACAGTCGTCGCTCGCGCGCCGCCGCTTCGAGCCGGGGGCCGAGCCGCAGCGACAGCTCGTCGAACAGGCCGCGCGCGAGCGCGCGCAGGCCCTGCTCGCTGGCCTCCGCCGTCACCAGCCGGCCCTTCGCGTCGACCACGAACTCGGCCGCGCACGTGGGACAGCGCACGGAGGCGCCGGCCGCACCCAGCAGCTCCGGCGGCAGCAGATACTGCGCCGAGCACGAGGGGCACTGGACGGGCAGGTCGGTCATGGGCCGGAGAGGGTATCGCGAGCGCCGCTCACCCGGCCAGCGCCAGCGCGAGCGCGTCGTGGAAGCGCTCGCGCAGCGCCCGCCGCAGGACCGCGTGGTCGCGTTCCAGGAGCTGCGGATCCCGCGCGACCAGCGCCACGGCGGATTCGCGGGCCTCGAGCAGCAGCGGCTCGTCGCGCACGAGGTCGGCGAGCTTCAGGTCGGGCAGGCCCGTCTGCCGCGTCCCCCACAGCTCGCCCGGGCCGCGCAGGCGCAGGTCGGCCTCGGCCAGCTCGAAGCCGTCGTCGGTGCGCGACATCTCCGTGAGCCTCGCCCGCGCGCGTTCCCCGGCGAGCGCGCCGGCCACGAGCACGCACACCGAGCGATGCTCGCCGCGCCCCACGCGACCGCGCAGCTGGTGGAGCTGCGTGAGCCCGAAGCGCTCGGCGTTCTCCACCACCATGAGCGTCGCGTTCGGGACGTCCACGCCCACCTCGACCACGGTCGTCGCGACGAGCACGTGGACCGTGCCGGCGCGGAAGGCGTCCATGATCCGGGACTTCTCGTCCGGCTTCATCTTCCCGTGCAGGCACGCCATGCTCCAGGGGCTCAGCAGCGGCTGGGCGCGCAGCCGCTCGATCTCGGTCTCGACGGCGCGGACGTCGGCGCGCGGGCCCTCCTCGATCGACGGCACGACCACGAACGCCTGGCGGCCGGCGCCGAGCTCGCGGGCCATGAACTCCACCACCTGCGGGTACTTCTCCTCGCCGGTGACGCGGGTCACGAGCCGGCCGCGGCCCGCCGGGCGCTGGCGCATGACCGAGAGCTCGAGATCGCCGAACCACGCGAGCTGGAGCGTGCGCGGGATCGGCGTCGCGGAGAGCACGAGCACGTGCGGCAGCGGCCCCTTGCCCGTCAGCGCCGCCCGCTGGCGCACGCCGAAGCGATGCTGCTCGTCCACGATCGCGAGCGCGAGCGCGGGGAACTGGAGCCGCTCCTCGAGCAGCGCGTGCGTGCCGACGACGAGCAGCGGCTCGCCGGCCGCGAGCCGGGCCTGGAGCGCGCGGCGCTCGGCCGCCGTGGACGCCCCGGTGAGCACGGCGACCGGTACGCCGGCGGGCCCGGCGAGCCGGGCGAGGCTCGCGCCGTGCTGGCGCGCCAGGATCTCGGTGGGCGCCAGCAGCGCCGCCTGCTGCCCGCGCTCGATCGCGGCACAGGCGGCGAGCAACGCGACGACGGTCTTGCCGCTCCCGACGTCGCCCACGAGCAGCCGGTGCATGGGACGCGAGCGCGCGAGGTCCGCTGCGATGTCGCGCAGCGCTCCTTCCTGCGAGTCGGTGAGCGTGAACGGCAGCGACGCGCGGACGCGCGCGGCGAGCGTGCCGGGACCGTCGAGCGAAGCCGAGCCGGGGGCCACGAGCGCGAGCGCCTGGCCTTCCTCGGCGAGCGAGCGCCGGCGGAGGGCCATGACCATCTGCAACAGCCACAGCTCCTCGAACGCCAGGCGACGGCGGGCGGCCTCGAGCGCCGCCGCAGACGGCGGGAAGTGGATGTCGCGCAGGGCCTCCGCCAGCGGGCCGAGCGAGCGCTCGCGCGCGACCTCGGCGGGCACGCAGTCCGCGACGCGGTCGGCGATCGCATCGAGCGCGCGCCGGATCGCCTGCCGCACGCCGCGCGTGGACAGCCCGCGCGTGAGCGCGTGCACGGGCACGAGGCGGCCGGCGTGGAGCAGCGACTCGAGGTCGCCCTCGACGACCTCGAACATGGGATTGAGCATCTGCCGCTCGGCGCCGCCGATCTCGCCGCTCACGACGACGCGCGTGCCGGGCGTGAGCGTGCGCGCGAGCCAGGACTGGCCGAAGAAGTAGCACGGCAGCGTGCCGCTGCCATCGCTCACGGTGACGGCGAAGTCGGTCCGTCCGCCGCGGGTGCGCAGCGCCGAGGCGTGCCTCACCTCGCCGACGACCGTGAGCAGTTCGCCGGGCTTCAAGTCCTTCACCTTCACGAAGCGGCTGGCGTCGAGCCAAGTTCGGGGGTAGTGCCGGACGAGGTGCTCGAGCGTGACGATCCCGATGCGCTCGAAGGCAAGCGCTCGCTGCGGGCCTACTCCGGCCAGGAACTGCACTCTCGTGAGGGCGTCCATCGCGGACGCCGGGCGGTTCGTCGTGCTCATGGCGCGCGAATCTAACGACGTTCGCTGTTGTTCGCACAGCCGTGAGCTCGGGGCGGGTGCGCACGGCTCGGGGCGGGTGCGCACCGCTCGGAGTGGTGTGCGCACAGCTCGGGGCGGGGTTCGCGGGGGGATGCGAAGAAGAGCATCGCTTGGGGCCGCCATCCTGGCGGCCCCGGCGCTGTCGTTCGCATCGGCCTCCGCCCTCCTGGGCTCCGGCCTGCTCTCGACTGCTCTCCTTCGCATCCCCCCGCGAACCCCACCCCTCGGGCTACGCCACGAGGCGGCGGCCGAGCGGCCAGCCGAGCGTTGGCCTCGTCCGCATCCCCCCGCACCCGGGCCGGCGAGCCCGAGCATGCCTGCGTGTCAGTTACAAGGACTTCAGGAACGCCAGCAGTGCTTCCTTCTCCTTCGCGGGGGCCTTCATGTAGTAGTCGCGGGAGCGTTGGGCTTCGCCGGCGTGGAGCTCGATGGCTTGCTCGATCGTGGTCGCGGCGCCGTCGTGGAGGAACTTCGTCGCGAGTCTCAGGCCCATCAGCGGCTCGGTGCGGAACTCGGACGGGGTCGCGAGGCCGAGGCAGATGTCGGCGCGCTCCGTGCCCATGTCGTGGAGAAGCAGGTCCGTGTAGGCGTTCACGACCTTGCGGTCCAGTGCGCGCACCTTGTTCGGGCCCGTGACGAGCGCCGGCGTGTGGCACGAGATGCAGCCCATGCTGCGGAACAGCTGGCGGCCGTGTTCGCCCTCGTACGTGAGCGGCAGCTGCGGCGGCGGCGCGAGGAAGCGAACGAAGTCCTGCACGCTGCGCAGCGCCTCCGCGGAGAGCTCCGGCTCCGGCGTCGGGTCCACGCCCGCCGGGATCGGCTTGCCGCCGATCGTCTCCTCCACCAGCGCGCCCGGATTCGTGACGCCCATCTCGATCACGAACGCGCCGGCGTTGAACTCGTCCAGGTTCGGCAGCAGCGCCTTCCGGCCGAAGCGCCCGATGCGGCCGTCGACGAAGCGGTTCACGCGGCCCGAGATGCCGTCGTGGTCGCGGTCCGCCGAGTCGGCGCGCGCCAGGATCGCGTCGTCCGGCACCGCGTCGAGCAGGCCGAACCCGAACACGTCGGGCGACGTGCGGATGGCGCGCGTCGTGGCCTCCGCCGGGATCGGCTCGCTGTCGAGGCCCAGTGCCTGCTTCAGTGCCGGCGTGGTGTGCGCCTGGAACACCGGGCCGCCGTGCGCCGCGAGCAGGTCGCAGGCGCCGTCCGGCTGCGCCACCGCGGCGTGCGTCTCGTCCTCGTCCCCGTGGCCGCCCAGCACCGGCTCCTCGTGGCACTCGCCGCAGGCCGGCGCGTTGAACAGCGGCCCGAGGCCCTCATCGGGCTCGAATTCCTTGGCGAAGATCGCCTTTCCGGCGTTGAAGCTCGCGAGCTGCTCGGGCGTCAGGTCGCGCAGGGGCTCACCGGGCTGCGGCGCCTTCGGGCACGCCCCGAGGAAGCCGGCGGCCTCCATGCCGCTCACGATCACCACCGCGAAGAGGGCGGCCTTCACGACGCCACCCCCGGCTCCCACCGCACCCGCTCACCACGCGGTCGAACTCTCATGGCCACCTCCCTGCTGGCTCACTGCCCGGGTACCGGACGCCCTCGGGCCGGCGCGGACCCATCCCTCCCGGGAAGGTCGCGCCGGCCTGTCCAACGTACGCAGCGCGAGAGGGTCCACTCCCGCGCCGCTCGAGTCCGCCTCCAAGAAACGGGCCTCGTGCAGTCCGCTCGCTGTCAACCGGCTGCGCGCGGGTGCGTTGAATCCCGTGGCGTCAAGAGGTTGTGGGTCTGGGCGCGTGCCACGGCGTGCATCCCGCCCACTGCCGAAGGGCGTTCCGCACGGTGTGCGCACCTTTACACGATGTGGCCGGGCGCGTATAGTCCGCCGCCTTCAGTGCCTACCGGTGCGCCCTCGTGAGAGTCCCTCCCGGGCGCCTGTTCCTTGTGTGGAGGAGATCCCGATGGCGAAGTGCTTCGTCTGCGGCAAGATGCGCATGGCCGGCCAGAACGTGAGCCACGCGAACAACGTCACCAAGCGCATGTTCAAGCCGAACATCCAGCGGGTGCGGGCGAAGGTGGACGGCCGGCCGAAGCAGATCGACGTGTGCACGCGTTGCCTGCGCAGCGGCAAGGTCGAGAAGGCGGTCCGCGGCACGACGATCGCCGCCGCGATCTGAACGTCGGCGCGCGTCAGACGAAGTCGCCGTCGCCGAACGTCACCGTCCAGTTCCCGGGCTGCGGCAGGAGCTCGGTGAGCACCGCCGAGTCGAACGCGCGCCCGCAGTAGACGTTCGTGTACGAACGCTCGCACGCGAAGCCCTCGAAGACGTCGTGGAACAGTCCCTGGTCGGCACCGAGGAAGCTCACCGTCCGCATCCCGCGTGACAGCGCGTGGAGCGCGATCTCGGCCACGAGCCAGCGGCCGACCGGCGCGTTCCGCCCCTCGATCATCAGCTCGCAGAGCGTGAGCACGCCGCCCAGGTCCACGCCCACCGCCAGCGCCGCGATCTCGCCGGAGGCCCGCTCCAGCGTGAAGTAGCTGAAGCGATGGTCGGGATTCTGGTCGTAGCGCCAGGCGAAGTACTTCGTGTCCTTCCAGATCGACAGCACCTCGAGCGAACGGCACGCGTTCCACAGCGCTTCGTAGGCCGCCGGCACGCGGTCGTGGACGCGGAACGTGAGCTCGCCGCCCACCAGGCGGCGCAGCAGCGCGCGCCGTGAGCCGAGCCCGATCCGCCGCCGCCATCGGTACGTGGCGTCCGCGAGCGAGGGCAGCAGCGGGATCCGCGTGCGCCTGGCCAGCGCCGCGCCGATGCCGAGCCTCAGGAGGTGCTGATCGGGGAAGACGATGCGCCTCCAGCCCAGCGTGCGCATGAACCCCGGATAGGAGCTGGAGTTGGGGAACCCGACAACGGCCTGCAGCCCCGCGCTGGCGCACCAGGCGTAGCAGTCGCTGGCGGTGGTCTCGAACAGGCGCTGGCCGCGGTGATCGGGATGCACGGCCGTGTCCACCGACTGGCAGGCCGGCACGGATCGCCCCATCACGTTGAGCAGGACCGGCATGACGCTGTAGCTGCCCACGACGAGGTCATCGCGCTCGCGACGCGCCATCGACACGAACGGCCCCCCGTAGGGATTGGCCTTGAACTGCCAGCGCCAGTGTTCGAGCGAGCGCGCCTTGCCGAACACGGTGCGGAAGAGCGCGAGGACGGCCTCCTCGTCGCCATCGCGATAGCGCTCGAGGCGCCACGGCATCGACGGCGTCGCTTCAGCCACGGGAGCCTCCGACGGTCGCCGCCAGCTCCGGATACGACGCCGCCGGCATCGCGAAATATGCTTCCACGAACCCGGGATGCCCGGCGTAGGCGATGGCGTCGTGATAGTTCCGGTCCTGGCAGAAATGAACGTAGTCGTCGACCTTCATCGCCGTGTCGTAGCGCCACAGCCCGCGCTCCACGACGTCCATCGTGTCGGTGACGTCGCAGTAGAGGTTCGGCGGAACCAGCGACCAGACCTGGTAGCTGAGCACCCGGCTGTCCGGCACCGCCTCCCCCGCGCGCGCGAGCGCCCGGGCGAGCATGCCGCTCAGCACGCGGTGATCGGGATGCACGTCGGTGACGAACGGCGTGAAGACCAGCGCCGGGCGGAGCCGCCGCAACAACTCCATGAGTTCGTCCACGCGCTCCGCGCGCTCGCGGAACGCGGCGTTGTCCTCGTTCCAGCAGATCACCGATTCGAAGCCCATCGCCTCGCCGACGGCCCGCGCCTCCTCCAGCCGGACCGTGCGCCGCACGTCGTCGGGCGCGTTCCACAGCGAGGCCGCCTCGGACCCGTCGGTGGCCTGGATCACGGTGACGCGAGCGCCGCCGGCGATGAGTCGCGCCAGCGTTCCCCCGCAGCCGATCAGCTCGTCGTCGGGATGCGGCGCGAGCACCAGGACCTGCCGGCCGGCGTAGGCGGACGGATCGAACGCGGCCACCGTCGCGGGGCGAAAGCGCGGATGCTCGGCGAGCCAGCGCGAGCGATCCTCGAGGTAGCGGCGGTGCGTGCGCTCGAAGCGAACGCGATGGGACGCCGGGTCCGGATACGGGCGCCGCGAGCTGGCGCCGAACCGCCCGGGCACGCGCTCGCAGAGCAGCACGTGGGTGCGGGCGACGCGCTGCGCGAGGCGCGAAGTCCCCAACGGTGCGATCCAGCCGAGCCCGCATGCCGATCGCTGCCGCACGACGTAACCGAGCGTCGAGAGCGTTCGCTCCAGGTCCTCCGCGCGATAGCGGCGCCCGCGAAACGCCTCGCGCGGCGGGGGCAGGCCCAGCGCCCGTCGCGAGCGGTTCTTGAGCTCCCGGGCCAGCCGCCCGGTGAGGAACGCGAGATCGCCTGGGCCCGTCAGCGCCCGCAGGTTCGGGACGGCCACGATGAGGTGGCCCCCGTCCACGATCGCGCGATGGAGCTGCTGCAGCGTCCAGCGGTCCCAAGCCTCCCGCTCGAGCACGCCCACGACGAGCGCCAGGTCGATGGAGGCCTCGCGCGGCGCTTCGATCCGGTAGCCGCGCCGCGACAGCGCTTCGGACCAGGGGCGCACGTCGCCGAAGATGGCCGCACGGCGTCCGCCGCCCGCCGGAAGCGCGTCGATCCAGGCCATCACCTGTTCGACCAATGCCGGGTCCGGCGACGTCGCGCCGGCGTCGAGCCCGGTCGTGGAGGTTCCGCCGAAGGCGGAATGGTCACGGCCGGGGTTCAGGATCATCCGGGCACCGAGCGGAACGCGGCTCAAGGTTGTGGCGGTTCGCGGCCATGGGGTGCGGAGGTTTACATGAACCGGCCCGCCCACGCGAACCGCCGCCGCGGAATCGTGAAAACGGCGGGCGGCCACGCCCGCGAGGGGTGGCCGCCCGTTCATGCGCATGCGTTGCGCGTCAGTGCCCGATCACGACGCGCTGGTTCAGCGTCTCGCCGTTGCTCGTCAACCGCAGGAAGTACATCCCCGAGGCGAAGTCCCCGGCGCTGCCGAGCGACACCGTGTGCCGCCCCGCGCCCAGCCCCACCGCGCGCTCCAGCACCCGACGCCCGTTCACGTCGTAGAGCTCCAAGGCCGCCGGCGACCCGTCCACCAGCGTGAACGACACCGCGAACCGCGCGCGCACCGGGTTCGGCTGCACGCGCTCCAGCGCCAGCCGCGAGCCGTGATCGCCGACGCCGGTCGTCGTGGGCACGGTGACGTTCGCCTGGCCCCCGAACTGGCTCCCCTTCTCGGACGGGATCACCACCATGTAGTCGTACTGCGCACCCGCCGTCACCGTGGCGTCGTCGAACGCCAGGTGCCCGGTGGCATCGGCCTGCGCGATCGACAGGCTCGACCACGGGCCCGTGCCGTCACGTCGATAGACCGCCGCGTACGGGCTCGTGTTGTCCGTGATCTGCCACTCGACGTGCGCATTCGTCGGGCTCGCCGACGAGCTGGTCGCCATCGCCGCCGCCTGCCCGGTCTCGCCCCAGTGCAGGAACCAGGTGTCCGCAAGCATGATCTCGCCGTCCCAACCTCCGTACACGGCGAGCTGGTCGTTCACCGGGTCGTAGATCGCCGCGGTGGAACCGCGGCCCTGCGGCAACGTTCCCGCCGGCGCGAGCTGCGTCCACGCCGGGTTGTTGTCGAGCGACAGCGCCCACGCATCGCCCAGGAACGAAGCGGTCGTCTCCCCCTGCGAGTCCCAGCCGCCGTAGATGATCATGCGGTCACGGATCGGATCGTAGATCGACGTCATCGTCCGCCGCGCCGCCGGCAGCGTGCCCAAGGGGGCGAGCTTGTGCCACGACGGCTGCGCCGAGCGCAGGTTCAGCGCCCACGTGTCGTTGTGGACGCCGAAGTAACCGTCGCTGGTCGAGCCGCCGAAGATGATCATGCGGTCGCGGCGCGCATCGAAGATCGATGCCATGCCGTACATGCCCGGCGGCGACGGGCCACCGGCCGTGACCTGGTTCCAGGCCGGCGCACCGGAGAGGTCCAGCTCCCAGGTATCGACGGGCAGGCCGACCGTGCCACCGAAGCCGACGAAGCGCTGGCGGAAGTCGTCGTACACCGCCGCGCCCGCGAGCCGACCCGCCGGGGGCGTGCCGGTCGGGAACAACTCGGTCCACGTCGGCGTGCCGTCGAGCGACAGCTGCCAGACGTCGTTCAGGTACGCGTACGGATCGCCCGGATGGTGCCGGCCGTAGCCGCCGAAGATGAGCAGCCGGTTGCGCGCGGCGTCGAAGCCGAACTGCGGCGTGTGCCGCTCACCCGGGGGGCTGCCCTGCACGGCGAGCTGGCTCCACGATGGCGTGGGTCCCAGCGTCAGCGCCCACACCTCGTTGAACAGCTGGTAGCCGCCCTGGAGGTCTCCCCATTGCCCGCCGAAGACGATGTAGCGCTGGTGCGGGGCATCGTAGACGGACGCGTACGTGCGACGCGCGCTCGGGCCGCCCGCGGCCGGGACCAGCGACCAGGTGCCGTTCGACTGGGCGAGCGCAGGTGTTGACCACGACACGATCGTGAGTGCGACGAGCAGCGCCCCGAGGCGATGCATGAACACGCGATTCATCGAGACGACCTCCTCCTGGATCCGGTGGATGGCGCCTGAATCAAGTCAGATGAGATCGAAGCCGTCCTGCGTCAGTGCCCGATGACGACACGCTGGTTCAGCGTCTCGCCGTTGCTCGTCAGCCGCAGGAAGTACATCCCGGAGGCGAAGTCCCCGGCGCTGCCGAGCGACACCGTGTGCCGCCCCGCGCCCAGCCCCACCGCGCGCTCCAGCACCCGACG
>Ga0070689_100002072_pt1 | contig 13018 bp, 13 predicted proteins | sample KBSS23HmetaG_FD_64669 | JGI IMG/M metagenome (GOLD analysis project Ga0070689, IMG submission 64669) | Switchgrass rhizosphere microbial communities from Kellogg Biological Station, Michigan, USA - KBS S2-3H metaG | ecosystem: Host-associated > Plants > Roots > Rhizosphere ...
TGTCGATGACGCGCATGCCGCGGCCGCCACCGCCCCAGCTGGCCTTGAGCATCACCGGGTAACCGACCTGCTTCGCCTGCGCCTTGCATTGCTCGATGTCGGCGGGCAGCGGCGGCGTCGCCGGCATGACTGGCACCTTCGCCCTGGTCGCAAGATTGCGCGCGGCCACCTTGTTGCCGAGATCGCGCATGATGTCCGGCGTCGGCCCGACGAAAATCACGCCTTCCCGATTGCAGGCTTCGACGAACTCGGGGTTCTCCGACAGGAAGCCGTAGCCCGGGTGAATCGCGTCGGCCTTCGCCTCCAGCGCGATGCGCAGGATGTCCTCGATATCGAGGTAGGCATCGACGGGCGCCCTGCCACGTCCCACCAGGTAGGCCTCGTCGGCCTTGGTCCGATGCAACGAGAACCGATCCTCCTGCGAATAGATCGCGATGGTGCGGATTCCCAGCTCGCTGGCGGCGCGCATCACGCGGATGGCGATTTCGCCGCGGTTGGCGACCAGCAGGCTCTTGATACGACTCAGCATGAACTGCTTCTTCTAATATGATTCCCCGGACGACGAAGCATAGCCGCAGGCAGCACCGAAATGGCCGGAAAAACATCGCCGGAACCATTGCGGTGCCGATAGCGCTCACCTGCACTTCACCAGTGCGCCGGAGGAAAGATGTTTGCGATCGCGATTCATGGCGGCGCCGGTACGTTGTCCCGCAAGAACATGAGTCCGGCGCAGGAGAACGACTACATCGCCGGGCTCGGCGCGGCCCTGGACGCCGGCCACGCGGTACTCGCCGGAGGCGCCAGCAGTCTCGACGCAACTATCGCAGCCGTGCGTGTCCTCGAGGACAACCCGCTGTTCAACGCAGGACGCGGTGCTGTCCTGAATGCGGACGGAACCGCCGAACTCGATGCCTCGGTCATGGACGGCAGGACATTGGGCGCCGGCGCGGTGACCGGCCTGCAGCACGTGAGGAATCCCATCGAGCTCGCGCGCCTGGTGATGGACAAATCACCGCACGTGATGCTGGTCGGCGCGGGCGCGGAAGAGTTCGCGAGACTGCAGGGCGTGGAGATGGTTTCCAACGAATACTTCCGCACGCCGGCCCGTCAGCACCAGCTGGAGCGCAGCCTGCGCGGCCACGTGGCGCGCGAGAACGAGCTCGAAGCCTTCGGCACGGTCGGCGCGGTGGCGCTGGATTCCGCCGGCAATGTCGCGGCCGCGACCTCCACCGGCGGCATGACCGGTAAACGCTGGGGGCGCGTCGGCGACTCGCCCGTCATCGGCGCCGGTACTTATGCGAACAACGCAGGCTGCGCGGTGTCGGCCACGGGACACGGCGAATACTTCATCCGCGCCGTGGTCGCACACGACATCAGCGCGCAGGTGGAGTACCTGGAGATTCCGCTGGCGCAGGCCGTCGACAACGTGCTCGGCAAGATGAAGGCGCTGGGCGGCAACGGCGGCGTCATCGCCATCGATCGCAAGGGCGGCGTCGTGCTCGAGTTCAACAGCGAGGGAATGTTCCGCGGCGTGCGGACTTCCGAGGGACTGCGCGAAATCGCCATCTACAGATAAATGGGGGCATTCCCCATTTAGTTAGCCGGCGGAAACGTCACGAAACGGCGTGACCTTGCCCTCGTCCGGATCGGTGCGCGGCGCGGCCGGATCGATCGCGACGTAGCGATCGCGGCCCTGGTGCTTGGCCGCGTACAGCGCCTCGTCGGCGAGCGCCACCGCGGCGTCGTGGCTGGCCATGCGATATGCATCCACTGACACCACGCCGATGCTCACCGTCACGTAGGACTGGCACTGCGAGCTGGCGTGCGGAATGTGCAGTTCGCGCACCGCGGACAGCAGGCTGCGCGAGATGCTCTCGCCGTAGTCCTGGTCCGCGCCATACAGCACGGCGATCAATTCCTCGCCACCATATCTCGCGACAAAATCCAGCGGGCGGCGGCGCGCGGCATCGCGCAACGCCGTGGCCACGCGCCGCAGGCAGTCGTCGCCGGCGATGTGTCCGTAACGGTCGTTGTACGGTTTGAAGTAGTCGAGGTCGATCATGATGACCGACAGGGTCTGGCGGTCGCGTTGCGCCTGCTGCCAGACGCGACGGATCTGGTCTTCGAACGCCGCGCGATTCAACAACGTGGTGAGGCCGTCGTGCGTCGCCACCTCGGTGAGCTGGCGATGCTCGAGGAAGGCCTTGCGATTGGCGTGTTCCAGCGCGTACGAACCGGCGAAGCCGACGATGTTCGCGCAGAAGAGCGTAAATAACAGATAGGTCGCGGTCGTGGTCTGCATGCTGCCCGCGGCAAATGCGATCACCAGCGCGGCGAACGCGATCGCGTTGGCGCGCAGCGCCTCGCGCAGCCTGAGTCCGATCATGAAGTAGAAGAAGAACGAGGCGAGCAGCAGCCGGCCGCCCACCAGCGGCACTTCATGCGGCGGCGAGAACACCGCCATGATCACGGTGCCGATGCCGAACAGCGGCGCGACCACGCTGATGCCGATGTCATACCAGCGGTTGTAGAAACGCTGCGTGGTGAGCACCAGCATCACGATCACGGCCGGCACGTGCAGACCGAAGCGGACGTAGTTGGTGATGCGCGCGTGCTCGGCCGAGAGCACGAAGTGATCCAGGATCGCAAAGCCGGTCACGGTGCACGCCGCGATCCAGATGGAGACCCGGTTCCAGCCGCGCAGGCGCGTGCGATGCTCGGTGCGGAATTCGGTTTCGAGTGGCTCGGGAAAACGCAGGAAGCGGAAGCCCGACGCGAGCAGGCGCGCAGCATCCGAGCTGGTTGGCGACGAGTTCTTCGAATACGCCATGTGACCCCTGCCTTCGAGATTATCGAAGGCGACGCTGACTTGCCAATTGTCGAAGCCGCAGCGGCGGAACGCCGCGCGGAGACGCCTCAGATCGGGGCGGTTTCAGGACGGATGAACGCAGCGGTGGTTTTGACGCGGGTGCGCCAGACCTCTTTCGGACTCCAGGTCTGAGAAAAATCCTGCTGCGTGCCTTCGCGAGATGCCGGCGGGCTGAACCCGTCTTCGTTCGCTGCCTTGTTCACCGCCAACTCGAGCAAAGACTGCTCGGTCTGATTCTTTGTTTTCATGTCGTTCCCTGAACGCTTCGACCGCTTGTATGGGCAGGGATTCTATTACGCCGATTGTTAAAAAATAGGCTTCAGGAACAAAGTTTTCTGCATATGTCAAGAATAAGAACTGCGTCACAGTTTTATCCGGCCGCGTACTGGGCGAGAAATTGCTCGAAATCCAGCTTGTCCGCGGCCTCGATCGAGGCCTGCGCCCCTAAGGACTCCTCAGCTTCGGCCTTGAATTCGGCCTGGCGCTCGACGTTGGGCGGATACAACGCCAGGAAGTATTCCTTATGAAGCCGTGACATGCGCAACGCCAGGTCGAAGAACGATTCACCGGTCGTTTCCAGCTCGGCCAGCATGCGCGCCGAGGGGGTCAGCGCCACGTCTTCGATTTTCGCCGCCTGCACGGCCAGCGCCGCGGCATAGGGCTTCGACGGGTCGCCGCGGTCGAAGATCTCCGCGAGACCTCCCATCGAGTCGATCAGTTCGCGCGCCCAGCCGAGCAAGGGAACGTCGCGGCCATCGCGCTTGAGCACGAGACCGGGCTCACGGCCACGGCGCGCCACGGTGACGTGATTGGCGTCGAGCAGGTCCTGCGCACTCTCATCGATCGGCGGCGAGTCCTTCATCAGGCACAGCGCCAGGAACATCTCCAGGAAGCGCATCTTGTTCTGGTTCACACCCACCGGGTCGAAGGCACTGACGTCCAGCGCGCGCACCTCCACGTATTCCACGCCGCCACGGCGCAGCGCCTTGGTGGGCCGCTCGCCCGAGCGCGCCACGCGTTTCGGCCGGATGAAGCTGTAGTACTCGTTCTCGATCTGCAGGATGTTGGCGTTCAGCTGGCGGTACGCGCCGTCGACCTTGACGCCTAACTTCTCATAAGGTTCGTGCCGCGTCGTGATGGCACGCGACAGGTCGCGCACGTATTCGTCGAGGCTGTTCACCGACACCGACAGTCCCGCCTGGTTGCGATTGCGGTAGCCGAGATCGCTCATGCGCAGGGAAGTGGCGTACGGCTCGTAAGAGGTGTCCTGCGACAGGCGCGGCAGCGTCACGCTGCGGCCGCGCAGGAAGGAGTTGCAGACCACCGGCGAGACGCCGAACAGGTACAGCACGATCCAGCCGTGACGCCGGTAGTTGCGCAGCAGGTGAAAGTAGCGCTCCGAGATGAACGGTTGCCCGCGTTCCCGCGATTGCACCAGCACCGCCCACGGGTCCCACATGGCCTCGGGGAAGGAATAGTTGAAATGCACGCCGGAGATGGCCTGCATCATGCGCCCGTAGCGCACGCCCAGGCCCTCGCGATACACGGATTTCATGCGGCCGATGTTCGAACGACCGTATTGCGCGATCGGAATGCTGGCGTCGCCGTCAATCTGCGAGGGCATCGACGTGGCCCAGAGCAATTCATCGCCGAGGTGCTGGTAGACGAACTGGTGCAGGTCGAGCAGGTACTGCAGCAGCTCCCACGAGGTGCGGAACGTGGGCGACACCAGCTCGATCAGTGCTTCGGAGAAATCGGTGGTGATGTGTTCGTTGGTGAGCGCGGAGCCCAGCGCCCGTGGATGCGGTGTCTGCGCCAGGCGCCCGTCGGCGGTGACGCGCAGCGACTCCTTTTCCACGCCCTTCCTGCCGCCCTGGACGATCTGCGGCTCGCCGCTGTTGACCAGCGCCGCCAGCGTTTGTTCGAACTTGCGGTCGATGGCGGCTCTCATGCGGGGCCGGCATCTTGCCGCCATGCGGCGGGATTACGCAATCAGTCTGTGGAGAGAGGGTCAGCGGGAAGTTTTTCCCGCCTGGGCGCGCAAAGTCTGCTCGGCCTCACAACGTTTCCGCAGATCGGTCAGCATCTGGGGCAGCTCGCGCTTGTACGTGGAGCGCGCCAGCCAGTTAGGCACGAAGCCGGGTGGATCGATATAGGCCCGGTAGAGGAGCAGCGTGGTTGCGCCGTCCGGCGTGGGCTCGAGCTGCCAGACGCCTTCGTTCGCGCGAAAATCCCCGTCGACCTGGCGAAAGGTGATGCGCCGGTCGGCGTCGAGCTCGGCGCGAAACGCCCAGTTGACGCTCGGGGCATACCAGCCGAAATCGATCTCGTGTTCGACCACGAGCCAGCTGCCATCCTGCGCCCGGTCGCGAACCTTGCACTTGCGCAGGTGTGGAACGTATTTCAACGCGTCGGAGCAACGGATCATCGCCTGGAACACCACATCCGGCGGCGCCTCGATGCGCACGGCCGCGCGTACCGTTCCCTTGCGTTGCGCGGAATCCAGGCTGGCGCGTATCACCACCTGGCGCGCCTCGACGCGCTTGTCCTCTGCGGGGGTGAGCGTGAAATCGACGTCCTGTGCGCGTGCGGAACCCGAATACGGGCCGAGCACCGCCCCGAGGGCCAGAATCACCGCGTTCCATCGCCTCGCCATGAATATGAGTGCCGTCGGCAACCTAAAAGGTTCGTCGTACTTGATGGTAAAGGCAATCGACGGGCGCGACTCCGTTCATTGCCGGTTAAGACGAATGGGCCTATCGTCGGCCCATGAAGGTCAGCCACGCCGCAGTCGTCATCGGCCTCATGGCCACAGCGGCGGCGCCCGCGTTTTCCGACTCCATGCGCTGCGGCAGCAAGATCATCGTCGAAGGCGTCACACGCTCCGAGGTGGCCGCCAAGTGCGGCGAACCCACCGAAGTGGTGACCATGCGCAGTGTGTTCCGCCGTCCGGTCATCTGGACCAGCGGGCGGCCCTATTTCATCGGCGAGGACTACATCGAGGTCCCGGTCGAAGCGTGGATCTACAACTTCGGCACCACCAAGCTCATGCGTCGCGTGCGCTTCGAGGGCGGCATCGTGGTCGAGATCGAAACGCTCGGCTACGGCTTCAACAAATAGAGTAGTAAGGGGGCAGCCCCCATTTCCTGGCAAAAGGGGTCAGTCCTGGTGGGCTGACCCCTTTTGCTGGGAAACGGGGGCTGCCCCCTTTCCTTCTATCCAGCGATCGATCTTTGCGGTCAGCACGTCCATGGGCACGGCGCCGTCGCGCAGCACTTCACGGTGGAATTCCCGCACGTCGAACTTGTCGCCGAGCTCTTTTTGCGCGCGTGCGCGTAGCGCCGTGATGTGCAGCTGGCCGAGCTTGTAACCCAGCGCCTGTCCCGGCCAGACGATGTAGCGCTCCACCTCCGCGGTGACGTCGCTCTCGGCCATCGAGGAGTTGTCGAGCATGTAGCGGATCGCCTGCTCGCGCGACCAGCCGCGCGCGTGCAGGCCAGTATCCACCACCAGGCGCATGGCGCGCAGCATTTCGTCGGACAGCCGGCCATACCACTGGTACGGATCGGTGAACATGCCGAGCTCCTTGCCGATGGATTCCGAGTACAGCGCCCAGCCCTCCGAGTACGACACATAGCCGTTGAACCGCCGGAAGCGCGGCATCCCGGTGAGTTCCTGCTGGATGGAGATCTGGAAATGATGACCCGGCGCCGCTTCGTGCAACGACAACGTCTCCAGGCCGAATCGCGGCTGCGCGCGCAGGTTGTGGGTGTTGATGTAGAAGATGCCGGGACGCTTTCCGTCGGCGGACGGCGCCTGGTAAGAACCGCCGGCCGCCGAGGCGGCGCGGAATTCCTCCACCGGGCGAATCTCGTAGTCGGCCCTGGGAAATACCGAAAACAGCCTGGGCAGCAGCGCGTCGACGCGGCGCTTCACGTCGCGATACGCGTCCAGCAGTTCCTGCTCGCTGCCGAAATAGAACTGCGGATCGTCCTGCAGGAATTTGAAAAAGGCGGCGAGGTCGCCCTGGAATCCAACCTGCGCCTTGACCGCGGTCATCTCCGCGCGGATGCGCGCCACCTCCGCCAGACCGAGCTCGTGGATCTCGTCGGGCGACCGGTCCATGGTGGTCGCGCCGCGGATGCGCCAGCGATACCACGCCGTCCCATCCGGCAGATCCTTCCAGCCCACACTGGTGCGTGACGCGGGTAGATAGTCACGTTCGAGGAAATCCGCGAGCCGGGTGTATGCCGGCAGCACCTCCTGGGCGATCGCGGCGCGGTACGCGGCGGTGAGCCGTTCGCGGTCCGCCGCGGAAAATCCCTCCGGCAGACCCTTGATCGGTCCCCAGAAGATGCTGGCCTCGGGAGTGGCGGTGACGATGTCACGCAGCTGCGGAATCATCTTGGCGACGGCCGGCCTCGGCAACGTGATGCCACGGGACATGCCCGTGCGCAGCATCGCGATCGCGCCGTCAGCCCAGCGCGGGAATTCGCGCACGCGCTTGAGGAAGCGGTCGTATTCGACCGGCGCGGTGAACGGCTGCGGACCGTCACCCGAGCCGTACAGCGCCAGATCCAGGGGCAGGCCGCCCATCTGCGTGAACGGCATGTACTCCTCGTGAAATGGTTGCCCCGCGAGCACGTGCTCGCGTTCGCTGACGAAGATCTCCCAGGTGATGCGCGACTCCGCGGACAGGTGTGCGGTGTCGATGCGCCGCGCGCGATCGAGAAAGGCGCGCTCTATGCCGAGCGCCCGTTCCCGGAAGCCCGGGCTGGTCGAATCGCCGAGCCGGTCGTCGAAACGCGAGTCGCCGATCGCGGTGGCGTCCATGGGATAGAGCTCGAGCTGGCGGTCGAACCATTCCTCGACGAGTGTGTTGAGCATGGCGTCCGGTGACATCTTCTTTGAACTGACGGGTGGTTTGGTGACGCAGGCGGCGAGCAGTGCCCCGGCACCGAGCGCCGGCAGCAGGATGCGCAGGATTTTCATCCGGCGATGGTAGGTGGTATCAAGGAGCCATGAAAAGCGCCCTCTTCCGGACATTGCTGCTGAGTCCGCTCGCCATCGGCGTCGCATTCGCCCGGGAGACGCCGAAGGTGAGCATGACGCTGCCGGACAAGCCCAGAGAGGTGCTGACGATGTACGCGGACGAGCCGGTCATGCACCGGGCCATCCGCCGGGCGCGTGACGAGCTCGCGGATTTCCTCGAGCTCGCCGCATCGCCGAAACGGCATCTGGAAAATTTCGCCGTGCGCGTCGCGCTGCTCGAGCACAACGAAATCGAGTACATCTGGGTCGGTGGCTTCAAGGAGGACGACAACTCGCGATTCGCCGGCGTGGTCGCCGGCGACATCCACATGCAGTCGCGCTTCAAGCGCGGCGATCCGTTCACCTTCGTGCGCGGCGACATCGTCGACTGGACGTACACAGACACGCGCACCGGGCGCGTCTACGGCGCCTATACCGACTGCGCGCTGCTGACCCTCGCGCCAGCCGACGTCGCCGCCCGGATCCGCAAGGAACGCAAACTCGACTGCAACCTGTGAAGCCGGCATCCTAACGCGGCCATTTCCCGACTTTCAGCGTTACTGGAGTCACTCATGCTGGTTGGATCGCAGGTTCGTCGTGTCGCCGTCGTCGGCGGCATGCGCATTCCCTTCGCACGCGGGCATGGCGCCTACTCGAAGGTCGGCAACCAGGACATGTTCACCGCGGTACTGCAGGCGCTGGTGGCCAGGTACCGCATCGCCGGCGAGCGCCTCGGCGACGTCACCGGCGGCGCGGTGCTCAAACACTCCAAGGACTTCAACCTGGTGCGCGAGTGCGTGTTGTCGTCCGGGCTCGATCCGGCGACGCCTGGCATCGACATGCAGCGCGCCTGCGGCACCGGTCTCGACGCGGCGATCAACATCGCGATGAAGATCGCGCTCGGCCAGATGGACGCCGGCATCGCCGGCGGCTTCGACACCGTCAGTGACCCGCCCATCGTCTATCCACGTTCCTATCAACAGTTGCTGTTACGCGCCTACCGGGGCAAGTCGTTCGGCCAGCGTGTCGCGCCGTTCTTCGGCTTGCGGCCCAGCATGTTCAAACCGGTAATGCCCGGCGTGCTCGAGCCGCGCACCGGGTTGTCGATGGGCGAACACTGCGAGCAGATGGCCAAGACCTGGAAGATTCCGCGCGCCGACCAGGATGCGCTCGCGAACGCCAGCCACGTGAACGCGGGCGCCGCGTGGAAGCGCGGCTTCTTCAGCGACCTGGTGGTGAGCGAGTACCAGGGCCTCAAGATCGACAACAACGTGCGGCCCGAGAGCACCATCGAGAAACTGGCGGCACTCAAGCCGGCGTACGACCGCCGCAGCGGCATGGGCACGCTCACCGCGGGCAACTCCACGCCGCTCACCGACGGCGCCTCCGCGGTGTTGTTAGCCAGCGAGGAGTGGGCGCGCCAGCGCAACCTGCCCATCCTCGCCTGGTTCGGTCACAGCAAGCAGTGGGCCGTCGACTACGTCGGCGGCAAGGAGGGCCTGCTGATGGCGCCGGCCTACGCGGTGCCGTCGATGCTCCTGGATGCCGGGCTCACCTTGCAGGATTTCGATTTCTACGAGATCCACGAGGCGTTCGCCGCGCAGGTGTTGTGCACGCTCAAGGCGTGGGAGTCGCCGGAATACTGCAGGGACAACCTCGGCCTCGACCGGCCGCTGGGCAGCATCGACCGCGCGAAGCTCAACGTGAACGGCTCGAGCGTGGCCATTGGCCACCCGTTCGCGGCCACCGGCACGCGCATCGTCGCGCAGCTCGCCAAGCAGCTGTCGGAATCCTCCACGGCGAAACGCGGCCTGATCTCGGTGTGCACCGCGGGCGGCATGGGTGTCACCGCCATCCTGGAGAAAGCCTGACGTTCTCCCCTTCCAATTGGTTTCAGATGAAACTAAATTGGGCGTATGAAGCGCTATGTGCAGTTTCCCAAGGTCGAGGGCCAGGCATCGCGGCAGGCGCACGCCGATCTGCCGGCCGGCACCTTTGAACGCGAGATCAGCAAGGAAGGCTTTTTCGGCCCCGCCGCGCACCTCTATCACCTGCATCCACCCACCGGCTGGGTGAACTTCGAAGGGCCGCTGCGCCCGCACGCCTTCGACTGCACGAAGCTCGGCGGCGCCCAGGGCTCGCCGTGGGAGGCGCCCGAGCTGCTGCACAACGCCGCGGTGCGCGTGCGTTATTGGAGCCTTGACGCGAACATGAAAACCCTGGCGCGCAACGCCGACGGCGACGAGCTGATGTTCGTGCACGCCGGACGCGGCGCGCTGTTCTGCGACTACGGTCACCTGCCCTTCGAGGCCGGCGACTACGTGCTGATCCCGCGCGGCACGATGTGGCGCGTGGAATGTGCGGAGCCGCTGCGCGCGTTGCTCATCGAGGCCACCAACAACTCTTACCGCCTGCCGGACAAGGGTCTGGTGGGGCCGCACGCCATCTTCGACGCGGCCATGCTCGATACACCGCGCATCGACGCTGCGTTCAAGGATCAGCAGGGCGAAGCCGAGTGGCAGGTCGCGGTGAAACGTCGCAATGCCATCTCCACCGTCACCTATCCATTCAATCCCCTGGACGCGGTGGGCTGGCACGGCGACCTGTGTGTGGTGCGCATCAACATGCGCGACCTGCGGCCGCTGATGAGCCACCGCTATCACCTGCCGCCGTCGGCACACACCACCTTTCTCGCCGATCGCTTCGTCGTCTGCAGCTTCGTGCCGCGGCCGTTCGAGACCGATCCTGGCGCGATGAAAGTGCCCTTCTTCCACAACAACGACGACTACGACGAGGTCATCTTCTACCACGCGGGCAATTTCTTCAGCCGCGACAACATTCATCCCGGCATGATCACGCTGCATCCCGGTGGTTTCACGCACGGGCCGCATCCCAAGGCGCTGAAGAACGTGTTCCAGCAGGCCAAGCCGGCCACCGACGAGTACGCGGTCATGATCGACACGCGCGATCCGCTCGAGACCTCGCCGGCCGCCGCCGGCATCGAGTGGAGCGGCTACGTCGACAGCTGGAAAGGCGCGAAGTGAAGCTGGCCACGCTCAGGCGCGGCGGCCGCGATGGGCGGCTCGTGGTAGTCAGCCGCGATCTCACGCGCTGCGTGCTGGTGCCCGGCATTGCGCCTACGCTGCAGGCGGCGCTCGACGACTGGTCGACGGTGTCGCCGCGGCTCGCCGAGCGCGCGGCCGCGCTCGAGCTGAGCGGCAGCCAGCCCGACGTGATGGCCTTCGACCCCTTGCAATGCGCCGCGCCGCTGCCGCGCGCCTATCACTGGGTCGACGGCAGCGCCTACGTGAACCACGTGGAGCTGGTGCGCAAGGCACGCGGCGCCGAGATGCCGGCTTCCTTCTGGACCGATCCGCTGGTCTATCAGGGCGGCAGCGACGACCTGCTGGGCGCGCGCGACGACGTGCCGTTCGCCGACGAGTCCTGGGGCATCGACCTCGAGGCGGAGATCGCCGTGATCACCGACGACGTGCCGTTCGGCACCGACGTGGCTGCGGCCGGCGCGCACATCAAACTACTGGCGCTGGTCAACGACTGGTCGCTGCGCAACCTGATTCCCGGCGAGCTCGCCAAGGGCTTCGGTTTCTACCAGTCGAAGCCGTCGACTTCGTTCTCGCCGGTGGCTGTGACGCCGGACGAGCTCGGCGCCGCCTGGAAGGACTGCAAGGTTCACCTGCCGCTCGTGAGCCGCATCAATGGCGCCGATTTCGGCCGCCCCGACGCCGGCACCGACATGACGTTCGACTTCGCCCGGCTGATCGCGCATGTGACGAAGACGCGGCGCCTCGGCGCGGGGGCGATCGTGGGCTCGGGAACGGTGTCCAACTACGACCGCAGCCGCGGCGCCAGCTGCCTCGCGGAGAAGCGCACGCTGGAGCAGATCGAATCCGGCGCGCCGCGCACGCCATTCCTGAAATTCGGCGACCGCGTCTCGATCGAGATGACCGGCGCGGACGGTCGCAACATCTTCGGTACGCTCGACAACCGGGTCGTGGGGCCCGTCAAACAGTAGCGACGTTCACCTCGACCGGGGTCAGCACCCGCGCCAGATCCTTCGGATCGAGACCCACGAGAAAGCCGCGCGCGCCGCCATTGATGTAGATGCGCGGCAGCTCCGCGATGCTCCTCTCGCAGTACACCGGCATGGCGCGCTTGAGCCCTAAGGGCGACGTGCCGCCCACCTGGTAACCCGAGTGCCGGTCCGCGACGGCCGGCGCGCAGGGGGCGACGCTCTTCGCACCGATCTGCCGCGCGAGATTCTTCGCCGAGACCTCGCGGTCACCGTGCATGAGAATGCACAGCGGCTGCTTCGCTTCGTCCTCGAAGATCAGCGTCTTGATCACGACGTGTTCGTCGACGCCGAGATGTTCTGCGGAGGCGCGCGTGCCGCCGTGTGCCTCCCAGCGGTACAGGTGTGGCGTGAACTCGACGCCGTGCTGGCGCAGCACGCGGATCGCCATGGTCACGGGATAGTCGGTGGACATCGCGCGGCGCGTCACTCCACCGAGCAGATCAGCGAATCGCCGGTTTTCTCGGCAGCCTTCGTGCAGACCCAATCGGTCGCGTGCGTCACCTGCGCTTCCAGCCAGTCGTTGCGACGCTCGATCACCTGCCACGCCGGGCAGGCCGGCGGCTCGAAGACCCAGGCAGGTAGTTTGACTGGCGGTGGAGGCTCGAGCCCGACAATCCTCACCTCCTGCAACTCGGCCACGAACAGACTCAGTCGGAGTGCCGTCCGCTTGGTCGCGATATCCGCGCGCCGGGTGGTACAGGTGGAAACGGCCTCACGCCGAGGCAACTGCTGCGCGGCCTCGGCAGCGCGATCGATCAGCGCCTCGAGGCGCTCCGGCAGGAGCGTGCGCTCTCCTGTTTCGCCTTCGTCATCCGCTGCCGGCGGCTCGCCGGAAAGAGCCGCGCCGCTGATGGCGGCGAACATCAGCAACGCAAGGCCGGTAGTTCGCATGTTCAACTCCTCACGCCCTCGACCGTTCTCTGCCGAAAATGCGCGCCGTTCAGCGACACGCTGCGCCCGTTCGACACGTTGACCGTGCGCACCGTCTCGCGATAGCGCAGCTGTGCCTTGCCACCCGGCTCGCC
>Ga0070689_100002073_pt1 | contig 13014 bp, 8 predicted proteins | sample KBSS23HmetaG_FD_64669 | JGI IMG/M metagenome (GOLD analysis project Ga0070689, IMG submission 64669) | Switchgrass rhizosphere microbial communities from Kellogg Biological Station, Michigan, USA - KBS S2-3H metaG | ecosystem: Host-associated > Plants > Roots > Rhizosphere ...
CCCTCGGCCATAGGCTGCGCCGGTGAGCGTCGCGCTGCAGGTCGCGATCACCGGGCTGGCCGCGGGAGGCGTGTACGGGCTCGTCGCCGTCGGCTACTCGCTCGTCTTCAGGCTCACGGGGACGATCGCGTTCGCCTTCGGCGACCTGATCGGGCTCGGAGTGTTCGCGACGCTGCTCGTCGCGGTCGGAACTGGACCCGTCTCCCAGACGAGCGTCGGAGGGGCCCGCTATGCCCTCGCCGTCCTGTGCGGCCTGCTGATCTGCGTCGCGGTGGGCGTCGCCGGCTACCTGCTGGTCGTCGAGCCGTTTCTCCTCCGCGGCTCGACGGTCGGGTGGATCGCGGGAACCCTCGCGCTGGCGTTCGCCATCCGCGCGGTGCTGCAGTCCGTGTTTCCGCGCGAGGCATACGTCTTTCCCGATCCGATCCCGTTCGAGCGGATCGGGACGGACGGGTTCGTCGAGATCGGCGGCGCGTCGATCCAGATTCGCGCCTTCTACGTGATCGCCGTCGCGATCGGCCTCGCGCTCGGAGCCGTCTGGCTGCTGGAACGAACCAGGATCGGCCGTGGGCTCCGCGCGATCGCGGAGGACGCCGACGGCGCCCGGCTGGTCGGCGTTCCGGTCGATCTGTTCGTCCCGATCGCCTTCGGCCTCGTCGGCGCGATCGCGGCGCTCGCCGCGATCGTCGCCTCCCCGAGCGCCCCGGTCACCGTCGAGACATGGCCGCTCGTCGGAGTGAAGGGGCTTGCAGCTGCGGCCGTCGCGCGCTTCGTCCTGCCATGGCCGGCGCTCGTAGCCGGCCTTGGCCTGGGCGTCGCGGAGGCGGCCGTCGCGGAGGTTCACGTCGGCTCGCTCCAACCCGGCGCCGGCTGGAGCGCGCTGCTGCCTCTTGGCCTCGCGCTCGCGGTACTGGCCGCGCGGCCGCCCGACGATGCCCGGGACGACGGCGAGTGAAAGCGTGACGCCGGGTCGGACCTTCTCGGAGCTCCGGCGCGCGCTCGTGGAGGCGCGCCGCGCGTGGAGCTCGCGCGCCTGGCTCGGGACGGCGGTGTTCACGGCGGCGCTGCTTCTGCCGCTGGTGCTGCCGAGGGACGTCGCGGTCGACCGCCTCGCGCACTACGCGTACCTCGCGGCGGCGGCGGTCGCCCTCGGCCTCCTCGTCGGCCCGGGCGGGATGCCGTCGCTCTGTCAGGGCGTCTTCGTCGGCCTCGGCGCGGTGATCTCGGCGCGTCTCGGCTCCGTGCCGCTGCTCGTCGCGCTGGCATGTGCGACGGCCGTCGCCGCCCTTGCCGGGGCGGCCGTCGGAGCAGGGTTCGCGCGGTTGCGCGCCGTCTACCTCGCGGTCGCGACGTGGCTGATCGCCTGGGGGTTCGCGCTCGCGCTCCTGGCGTCGCCGCGGATCGTGGGCGGCGCCGAGGGAGTCGTCGTCGGTCCGGGCCGCGTCGCAGGCGTCGACCTGACTCCGACGGTGCACTACGAGCTCGGCGTCGTCCTGGTGCTCGTCGCGGTGCTCGGCACCGCCTCCGTGCGACGGAGCGCCCTCGGCCTCCAGCTCGAAGGGGTCGGCGTGACCCCGGCCGGCGCCCTGGCGCTCGGCGTCCCGCGCGGCGCCGCCCGCACCCGGGCGTTTGCGCTCTCCGCAGCGCTCGCCGGGCTCGCAGGCGCGCTCGCCGTCCACCTCGCGCTGGTCGCCGACCCGGCCGCCTACGGCCCGCTTCTCTCCTTCCAGCTGCTCGTCGCCTGCCTGGTCGGAGGGGCTGCGAGCCCGGTCGGCCCGGTTGTCGGAATCGCGCTCGTCGCCCTGATGGGGCCCGCCGGCGAGGCGGTCGGGCGTCTGACGGGCGCCGAGACCGCGCGGTTCGGCGCGATGCTCAGCGCGTTGCTGCTCGTCGCCGTCCTGGCCTCGGGGACCGGAGGGATCGTGCCGGCGATCGAGACGAGGCTCAGAGCTCGTTCTCGGCGAGCCGCGCCCGAGGCACCGGCCGAACGGCAGGCGCGTGCGGGCGAGCGGCTCGCGGCGCAGGGGCTCGTCAAGCGGTTCGGCGAGCACGTCGCGCTCGCGGGCCTCGACCTCGACCTCGAGCCCGGGCGGATCACGGCGCTCGTCGGGCCGAACGGCTCCGGGAAGTCGACGGCTCTGAGGCTCCTGTCCGGGGGCCTGGTGGCCGACGAAGGCCGAGTCCGCCTCGCCGAGCACGTGCTCGACGCGCTCCCGGCTCGGGAGAGGGTCAGGCTCGGGATCGTCCGGACGTTGCAGCGGCCACCTGCGTTCACCGGCATGACCGCGCTCGACGCGGTCGCCGTCGGGGCAGCCGCCGACCGTCCCGCCCGCGCCGGACGCGCCTTCTTTGCGACGCCGGCCGCGCGTGCGGGTGGTCGCCGCGCGCGCGCGGACGCACTCTTCGCGCTGGACGCGGTGGGACTCCGCGAGGCGGCGGGGCGGCGCTGCGACGAGCTCACGGGAGCGGAGCACCAGCTCGTGGCGATCGCCGCGGCCCTGGCCACGAAACCCGTCGTTCTCCTCCTCGACGAGCCGGCTGCGGGAGCAGGTGCGCAGGAGGTCGCGCACCTCGGAGACGTCCTTCGATCCCTCCGGGGCGACGGCCTGACGGTCCTCGTCGTCGAGCACAACCTCCGGCTCGTCCACGACGTCGCCGACACCGTCGTCGTGCTCGATCGGGGGGCGATTCTCGCGCGCGGCTCGCCCACCGACGTCGCGGACGATCCACGTGTCCGTGACGCGTACCTCGGCCGCGCTGTGCCGGTCGCGGACGACGACATCTAGAGTCACCCGCGTGCGTGGAGCCGTCGCCGTGGTGGGCGCCCTGGTCGTGCTCGCGTCCGGCTGCGGTGGGTCGAGCGACGAGCACCGAACGCTCACCGTCGTCGTGAACGCGCCGTTCTCGCGCACGCCCTACGTCGGCGAGACGATCGCGCGCGGCGCCGAGCTCGCGGCACAGGAGGTTCGCGCGGCGGGCGGGATCGTGACCGACGACGGGACGTTCGACCTCCGGATCGCGCGGGCTGACAACGCGCTCTCGCCGCAACGGGCCGTGGCGAACGTCCGCGACGCGATCCGCGACCACGCCGTGGCGATCGTCGACGAGGGCACCGGCGTGGATGCATCGTGGATGCTCGCCCGTGATGCGCAGGTCCCTCTGGCGATCACGTACCAGGGAGGCGCGGGCCTGGTCGATCCCGAGACGAGGCCGAACGTCTTTCGCGTCGCGCCGACCGACCGCGGTATCTCGTTCCGGCTTGCCGAGTATCTCGTGCCGAAGGGCCTCCGGATCGCGATCGTCACGGACGACTCCGGCTACGGACGCGAGGGGAAGGCGGCGCTGGCGAAGGCGTTCGGGTCGAATCCGGAAGCCGTCGCGTTGCGTGCAGAGGTCCCGGCGGGATCCGGCGGCGTCTCGACCGCGGTGCTTCGCGCGCGCCGCGCCGGCGCGACGGCCCTGCTCGTTTGGGGGCAGGCGCGGACGCTCGCCGCGGCGATCACCGCCTCCCGGAGCCGTGGCTGGCAGGTGCCCGTCTATGCGCCGCCCTCCGCGGAGGACCCGCTGCTGCGCCAGCAGCTCGCCGATCATCCGGAGTGGGTGGACGGGCTCACGTTCGCGTCGGGCCGGATGACGGCCGAACGGGGGCCCGAGGACTGGATGCGCTTCCAGACCGCCTTCGAGAATGCGTTCGGCGCCGACCTCGTCGGCGTCCGGACCTCCAGCGGCGCGCCTGTCGCCCAGCCGCCGGACTACGCCATGTACGCGTACGACTTCGTCCGCGTGCTCGCGGCGGCGATCGACAGAGCCGACGGGGTGGACGACCGCGAGGCCGTGCTTCGCGCGCTCGACGAGGTCACGGTGCGCGGCGCGAACGGTGACGAGCGCGGCTTCAACGTGCACAACCACGAGGGCGTGGTGGACGACGACGTCTACTTCGCGCGGTTCGAGGACATGACGTTCCGACCCGTCGCGGACGATGCTCTAAGCTCGACCCTCCCCGTCATCGACCAGACCCGTTGACGGGCCATCCACGGGACACAAGGGGACTCTCGAATGATCAAGCGGTATGCCGCACTGATCCTGCTCACGCTCGTCGTGGGCCTCGCCGCCGGCTGCGGAGGAGACGAGGAGGGCGACAGCGAGGCGCAAGGCGCCTGCGGCGACGCGCCGGCCGAGATCGCCCAGCAGCCGACACTTCCCGACGGCTTCCCGACGCCCGACGGCGTGATCTACACCGCCGAGCGCGACGCCGGGCCGTCGCACATCGTCGAGGGCTACCGCGACGGCGAGCTCGAGGATGCGTTCGACGCGTACAAGGACGCGTTCGAGAGCGCGGGCTACGACGTGACGAAGGACGAGCGCGAGGAGGACGACGCCGAGGTCAACTTCGCGGGCGGCGCGAGCACCGGGCAGGTCAAGCTCGAGCAGCACTGCGAGGATCGGACGAGCATCGAGATCACGATTCGGCCTGAATGACACGCGCGTGTGCGGCTGCCGCGGTGCTCCTCGCCGCGGCCGCCGCGCTGACGCAAACCGCGCTCGCCGGGGACGCGCCACGACAGGCTTTGCTTCGCTCGACAGCCGCGCCTCTCGACGCACGCCTGCCGCTGTCGAGTGACGTGACAACGCCACCCGACGTCCTTCCCGGCGGGTCAAGGGTCACGGGGAGCGAGCTCGTGACGGTGATCGTCGACCACGCCGGGACGCCGCAGGCGGTCCGCGTCCGCCAGCGTCTCGTGCTCGTGGGAACGGGTGACTACTCGCTCGTCGTACCGGCGCCGCTCGTGGACGCCCTCCCGGCGCCGGGCAGCGACTCGGTGCCCGGACGTCGCTCCGGCGGGATCGTCTGGCAGGGGTTCGTCGGCTCGCGGCGCGTCCTGGCGGCGGACGCCCCGCTTCGGCGTGCCGCGGCGGCGGCGCTCCCGATCCGGCTGCGGATCACGACGACGGTCGACGGACGTCGCCTCGAGAGCGGCGAGCGCCGCAGCGGGCACGTCGAAGTCCGTCTCGAGATCCACAACCGGACGGCGGTGCAGGCACAGGGGTTCGACGCTCCGGCCGTCCCCGCTCGGATCGCCCCGGTCCTCGATCGACTCCGCACGGATGCGGCCCGCGGTCGCGTCGCCCCCGACCGGTACCTGTCGATCCAGGGGGATCCCCGTCCGCGCTCGTTCGTCGTCGACGCGCCGTTCGCCGTCTCGGGGAAGCTGCGCCTGCCGGCCTCGACGCTCGAGAACGTCGAGGTGGACGGAGGCACGGTCGCTCGGGCCGCCGCGGGCGTGGTGCGCTTCGAGACCGTCCTGACAGGAAGCCGGAGCTCGACCGTCGTCGTGCTCGCAGGCGACGGGTCCGGGATAGAAACTCCCTCGCTAGAGCTCACGGCACGCCCCCTCGCAGTCGTGCCGGGCCTCCAGCCGCCCGGTGGAGGCACGTGGCGGGAGGGGGTGGCCTCCGGCCGCGCACCGAACGGCCGCGCGCTCGTCGCCCTCGCCTCGCGCGCATCGCTGCAGCTCGCCCGCGTGCAGCAGTTCGAGGAGTTCCTCTCGGTGCCCGGACGAGGAGAGGCTTCGATCCGGTACCGGTACCGCACCGCGGGCGAGGTGCGGAGTCAGGCCGGCCGACAGCCGGACGACGGGTCGAGCGTTCCGATGGCCGCCCTGTGGCTGGTCGGCGTCGTCGTCGTCCTCGGCGGGCTGACGATGGTCTGGGCGCGGCTCTAGGCGGCCGGGCCGACGCTCGGCGCGAGCGGCGGGGGCGGCGGGCATTCACGGAGGAACCACGGCCTCGGCACGCGCGCCCGCGCGCCGCCGACGATCGCGCTCGCGGTCGCCTCCTGCACCGAGCACGGGTCGATCCCGAACCGCGTGATGAAGCTCCCACCGATGCTGGCCCTGACCGATGTCCGGCGGTCGACCCCCGGGCCCGTCACACGGACGCGCACGAGCGAGTGAGGCGCGAATCCGGACCCGACGAGCACGAGAAACTGGCCGTTCCCGACGCGGAGCGTCGGGACACCGCTGGAGGCTACCCCGGAGCCTGCGCCGACCGGCACCGCGACGAGCGCCACGGCCGCGAATACGGAACCAAGTGCAATCCGCATGAGGAGAGTATGACCGATCGAGGCACACCCAAACCTCGTTCGGGTGATATCAGCCCCCGTTTCTGTCGGTTGATATCAGCAACCCTTTTGGTCATAGTGGGCGCCGCAAGTGTGTTGGGGAGAAGGAACCGCTTCCGCCCGCGGATGCTTGGTCCAGCAGCTCCGTTGTGTCTCTGACGCGCCCGTTGCACAGACCTGGATGCCGCCGGCTCCCCGCCTGTTCGAACGCGCGAACGTTCGCGCTCAGACCCGAGAAAAGAGGGAAGCGCATGCGTACACGACGCAGGCTCGCGGTAGGTGCCGCCCTGCTGCTCGCTCTGGCTGCTGCAGTGGTCGGCGGAGTGACTCGCTCGGACGGAGTCGAGTCGATCGGGGCTCGCGGCGAAGGCGAGCTCCCGACCGCGCTCGGCAAGCATCTCGATCAGTTGGCCAAGGCATATCCGGGTAACCCGGGGCTGAACGAGGAGGGCCCCTCGAGCGCAGCAGAGAGCGCGTTCCTCGAGCGCGCCTTCCCGGCGGAGACGATCTCCGTCGACCAGATGGCACATGCTCGTGCGGCCGTGGCCGCAGCGAACGGAAGGCCGTTCCCCAGCGGCAAGGGGCGGAAGGGAACATGGGTTTCGGTCGGCCCGAGTGAGGCGCTGTATCCGTTCGAGCCCTTCCGCAACGCGTTCAACTACGTTCCCAACAGCTATGTGGCAGGCGGGAGGACGACGTCGATCGCCCTCGCAGACTCCTGCAAGCCCGGCGATTGCGTGGCGTACATCACGCCGGCCGGCGGCGGTGTCTGGCGGACGAAGAACGCGCTCAACGGACAGCCGAACTGGGCGTACCTCGGCGGCCCGCTGGGCATCAACGCCGCCGGCAAGGTCTATCTCGACCCCAACGACCCGAGTGGCAACACGGTGTACGTCGGCACCGGTGAGGCGAACATCTGCGCCTCGGGTTGTGTCGCCGGAACCGGGCTCTACAAGTCGACCAACGGCGGCGACACGTGGACCCGCATCGGTGGGAGCACGTTCGACGGACTCGGCATCGGCGCAATCGTCGTCAAGCCGGGCAGTCCGAGCACGATCTACGCCGGCGTGACGACCGCCCTGCGCGGGATGTCGTCCGTGTGCTGCTCCGGCGTGACCCGGCCCGTGCCGGGTGCCGGCAAGTGGGGCCTCTACAAGTCGACGAACGGCGGCGCGTCGTGGAGCTTCATCCACGACGGCTCGGCCAACGTCGCCGACTGCGTGGGCGATCTGACCGAGTGGAACAACCTGCGAACCTGCTCCCCTCGCGGCGTGCGTTCGCTGGCCCTCGACCCGACGAACCCGGAGATCGTCTACGCGGCGTCGTATGCCCGCGGCGTCTGGCGGTCGCCGGACGGTGGCGCGAGCTGGACGCAGATCAAGGCGTCGCTCAACTCGGCGGTCATCCAGACCCGGGCCAATCTGGCCGTTACGACGCTGCCGACCGGCAAGACGCGGATGTACGTCTTCGAGGGGAACGCCGGCCAGAACTACTCGCGGTTGTTCCGGAGCGACGACGTCTCGACCGGGGCGCCCGTGTTCACCGACCTGACCAGCCCGAGCGTGTCGTCGACCGGGTTCGCAACGTTCGGAATCTGCGACCCGCAGTGCTGGTACGACTCGTTCGTGTACACGCCGAAGGGCTCTCCGGACATCGTCTACGTGCTCGGCGACTACACCTACGGCGAGACGGTCGCGAACAAGCGCGGCGTCATCCTCTCGACCGATGCCGGCGTGAGCGGAACGGACATGACCTACGACGGCACCGACCAGTTGCACCCGAACGGGATCCATCCCGACCAGCACTCGCTCGTCACGGTGCCGGGCAAGCCGTTCCAGTTCATCGAGACGGGCGACGGCGGCGTCGTGCGCTCGAGCGGCGAGTTCGTCGACCGCTCGTCGTGGTGCGACGACCCGAACCGCGGACTCAGCGGGGCCGCGCTAGCCCGGTGCAAGCAGATGCTGTCGCGGATCCCGTCGGAGCTGCAGAGCATGAACAAGGGTCTCTCCACGCTCCAGTTCCAGAGCCTCTCGGTGAGCCCGCAGAACCCGAACGTGCTTCAGGGCGGGACCCAGGACAACGGGACGTGGCAGACGAACGGCAACCCGGTGAAGTGGGAGAACACGATGATCGGCGACGGCGGCCAGTCAGGCTTCGACGTCGCGATTCCCGAGTTCCGCTTCCACAACTTCACCGGCGCGTCGCCCGACGTGAACTTCGACAACGGCGACCTCGAGAAGTGGATCTGGACGGGCGACCCGCTCGGACAGGCCGCGGAGTTCTACGCCCCGGTGATCTCCGACCCGGTCGTCTCGAAGACGCTGTTCGCCGGAACCCAGACGGTCTTCCGGACCAAGACCGCGGGCCTCGGCTCGAGGACTATCGCCGAGGCGCAGGCGATCTGCAACGAATGGACCGGTACGTTCACTGCTGAATGTGGTGACTGGGCACAGCTCGGACCGACGAGGCTGACGAATGCCGCCTTGGGCAGCCGCGCCGGAGGCAACATGGCCGCGATCGAGCGGACGACGGACGACACGTCGAGCGCCTGGGCGGCAACGACCACCGGTCGGGTGTTCATCTCGACGAACGTCGACGCCGAGCCGGCGGGCGCGGTTTCGTGGACGCGCCTCGACGACGACTCCCCGACCACCCCCGGGCGGTTCGTGAGCAGCATCTACGTCGATCCCGCCGACGGGAACCACGCGTGGATCTCCTACAGCGGGTTCGGCTCCAACACGCCGGCCACCCCGGGCCACGTGTTCGAGGTGACGTACAACCCGGGTACCGGAACGTCCACGTGGGTCGATCGCTCGTTCGACATCGGTGACCTCCCCGTCACCGATCTCGTTCGCGACGACGCGACCGGTGATCTCTACGCCGCGAACGACTTCGGCGTCCTGCTCCTCGCAGCGGGAACGACGAGCTGGGTCGAGGCGGCGTCGGGGATGCCGAACGTCGAGGTTGCCGGCCTGACGATCGTCCCCGGCGCGCGGATCCTCTACGCCGCGACGCACGGGCTGGGCGCCTGGCGCCTGAACCTGGGTTAGACCCCGAGCCGTCGTGGGAGAGCGTCGCGTGCGCCCTCCCACGGCGGTCTCGTGCGCCCCCCGCCGGCCCGTGATATCAGAAGGGAAAGTCAGTTGATATTCCGTCCGGCTGCGGCTAGAGTCTGCGCCCTTGGCCGGGGAGACCAAGCCGTATCGCTTCCTCTTGCGCATGTCCGACGAGTTGCGGCGTCGCCTCGTCGACTCGGCTGAGAGGTCCGGCAAGAGCCTCAACCGCGAGATCGTCGAGCGGCTCGAGGCCAGTCTCTCCGAACACGTCGTGGCCGATCGCGAAGCGAACGGCGCGATGGCGGCACGTCCACGGCGACCATCCCAGATCGGGGGAGTGATGACACGAAGAAGACGTCACGGGCTCGCGGCTTTCGCGGTCGCGCTCGTTGCTGCGATCGCCACGATCGCCGGGCTGGCCCTCAGCGGGTCCTCGGCGAGCCAAGCGGTTGCGGGTGATCCGGAGTTCCCGACAGCTCTCTCGCAGCATCTCCGGTCGATACCGGGGAACGGTGGGGAGCCGAACGAAGGCCCCGGCTCGTACGAGGAGCAGCAGTTCGCCGCGCTCGCGTATCCCGCAGCCGACATCCCGCAGGCCGCACTTGCGGGCGCGAAGTCGGCAGCGGCGGCCAAGAAGGGCAAGTTCGGCACCGGCAAGGGACAGAAGGGCCAGTGGATCTCCGTCGGCCCGACCGAGGCGCTCTATCCCGCCACCGAGCTCCGCAACTCCTTCAGCTACGTCCCGAACGCGTACGTCGCGGGCGGCCGCACGACCGTGCTCGCGATCGCCCCGACCTGCAAGCCCGGCCAGTGCCGCTTGTGGGCGGCTGCTGCAGGCGGCGGTATCTGGACGACCAAGAACGCATTGAACGGGCAGCCGAGCTGGGACTTCGTCTCCGGGTCCTTCGGGATCCAGGCGGTGAGCTCGATCACCGTCGACCCGAACGACCCGTCCGGTGACACGGCGTGGGTCGGCACGGGCGAGGCGAACGCCTCCGGTGACTCGGCGGCCGGCGTCGGCGTCTACAAGACGACGAACGGCGGCGCGACGTGGACCGGCCCGCTCGGCGCGAGCGTCTTCAACTCCCGCGCCGTCGGGTCGATCGCGGTCGTCCCGGGGAGCCCGAGCACGATCTACGCGGCGTCGACGCGCGGTGTTCGCGGCGTCTCATCCGTCTCCGGCGGCGGCGTCTCGATCATTCCGGGCGCTCCCCAGTGGGGCCTCTACAAGTCGACCAACGGCGGTGCGTCGTGGACGTTCATCCACAACGGCGCCCCGACCCCCGGCGTGTGCACCGGCGACACGGCCGAGGCGACGAACGGCACGCCGTGCTCGCCCCGCGGTGTCCGCCGCGTCGTCCTCGACCCGCAGAACCCGAGCATCGTGTATGCGGGCTCGTACGCCCGCGGCGTCTGGAAGTCCACCGACGCCGGTGCTACGTGGACGCAGATCCACGCCGCGCTGGTGAGCTCACCCACGGTCACGACCGCTCGGCCGGAGATCGCGGTGAACGTCAAGAACGGGAAGACGGTCATGTACATCGCCGAGGGCGCGTCCGGCTCGCCGACGGCCCGCGTCTTCCGCACGGACGACGCGCAGACGGCGACGCCCGCGTCGGGGTGGAGCGACCTGACGAGCTCGAGCCCGGCCGACCCGAAGTACGGGACGTTCGCGTACTGCACCGGGCAGTGCTGGTACGACAACTTCGTCTACACGCCCAAGGGCTCCCCGGACGTCGTCTACGTCGGCGGCTCGTACTCCTACAACGAGACCGGGAACATCTCGAACGGCCGCGCGGTCGTGCTCTCGCGGGACGGCGGGCAGACGTGGAACGACATGACGATGGACGGGACGGACTTCCTGCACCCCAACGGTCTGCACCCCGACCAGCACTTCCTCGTCACGAACCCGTCGAACCCGCTCCAGTTCTTCGAGTCGAACGACGGCGGGATCATGCGCTCGAGCGGCGACTACACGGACGCATCGCAGTTCTGCGCGCCGCGTGGAATCACGGGCACGACCCTCGCCCGCTGCCAGCAGCTCCTTTCGAGCGTCCCGACGCAGCTGGAGTCCCTCAACAAGGGTTACTCGACGCTCCAGTTCCAGAGCCTGTCGGTGAGCCCCTTCAACTCGAACCTGCTGCAGGGCGGGACGCAGGACAACGGCACCTGGCAGACGCAGGGCAACCCGTCGAAGTGGGAAAACACGATGATCGGCGACGGCGGCCAGTCCGGGTTCGACGCCAAGGACCCGAGCTTCCGCTTCCACACGTTCTTCGACGCCCAACCGGACGTGAACTTCTCGGGCGGGGCCATGGCCGACTGGAACTGGATCGGCGATCCGTTCTTCATCGCCCCCGGCGCCGGGGAGCCGCGGTCGTTCTACATCCCGATCATCAGCGATCCGGTCGAGACCGGCTGGATGTTCGCCGGCCTCGGCCACGTGTGGCGGACGAAGACCCACGGCATGGGGTCGATGACCCTCGCCGAGTTCCGCCAGCACTGCAACGAGTGGACCGGGGACTTCGCGGTCCAGTGCGGTGACTGGGTGCCGCTCGGGACGGCCGGGACTGCCGGATTCATCTCGGGCACGGCGGGCGTCTACGCGACCGCGGCCGAGCGGGCTCCATCCGACTCGAACACGCTCTGGGCGGCGGCGCAGAACGGCCGCGTCGTCATCTCCAAGAACGCCGGCGCGGAGCCCGCGAGCTCCGTGAGCTTCACGCGTCTCGACGACGACACGACTGCAGCACCGGGCAGGTTCGTGTCGTCGATCTTCATCGACCCGGCGGATGCGAACCACGCCTGGATCTCGTACATGGGCTTCGACCTGAGCACGCCGGCAACGCCGGGGCACATCTTCGAGGTCCGGTACAACGCGGCCACGGGACAGTCGACGTGGACGAACCGGTCGTACAACTTCGGCGACCTGCCTGCGAACGACGTCGCGTACGACGCGCCGTCGGGTGACCTGTATGCGTCAACCGACTTCGGCGTGTTCCGCCTCGAGAGCGGAACCACGACGTGGACGGACGCCGCGCCGGGCATGCCGAACGTCGAGGTCGCAGGCCTCACGTACGTCGGCAAGGATCGGATCCTCTACGCGGCAACCCACGGTCTCGGCGCGTGGAGGCTGAACCTCGGGTAGATCCGGCACCACTCGAACGGACGACGAAGGGCCGCTCGGCGGCCCTTCGTCGTCGGTCCACCCGATTGAGGGAAATCACGGTTCCCTATTGCGCTTCTCCGGGTGGCGTCGATAGGGTCTCGCCGCGCGGCGCCGTACGCCGCGCAGAGGGTCACCATCCACAAGGGGAGAAACATGAGGAAGAGGTTCCTCGCGCTCCTGGCCGGAGCGCTCGTTCTCGTCCTGTCCGCCGGGGTCGGTCTTTCGATCGCCGGCACGACGGCGGGCGGAGCCGATCCCGCGAGCTTCGCCGGGACGGACAATCTCTCGCACCCGTTGGGCGAGAAGCAGGAGGCGCTCAGGCAGGTCGCGCTGGAGAAGGTCGCCAAGGGCGAGATCCCGAAGGGCACCAAGGTCGGCAAGGTTGCCAAGGGCCAGTACGTCCAGCTCGCCCGCGAGGGTGAGGACTCGATCCTCACGATCCTCGGCGAGTTCGGGAACCAGATCAACGCGACGACGGGCGGGACGCCCGGCCCGCTGCACAACCAGATCCCGCAGCCGGACCGGTCGGTCGACAACACGACGATCTGGGCACCCGACTTCACCCAGGTGTACTACAACGATCTGCTCTTCGACGACCGCGCGGGCGAGAACTCGATGCGGAACTTCTACAAGGAGCAGTCGTCGAACCGGTACACGGTCAACGGCGA
>Ga0070689_100002076_pt1 | contig 13008 bp, 7 predicted proteins | sample KBSS23HmetaG_FD_64669 | JGI IMG/M metagenome (GOLD analysis project Ga0070689, IMG submission 64669) | Switchgrass rhizosphere microbial communities from Kellogg Biological Station, Michigan, USA - KBS S2-3H metaG | ecosystem: Host-associated > Plants > Roots > Rhizosphere ...
ATCACTCGGCAACAAGCCGTCACCCACGACGTAGAGCGGAGTGGGCGGCGCCAGGAATGAGATAATCTGGGCGGTACCCGCAATAGCCTGAGCACGATTTAACGCATAAGCTCCGACGCCCGCGAATATGCTGCCGTTAGTAAATTCGCGAGTGCTAAAATAGTAGGCGTCTGGCCAAACCGATGCCTTGGGATAATCGGGGAAGTTGTTCCCCGTTGAGATAGCGTAGCGATAATAAGCTCCTAATGGGTCATTGGTTTGCGAAACCGCAATACACTCGAAATAGGTCGGGCCGCTGGCGGTGAACTGTGTCAACACCCATCGATCCGAGAGATGATCGTAAAGGACAACCGGGTCGCCCGAATTATCAGTCTGACAGTCGCCGCCAAACCCAGCCCAAAGTGTGTTATTGGCGGCAGGACCAAAAAGTACGTTCCCCGCTTTGTCGAAGATCTCGTATGACAGGTTGCACATTGTAACGACGTGGTTTGGGCCAACGGCGCCGTTAGGATCAGGCGGAACCACCCCGCTGCTATTCGTCTGGCCATTGAAAGTTACGATTGGGCCGCCGATCTCCGTTCCATCTGACCTTCCTCTGCCTAACGACCCCTGCACAACCGGATCCCATTCGGGCGCAAAACGAATTCTCGCGGGAATGATGTCTTCGTCTTCATTCTCCCTGAGTTTGCCTGGGCCCGGAGGTATGATCTTCATCGAGCGCAGTGGAGGAGAGACGTCGTGCTTAACGACCGGCAATACGCCGCGGTAAATCCCCTTGACCGCCGGGGTTCCTGACGATTGATCCTGGGCCAGCGCCTGCCGAACAGAAAAGACTGCCAGGCCGAGACCTAGGATGCTTAGTAGCGCGAGGAGGGTGCCACGAATAACCAATCCTATCTTGTTAGTGGGTTTCTTCATTTAGATACTTCCTTTATTTTGAGTTAAGAGACGACTTAAGGCGCCGTTTTTATGAGGCGGCACTAAGGTAATCTTGTGGGTTCTTCCCCTCCCGAGACTATTTGGTCGTCGCTTTCGGTGTCACGCCAATTATCATGACAATTTTGTAATACTGGTGTTTTTACAGCTAATATGGCATGGTAAAATGTCGCTTCCTGCGAGCGAACAGCATCTCTCGCAAGCGAGAGCTATTTTAAGCCGCTTAGGGGATACGGTGGCCTTTGTTCGCTTTGACTATCTGAACGTCCTGATTCCTGATCTGGCCGTCGGCGTCGAGATCCTCTCGGAAGTTGGCGCTCGTCACGGCCTTGTTAACGTCACCTTTAACAAGCAATTGGTCGGGTTTGGCTACCTTACGGTCGCCATCGGCATCTCCGGCCAGGAAACCGAAAGCAACATCGCCATGGGGTTGCCCATCATTATTGATGTTCTGCGCGCGCAGGGTTACGACTTCGGCGCTGGTCACACCTGTGATGTTTGCAGTCATGCTATTGCCACTAAAAGTAATGGCTCCAACCGTGGCCGTCCCGCTCACGACTGTAACCTGTCCCGATGTGACCGCCGCATCAAAGGTGAATACGGCGTTGTAACTAGTGGCTTGACGGTCTTCAACCCCTGACGGGCCGCTTAGCGGCATACTGATATCGAAGGTGCCGGCGGTCCCATGAGTCAACCGGGAGGCTGCGCTAAGCAGATTCAACGTGCCGGTGCCGCCGCTCAGCTTGAAGCTGCCAATGCGGGTCCGCCAGTTGAAAGAGCTGACAGTGTCGTAGTATTCCGTCGTAAACCAGAAAGTCTGGTCATCGACAGGATCAACCGTCATGTCGCTGTAGTCACCCCAGCGGTTTGAAGTCGCGGTCTGTGACCCGGCGCCATCAAAAATATGGCCTTCACCCAATGACATGGTGTTGATCGGATCAGTCGCCATACGGCCGGTATAGCGGACCTGTGGGTGGATCGTCGCGTCGGAAGCGCTGTAACCCAGAGCCATGTTGCCGTCCTTATCCATCGCGACACTGCCCATCCAGCGCCAGGTGGTGTCTGGCTGAAACGTGCTGTCCTGGAAGGTTGTGACCGGCCCGCTGGTCACGCCGCGCAACTCAAACCAGCGAACGCCGGCGATGTTGTTCGACTTTACCGTCCAGTTGCCGACCAAAGACTCATGATCGCCAAAGTTCCGGTAAGCCAGTCGGAACATGAGGCGGTCGGCGAGGTTGTCCAGGTAGTTAGAGGAAGTCACACCAAGTTCCGGGACGAGCGCGGTGAGTTGACTCCAGCCAGCCGCTGGCGACTCGCCAAAGAAGGTCAGAGTGGAGTTGAGCGGATTAGCAAAATCCGCGTGGAAGTGATAGACGCGATATGTCGAAGGAGTGTTATCTGGCAGAAAGACGAGCGGGTTAGGTGCGCCGGTTGGCGGCAGAGTCGAACCGTCGAGGTCGCCTGGGAGCCAGGGCGGAAACAAAGGCCCGAGAGTCGGGAAGGTGATCATCGTGGCCGACTGACCCGCGAGCATTTTGGCGCGATCAAAAGCCCAAGCTTGCGGGCCGAGATAGGCAGTGCCGGTCGAATTGAAGATGTTCATCGTCATGTAGTAACCGTCCGGCCAAACACCGATCTTCGGATAGTCATCAAGGGTTGTATTGGTCAGATGGAAGTCATATCGGTTCCATGTGCCCGTGGCATCGCTGGTCGTGGAGACGGCGATACATTCATCGTGCAGGCCGTTGGCGAACTGACTAATGAGCCAGCGATTTGCGATCTGGTCGTAGAGTACGACTGGATCGCCCTGACCGGCGGTCTGGCAGACGCCGCCGAATCCCGACCAGACGGACGCGATACTGTTCGGACCAAGAATGGAAGCACCAGTCGCCTTATCAAAGACCTGATAACCCTCGTTCACGATCTGGACATATTGGGTCGCACCTACTTCGCCGTTGGTATCGGGCGGAGCGCAGCTGCAAACGACACCGGGGTACGGGATGCCGGCGAAGGTAAGAATCGGCGCCGGGATCCTCGGTGCGAGCTGGCCGAGTAACATTCCCTTCTGCACAACCAGGTCAGGCTGGTCCTTATGAGCACCGGTGGAAACTCTCCAGTTAGCTGCTGCTTCGTGTTCCTGAACTCTGACATCTGGCCAGGGTTCCACGTCGCGCAGCGCGGGGGAAACGTCGTTGTGAGTAGAATAAATGACGATGGGCTTGGGACTTTGATTCGCATCGGCCGCGCGGACAGTTGAGCCTGAGTTAACGCTCAGGGCGAGCAGCACCAGAAAAACCCCAACGCTGCTAAGGACGAGACCGAAAGAGGCGCACCAGTTAGGGGACGCGCCTCGTGAAGACAATTTTTTCATGTGTGTGTGTGTAATCCGCAGATCGTGAGTTGTACACGAAGGTAGTGTGTGTGATTTCTACCTGTTATGGAGTCTATTATGTTTAGGCATAAAATGTCACACCAATTATGATGATAATTTTGTAATATTCCTGCCTTTTATAGACACAGTAACTTGAAAGAACACCGTTTAACGAGGCCGTCCGACTCCCAGAGAGGCGGTCGTCAAAAGGTCTGGCAACGCAGCTTTTAGTCCGCGTCCGGAAGGGGCGCTGCAGGGAGCGCAATGACAAGGCCCGTGAGGAGAAAGGTCATCGCCGCTGAGAAGAGACAAAACGGACAGAAAGCGTGTAAGACGAACGCTTGCAGGTAAAGAAAGTAGAGCGAGGCGATGAACATCACGACGATTACGGCGAGGAGAAAACTGCGCGCCCGGGCGTAGCCGAACGCAGCCAGGACAGCTAAACTGAACACCGTAAAATAAGCGATCGCCCCGAACGCTGCCGTCGGAATTCCTTTCATCGTGGCGTATGAGCTACCTAAAACGGTTGAGCAGCCGACCGCCGTTCCACAAACAGCATCGTCGCCCGTTAGGTGAGCGACGGTTAGGAAGGTAGCATCCGCCAGCCCGAGAAGCGCGATGATCGCCAACACCCAATAAAAGACAATCGGGGTGAACCACTTTCGTGATGTGGCGCCTCTCTTCGGCGCCACCTTTCTTGTCGGAGCCATGGTCAGGACCCTTTCTTGGCTGCGAGCGCCGCGTCGATCGCTTCCTTCAACTTTTCCTTCGTGAAAACGGCTTTCGCTTCGACTCCGTTAATGAAAATCGTCGGCGTGTTTTTGGCTCCGCGCGTCTCACCAATTTTCCCTTCTGTCATGATTCGCAATCGTAAGTCGGCGGCCTGGCAATCGGCCCGGAAACGTGCCACGTCGAGTTTGAGGGACTCCGCATAGGATTCGAAGAAGAATTTGGCGTTGCTCACCCTGCTCCAGACTGCCTGGTATTGATAGAGCATGTCATGCATCTCCCAGAACTTGCCTTGTATCCCAGCCGCTTCGGCGGCCATCGCTGCTTCGGTGGCATGGTTGTGCACCTCGAGTGGGAATTCGTGGAAAATGACACGCATTTTCCCGTCATATTCCTTCTGTAGTTCATCAATCGCTTTGGAGGCTGTCGCGCACGGTGGGCATTGGAAATCACCATAAATCTCCAGCGTCACTGGTGCGTTGCGTGGGCCACGCGCATGGAGCGATGGATCTTCCGCTTGTTCAGCCGGCGTTGCTTTCGCGACGGCACTGGCGGGAGCTGGCTGTGTTTTCGTCCGATAAACGAACGCCGCGACTCCGACGGTGACGAGTCCCACCAATGCGATAATAAGGAATGGAAGAAAGCGTTTCATGGGTCGCGAAGAATCTGTGGCCTGGGCCGGGACTCTCCGCGCAGTCAAAATAAAATCAAACCGCGCCGGGCGTTTCCGGATCGTTAGTCGAGCGTCCTACCTCAGCGTCGCTCCCTCGAAACGCATCCCGCTGCACGTTGCTTTTCCGAGGGTGGATGTTAGCATCGCGGCTCCGCGATGAGCCGAAATTACAAGGACACCCTGAACCTGCCGAAAACGGATTTTCCGATGAAGGCGGGGCTGACCACGCGGGAGCCAGAGATCCTCGAGCGATGGCAGAAGGAAGGCCTTTACCAGCGCATCCAGCAGACGCGCTCTGGGGCGGAGCTTTTCGTCCTTCATGACGGCCCACCATTTGCCAATGGCGACGTCCACATGGGAACGGCGCTGAACAAGATTCTCAAGGATTTGGTCGTCAAATCCAAGACCATGCTCGGCTATCGAGCGCCCTACGTGCCGGGGTGGGATTGTCATGGGCTCCCGATCGAATACAAAGTGGTCAAGGAATCGCGCGGCCTCTCCCCAGTCGAAGTTCGGAAACGTTCCGAGGAATTCGCGCGCAAATTCGTCGATATCCAGCGAACGCAGTTCAAACGCCTTGGGGTGACCGGGGATTGGGACCATCCGTACCTGACGCTCGACCCTGCTTACGAAGCGGAAATCCTGCGCGCGTTTGCTGTACTGGTGGAGCACGATCTCGTTTACGAATCGAAAAAGTCGGTCTTCTGGAGCACTGGCGCTCAAACCGCCCTCGCCGTCGCCGAAGTCGAATACACCGACCGCGAGGATACGGCGGTCTATGTAAAGTTTCCCATTGTCACTGGCGCGCTCAAGGAAAAGGCGAGTATTGCCATCTGGACGACGACCCCTTGGACGTTACCCGCGAACCTGGCGATCGCGGTGGCTCCCAAAGAGATTTATGCAGTGCGCGAATTCGAGAAGGAGGGTCGCTCCGAGACGCTCTTGCTCGCGGAATCGCTCGTCGAAAAATTTTGCGCGGCGACTGGCTGGACGGCAGTCGGAGAACCACTGCAGACATTCCAAGGGCACAAAATCGAAGGGATTGGAGCGCAGCATCCTTTCCTCCCGCGCACCGCCATTGTCCTGACGGCCGATTTCGTCACTATGGATTCCGGCACAGGCGCGGTCCACATCGCGCCGGGGCACGGCGAGGATGACTATTCGTTAGGCAAGAAGAACGGGCTTCCGATTTTTTCGCCGGTCGATGACAAGGGGCGCTTTACTGATGAAGCGGAGATGCCGGGGCTGACCGGCAAGTATGTTTTCGACGCCAATCCCGAGATCGTCGCCCTTCTCCGCGAACGCGGCATGTTGCTGGCGGTTGAAAATTACCAGCATTCGTATCCCTACTGCTGGCGATCGAAAACGCCGATCGTTTTTCGCGCCGTCAAACAGTTCTTCATCCGCATCGACGCGTTGCGTGGCCGAGCGCTCGAAGCAATCAAGCAGGTGAAATGGATTCCGCCCTGGGGGGAAGCGAGGATCACGGGCACGGTCGAATCGCGGCCGGACTGGGTCATCTCGCGACAACGCAGCTGGGGGGTGCCGCTGCCCGTTTTCTATTCACCCGAAGGCGAGGCCATTCTGAACGCCGATTGGATTCGCAAGCTGGCGGATCTTGTCGCGCAGCGTGGATCGAATGTTTGGTTCGAGCTCGATGACGTCGCGCTCGCGCGTGAACTCGGTTTGCCCCAAGGCATCACGCATCGCAACGATACCATCGACGTCTGGATCGATTCGGGCGTCAGCCACGCGGCCGTTCTCGCGAAACATCCCGAGCTGCGTGACCCCGCGGACATGTATATCGAAGCGACGGACCAGCACCGCGGCTGGTTTCAATCATCGCTCATGATGAGCGTCGCGCTGCACGATCGCGCACCCTACAAGACCTGCGTCACGCACGGCTTCGTCGTGGACGTCGATGGGAAAAAGATTTCCAAATCGAGCAGCTACAACAAACCGATGGACGCCGGCCATTTTGTCGGCAGGCATGGCGCCGACATCGTTAGGCTGTGGGTCAGCAGCGTCAATTACACCGACGACGTTCCGTTTTCGGAGGAAATGTTCACGCGGCTCGGCGATACCTATCGCCGGATTCGCAACACGCTCCGGATCTTGTTAGGCAATCTTCATGATTTCGCTCCCGGGAAGACAGAATTCAGCCTGGTCGATCGCTGGATTCTCGATCGTCTCCAGGAGGTGATCGAGAATTGTCGGGCGGCCTATGCGGTCTACGAATTCCACAAGGTTTATCATGCCCTTAACCAATTCTGCGCCGTCGACCTGAGCAGTCTTTACGTCGATATCACCAAGGACCGCATGTATTGCGACGCGGTTGATTCCCCGCGCCGGCGGGGGACGCAGGCCGCGATGCGCCAGATCTTCGAAGCGCTCTGTCAGTTGCTGGCTCCGATCCTCGTTTTTACCGCTGAGGAAGCCTGGGGCTATCTCGGCGGCAAGGACTCAGTTCATTTGGAATTATTTCCCCAGCCGCAAGCTGAACAACGGAATAAGGTCGTGCGAGATGAGATTGAGGAACTTCTCACATTGCGCAGCGTGATCGGTCAGGCCGTCGAAAAGGCGCGCCAGGAAAAATTGATCGGCAACGCGCTCGAAGCGGCGGTCGTGCTCCGCTGCAATGTCAAAATCGTGGGCGCGATTCCCCGGGCAGAGCTCGAAGAATTTTTTATTCTGAGCGATCTCACACTAGAATCGGCCGTCGAACCGAGCGCCTTGATCACCAAGACGCCTAACGAAAAGTGCGCCCGCTGCTGGCGTCATCGGTCGACCGTCGGCAAAATCGCGACCCATCCCGAGTTGTGCGACCGCTGCGCTGCAGTCGTGGACAAGAAATGACGCGGCAGCACAAACTCTGGGGAGCGCACGCGCCTCGCGTGCCGTTCACGGCGCCTCGCCGTGGACATCTCGGCGCGCTCAAAAGAACCACGAACTCCCTATCGAACCTTCGTCCGTTCGGCGAGGCGCCGACCGGTGCACGCAAGGGCGCGGGCGCTCCCCGGAATACCGCGCCGCAATGAAGATCCTTTTCTATCTCACCCTACCGCTCTACGCCCTGGACCAGATTACGAAAAATTTCGTCCTGCGCTCCATCGATCCGTCCGATCCGCGTGTCATCATTCCGAATTTTTTTACGCTCGTGCACGTCACCAACACTGGCGCGGCCTTCGGTTCTTTCCGGAACAACAATGGATTCTTCGTTGCGCTTTCGTGCGTTGCTCTTGTCGTGGTAACCGCTCTCCTACTGCGCCCCGCGCCGCATGATCCGTGGCGGCGCATTGCTCTCGGTCTGCTTCTGGCCGGCGTCCTCGGCAATCTGACCGATCGGCTCCTGCACGGTCACGTTATTGATTTCCTTCTCTTCGATTTGCATCTGCCCTTTGCTAATCCCTGGCCGGCCTTTAACGTTGCCGATTCCTGCATTTGCATCGCGGTCGTTTGCTTTCTGGTTTATTCCTTCCGAGACTCGCGCCGAACTTCCTGATGCGATTCTCCTTGTGGACTCGCCGCGGCGAGTCCCTCCGGAGGGACGCACTTCCGCGCGTCCAATTCTGTGTGTGCACTCAGTTACTCGACAGCCCCGACACCCGCAGCGACGTTAGGCGGTGAATTCGATGACCCCCATGGAATTGACCGCGCGTGCGCTCGTCGATCGACTGCGCACGGCCGGATATCTCGCCTACTTTGCCGGCGGCTGCGTGCGCGATCTGGTCCGCCAGCAGACGCCGAAAGATATCGATATCGCGACCGATGCACGTCCGGAGGAAGTGCAGAAGATTTTTCGACGAACGCACGCGGTGGGAGCGCATTTTGGGGTCGTTGTTGTCGTGGAAGACGACCGGCAATTCGAGGTCGCAACCTTCCGTTCCGATGGCGCTTATCTGGACGGTCGGCACCCGGTCGCGGTGAACTACTCTTCGCCGGAAGAAGACGCGCGCCGTCGTGATTTCACGATCAATGGGATGTTCTTCGACCCGCCTAATGACGCCGTGATCGATTTCGTCGGTGGCCGCGAGGATCTGGCTGCCGGCATCGTTAGGGCAATCGGCGATCCGGCGCAGCGTTTCGCGGAGGACCGTCTCCGGCTGCTGCGTGCGATTCGTTTCGCGACCGTGCTCCAGTTCGAAATAGAACCGCTCACATGGGAAGCAATCATCCAAGCGGCTCCGGGCATCAAGGAGATCAGCGCCGAGCGCATCCGAGAAGAGCTGGTGCGAATTTTTCTGTCACCACAGCGGGTCCGTGGCTGGGATCTGCTCGATGCGAGCGGCCTGATGAAAGCTGTTTTGCCCGAACTCGAGGCGATGAAAGGCTGCGAACAACCGCCGCAGTTTCATCCCGAAGGCGACGTTTTCCGGCATACCCGGCTGATGCTCGACCTTTTGCCGGAAAAGGTTTCGCTTCCTCTCGTTCTAAGCGTTCTCTTTCACGATATCGGCAAGCCGCCGACCAGCTCGGTGGACAACGACGGGCGCATCCGTTTCAACGGCCATGATCGTGTCGGCGCTGACATGACTGAAGCGATCATGCAACGGCTCCGTTTTTCGCGCGCAGAAATCGACGCAACCGTCGAAGCCGTCCGGCAACATATGGTCTTCAAAGACGTGCCAAACATGCGCATCGCGAAACTGAAACGGTTCATGGCGCGACCGAATTTTGCTGACGAGCTCGAACTGCATCGGGTCGATTGTGCGAGCAGCCACGGCATGCTCGACAACTACGAATTTCTGCAACGCAAACAGACCGAGTTCGCCAGCGAGCCAATCATCCCTCCGCCCCTCCTTAGGGGCGATGACCTTATCGCCTTGGGCATGAAACCGGGGCCGCGCTTCCGCGAAATTCTCGACGCGGTCGAAACGCAGCAATTGGAAGGTGAACTGTCTGATCGCGACGAAGCTCTTGCCTGGATAAAAAAGAAATACCCGTTAGGCGAAACCTAACGGGTATTTGAAGGATCTCAGGCTGATCGGGCGAAGCTTACTAAGGCAGGGACGTTCCGCGTTGCTTCTTAACTTGCTTGAGGTCGGCGCCGTCGATGTTCCCGTCAACCGTCACGTCGGCGCGGAAGTTAGACTCAGTCACTGGATGGCCCGATTGAGATTTGACCTCCCGAATGTCAGCCGAATTGACCGTGCCGTCGCCTGTGGCGCTTCCGAGAAGCACGCCCATCGTCGTGGTAGCCGAGCCAGTAGCCCCGGTGGAGTCTTTCGCGTTCGTTAGAGTAAGAGTGAAGTATTGCTCGTTAGGCACGGAGGACACCTCGGCCGTGCATTGATTTGGATTTGGCCCGATGCCGACCGTCCCAGAGCTGGGTGACCCGCAGGAGACCATGTTGTTGGCGAAGGTAAAAACGAGCGTGTAATTGCCATTTCGGCCACCGCTCCGGCATTCCACTCCGCTGCCGTCAGTCGGGAGATCGACGTCAAACGTTCCGGCCGCGCCGTGAGTCTTTCGCGAGGCAACTCCGTTTAATTGAAGCGCAGCGGAAGGCAGTGGCCAGACATAGGCACCGCGGCTGCGCGTCCAGACGGAGAGAGTTGTAGAGCCGCGATCGATCGACATGTCCCAGACCATGGCGTGGGGTAATCCGTTTTCGAAGCGTGTCCAAGTCGGGGACGCTGCCGTGATATCGTCGGTGTAGTAGACGCCCCAGTCCGTGCCGGCAAAGACCTGAGTCGGGGATTTCGGATTCACGATGACCGAGTCGACCGGGATATCTGGCAGATTGCCGGTCTTGTTGAGCCAGGTGAACGATCCGCAGGTATTGCCGCAGGTTACTTGGAACAGGTGACCAGGAGTCGTCGGTGTGTTGGCGTTAAAACCACCCACGGCCGCATATCCTACTGGAACGTTCGCGGCCGAAACCGATGGATCCAGGGCAATACCAAGAACGGGTCGGTTAGGGAGAATGGCATTGTCACCGGTTACATTTACCCAGTTACCCTGAGCCTGGGTGCCAGTCCCCAGATTGAATCCGATCTGCACGTTGCCGTCGTTTGTGCCGACGATCGCGACACTCTGGAACTTCGGTGAATATTTGACCTGGGTAATGAAGGAACGGCTGCCCAGTGTATTCTTCGTTAGGTTCTGAGTTGTGGGATTGTTAGTCACATACCAGGTCGTCGTGGTGGCCGCGTCGCCGGTAACTGTTTCCCAGACCCTCGTCGTGCCGGCTATAAGATGGCCGCAACCTCCCGGCGTTCCCGCGGGCGGACAATCGTCGCCCCCCGCGATGCCGCCATGGAAAAGATTGATCGGCAAAATGAAGGACTGGATGTCGCTGCTCCAGCCACCTTTCTTGCTCACCCAAGAGGCGAACGGAGCCGTGCAGTTACTAACGCAACGGCTTATACCACCGCTGTTATTCCCCTGCCAGTAACGCAGACTGGTTCCAGTTCCAACGGGGTCGATCTGTCCGGAGAAACCATCGCCACCAAGACCCGTCTGCCATTGCACCGGCCCTGTCGGGCTGCCGTCAAATGTAACAGAGCTAGGACCATTGTCCTGGGCGCCGCCGACCGCAGAGGGCGTTGCTGAAGTGGCGAAGTTGCCACTTATATCTCCTGCATAGAACTCGATGGTATTCAGGCCAGTATCCATGTTGAACCAGGTTGGCCTGGTTGTATTAAGCACAGCCGCGTCGGCATTGATTGTGCCATGAGCGCCGCCGTCATTGCCCAGGAGGAGAATCTTCGACGAACCAGGCACGAAAGCCATTGCATGCTGGTCAACATGAACCGGTTTAGGGTTGGGGCCGCTGTAGCCGCAGGTCACATCGTAAAATGCGGTTCCGGTCCGATTGGCGAGCCAGACGTCGAAAGTGTCAATGAAGACGCGATCCGGATTGTTAGGATCAACTTCCACTCCTTGGTCGTACCAATTCTGTGGATAATCGCCGGTGCCGGGCCCATTAGAACCGCCCCCCGAGGCAGCGCAGGAAGCTAGCGAAGCGCCGGATGACCCAGTCATGAAGGTCCATGACGTTCCCCCGTTGTTCGTGGACCACACGCCGAGCTGGCAACCAGTTGTGCTTCCACAACCACCGCTGGTGTTCCAATCGATCGAGCCCACCTGAGCGTAGATGACACTCGGGTTGCTCGGCGCGACCGCGATGTCGATGCGGCCAAGATTATTGGCACCACCATCCGGCGGAGCCGAGCCACCGCAGAAGGTCGCCGTGCCACCAGTTATAGGATAGTTACAAGGAACGCCGCTGCCCGCATTCATATTCGCCCCGGTTGCATAGGGGCTGCCACTGACTGCGGTCCCGAAAACGAAGCCATTCGAATTCTTCGCGATGGAAGTAAAGGTCGGGCAGCCGGTTGCGGTCATGTTCGCACTGTAAATGCCATTCGCGCCGTTGAGTCCGAGGTCATATTGAACCGCAGTGGGGAAGCCGCGGGTGCCGACCGCTGCGACAATTCGGGTTACGCCACCGCCCATATTACTCAATTCAAGTCCGGTGATGTCCTGGCGCTGAGTGGTGAAAGAGTTCGTTGCGCATTGCGTCCAGGAAACACCGGCATCGCGTGACAAATAGAGACCCTTCTTTGTTCCGGCTACGACATTATTACGGTTGTTGGGATCGACCCGTACCTTCCCGACGGCGTTATACTGTGGGAATTGTCCCGGTGGTTCTGTATAACTGGGACCGAAAACGTCGGCGCCGAGGACCGTCCAGGTAGCGCCAGCGTTGGATGACTTTAATATTCCCTGGCTACCCATGGAGAAGGAACCAAAGTTATGGTCTCCGGTGCCGGCATAGATAGTGTTATGGTCACTAGGATCGATCACCAAGGTATCGACCGCAATTGTCGAAATAAGAGGATCATCCGTCACCGCAGTCCAATTTGTGGTGTTACTGCAGCAGTTAGTTGTTTTCCAAACACCGCCGCCAACACTGGCCGCGTAGGCTACGATGCTGCCGTTGGTTGTGGTGGTTGGGTCAACAACGATATCGTTGAGGCGACCTTCCGTTGTGCCGTAGTCGAAGCAGCCGCTACACCCAGTCATGTGCTCGGGTTGGGGACCGAGCGCGGTAAAGTTTTCCGTGTCGAGCCCAGGTGCGTCTCCTTCGGGGGTCGAGAAAACGCCGGCCGGAACACCCTTCGAAAGCTGTGCATGTTCGGCCGCGGCCTGACGCAACCACGCGGGATCGAACTTACCGGTTGGATAGGTTAGCCGATCGTTCCAGAATTGTTCCAAGTCGTTGAGATCGGCACCTTCTCGCTGAGGGTCGTCGCCCAATGTTGGGAGGTCCCGCTGAGGTTCCTGCGTTTTG
>Ga0070689_100002079_pt1 | contig 13007 bp, 12 predicted proteins | sample KBSS23HmetaG_FD_64669 | JGI IMG/M metagenome (GOLD analysis project Ga0070689, IMG submission 64669) | Switchgrass rhizosphere microbial communities from Kellogg Biological Station, Michigan, USA - KBS S2-3H metaG | ecosystem: Host-associated > Plants > Roots > Rhizosphere ...
GCGCTACCGCGGCCGGATCATGGGGGTGCGGATGCTGGCGATCTACAGCCTGCCGCTCGGCCTCTTAGCCGCCGGGGTGCTGATCGGCTGGATCAGCTTCCGCGCCACCGCCTCGCTCTATGCCATCGTCGGCCTCGCCTTCACCGTCCTGATCGCCGTGAAATGGCGGGCCTCGCTGTGGCAGTCTCGCACCGAGGTCGTGTAACAATTGGGACGGATGACTGGGGACGGCGATGGCTCGTAAAAAGAGGCGCAAAAAGGGGACGCGCCGAAAACCGCGACAGCGCAAGTCGCAACCGCGCTGGGCGTCGTGGCCGGACGAGCGGCTGCTGAAGCTGCGGCTGAAGGACCTCAAGCTGCCGCTGCGGGGCACCTGGCTGGCCGCCTGCCTGCGCGAGCTCAATGCCGAAATGGCGGAGAAGGGGCTCAAGCGGGTGCGGGCGCACGGCTGGATTTCCAGCGAGTGGTTCAGCCCCGGCAACACGCCGGGCATCGCGTTTCCGTTCTACCTGGCGCATCCGCGACTGATGCGGCTCGAACGCAAGATGATCATCGACGTCGAGGGCGGCACCCACGCCGAATGCATGCGCATCCTCCGTCATGAAGCCGGCCACGTGTTGCAGCACTCCTATGCGCTGCACAAGCAGCCGCGCTGGCGGCGCCTGTTCGGCCGGTCGTCGATCCGCTATCCGAAGTATTATCGCGCCGATCCGACCAGCCGGAATTTCGTCCAGCATCTCCGGCTCTGGTACGCGCAAAGCCATCCCGATGAGGATTTCGCCGAGACCTTCGCGGTGTGGCTGACGCCGCGCTCGAACTGGCGCAAGCGTTACGAGGGCTGGCCGGCGCTGAAGAAGCTGCAATACGTCGACGAGCTGATGGCGGAGCTCGCCAACCGCAAGCCGGTGCTGTCGCGGCGGACCGAGGTCGAGCCGCTGCGAAGCTTGAGCACGACGCTCGGCGAGCACTACCAGAAGAAGCTCGAGCACTATTCGGTCGACGCGCCGCGTGCCTACGATCGCGATCTTCTGCGCATCTTCTCCAACAATCCGCGGCATCGGCACTCGCCGCCGGCCGCAGCGTTCATCCGCCATCACCGCGGCGACATCCGGCGGCTTGTCTCAAAATGGACCGGCGAGTACCAGCTCACGCTCGACCAGGTGCTTGACGAGATGATCGAGCGCTGCCGCGAGCTGAAGCTCCGCGCGGTCGGCCATGAACGGCAATTGCGGATCGACTTCACGGTGTTGTTGACCGCCAAGACGGTGCACTCGCTGTACAGCCCGCAGCGGCGGCAGTGGATCGCGCTATGAAGCCGCTTCGTGTCCTGATGCTGGCGCATCCTGATCTGGTGCCGCCGGACTCGCTCAAGGGTGCCAGCGAACAGGAAATCCACACCTGGAAGACTGAGTTCGACGTGGTCAGCACCTTGCGCGGCTGCGGCCACGAGGTGATGCCGCTCGGCGTCAAGGATGAGCTCGCCCCGATCCGCGACGCAGTCGAGAGCTTCAAGCCCCATGTGGTGTTCAACCTGCTCGAGGAGTTTCACGGCGAGGCGGTCTACGACCATTCCGTGGTGAGCTACCTGGAGCTGCTTCGGGTGCCCTACACCGGCTGCAATCCGCGCGGTCTGGTGCTGGCGCGCGGCAAGGACACCGCGAAGAAGCTCGTGCATTACCATCGCGTGCCGACGCCGGCCTTTGTGGTGTTTCCGATGGGGCGCAAGGTCAAGCGACCGCCGCGCCTGCAACTGCCGCTGATCGTCAAGAGCCTGATCGAGGACGCTTCGATGGGCATCGCCCAGGCCTCGGTGGTGGAGAGCGACGAGGCACTGGCCGAGCGCGTCACCTTCATCCACGAGCGGATCGGCACCGCGGCCATCGCCGAGCAGTACATCGAGGGCCGCGAGATCTATGTCGGCGTGCTCGGCAACGACCGCCGCCGCGTGCTGCCGATCTGGGAATTGCAGTTCGGCGATCTGGCCCAGGGCACGCGGCCGATCGCGACCGAAAAGGTCAAGCACGACCTCGAATACCAGCAGCGCCACGGCGTCCTCGAGGGACCGGCCAAGGGCCTGCCGCCGGCGGTCGCGGCGCGCATCGACAACATGGTCAAGCGCATCTGCCGCACCCTCGATCTCGACGGCTATGCCCGCATCGATTTCCGGCTTGCCGTCGACGGCACGCCGTATTTCATCGAGGCCAATCCCAATCCCGAAATCGCCAAGGTCGAGGAATTCGCCCAGTCGGCGCTCCACGACGGGCTGAAATATCCCGACCTGCTCAACCGCATCCTGACGCTCGGCATCGCGCGCGGCCGCTCCGCCGGAATGGGGCGGTGACGATCACTGATTGGGTTGGCCGCGTAGGAACCCAATTTAGGTATCGGGGTTGGCTTGGGAACTTCGGCTTACGGCCGCTGAGGCATATACGTGCGTGTGAATCGAGACCTTCTTCTCCACACCTTGCGAGAGCGTCTTATCCCGTTCCTCGCCGGGAGGGGATTCGATCAAATTTCACTTTCCGAAGAAGAACAACGGAGCCAGGAGGTGCGCTTCAGCTTTCCCTTTGGGTATATGAGAAGGCTGAAGGGTACGCATTTTGAGCTTCTCGAAATCCAACTCGACAAGTATGGAGCTGCAAAATTTGTGCTCAACTTCGGCGCCGTCCCGCCACAAGGCGTCGATGTTCCGTGGAAGCATTTTGAACAAAGTGAAGCCCGGGTATCCTCACTTCCAGAGTGGTATCGATTGTATAGTTATCGCGGATGCAGGAAGTGGATTTCCCCTTCCTGGAACATGCTGTCATACAACGAGAGCTCGCGAGCCGCGAAAGCAGTTGATCATGCTATCGCTCTCTTTCCCGAGATCGAGAATTGGTTTGCGACGGGCGATGTTGGTCGGCACATGCGAAGGGTTGGCTATCCCATCAGCCTACAACAGGCATCGAAGAAGTAATGCCTGCGCGTCGTTTTGCGATGATGCAGGGCTCCCATGCAGACGCCGATGCTTTGTTTCGAAAGTCCTCCACCCGCCACGTGATTTCCCTAGAGACCGCGCATGGAATTTCTCGGAACCCCCGACATCGGGCCGCTGGCATTTTTCGGCCTGATGCTGGCGTCGCTGGTGACGTCCTTCATCGGGGTGTTCACCGGCGCGGCCGGCGGCATCGTGCTGCTCGGACTGATGGCGACGGTGATGCCGCCGCTGGCGCTCATTCCGGTGCACACCGTGGTGATGCTGGGCTCGGGCGTCACCCGCACCATGATCATGTGGCGTCACGTCATGCGGCCGGCGGTGCTGCCGTTCATCATAGGCTCGCTGATCGGGGCGGCGCTTGGCGCCCGGGTGTTCGTGTCGCTGACCACGGTGTGGCTGGAGTTCATCCTCGGCGCCTTCATCCTGCTGGTGACCTGGATGCCGAAGCTCGGCCGGTTCGGCGCCGAGCGCAGCCGCTTCGGGGTGCTCGGCTTTGCGACGACGTTTCTCGGCGTGTTCGTCAGCGCCACCGGCACGTTGCTGGCGCCGTTCATCGCCGCCTCGACGCCGGACCGCCGCGTCCATGTCGCCACCATGGGCGCGCTGATGATGACCTCGCATCTCGCCAAAGTCGCGGCGTTCGGCTTCATCGGTTTTGCCATCGGCCGCTACGTTCCGCTGATGCTGGCGATGATCGCAACCGGCGCGGTCGGCAACTGGGTTGGCGAGGTGGCGCTGTTGCGCACCAAGGAACAGCACTTCCGCCTGGTGCTGCAACTGGCGTTAACGATCCTCGGCCTGCGTCTGTTGTGGAGCGCGGGACACGGCGCCGGATGGTTTTGACGCGAATTAATCCTTTTACGTGCGCGCCTCGTAAGCGTTAGCCATTCAACTTTACGTTAATTCACGAACGTCGTCGCGCGACCGCGCGGCAGCGCTATGAGTGGGCCTCGAGAACCCAGATCAAGCCTGCATTCGAGGGGGCCTTCGATGCGCAACAACAAAGCGATCCTGGAAGAAGCGGCACGCTCGGTACGACGGACGTTCATCGGCAGCGTCGCCGGCACCCTGGCGATGCTGGCCGTGGTCGGCGCCGCCGGCGCCTACGGCATGCCGGAGAACCTGACCGCGCAGGCGCTGTCGATCGCGATGGCCAAGCTGAATATCAAATTCCCGGCGCCGGCCGAGTCCGCCGTGGCAGTCATCGAGCGGCCGCTGAAGGTCGCGGAGAACACCAAGACTGTTGCGGTGTCGCCGGTGTCCGATGCCGCGCCCGAAGAACCCGATGTCGCGCCGGAAGAACCTATCGTGCGGACGGTGCCGCAAGTCGTCGCCGTGGCCCCGGCCGCGCCCGCGATCGTCCCACCCGCGGCACCCGCTGCGCCCGTGATCGCGGCGCCCGCCGTGACCGTCGCAGCGCCGGTGGCCGAAGCAGCGCCGATCCGAAATCCTTTTAATGCCGCCGATGCCGAGCCGGCGCCGACCGTCACGGCGAGTCTTGCGCCGACCGCGGCGCCCGCGATTGCCGAGGAGCGGCCGTTCCTTTCCGCGCCGATGGTGTTCGAAGCGCCGAAGCCGGCCGATGTCCAGGTGCTGACGGCCCTGCCGCAGACCGAAGTGGTCATCGTCGCACCGCAACCCGCCGCTGCCGCGACCCCGGCCGCGGCACCGCAGCCGGCTGCGCCGCCGGTGCAGCAGGCCAGCCTCGCGGCCGAGCCGGCCTCGATCGAATTGCCCAAGAGCGTGATGCTCACCCTGCCGCTGCCGAGGCCGCCGCTGTCGCCGGCGCAGCAGGCCAGCCTCGTCCCGGAGCCGAGCCCGGTGGAATTTCCGAAGAGCGTGATGCTCACCCTGCCGCTGCCGAAGCCGCCGCTGTCCCCGGCGCAGCGGCTCGAGCTGCAGGGCAAGGACTACGACAAGGCCGAGAGGTGCCTGGCCCAGGCGATCTATTTCGAGGCGCGCAACGAACCGGCGCGCGGCCAGCAGGCGGTGGCGCAGGTCGTGCTCAACCGCGTGTTCTCGCCGTACTATCCGAAGGACGTCTGCTCGGTGGTCTATCAGAACGCGCACCGCCACCTGTCGTGCCAGTTTACTTTTGCCTGCGACGGCAAGCCGGAGAAGGTCAGCGAGCACGGCGCCTGGGCGCGCGCGACCCGCATCGCCACCCAGACGCTCAACGCCAAGGTCTGGCTGCCCGAGGTCGACAAGGCGACGCACTATCACGCGGCTTACGTCCGGCCGAACTGGATCCGCGACATGAAGGTCATGGTCCGCTACGGCCTGCACACGTTCTACCGTCCGCGCAACTGGGGCGACGGCTCGAACGAAGCGCATTGGGCCACGCCGGCCAATACGGTGAAGTCCGCGACGGTCGCGGCGAAGCCGGCGGCGGCTCCGGCTAACAAGAAGGTCGCGCTCCGCAAGACCTGAGCGCTATCTTTTGAGGTTCCGCAAACTCGACCTCATGCTGAGGAGCATCGCGCGAGCGATGCGTCTCGAAGCATGGGCAGCTTCGCGCGGCTCCCCAGGATGAGGCCTGCACTTTGGCCCGTTGGCCCCTTGGCGGCCTCCCACCGCATGTCCTAACGTTCGGGCCTGCCGAAATAGGGAGGATTCAACATGGCTAAATTCACCTGGGACCACATCCACCTGCGCACCCCAGATCCGGAGGCGACCGCGCAATGGTTCGAGAAGATGCTGGGCGCCGAGATCAGCCGCACCATGCAGCAGGGCGCGCCGCGCATTGACATGAAGATCGGCGGCGCCAACGTGTTCCTCGCCCCGGTCAAGGCGGGCGACGGCGTCAATGCGCCGCCGGTCACGCCGTACCAGGGCCTCGACCATTTCGGGCTTTCGGTCACCGGCATCGACGCCATCGCGGCCGACCTCAAGGCCAAGGGCGTCGAGTTCACCCGTGAGCCGACCACGGTGCGGCCGGGCACGCGCGTCTGCTTCATCCGCGGCCCGCAGGGCGTGTCGATCGAGCTGCTCGACCGCACGGTCTAGGGCGTCTACCGATAAATGTGCCGGAATGTCCGCTTGCTCAGGCGGGGCATCAATGAAGAAGCACTATCGTCCCGCCATGCGCCTGGTATCGGCGACCTCGATCCGCGTTCGGCTGTTGCCGTAGTTCTGCACGAGACGGAACAGGATCGCCGCATGAGCCGGGTGCAAGCGCACGCAACCATGAGATGCCGGACGACCGAGGCGAGAGACGTAGCCCGTCCCATGGATCGCATAACCGTGATAGAAAAAAATCGCGTGCGGCATCGGCGACCAGTCGTACTTGCGCGAGTACCACATGCGCTCCAGCCGCTCCGGGCGGAAGCTGCCGGATGGCGGTCCGCCATCGATGCCGCTGGAGATGGGCCACGTATATCGATGGACACCATCGACGATGACGGACAGGCGCTGGGCGGATTTTTCGACGCTGATGAGGATGTCGGCCCTGGCATCAGCTGCGGTGGCCAAGGAGCCGGCGAAAACCCCACAGATGAGCAGGATAACCGTAGCGAGATAGCGCATCAGGGACCTCCTGGGTCCGGCCTTCTCGCCGCATCTGCAATTAACCATGCCGTATTGCGGGCTGGTTTGTAAAGTGCCTGCAATCGGTGCGTAGAGACTCGCGAATTCAGGCGCCCTGGGCGCAAGGTCTACAACATGAGCCTGCGTGATCTTATCTTTGGGTCGAAATCGAGGAGCCAGCCGATGGAAGCCAAGACCTATCCGGTGACGCACAGCGAGGCGGAGTGGCGGAAGCTGCTGACCCCCGAGCAGTTCCACATCATGCGGGAGCATGGCACCGAGCGGCCGGGCAGCTGCGCGCTGAACTTCGAGAAACGCGCCGGCACGTTCTCCTGTGCCGGGTGCGATCAGGTGCTGTTCAAGTCGAAGAAGAAGTTCGAGAGCGGCACCGGCTGGCCGAGCTTCAACGACCCGGAGCCCGGCTCGGTCGAGGAAACCGTGGACCGCGCCTACGGCATGGTCCGCACCGAGGTGCATTGCAGCCGCTGCGGCAGTCATCTCGGCCACGTGTTTCCGGACGGCCCGCCGCCGACGGGCCTGCGCTATTGCATCAATGGCGTTGCGATGAACTTCAAGCCGGATTGAGGCGCGTTACCACCAGGACTGCTCGAACGACAGGATGGCGTTGTTCGACGGCAGTTCGTGGGTGTGCCCGGCGCGAAGGTTGTTTCGCTCCGCGAGCGCACGCAGCTCGGCCGTGTCGCGAACGCCCCATTCCGGGTTCTGACGGCGCAAGCTTTCGTCGAACGCGGCGTTGCTTGGGGCGTTGTGCTGCCCATCGCGGCTGAAGGGCCCGTAGAGAAGGAGCTGGCCGCCGGAGCGGAGGTAACGGCTCGCGCCGGCGAAAAGCCCCTCCGCCACGCTCCATGGCGCGATGTGGATGACGTTGGCGCACAAGATCACCGTGTATGACGACGGCAGGCCGCGCTCCTCAAGCTTCCAGTCCGCCGCGCTGGCGTCGAGCCATATTGGTGCTTTGAGGTTGTCGAGCTTTGCGTGGTTGCGCCAGGCCGCGATGCTGCGCAGATGATTGTCGTTGCGGTCGGTCGGCCACCAGCTGATCGTCGGCATGCGGCTCGCGAACGCCACGGCGTGCTGGCCGGTGCCGCTGCCGATCTCCAGGACGTTGCCGGTGTGGTCCTCGAGGAGATTTTCGAGCACGGATGAGATCGCGGCGTGGTTGCGGTGGAACGCGGCGGCGTCGAGCCGGCCGTCTTCAGGCGGCGGGCCGTCCTTTCCGAACTCGATGGTGAACTCCGGCATCGATGATCCTTCAGGCCACGCTTACTGCTTCCTACTTCGCCACCGATTTTGCGAAGCGCAGATCGACATAGGCGCCGGGCGGCGCCGATTGCTTGATGTCGCCGGAGGCGAGCAGGGTGTCGCGCACCCGCTCGGTGGCGCTGTCGGAAATCCCGCCGTCCGCCACGAAGGCCTTGACCTGCATGCAGACGTCCCAGGTCTTGAGCGCGTCGTCGAGGCTCGACTTCGAGGCATCCGCCAGCATTTGCGATACCTCCTGCCGGTGCGCCGGATCGGACATATAGCGCACCGCCTTGTTGTGGGCGCGGATGAAGGCCAGCAATTCCTTCTCGTGCGTCTTCGCCCAATCGTCGTTGACGTGCCAGATCATCATCGGGAATTCGCCGAGGAAGGGCGCGACCGGCCCGAGGTCGGCATAGCCGTTCTGCACCGCCTGGAAGCTCTGCGGCGTCGACAGCATGGTGGCGTCGACCGCGCCCGCGACCAGCGCCGCGAGCCGCGCCGAGGTGGCGCCGGAAAACAACAGCTCGACGTCCTTCTCCGGATCGAGGCCGTTGGCCTTGGCCATGGCGATCCACCACAGGTTGGTGATGTCGCCCGTGCCGCCGGTCATCACCCGCTTGCCCTTCAGCTCGGCGACCGACTTGATGCCCTTGGCGCCGATCAGGCTGTGGGTGCCGACCGCGAGGCTGTTGAGGAACACTTTGATCCGGGCGCCCTTGTCGATGGCGCGCATGGTGTCCACCATCGACGAGCTGCCGATCGGCGCCGAGCCGGCGGCGACCTGTTGCGCCGAGCGGGTGCTTGAGCCCGAGTTGATGAAGTCGAAATCGAGCCCTTCGTCTTTGAAGTAGCCCTTCCGGTCTGCGACGATGGCGGGCCAGATGGTGACGCTGACGCTGATGACCACGGCGGAGAGCGGCGTGCCGGCGGATTGGGCGACAGCGGGCGGGGCCGCGAGCCCGGCGCATAACGGGGCTGCGAGAACAAGCTTCCAAATTGCGTTTCGCATCGCTTCACTCCATCACGACAGGCCGGACTTAATCACGAGAGGACTTGGGTCAGCTATTCAACATCCATGCCATGCAGGGTACAGGTTCGCCAAGGCTCCGCGAGGTGGCGCTGCAGCCCATGACTGGAGCGGATCGTCGGTGCTAGAGGAATGCAATGAAGAAATTTCAAGTCGTGATCGTGGGCGGCGGGCCGGTCGGCGTGGCGCTTGCCGTGCAACTCGGGATGCGGGGCATCTCCTGCGCGCTGGTCGAAAGCCGCACCGAGCTCGGGCGCATCCCCAAGGGCCAGAACCTCACCCACCGCACGCTCGAACACTTCTACTTCATGGGCATCGTCGATGAGCTGCGCGCCGCGCGCTTCCTGCCGCCGGGCTTTGCGATCGGCGAGATCACCAGCTATGGCAACCTGAACGGGCAGTATTGGTTCGCCCCCGCGGGCCGCGAGCTGGTCCACGACTATTACTTCCAGAAGAACGACCGGCTGCCGCAGTACCAGATGGAAAAGGTGCTGCGGGCGAAGATGGCGACCTTGCCGAAGGTCGAAGCCCGGTTCGGCTGGACGGCGACTAAGGTCGAGCAGGACGCCAACGGTGCGCGCGTCACCATCGCCAAGGACGGCGCGACCGAGGTGCTGGAGGGCGAATACGTCGTCGGCTGCGACGGCGGCCATTCCATCGTGCGCGAGCAGATCGGCATTCCCCGCAGCGGCCACGACTTCGACCAGCTCATGGTGCTGATCGTGCTGCGCTCGCGCGAATTGCATGACGAGCTTGGCAAGCGTTTTCCGCCGAAGTCGATCTATCGAGCGATGCATCCCGACCTCAACGGCTACTGGAAGTTCTTCGGCCGCATCGACGTCGGCGAGGGCTTCTTCTTCCACGCCCCGGTGCCCAAGGACACCACCCGGGACAATTTCGATTTCATGGGGCTTCTGCACGAGGCGACCGGCTTCCCGTTCAAGGCCGAGTTCGACCACCTCGGATTCTGGGATCTGCGCGTCGCGGTCGCCGAGAAGTATCAGATCGGACGCGTGTTCATCGCCGGCGACGCCGCGCATTCGCATCCACCTTACGGCGGCTTCGGCCTCAACAATGGATTGGAGGACGCGGTCAACCTCGGCTGGAAGCTCGCGGCCAAGCTCGACGGCTGGGGCGGCGACACCTTGCTGCAGTCCTACAGCGACGAGCGCCGCCCGATCTTCCAGGAGGTGGCGGAGGATTTCATCGCAGCGCGCATCCGCAACGATGGCGCGTTCCTCAACCGCTACAATCCGGCGCGCGACAAGGCGGAGTTCGAGACCGCGTGGAAGGGGCAGGAGAGTGACGTCGGCAACCGCGCCCAGGTCTATGAGCCGAGCTATGAGGGCTCGCCGGTGGTGATCGGCCCGCCCGGCGGCGTTTCGACCGCGCACGGCCAGCACGTCTTCAAGGCGCGTGCCGGCCACCATCTGGTGCCGCAGAAGCTGTCGTCCGGCCGCGATGTGTTCGAGGAGCTGGGCCGCGGCTTCACGCTGTTCGCGTTCGACGCCGACGACGAGGCGGTGCGGACCTTCGAGCAGGCCGCGGCGTCGCTCAAGGTGCCGCTGAAGGCGGTGCGCGACACCTATGCGGAGGGCCGCACGAAATACGAGACGCGCATGATCCTGGTTCGGCCCGACCAGTTCATCGTCTGGATCGGCGACAGCGCACCGGTCGACGCCGGGCCGATCATGCGCAAGGTGGCCGGGCGGGGGTAGAGCGTCATCGGCGCGACGAACCGTGATCTGACGAGGAGTTGGACATGATCGGATCGAGGAAGATCGAGTTTCCTGGTTCTGCGGGGAGCAATCTGGCGGCTCGTCTTGATTTGCCGGTCGAGCCGCGCGCGTTTGCGCTGTTCGCCCACTGCTTCACCTGTGGCAAGGACGCCTTTGCGGCACCGCGAATCGCCGATGCTCTGACCGCTCGGGGTATTGCAGTGCTGCGGTTCGACTTCACCGGGATCGGCGGCAGCGAGGGTGACTTCGCGAATACCAATTTCTCGTCCAATATTCAGGATCTTATCGCGGCAGCCGATTACCTGCGAAAGAACCACGCCGCGCCTTCGTTGCTGATCGGCCATAGCTTGGGCGGGGCGGCGGTGCTTGCCGCGGCGCCTCACGTGCCGGAAGCGACGGCGGTCGTCACCATCGGTGCACCCGCCTCGGCAGCCCACGTCACGCATAACTTCGCCGCCGATCTGGCGGAGATCAACGAGAAAGGAACCGCCAAGGTTACGTTGTCGGGGCGCTCCTTCACGATCACCAAGCAGTTCCTCGACGACGTCGCCGAGCAGAACGTCCTCGCCGGTCTGGCGAAGCTGAAGAAGGCGCTTCTGGTGTGTCACGCGCCACGCGACGAATATGTCGGCATCGACAACGCAACCCAGATTTTTACCACGGCACGGCATCCCAAGAGCTTTCTTTCGCTCGATACGGCGGATCATCTGCTGCGAAAGCGGGAGGATGCGATCTATCTTGCCGAGGTGATTGCCGCCTGGGCATCGCGCTATTTGCCGGCCGCCGAAAAGTCGGCCACCTTGCCGCCGGGCACCGTCGAGGTGCGGGAGACGCGCACGGGGCCTTTGGCGCAGCGTGTGTTGGCTGGACGCCATGTACTCATGGCCGGTGAGCCGGTCGAGGCCGGCGGCGACGACGCCGGACCAGGACCCTATGACTATCTTCTCGCTGCGCTCGGCGCCTGCACTTCGATGACGATGCGCCTCTATGCCGATCGCAAGGGACTTGCCGCCGAGCGATTCTCCGTGCGCCTGTCCCATCGCCGGGTCCACGCCCAGGATTGCGCCGATTGCGAAACCAAGCAGGGCAACATCGGCGAGATTACCCGCGACATCACAATCGAGGGCGACATTCCGGAAGCTGCGCGGACACGGCTCATGGAAATCGCCGACCGGTGCCCGGTTCACGAAACGCTCACACACGAGATCAAGATCCGTTCGCGGCTCGTGGGCTAGCACAAATTCAATCGCTCACCGCCGCGTGCATTCTTCCGCTTTCGGCACGCAGGCGATGCCGACGTTCGAGCACGCCACCTCGCCGTTGGCGGCGCGCTGGCAAACCCGGCAGCCGTCGGTCCATTCTAGGCACGTTGTGCCCGGCCCTGCCGGCTTGGCGGTGGCAGGAGACGCCGGCGCGGCGGCTGGCTGAACGGGACGGGCCGGTTTCAATGGCAAATCCGTCGCCATGGCGGGTCCCGCCAGTGCCAGCACCAACAGGCCGATCCACAAGGCGGGCTTCTGCGCTGACATGATGGGCCTCACAGCGGCGGGAAGCCGAACGCCTCGGCGGGATTGTCGACAAAGATCAGCATGCGCGTTTTCTCGTCGGGCACCCAGTCGAGCACTTGGTCGAGCAGGGCGACGTCGTTCGGCATCGGCTTGAAATACTGCGGATGCGGCCAATCCGAGCCCCACAACAGCCGCGTCGGCGCGTGCTGCACGAGCTTCTTCACCAGCGGCTCGGTGTCGGAGAATGGGAAGTTGTCCTGCTTGGAGATGCGCGGCGACAGCTTGACCCAGCAGCGGCCGGTGTCGAGCGCCTTCAGCACGAACTTGAAACCTTCGCCGTCAATGCCCTTGGCCGGATCGACGCCGCCCATGTGCTCCAGCACGAATTTCCCCGGCGTCTTGAGGATGTGTGGCTTCCAGCCGTCCATCTGCGCTTCGTCGGCGCGGTGCAGATAGTGCATCGACCAGCCGCGCTCGGTGGTCCGCGCCACCATCTTCTGGTCGATGTCCTTGGTAAGCCGCCAGGTGATGCGATAGCCGGCCACGCCGGCCTTGGTGAGGATGTCGAGTTCGTTGTCGGTGATGTGGGGCCACGGCACGATCACCGAACGGATGCGGTCGCCGTACCGGGATTGCGCGTGCAGCGCGATCTCGTAGTTGTGCTCGTACATCATCGACAGCACATGCAGGCCGCGCGACAGCCCGAGCGCCGCCTGCATCTTTTCCCAATCCTCGAATGTGGTGTCCTCGAACTCGAGATGGTTGAACACGTGGTTCGGCTTTAAGGTGAACTGCTGCTGCGGCCCAATGAAATGAAAGTGGCAGTCGCAGGCACCCGGCGGCAGCGTTAGCTTCGGCTTCGGATAGCTGCGGTCGATCTTCGGCGAGAACGGACGCTGCGCGGGCTTCACGGGATTGTTCACTCCGGCACCTTGATGTTGGCCCTCTGCATGACGTCGGTCCAT
>Ga0070689_100002083_pt1 | contig 12991 bp, 7 predicted proteins | sample KBSS23HmetaG_FD_64669 | JGI IMG/M metagenome (GOLD analysis project Ga0070689, IMG submission 64669) | Switchgrass rhizosphere microbial communities from Kellogg Biological Station, Michigan, USA - KBS S2-3H metaG | ecosystem: Host-associated > Plants > Roots > Rhizosphere ...
GAGTTCTTGCAGACGTTCGATTCCGCGCATGAGCTTGATGCCACGGCGTGGACAGCGTCGGCATGGGCGAACGCCACCCGGGCGCACTCTCCTTCCAACGTCACGGTGAAGGATGGCGTGCTCGCGTTGAAGTTGAGTGCATCAGTTCCAGGAACAAAACCCGTCTGTGCCGAGATCGCTTCACGGCGGAATGATTTCTTTTATGGGACGTATCGCGCCTCAATCAAGATGAGCAGCGTCCCTGGTGCGGTAGTCGGTTGGTTCACCTACCTCGGCAAGCCGCTCAATGAGATCGACGTGGAGTTTCTGACGCGTGACCCGCGCAAGGCTCATTTCACGTTGCATCACATCCGAACCGGCGTCGATCACGCCACACCGAGCATGCCGTTCGATCCGAGCGCCGCGTTCCACGAATATCGATTCGACTGGTACGCCGATCGCGTCGAGTACTACGTCGATGGCAAGCAGTACGCCACGCTGACGAACCAAGTTCCCGATCGGCCCTCGCGCATCCTGCTCAACCATTGGAGCAGCAATATTCCGACATGGGGAGGGAAGGCGCCAACGGAAGACGCCGTGATGCTGGTGGACTGGGTCTATTTCTCCAGCGAATACAAAGCGCCTCCGATACTCGGACGTGCAGAACAAAGCACATCCGTATCAAGCACAGTGGATACTCCAAAATGAAACGCACAGCGTCGAAATTCCTATCAGTATACCGCGTTCTACGTCTTCGGAATTCCAGGGTAGGAGGAGTCCGATGAAAGGCATTTCTGGCGGCATCGTCACGCTGCTATGTTTCGTGCTACCGGCGTCGCTGCAAGCGGCCGAGCCGTGGAAGCCGCTCTTCAATGGCAAGGACTTCACGGGCTGGACCGTCCCAGCGCGCGGCGGCGGTCCTTCCCCGAGCCCCGCCGACGCCGGCTGGAAAATGGAGAACGGCATCATCGTTGGCGGACAGGCCGGACCGGGTCAGAGAGGTGGGAGTCTTGTTTCGCAGGCGCAATTCAAAGACGTCGAGCTGGAGCTCGACTTCATGCTCGCCGAGCAGCCTGCCGCCCCGGACGGCTCCTGTACTACCTGCACCTACAACAGCGGCGTGTATCTGCGGACCGGTTATCAGGTGAACTTCGGGCGTCGCGAGGCGGGAGAGTTCATTGGCGTCGTCGTCCACCGTGTGCATCCCAAAGCCATTAGAGGAAACGTCCTCTGGCTCGACACGGGCGACGAGAAGTTCCCCAATGTCCGCAAGAGGGAAGATTGGAACCATGTCCAGATCTCTTTCAAGGGCTCGCGTCTCCAGGTCACCTTGAACGGGACGAAGATCTGCGACGTCACCGACAACCCGGCGGACCCGTCGGAAGCGGCGTGGAAAGAAGCGGGTCCAATCAGCTTTCAGTGGCCGCATGCCGGCGAGGCCGGAGGCTTTGCCGGATTCGTGAAGTTCCGCAACGTGCGAATTCGGGACCTCTAGCTAGTGCCAACGTGTGCCACGCGCTGGCCCGGCGGCCAGCGGAGCGCCACGACGATCCGGGTGCCCGCCTCGGATCGGCTTTCAATGCTGCATTCGCCGCCGATGTCCGCCAGGCGCTGTCGCATGTTCTGCAGGCCGTCCGCGGTGGGATTGTCCGGTGGTTGCTCGAACCCGCAGCCGTCGTCCTCGATCGTCATCCGCAGGCCCTCCCCCGTGACGTTGACCCACAACCGGACTTCGCTGGCGTGGGCGTGTTTGACGATGTTGTTGAGCGCTTCCTTGACGACCAGAAACAGATTGTGCCGCACATCCGCAGAAAGTTCACGCGCGGGAGATTGATCGGGCAAATCCAATCGACAACGGATCCCGGCAGTGCGCAAGTAGTCCAGCGAATACTGCCCGACATAGTCAATGAGGTGAGCCAGGGTGTCATTGCGCGGATTGACGGCCCAGACGATTTCATCGAGCGACCGGATCGCCTGCCGAGCGATGTTCGAGATTTTTTCAATGTGGCCCCCCGCCTTTTCGGGTACCGCGCGATCCTGTCGCGCCAGCTCACCCAAAAGGGCGATCTGCGTCAGATTCGCGCCCACGTCGTCATGAATGTCTTTGGCGATGCGCATCCGTTCCTTCTCGATGGCATGGGCTTCCTCGACACGTCGCAGCTTCCGTTGCCATTGACGCACCGAAACGAACCGTATGGTCCCGCCAAGAATGCCCGCCGAAACAACGCCGGCGAGCAGAAGGAACCACCCCGTCCGCCAGAACGGAGCGGCGATGCGGAAGGCAATGATGCGCCCGGCCTGGTTCCAAATACCGTCATGGTTGCAGGCGATGACCTGGAAACGGTAGCTGCCCGGCAGCAGTTTCGCATAAACGGCAGAGCGCGCCGTTCCGGCCTCTGTCCAATCCGAATCGAGTCCCAGCAGACGATGCTTGAAGCGCACGCGCTCCGGAGCGGTGAGACTCAGCGCGGTATAGATGAACTCCAGACGCCGCGTGCGGCGCGGCAGCACGACGCGCGTCTCGCGTGAACCCTGCTCCTGAATTACGCCGGGACTGACGTGCGGCTGCGCCACCAGTTTGCCGTCCGCGCGCACCTCCTCGATGTAAACGGCCGGCGGTGTTGAGTTCATCGTCAGTTTCAATTCCGGAGGATCCAGCATGACCAGGCCTTTGGCGGTCGGGAACCAGAGTTTGCCATCCTTTGTTCTCAACCCGGCCGGAGAGAATCCGCCCGAACATTCCGCGCTCAACATGCCTTCGCCGCAACCGAAGGCCAACACTTCCAGGGACGGCTCCCGGCCTTCGGACACGGCGACGAGGTCGCGCCTGGACACGCGCATGATCCCGGCGCTGCTGCCCAGCCACAGATTATCGGCGTCATCCTCCAGGATTTGCGTGATCGCGTCGCTCATCAGCCCGTGCGCCTTGGTGAACGTGTTGATTTTGCTCTCCCGCCACGAGCATAGGCCGGATGCGGTGCCAATCCACAACGTGCCAGCGCGGTCCTGATGCAGGGCGCGGATGAAGTGGGAGGGCAAGCCTTCCCGGCGCGTCAGCCAGGTGGCCTTGCCTTGGTCGAGCCGGGCGACGCCCAGACCATCGAACCCCACCCAAACTCCGCCGGAACTGTCCTCCAGCAGCGCCGTGATCGGCGCCCGCAACTCCCGTCCGTCCACCGGCACCGGCACGAGGACATTGGTGGAAGTGGCTTTGTAGAGACTGTAGAATGTCCCCACCCAAACGTCGCCGGCGCGGTCTTGCAGGAGCGCGGTAACCTTGTCAATCCGCGCGGGGCTGCCAACCGAAGGAACGAACTGCGTCGTCTGGCCGTTGTGGAACCGCACCAAACCGTTGCCAAACGTGCCCACCCAGAGCGCGCCGTCGCGCTCGCGAAGCACTGACTTCACGGGCGCGTCGCCGGAAAAGTGTTTGAATCCTTCAAAGGATTCACTCGAGCCGGCGGTTCGCTGGACCAGCCGGCCGTCGTTCAATCCAACCCATAACCCACCCTCAGTACTTTCACACAATGCGAACACACCGCCATCGGTCAGGCCGTGCCGGGCCGTGAAGGTGTTCAGCACGCGGCGCTTCAATCTTGCCAGTCCAGCCGTCCCGGTGCCGACCCAAATATTACCTTCGCCGTCTTCAAAAAGCGCCCGCACTTCGCTGCTCACCAATCCGTCGCGCGCTGTGAAAGCAGTCCACTGCCCGTTCCGCTGGCGGCAAAGGCCTTTGCGCGTGCCCACCCAGAAGTCACCCGAGCGCGTCCGACAAAATGCCGTGACTTCCGCGTTGGCGAATTGTCCCTCGTCACCAATGCCGATCCATTGACCACCGGCTTCCCGCCGCAAAGCCTCTCCCATCATTCCCGCCCACAGGTCTCCGGCAGCGTCGGCATACATGGCTCGCATCGGCACCTTGAGCTCGGGCCTGAGGAGAGCCGATTCAAAGCGGCCATCCTTGAAGGCTTTCAGGCTGTTCCAGTCAGCGATCCACAACCGTCCTTCCCGGTCGAAGGCAAAATTCCAAATTGAGTTCGCGGCGTTCGTCACCCCGGCGGCGCCGGTAAACCAGGTCGCCTTGCCATCCCTCAACCGGCCCAGTCCGCCGCGCGTGCCGAGCCACAGATCGCCCACCGCGTCTTCCGCAAGACAACGCACGACATCCGCCGAGGAACCCGCACGCTCGGTAAACGCGGTAAATGCGCCATCCGCGTAACGCAGCACGCCGGCGCCGTCGGTGCCCATCCAAAGCTGCCCGCGTCGGTCCACGTAGAGACACTGGATGCGATTGGCCTGTTGGCTGATGGAGTCATCCGGTCCTATCCGCACGAAGCGCACTCCGTCAAACCGCACCGCGCCGTCGTAGGTGCTGCACCACAAGTAGCCGTCGGGAGTTTGTGCGATGCCCGTTACCGTGTTGTTGGGCAACCCCTCATCCGTTCCCCAAACCTCCACCAGATACTCCGATTGCGAATCTTTTGAGAGTGTGTGCGCCGACGCGTTCCGGCCGTCTGCCCCCGGGTTCGCGTCCGCACAGCGCGCGAACGGGAACATCGACAACGCAGCTACCAGGGTGGCAATGGCGTTCCTCGAAGGCCGGCGTTCACGAGGGGACATTCCCGAGAATCTGGCCGGTCTATGCAGCCCTGGCAAGAGCGCGGGTCACCCGGAAGAGCCCGCTAGAACAAACGTTCAATACCGCTCCCCGTGCTTTCTGGAGTATTAAAGACCGATCCATGAGAACCCCTTTTAATGCATTCCGGACACGGCTGGTCCTGGCCGGCTCGACGCTCGCGCTGCTCCTGGCCGGCTTCGCACCCGGACGAATACGCGCGGCTGACAAGATCTGGGACGGCGGCGGCGCGGACAACAACTGGCAGACAGGCGCCAACTGGGACGGCAACACCCCGCCCTCGGCTGGCGACCCGCTGTTTTTTGGCGGCACTACCCGACTCAACAACACCAACAACTTCACCGCGGGCACATTGTTCAACGGAATCACTTTCAATAGCCCGGCGGGGGCCTTCCTCCTGGGGGGTAATCAGATCAGCCTCGGCGGCGATATCTTGAATAACCAGACGCTGGTTCTGGAGACGATCAACTTCCCGCTCGCGCTGAACGCCACCCGAAACGTGACGGTGGTGACCGATGGCGCCCTGACCCTGGGCGGCGTTATTTCAGGCGCGGGATTCGGCCTCACCAAAATCGGCGGTGGCCAGTTGACTTTGAGCGCCGCCAACACATTCAGCGGACCGGTTACCATCGGTGCCGGCGTCTTGAGCGTGGCTTCGGACTCTCATCTGGGCGGCGCGCCGGGTTCGCCGGAAGCGAACCGGATTGTGATCCTTAGCGGGGCGCTGCGCGTCACTTCCAGCTTTACCCTCAGCGCGAACCGCGGCGTTGCTCTGGGTACGACCTCGAGCGACCGCGCAGGCACACTCTTCATCAATTCCGGAACGGCCCTGACCTACGGTGGCGTCCTCGCCAACAACGGCGCCGGCACGGGTGGGCTGACCAAGTCGGGATTCGGCACGTTGACGCTTTCCGGCGCGAATACATACACCGGACCCACCAGCATCCGGGTCGGCACGGTCACGTTGGATTTTACGCCGGCCACGTCGCCGGCTGACAACGTCATTTCAAGCAGTTCGGCGTTAAGGCTTGGAGGAGAGAACGCAGGTTTAGGCGCCGCGAGTTTTGCCGCACTTACGATGAACGGAGCGACCGGTGCGACCAATTCCCAGACGTTCAGCGGCACGACCATTGACATTGGACCCGCGATCATCCGGGCAACCAATGGCACCGCCAATCTGGCCCTGGGAGCGCTGACCCACAATTCGGGTGGGATCCTGAATGCGATTTCTCCCGCGGCCACCGGCGGTTCGGGCAGAATCACTACCTCTACCACCAACACAAACGGCATCCTTGGCGGCTGGGCCACGGTTGGCTCCGGTGGGGTTTTCAACAACATCACGATGGGTACCGACTGGGCCAGCGTTGACGGAAACGGGGACATCGTTCCCTACGCGGGATACACGATTAGCGCGGACGGCGTTCTCTTGCATGGGTTGCCTGCCGACGCCAACCTTCGGATCGACGGCGCCTCCACTGGCGACGTGACGGTGAACACGGCGGGGGCCGGCACGACGACCGATATCAATACGATCAATTTGAGCGTGACTCGAGCCTTCAGCATCAACGTCGGCGCCGGCAACACTCTCAGACTCGGCCGGTTTGGCAGCATTTTCAAATCCGACAACGCAAATAACATCACCTGGGCGCTCGGCTCCTCGGCCGGCGGCGCCAATGGGATCCAGGATGAGGGCACTTTGACCGCGGGCGGCGCGCCCGATACTCCGGGAGAGATCGTCTTCTACATGAACAACGGCACAAGTCAGTCGCAGGGTTCGTTGAATGTCGAGGCGAGGATCGCCGACAACGGCACCGGGCCAGTCACGGTGGTCAAGGCCGGCCCTGCCTCCATGAAACTCCGGGGGCACAATACGCATTCGGGCGGCCTGGTTCTGCTTCAAGGCCGCCTTCAACTGGCCGGCAGCGAAATCGGCACGGGCAATCCAGATGGCGCCGGCACGGGACCGATCCACGTCATGCCGGGCGCGTACATTTTCCCCAGCGGTGCCGGCGACTTCGGCGTCACAGGCGTTGCCATCTCAAACAATTTTTTCATTGCCGGTTTGGGCACGCAGCAAGAACAGGTCGGCGCCATCCGCTTCGGCAACGGCAGCCGGATCGCCGGCGATATTACACTGACCGGCGACAGCCGGCTCGGCGGCGGCAACCTCGCTACCGTCACCAACACCGGTGTCTCCGGCAAAATCACCGGGCCATTCAACCTGGATATCGGCGCCCTGCAAACGATCAACTCCCATTTATCGCTGCTCAACTCTGCCAACGACTGGAGCGGGACGACGACCCTGAACGCCAGGAATACCGCGACGGCCAACACGTTTCGGAATGGCGCCAGCGAGGTCGTTCCCAACGGCGTGGGCAAAGGCAACGTCGTGATGAACGGCAACACCAGCACCGGAACCATCACCTGGGATCTCGGTGGATTTAACGAGACCATCAATGGATTGCTGTCGGCCGGGTACCTGGCCGGCTGCATCATCGAGAACAGGGTCGACGGCACCACATCGACCCTCACGGCAGGCGACTATGATCAATCGGCGACGTTCGGGGGCGTGATCCAGAATGGAGCGGGCGGCGCCGGCATCGTTGCTTTCAAAAAAATCGGCGGCGGCGCTCAGACGCTAACGGGCGTCAATACCTATACTGGCGCCACGACCGTCGAGGGCGGCACGCTTGCATTGAGCGATGCGGGATCGATAGCCAGCAGCCAGGAGATTCTTGTAACGGGGGCGACCTTGGACGTGTCGAGCGTCACCGGCGGGTTCACGACCCTCGGTCCATTGGGAGCCAGCAACGGCACATTCCTCGTGAAGGCCACCGGTTCCCCGGGGATCAATGCGCTTAACCTGACGAACTCGAGGGTGCGGTTGACGACCCTGGGTGGAACAAACGTGCAGACAACAACCCTGTCAACCGGCGGCGTCACCAACCTGATCGATTTCATCTCGGTGGGAACGATAACGAGTTATCCGACGCAATTTACGATCATCAAATATTCCGGCGCCATCGGCGGCGGCGGCTTTAACTTTGATCTCGGCGACGTGCCCAGTCCGAGCACGGACGGTTTCATTTCCAACAACGTGGCCAATTCCTCCATCGACCTCGTCCTGCGCGATGGTCCAAAGCCGCTCACGTGGACGGCTCTGAATGGCAGTGACTGGGACATCGCCACGACGACAAACTGGCTGGCCTTTGGGTTGACTCCCACCGCCTTCCTGAATGCCGACTCGGTGTTCTTTTACGACACCGCCGCCACGAACGTGGTCAATCTGACCACGGCGCTTTTGCCGGCCGTGTTGACGGTCAGCAATCAGGTGTTGAACTACAGCTTCACCGGCAGCGGCAATCTCAGTGGTTTTACCGGCCTCCTCAAGCAAGGGGCCGGCACGTTGACCCTCGCCAACAGCGGAATTAATGACTTCCGGGGTGGTGTCACGGTCAACGGCGGCATGCTGGTTCTGGCGACGGACAACTCGATATCCGGCGGCGTAAGCCTCAACAGTGGAACGCTACAGGTCGGGGCGGGTGGCCAAGCCGGAAATCTGCCCTCTGGCAACGTGGTCAACCAGGGCGGCCTGATCTTCAACCGGAGTGCTGATTTGACGGTGGCCAATGCCATTTCCGGATCGGGCGGCCTGACCAACAATGGCGTCGGCACTGTAACGCTCGCGGGCAACAACGACAATCTTCTCGGCCCGATTCAGATTAACACCGGCACTCTGAAGGCGGGCAGCGCCACGGCGCTGGGAGATGCCGCCACCGGCACCACCGTAAGCAGCGGAGCCACGCTGGATGTGAACGGGCAGACCCTCGGCACCGAGATCGTCACCGTCTCGGGCGCGGGAGTGGGCGGGCAAGGGGCGATCATCAACACTGGAGCCGGCGCCAACAACGCCCTGCGGAACGTGACCCTGGCAGGGGACGCGAGCTTCGGCGGCACCGGGCGATGGGACATTCGGGAGAGCGCGGCCAACACAACCGACGCCACTCTCAACACAACGGACTCGCTCGACCACAAGATCACCAAGATCGGCGCGAACCAGGTTTCCCTGGTGGGAGTCCAAGTGTCCAATCTGGGCGACGTTGATGTGCAGGCGGGGATCTTCAGTGTGGAAACCGGCACCACGTCCCTGGGTAATCCGGCGAGGACGCTGACCGTGGCCGCCGGGGCGACACTGCAACTTTTCAATACCACAACAGCGTTCGATAAGGTCATCGTTCTGAACGGCAATGGACTAGCCAACACTCTCAACAACGGCGCCGGCGAGAATGCCCTGGTCGGACCGATCACACTGAACGGAAACTGCATCGTCAATGCGGGCGGGACTTCTTTGACATTGAGCGGCGCCATCAGCGGCGGCGGCGGCCTGAACAAAACGGGCGGCGGCCCGCTCAGCCTCACTGGCAACGACACTTACACAGGCCCGACGGTCGTCAGCGGCGGTGTTCTGTTTGTTGATGCGGCCAAAACCGGCGGCGGCGGAATTACGGTGAACGCCACCGGCACGCTCGGCGGTGTGGGATCGATCGGCGAACCGGTGACCATCGGGGCCAACGGCACTTTGTCTCCAGGCAACGCCGCCAGCCCGACTGCTGCGCTACGTGTCGCCGGCTCTCTGACCATCGGCGGCAACGTCGCGTTTAACGTGCTTAAGTCAGGCGGTGTTTTTTCTAACGACACGATCTCGAACGTCACGACGTTGAGCTTCGGGGGCACGCTGCAGGTGAACCTGGACCCCGGCACCGAGCCGTTGGCTTCCGGCGATGTCATCAAGCTCTTCGACGCCGCGAGTTACACCGGTTCATTTGTCAGCATTCAACCTGCGACGCCGGGTGCGGGGTTGATGTGGGACGTCTCCAGCCTCGCCGTGAACGGCACACTGAAGGTTGCCAATGCCCTTCCTCCGGAGCCGCAGATCGAGGGCGTTACGGTGGCGGGCGGCAACATCATCTTCAGCGGAATCGGCGGCCCACCGAACGGAACCTATTACGTCCTGACCTCCACCAACGTGGCGTTGCCACTGGACAATTGGAGTCGAGCCACGACGAATCTGTTTGATGCCACGGGGGCGTTTTCCGTCACCAACGCCGTGAATCCAAACGTTCTTCAACAATTCTACGTGCTCCAGTTGCAGTGATCCGAAGGAGCAATCAGGAGTCACGCCGCCAAGCAACCGCCGACAACGGAAGGAGGAGGTTCCGCCGAAACGATGAATAACATTCCTGACTCCGTCAACGAGCCGGACTTTCCGTCCACGATTCTCCGGCCCGGAGAAACGTTCAAGAACGCGAGGGTGTTTGCATTTTCCTCAATATGAGGCGCCCAGGTCTTGGTTTCGTGGTTGTGGTCGCTTTCGTGGTGACACAATGCACTTCAGAAATCGGGTTTGCTGCGGACAGCGAGCCAAAGCACGCGGAGTCTCAGGATGTGCCGCGCGTTTTTCTCCTCGACGGAAAACATCTTCAAGCAGTCCGCCAGCGCATTCGTGATGGCGACCGGAGCCTTGCCCCGGCTTGGGCGGGACTGAAGCGCGACGCGCAACGGGCGCTCAAGGCCGGCCCGTTTTCAGTGGCCCTCAAGGATGCCACGCCGCCGAGCGGCGACAAACACGATTACATGAGCCAGGCGCCCTATTTCTGGCCCAACCCGGCGACCACGAACGGCCTGCCCTACATCCGGCGTGACGGGGAGCGCAACCCGGAGATCAACAAATTTCCCGATCATCGTGTCATGGACGAGATGGTGGACACGGTCGAAACACTGGCGCTCGCTTACTATCTCGACGGCAACAAGGGCTATGCTTCAAAGGCCGCCGAACTGCTACGCGCCTGGTTTCTCGATCCGGCCACGCGGATGAGTCCGCACCTGCAGTACGCCCAGGCGATTCCAGGCATGAACACCGGACGCGGGATCGGCCTGATTGAAACGCGGGGACTGACTCGCGTCGGAGATGCCATCGGGCTGATGGCCGGCTCGAACGCCTTGACAGAGGCGGATCAGCGGGGCTTGCAAGAGTGGTTCGACAAGTTTCTCTCGTGGATGCGGGAAAGCCAGAATGGGCGCGACGAAGCCGCGGCGAAAAACAATCACGGGACCTACTATGATGTGCAGGTCGCGTCGTTCGCGCTGTTTTTAGGCAGGCAGGATCTAGCCAGAGAAGTTCTGCAGATGGCAAAGCAGAAGCGCATCGCCGTGCAGATCGAACCGGACGGCCGCCAGCCGTTGGAGCTGGTTCGGACCAAAGCCTGGAGTTACAGCATCGGCAATTTGCAGGGCCTTATCCTGCTGGCGCGACTCGGCGAAAATGTCGGTGTGGACTTGTGGAATTTTGAGACCGCGGACGGACGAAGCATTCGCAAGGCATTCGACTATCTGGCGTCGTTCGCCGTCGGCGACGACACGTGGCCTCACCAGCAGCTCGGCGGATTCTCCCCGCGGGCCTTGGGGCCCGTGGTCCATCGCATGGCCGGCAAATTCCCGAACGATCGGTATCGGGCGCTGCTGGTGAAGTTCCCGGACGAAGATCCGGAAAGCCGCGCTCATCTGCTCCGACCGGGAGTCGCCGAAAAAGGCCCAGCCGTCGAATGAGCCCTCACCTACAGACCATATATTTCCGGTTTCGTTTGAGTCTTTGCGCCAAGTTCGTTATCGATCCGATCAGGCACTGCTGCTGTTTCTCTTTCGAGTGATGTCACAGAGCATATCCGAATGGATGTTCAGACCGATATTGGTCACGTTGTAAACGTGTTCGGTGGCAACAAGCCAGACGATTTCACAAATCTCGCGTTCGGAATAATGGCGGGACATGCGATCAAAAGTCTCCGGGTTCACCTTCTTCTCTTTTGTCAGCTCCGTCACATAGTCCAGCGCTGCGCGCTCGGCCTCCGTGAAGAGATCGTTCGTACGGTAGTGTTCGAGCGCATTGAACTTGGCTTGATGCATTGACGCCTTAATCGTGAACGACCGGCCAATATCCATGCAGAACAGACAGACGTTGATGCGCGCCACCTGTTCGCGGACGAGCATCACCGTCTCCGGTGGCAGCGTCAGCTTTTTGTCAAGCTTGCCGATCTTCGCGTAGAAGAACCCGAAGGCAGACGGCAACCGCGCACTGTGGACTTTCAGCGGGGTGAGCACCTTGCCGAACTCGCGGCGCGTAAAGTAATACGCCAGCTTCATGATCAGCCCGTGGGGATTTTCGATGGGTGAAAGAAATGTAGTATTCATGATTATTCCTTTTGTGGTGTTGATTCGTTTCAAATGTTCCCGGCAGAAGAGCGGGCTTCAGAGTTTTACGTCCACACGGGCCGGACCTCGATACTGCCAAAACGGGCTGACGGAATCTTCGCGACAATCTGAATCGCCTCGTTGAGGTCTCTGCCTTCGATGAGGAAGTAGCCGCCCAGTTGTTCCTTCGTCTCCGCAAACGGGCCATCGGTGGTCATGACCGTTCCGTTTCGCACCCTCACCGTGGTCGCTGTCGATGTGGGCTGGAGCCGGTTGTTTCCGAGAAGCCGGCCGGATTTCTTGAGTTCGTCCGTCAACGCGAGGTATTCGCCATGAATTTTTTCAAACTCGGCCTTGGGCAGCTTCTGCGCGATCGACTCGTCTTGATATATCAAACACAGGTATTTCATAATTTTATCGGTCATGGTTCATGCTCCTTGTCGAGGAGCGCTAGGACTTCGGTCCGGTTTGGGCTTGCGTGGTCTGGTCGGCCTCGAATAGCTGGCGAAGCTCGCATTCGCCCTCACCCGCGGCGAGGAGGAATTGTTTGACCAGCTCAATCGCCGCTTCCTTCGAGTCTGCCCGAAGGAGGGCAAGGCCGCCGATCACTTCCTTGGCTTCGGTGAAAGGCCCATCGGTCACGGTCAGCTTGCTTTTGGAGAGGCGCACGCGCGCGCCGGTCGCGCTGGGCATGCAACCCTCGACGGCAAGGAGGAAGCCGGCTTTCATCCCGTCTTCGACAAGCTTGCCCATCCTGGCCATTTCCTCCGGTGTGGGGAGTGCTCCTGTTTCCGCGGTCTTATAGATGCTTAGGAATTTCATGGTGATTCTTTTTTCGATTATCGTTTATCCAAGGTATTTCATATTTTTTCTCCGGCTCATAGTTGGCCGCCTACACCCCATAGTCGTTTGGGGACAGTCGAAATCGACAACCTGATTCCGCCTGAACGAGCGTACCTGACTTGATCCCCAACCGGCAGCCTTCAAATTGCGTTCTCGGGCGCCAAGTCCACGAATCTCTCGCCATTCTGCGCGAGTTTATCGAAAGCCTGGACTTCATTCACATGCAGCCCGACCGCAGCGCTGTGGCCATTCCGCCTCACCCGGGCGGATGTTACGCGCTGCTGAAAC
>Ga0070689_100002084_pt1 | contig 12987 bp, 9 predicted proteins | sample KBSS23HmetaG_FD_64669 | JGI IMG/M metagenome (GOLD analysis project Ga0070689, IMG submission 64669) | Switchgrass rhizosphere microbial communities from Kellogg Biological Station, Michigan, USA - KBS S2-3H metaG | ecosystem: Host-associated > Plants > Roots > Rhizosphere ...
ACCTCGGTGTGGAGTCTCACGGCAGCCGCCACGCCCGTCCGTCGGCGGTCAGCAGGCGGTCGGCGGCCGGTGGACCCCAGGAGCCGGCCGGGTAGGTCGCGAGCGCGGTCTTTCCCTGCGCCGCCTCCTCCGCCCAGCGGCGATGAATGCGCGAGACCCAGGTCCAGCTCGCCTCCACCTCGTCGGCGCGCGTGAACAGCGTGCTGTCGCCGAGCAGGCAGTCGAGCAGCAGCCGCTCGTAGGCCTCCGGCGGCTCGACGCCGAACGACGACCCGTAGCGGAACTCCATGCTGACGGGCGCGATCTCCATGGCGGGCCCGGGCAGCTTCGATCCGAAGTTGAGCGCGATGCCTTCGTCGGGTTGGATCCGGATCGCGAGCACGTTGGGGCGGATGCTCTCGCCGCGGCGGCCGAACAGCAGGTGCGGTGCCTCCTTGAAGTGCACCGCGATCTCCGTGACCCGCTTCGGCAGCCGCTTGCCCGAACGGAGATAGAAGGGGACGCCCGCCCAGCGCCACGAATCGATGAACAGCTTCAGCGCGACGAACGTCTCGGTCGTCGACGTGGGGCTGACGTTCGGCTCCTCGCGATAGCCGCGCACCGACTGGCCGCCGTTCGAGCCCGCCACGTACTGCGCGCGGACGACGTGCCGCTCGAAATCGCTTTCAGGGATGAAGCGCAACGCCTTCAGGACCTTCAGCTTTTCGTCGCGGACGGAGTCCGGGTCGAAGGCGATCGGAGGCTCCATCGCGAACAGGCTCAGGACCTGAAGCAGGTGGTTCTGGACCATGTCGCGCATGCTGCCGGCCTGCTCGAAGTAGCCGCCCCGCGCCTCGACGCCGATGCTCTCTGCGCCGGTGATCTGGACGTGGTCGACGAAGCGGTTGTTCCAGATCGGCTCGAAGATGCCGTTGGCGAATCGGAACACCAGCAGGTTCTGGACGGTCTCTTTCCCGAGGTAGTGATCGATGCGGTAGATCTGGCGCTCGTCCAGCGCCTCGTGGACGTCCCGGTTCAGCGCGCGGGCCGTCTCCAGGTCGGTGCCGAAGGGCTTTTCGATGATCACGCGGGCGAAGGGCGGGGCGGCGCCCGGTGGTTTCGGGGTGCCGGGCGGAGCCGGCTTGGGCGCCAGCTCCGCCTGGCCGAGGCTGCGGATCACCGACGCGAACGACGAGGGCGGTGTCGCCAGGTAGAAGACGCGGTTCCCGTGCAGCCCCTGCGTCTTTTCGATCTCGGTCAGGCGCTGCTTCAGCGCCAGGAACGACGCGGGGTCCTCGTACTCGCCTTGCTGATAGTAGATGTTGCGCGCGAACGAGGCCCACAGCTCCGGGTCGATTGGCCGCCGGCGGGCGAACTCGCTGCAGGCAGCGCGCATCTCTTCGCGAAACGCGTCGTCGCTGACCGCGCGGCGGGCGAAGCCGATGATGGCGAAGCGCGCGGGCAGCAGCCGGTCGCGCGTCAGACTGTAGAGCGCGGGTAGCAGCTTGCGGTGCGTCAGGTCGCCCGAGGCGCCGAAGATGACCATCGCGGCCGGTTCGGGCACGCGCTCCTCGGCGAGCCCCTCGCGCAGCGGGTTGGGCAGCACGGCTGAAGCAGACGACGCGCCGGACGGTTCGAGCATCGGCCAGGGACGCTAGCACAAGGCAAACTCGTCCTTGAATCCGGGCGCTCGAAAACGAGGACGGCGACGAGGACGAGGACGAGGACGAGGACGGGTAGATCAGAAATCGATCTGGATAGTAAAGCCGAGGTAACGGGACTACGCGGATTTGCGGGCGCGCGCCCGCGTTTCGCCGGCCAGCGCGTCGGTGAGCGCCTCGAGGCCGGCGTCGACGTCAGCGCCCAGGTGGACGCGGAGGACGCGCCGCCCGCGGCGCTTGAGGACCTGCAGGTCGCCGAGCGCCTGCGCGTCGCGAAGGGTCGCGAAGGTGTAGCTCTCGCCCGGCACCGGCAGATCCGCCTGCGCGTCCGCGGTGAGCTGCAGGAAGACACCCGTGTTGGGGCCGCCCTTGTGCAACTGACCGGTCGAGTGCAGGAAGCGCGGGCCGTAGCCGACCGTCGTGGCGTTGCGGGTGCGATCGCGGCAGGCGACCCGCAGTCGCGTCAGCAGCGCGTCGCGCTCCGGCGCGCGCAGGAAGTACGCGCAGAACGCCAGGTAGTCCGCGGGCGTCGCGGTGGCGAGGTGCGCGCGGATCCGATCGACGTCCCGCACGTCGCAGGTGTCGTCGGGCTGGGGCAGCTTGCCCTCGGCCGCGTGCTGCGCGAGCAGGGCGCTCGTCGCCACCTTGGCCTCGGTCACGTTCGGCTCGTCGAACGGATTCACGCCCAGCGCGGCGCACGCGATCGCGGTCGCCATCTCCCAGCGGAAGATCTCGCGGCCCAGCGACTCGCGCCGGTCGACGGCGATCGTGACGACCGGCTGCCCCGCCTTCTCCAGCGCGGCGACGGCGGCGTCCTGTTTGGCGTCCGCGGCGGCCGACCGGATGTAGACGAAGAACCGATCGGAACCGTAGCTGTCCGGCGCGCCGACGGGCTCGAGATCGACCGGAACGATCCCCTTGCCCTCCTTGCCCGAAGACTCGGCGACCAGCTGTTCGATCCAGGATCCGAAGCTGGCCAGATCGGGCGAGGTGACGAAGGTCAGCTTGTCGCGCCCCGCCTGGGCGGCGGCGCCGATCGCGGCGCCCAGCACGACGGCCGGGCTCTCGGCCACCGGGACGGCGGCGCCCGAGGCCGCGGCGAAATCCGCGCCCGCGCCAACGAGGGCGCCCACGTCGGCCCCCACCAGCGCCGCCGGCACCAGTCCGAAGAACGACAGCGCCGAGTACCGGCCGCCGATGTCGGCCGGGTTGGTGAACACGCGGCGGTAGTGTTTCTCCTCGGCGAGCTGGCCGAGGCGCGTGGCCGGGTCGGTGATCGCGACGAAGTTCGCGCCCGCGCGGGCGATGTCGTTGCCGCTCGCGCCCAGCGTCTTCTGCCAGAAATGGCGCTCGAACGCCTGGATCTCGATCGTGCCGCCCGACTTGGACGCGACGACGAACAGCGTCTTGCGACCGCCGATCAGGGCCTCGACGTTCGCGACCGCGGCCGGATCGGTGTTGTCGAGAACGTGCAGCACCGCGCCGGCTTTTTCACTTTGGTTCCCCCAGACGACGCTCACCACCTCGGGCCAGAGCGAGCTGCCGCCCATTCCCAGCAGGACGACGTCGGTGTAACCGGCAGTCTTCACGTCGGCGGCGAACGCCTCCAGATCCGCGACCTTCGTCTTCATCAGCGCGGGCGCGCGCAGCCAGCCGAGACGGCTCTTGATCGACCGCTCGTGCGACGGATCATTCGAGAAGAACTTCGCGTCGGCCTCCCAGATGCGCGCCAGGGCGCGATCCTTCGCCAGCTTGGCGACGGCCGCGTCGGTGGCGCGCTGAAGCGCCTCTGGCAGCGCGAGGCGCTGGCGTCCCGCCGCGGATTCCAGCAGGGCCGCGCGCCGTCCGCCGATGGCGTCCAGCAACGTCGTCATCGAGGTGATGAACGCGGTGACGCCGTCAGTGAGGAGGCTGTGGCACACGCGCGAGAGATCCAGCCCCACGGCGGCGAACTCCGCGACCTGGCGCTTGGCCCCCGCGAGATCCTCGGTGATCCGGGACGCGGGCTTGCCGTGATCCACGTAGGCGTCCAGCGTCGCGGGCGGAACCGTGTCGACGGTGTCGGGCCCGATCAGCGCGTCGACGTAGTAGGTGTCCGGGTACTTCGGGTCCTTGGTGCCGGTCGACGCCCAGAGCAGGCGCTGCGGGCGGGCGCCGGCGGCGGCCAGCTTGGTCCAGCGGGGCGATGCGATCGTCCGCTGGTAGATCTCGTACGCCATCTTGGCGTTGGCGATGGCGAGCTTGCCAAGCAGCGCCTCGCAGCGGGCCGCGAGCTCGGGCGCCGCGGCCGCCTTCTCCTTCAGCAGCTTGTCGCACGAGCTGTCGACGCGCGACACGAAGAAGCTGGCGACCGACGCCAGCCCGTCCAGCTTGCCGCCCGCGGCGACGCGATCCTCCAGCCCCGCGAGGTAGGCCTCGACCACCTCTTCGTACTGCAAGAGCGAGAAGATCAGCGTGACGTTGACGCTCACGCCCTTCGCGGTCAGCGCGCGGATCGCGGGGATGCCCTCCGGCGTGGCCGGGACCTTGATCATCACGTTCGGGCGGCCGACCTCGGCCGCCAGCCGCAGGCCCTCCGACACCGTCTTGTCGGTCGCGGTCGCCAGCTCGGGGAGAACCTCGAGCGAGATGCGCCCGTCGACGCCGGCGCTCTCCTCGAACAGCGGCAACATCAGATCGCACGCCCCGCGGATGTCATCGATTGCGAGCTGCTCGTAGACTTCGATCGTCGAGCGGCCCTCGGCCACCAGCTTGCGCAACGCTTCCTCGTAGTCACCGGACGAGACGATCGCCTTTTCGAAGATGGTGGGGTTCGAGGTCATGCCCCGGACGCCCTGCGCGATCAGCTTCGCGAGCCCGCCCGACTGCAGCAGGTTGCGGCGCATGTTGTCGTACCAGATGCTCTGTCCGAGATCGTGGGTCTCGTGGAGCGTTGTCTTCTTCTTGGACGTCATGTTGCGAAATCCCCTTTCGGGACGGACTCACTATAGCGCCTGGGGCGCCTCGGTCTATTATCTCGGGCCTCCTCCCAGGGAGGTGTCCGGACCCTAGCGCGATGGGCCGCGCCGCCGCAATGCGCGCCGGATCCCGATGCGTTCCCATGCTACGGTCCGGGCCGCTTGCACTCCCCCATCCCGGGCCTGTCCGGCCATTCGGTGTTCCTGCTGCTCGTGCAGCTCGCGCTGCTGGTGGCAGCCGCCCGGATAGGAGCCGAGATCTGCAAGCGTTTCGGTTTTCCCGCGGTGGTCGGCGAGCTGTCCGCCGGGATCGCGCTGGGGCCGTCGCTGCTCGGCCACTACTATCCGAACGCGTTCGCGACCATCTTCCCGCCCGATCCGGCGCAATACCACCTGCTGGACGCGTTCGGCACGGTCGGGATGAGCTTGCTGCTGCTCCTGACCGGCCTCGAGACCGACTTGCGCCTGCTGCGGAACCTGGGTCGCGCGGCGCTGATCGCGTCGGTGATGGGGATGGTGCTGCCGTTCGGGCTCGGCTTCGGCCTCGGGCAATACATGCCGGAGCAGTACCTGGCGGATCCGAACGGCCGGATGCTGTTCAGCCTGTTCCTGGCCACCGCCATGTCGATCTCGGCGATGCCGGTGATCGCCAAGATCCTGATCGATCTGGATCTGACGAAGCGAAACATCGGCCTGGTCATCCTGTCGGCGGGCGTCGTCGACGACACGGTCGGCTGGCTGATCCTGTCGCTGATCGCGGCCGCGGCCACCCACGGCGTCGTGCACATCCAGGATCTCGGCCTGACCGTCGCCTACCTGGCGATCTTCATCATCGCGACGATCTTCGTCCTCTACCCGATCCTCCGCTTCGGCGTCCGCATCGCGACCGAGCACTTCAAGGCGAACGACTCGGACCTGGTGCTGGTCATCGTCACCACGTTCCTGTGCGCCGCGGCGACCGAGCGAATCGGCGTGCACCCGGTGTTCGGCGCCTTCGTCGCGGGCATCGTGTTCCGCCAGACGCCACGCCTGCGCAAGGAGACGATCGCGCGGCTGGAGTCGGTCACGTTCGGCGTGCTGGCGCCGATCTTCTTCGGCATCGTCGGACTACGCGTGAACCTGTGGGACCTGGGCGGCGGCAGCATGCTGGGCATCGTGATTGTCGTGGCCTGCATCGGGAAGCTGGTCGGCTGCTCGCTCGGGGCGTACTGGGGCGGCCTGCGGTTCTGGGAGGCGGCGTCGATCGCCGTGGCGATGAACGCGCGCGGCGCCATGGAGATCGTTGTCGCGACCATCGGCCTGTCGCTGGGGATCCTTTCGCCGCAGATGTTCTCGATCATCGTCATGGTCGCGATCGTGACCTCTTTCCTGGCGCCCGTCGGGCTGCGCCTGACGATGCCGCGCGTGCGCATGACGGATGACGAGGCGCGGCGCATCCTCGCCTCGGAGTCGACGGGCGCGTTCGATCCCGCGCGCGTCCGCGTGATGCTGGCGACCGGCGGTGGCGAGAACGCGCTGTCGGCGGCCCCGATCGCGTTTGGCCTCGCGCTCAAGAGCGACGCCTCCGTGAAGATCGTCCATGTGGCGGAGAAGCGGTCGTGGTGGGGGAGGCTCTTCCACCGCCGCTTTTCGGGAAGCGCCACCGCGCAGCTCGAGCAGCTGCAGGCGCTTGCCGGCGGTCGACCGCTGGAGATCGCGCAGGTGAGCGGTCTCAGCATCGCGCGCGCGATCTGCGCCGAGGCGAAACGCGGCTGCGACGTGATCGTGCTCGGATCGGGCGAGGGGCCGGCCATCGGCGGCCCCGTCGTCGAGCAGGTGGTGTCAGAGGCGCCTTGCCACGTCGCCGTGATGAAGGCGCCCGTACGCGGGCTGGAGTACCGGCGTATCCTGGTCCCCGTGGACGGCAGCGTCGCGTCGCGCCTGGCCGTGGAGCTGGCGCTCCGCTACGCGGAGGGGACCGGCGCGGAGCTGGCGCTGGCCGTGCTCACCGAGCGGCGGCCGCAGGTGGCGGCGTACGCCGACATGAGCGGAACGCACGTCCCCGCCGAGGTCCGCGCCACCAGCGAAGAGGAGCTGCAGCGGATATCGATCGCCTTCCGCGCGTCCGACGTGAAACCCAACATCCTGCACCTGGCGTTCGACCCGCGGTCCAGCGCGATCTCCCAGGAGGTCGAACGCGGCCACTACGATCTCGTGGTGCTCGGCGCCGAAAACCGCGCCATCCAGCACCGGCTGTTCTTCGGTTACGAGAATGAACGGTTGATTCGCGGCACCCGCATCCCCGTCATCGTCGTCGTCCCGAATCTTTCGCGGCTCGGTCCGAACGCCCACGCATGACCACCCACGCCAAGAAAGGGCACTTGATCCTGATCGGGGGCGGAGCGCGCTCGGGCAAGAGCCGGTTCGCGCTGGCGCGCGCGCAGCAGCTGGGCAAGCGCCGCCTCTTCATCGCGGCGGCCGAGCGGTCCGACGACGAGATGCGCGAGCGGATCTCCCGCCATCGCGTCGATCGCCGCCACGCCGGGTTCGACACGCGCGAGGAGTCGAAGGCGCTCGCCGAGGCGATCTCCGCGGCGAAGGACTACGACGTCATCCTGATCGACTGCCTGACCATCTGGATCTCGAACCTGCTGGTGGGCGGCGCCTCCGTGCCCGACGTCGAGAAGCGGGTCGCGGCGCTGATGTGGGTGGTGGAGCGCCGGCAGACGAACATCGTGATCGTCAGCAACGAGGTCGGCATGGGCCTGGTTCCCGACACGCCCCTCGGACGAACGTTCCGGGACGTCACCGGGTGGGCGCATCAGCACGTCGCGCACCTGGCGGACGAGATCTATCTCGCGGCCCTCGGGGTGATGGTGCGGCTTCGCCCCGATCCCGTTCAGGTCGTGACTTGATCGCGTCGAGCGTAGTGCGGCTTTGCCGCACGGAGCTCATCGCGGGGGGCGCGGGACCCCTCCGGGGGTCCCGCATCGTGAAGGCGTCGAGCGTAGTGCGGCTTTGCCGCACGGAGCTCATCGCGGGGGGCGCGGGACCCCTCGGGGGTCCCGCATCGTGAAGGCGCTGGTCGCGGCGTTCGCGTTCCTGACGCGCCTCCCGGTCTGGCGCGGCCCGCTGCGCGACGCCGATCTCGGACGATCGGTCAGCTTCTTTCCCGTGGTGGGCCTGGTCCTGGGGTTCGCGCTGACGGGCCTGGCGGCCGCGCTGGCCGGCAACGTGGCGCCCTGGCTGGTGGCCGTGCTGCTCGCGGCGCTGCTGGCGGCTCTGACGGGCGGCCTGCACCTGGATGGTCTCGGCGACGTCTTCGACGCCGTCGGAGGCGGGCGGGGCGATCGGGCGCGGATGCTCGAGATCATGCGCGACAGCCGGATCGGCGCTCACGGCGCGACGGCGTTGATCCTGACGTTGCTCGCCAAGACGGCCGCGCTGGCCCAGGTCGCCGAACGGCGTGATTACCTCTCCCTGCTCGCGTTTCCGGCCGTGGCGCGCTGGCTGGCGGCGCTGCTCATCGTGCTGTTTCCGTACGCGCGCGCGGAGGGGCTGGGCCGCGCCTTCAACGGGGAGGCGGGGCGGGGCCAGGCCGCGATCGCGAGCGGAATCGCAGCCGTGATTATCGGAATGCTCGGTCCCCCGTTCATCCTGCCGGCGATCGGAACCGCCGTCGCGGTCCTGGCGTTCTCCTTCTGGATGTACCGGCGCCTGGGCGGCCTGACCGGCGACGTCTACGGCGCCGCGATCGAGCTGGGCGAGGTCGCCATGCTGTGTTTCTGCTCCGTTCGGTGAGCGCCAGACCCGCCAGCGCACCGGAATGGCGATTTTCGCGACATGCTGCTACGGTCGTCGGGAATGGCAGCTCCCGCGATCGTGCACATCGAGTTCAAGAGCTCTGATTTCTCGCGGACCGCAGCCTTTTACGCCAAGCTGTTCGATTGGCGGACCGAGCTGAATGCCTCCTCCAGCTACATGAAGCTGGACAGCACCGACGGGCCGAGCGGCGGCTGGGTTCGCGCCGACCTGGTCCAGGCGCCGGGGCCGATCGCCTATCTGCTGGTCGACGATCTGCCGGCGAAGCTGGATGCGGTCGAGCGCGCCGGCGGCCGCGTGCTGGTGCGAAGCCTTCCCTTCGCGGGCGGCGGCGAGATCGGGCTGTTCGCGGATCCCGACGGCAACGTGCTCGGCCTGTGGCAGCGCAAGACGGGGGGCGACGCGGGGAAGCCCGCCGCGGGCAAGCCGGCCGCCGCCAAGGCGCCCAAACCGCCCAAGCCAGCCGCCGCCAAGCCAAAGAAGAAGTAGCACCTGTTGAAAAGACCGACTTTTCGATGCGGGACCCTGAGAGGGTCCCGCCGCCCCCCGCGATGAGCTCCGCGCGGCAAAGCCGCGCTCCGCTGCACGCGATCTACCTCGTCTTGGCGGCGCTCGTGTTCGCGGCGATGGCTCTCGCCACGAAGGTGGCGGCGGCGCGCCTTCCGGGACCGCAGATCGCCTTCGTGCGTTTCCTGATTGGCCTCGGGGCCTGCGCGATCGCGCGCACCCGCGTCCGCATGCAGGCGCGGAACAAGGTGGGGCTGCTCATGCGCGGCGCGTTCGGCGGGGCGGCCGTGCTCTGCTTTTTCCTGGGCATCGCTCACCTGCCAGTCGGCATCGCGACGTTGCTCAACTACACCGCCCCGGTCTTCACGGCCGTCTACGCGGCACTGTTTCTGGGCGAGGCCATCACGCCCACGACGCTGGGCGCGCTCGGGCTGACCACCGTGGGGGTCGTGATGGTGATGCTGGGGACGGCGCCCGCCGGCTCTTTCGTGCTGGGTCGCTGGCAGCTGGTGGGTGTGCTTTCGGCGATGCTCTCCGGCGCCGCGGTGGCGACGATCCGCGAGGTCCGCAAGACCGACGGCTCGTGGGAGATCTTCGCGGCCTTCTGCGCGGCGGGCGCAGCGATCTGCGTGGTTCCGGCGGTGCGGGACTGGGTCGCGCCCACGCCTCGAGAGTGGCTCGTCCTGACGGTCGTGGGCCTGACGTCGGTCGTCGGACAGCTGTTGATGACCTACGCCTTGCGATACGTGCGGGCGGCGGTGGGCGGGATCATCGCCCAGCTGACGCCGGTGACGTCGCTGGCTCTGGGCTGGGCGATCTTCGGCGACCGGATTGGAGGCCTCGCGCTCGCGGGCGCGGTCCTCACGCTGGTCGGCGTCAGCGTGGGTGGTTACCTCGCCGCGGGACGCCAGGCCGACCCCGTCGAGGACTGAAGACGGCGCTATCCGTCAGCGCCGCGGGTTGAGATCGTCGCCGCCGCCGGGCCGCGCGTACCAGTAGAGCGTGGCGTCGACGGCGATGGTGGTGTCGCTCCAGTGCCAGATCTCGAAGTCGAAACGGAACGAGCGCTGAAACGGAATCGGGTCGAGGATGTGAAAGCGGTTCATCGAGTACACCCCGCCGAAGCCGTTGGAGGCCGTCGCCGTCTGCGCGTGATAGGGGTGCTCGAACCGTTCGGTGGTCGACCAGGCGTAACCGAAGTAGTCCTCGGTGCCTGTGCCGAAGAAACTGGGGAACGCCTCGCCGTCGACGTAGATCTTCTCGTCGCCTTCGCCCCACCAGTGCGCGTCGGGTGGGTTATCGACGTCGAGCAGCGTCCCGACCTGGTGTCCGCGCCCGTCGATGCGGGCGATGTGCCAGTCGCGGAAGGGCCGCGTGGGGATGTTCTCGCGCGGCCGCCATCCGGCGTGGAACAGCAGCCTGTCCTTCCCGAAGGGCGCCGGCGCCACATCGATCGCGCCCGCGATGTCGATCGTCCCCGCGTCGCCGCGCGCGATCGTCACGACCGCCTGCTTCGCGAACGGCATCCGGAAGCGGCAGACGAGCACGCCCTCGTCCGCCACGGTCATGGGCAGCGAGGTATACGCGTTCCAGGCCGGCCCGGTGCCGAAAAAGTCGATCAGCGGCGCGTTGACGGTGCTCTCGCCGTCGAAGGCGATCGTGAGCCAGGTCGATCGCAGCTTCTGCGGGACGCGTTCGCTGGTGGTGATCCGAAGCTCCGTCACCTCGCCGCCCCCGGCCGGCGCGACGATCTTCGTGACGGACGGCTGCTCGCGGCCGACTGCGGTCGCGGCGATTGGAATGGTACGCGCGTTCGGACGCGCCCCGGGCCGCGCTGGCCCATCGCGGAGCGCGGTCGCCACCCGTCGGATGGCCCGCGCGGCGCGCCCGAGCTCGGCGGCTGAATACGATCGAACGTGGGGCGTCTGATCGGCGCCGTAACGGCGAAATCCGATCTGGTAGTAGACCTTCGACATCGGCCTCCCGGAGAACGGATCGGGCGACCGGATGTCGTCGATGGTGATCAGGCAGTGGCGGGCGTACGGAAACGGGAAGTAGAGGGTGGAACCACGCGCCGTCACTGCGGCGAGCGGCCGCGCGAACGGCGGCACGGCGCCGCTCAGCAGCGCCGCCATCGGCGCCTCCAGCGCGGGCGTGGCCGCCCCGTCGATGTAGATGCGCAACGTGCCGGCGGGCGTGGCGGTCCAGATGCGGACGACCGCACCCGGACCTTCGAGGTCCGCCAGCACCCAGCGCTTGCTGCCGTCGGGCAGCGATTCGACGCGCACCAGGTTTGGCTGCGTCTCGGTGATGAAGTCGTCGTTCGCGAACCACATCGGGTCACCCGGCGCGTGCGATCGCCGATCGGTGCTCGCCACCTGGCCGGCGGTGAACGGCGCCGCCGGCAGCCGCGCGAGCCGTTCGAGATCGATCATCTCGTCGAGCAGCGCCAGCACGCTGATCTCACCCGGCTCCGGCGTCACCTCCGGGCCGGTGGGCTCCGCTGCGGGCGGCGCGGGGAGAACCGCAACGGGCACCGGCGCGGGTGCGGTCTCGCTGTCCCGCGTCGCGCTGAGACGCATGATCGCGACGAAGCCAGCCGCTGCCAGCAGGCCGATCAGGATGCTGCGTACCCGCATTTCGGCGGATGGTCGCATAACCCCGGGCTTGCCGCGCGCGTTCCGAGACGCAGGTTGATGACCTGCCATGGACACGGAGACCAGCACCACCCCTGATCGAGCCCACCCCGGGCCCGACAACGTGGCGATCCGGACGCTGCTTGCGCAGCTGGCGCACGCGCTGACGTCGGGAAACGGGCAGGCTGCCGCTGCGGTGTGGGCGACTCCCGCCCTCGTGATCGGCGACGACATCGCGCTCACGGTCGGCTCGTCCAGTGACCTTCAGGAGGTCTTCGGAGGCGCGAAGGCGCAATACAACGCCCGGGGAATCACGGATACGCGCCCCGACATCCTGCGCCTCGACTGGATCACGCACCGCCTCGCGATCGTGGAAGTGCGCTGGCCCTACCTGGCGCCCGACGGCGACGAGATCGGCGAGGAGACTTCGACCTATGTCATCCGCCGCGAGGCGGACGGGCGCCTCGCCATCCGCTGCGCCGTCATGCACGGCGAGGCGGAGACGCACTGACCGCCGCGGCGCGACGCGACGCTACAGCCACTTGCGGAACGCGTAGGCGAGCCGTTCGAGCAGGCGCACCAGCAGGGGCCGCTGGCCGAACCCCTCGCGCGTCAGCTCCTCGCTGGTCTCCATGTCGGACGCCAGCATCGCGTTCGCGACCTTCGAGGTCGATTCGTCGATGACGTTGACGACCATCTCCAGGTTGTACGCGAGCGAGCGGTGGTCGAAGTTGTAGCTGCCGATCGACACGAACAGATCGTCCACTGCCAGCAACTTGGTGTGAACGACGTCGCGGCTCTGCCAGATGCGGACGCCCGCGGCGAGCAGCGAGCCGAACACGGCGCGCGCCGCGAGATCGAGCACGGTCGAATCGCTCTCCGCCGGCAAGAGCAGGCGGACGTCGACGCCACGCCCGGCGGCGGCCTGCAGCCCGCGCAGCACGCCCTTGTCCGGTACGAAGTACGGATTGGCGAGGTAGACGCGCCGGACGCTGTTGTGAATTGCGTGCAGCGCCGCGCGGCGAATCGAGAACCGCTCGCGCATCTCGCTGTTCGAGATCACGGCGAGGGCCGTCGAGCCCGCGGCCGCGGGCACCGGGACGCGCGCCGGATCGACCCGCGCCCATTTCTTTGCGCGACGATTCCAGGTCCGCAGGAACACGCCCTCGATCGTCGCCACCCCGGGGCCCTCGACCTGGATGACCGCGTCGTGCCAGCCGCCGCCGCCCTCGTCCTCGCCGACCCATTCGTTGGCGATGTTGAGGCCGCCCGCGAACGCGATGCGGCCGTCGCACACCAGCGTCTTGCGATGGTTGCGCCGCAGCAGCGCCCAGAACCGCGGGCGCCAGAAGCGGTAACGGTGATAGGCGATCACGTGCACCCGGTGCGCGCGCATGCGGTCGAAGAATTCGGCGGGCGTGTCGCGGCAGCCGACGAAGTCGTAGA
>Ga0070689_100002085_pt1 | contig 12982 bp, 8 predicted proteins | sample KBSS23HmetaG_FD_64669 | JGI IMG/M metagenome (GOLD analysis project Ga0070689, IMG submission 64669) | Switchgrass rhizosphere microbial communities from Kellogg Biological Station, Michigan, USA - KBS S2-3H metaG | ecosystem: Host-associated > Plants > Roots > Rhizosphere ...
TGCGGCCACTCATCGGGATTTGCGACAGCTGGCTTCGAGCGGCCAGTTCCGCGAAGATCTGTATCACCGATTGGATCTGTATCGCGTGGCCCTGCCACCTTTGCGGGAAAGGGGCGACGAGGTGGCGGAACTGGCTGAGGTCTTGATGAACTCCATTTGCCGGCGACACCGATTGCCGCGGCGCCAGATTTCTGCCGAAGGACTCCGGCGATTACTGGCCTACCCTTGGCCGGGCAACGTCCGGGAGCTGTCGCATGAGTTGGAGCGTGCCATCGTGTTTAATGAAGGAGCCCGGCTCGACTTCGAGCAACTGGACGTGGGCGGTTCAGCGGGTGCTCTTCCCGGGCCGGGGCCTGGTGAGTGGTTAAACCCTTCCTTCCGATATCCCGACGCCGGCTTTTCCTTGGAAGCGGCCATCAATCGCCTGATTGCCCTGGCGATGGGGCAGACGAATGGCAATGTCTCGGCGGCGGCCCGGCTTCTGGGTGTGTCCCGGGACTATGTTCGTTACCGTTTGTCAGGTCAGAAGGACGAAAATCAATCTGGGGAATAGTTCCCACCCTTTCGCGAAACTGGGGGTGAACTCCCAGACGGGAGAAGCCGGCGACTGGCCGGAGCCTTGGATTCGCCTTGAAATTGCAGAATCCCACCGTCGGACGGCATGGCATGCTGATTGCCAATCATTTGCCGACGGGCGCCGCGCGTTGTAGAATAGGCGCACGATTCCACCGTTGGGCGCACTCATCTATGAGTCATTTGCGAAAAGTTTTGGCTATGGCGACGACCGTGGCGGCTTTTGGAGCCGCTTCCGGGCAAGCGCAGATTACCTCCGCCGTAGAGGTGCTGAAGTCCGATCGCGTGGGTCAGGTCGTTGTCTCGGACGAAAAGCTTTCCGCCGACGGTTTTAACTTCAACCTTCCTACGGGCTCGGTCGATTTACGCAAGCTGCCGCCGGAGATTCGGGATCGGATTCGCCGTTTTGAGCTCGTTCGGGAAGCGTATCTGAAGGAGCAGGAAGAGTTGCGCAAACGTTTGCGCGGCGCCGCGACCGAAGCCGAGAGGGACCGGGTTCGCGAACTCATTCGGCAGGCCCGGCTGGAGTGGCTCGAACGCGCCCGACAACTTCGCGAAGAATCCCTCCGCCGCATCCGCGAGCTGCCCACCGTCATGCCGGACATGCGCGAGGTGATTTCCAATGCCCGGGAAAATGCCCGGGACGCCGCTCTCGAAGTGCGCAAACGTCGCGGTCAGGACTAGGGCTGAATACCTCACACACTCGGACTCAAATGCTGTGTAGAATCTGAGCGAAGTCATGTTCTGTGGACGACTCTGCGATTGGCGAATCCGCAGCATCCGGGCGGCGGGTTGTGTCTGCGCAGTGGCGACGGGCGTGGCGGGTGACGCCAAGGAGGCGCCGCTCACGCGAAATGACTCGATGTGGGAGCCGTCGTTAGTCGCGAAACTTGCCGGCGGCTACAAGGACAATGTCGCCCTCTCGCAGGCCAATCCCGAGGCCAGTGCCTTCGTCCGGACAGCCGTGGATGCCGTCGCTGTCCGCCTGCCGATTGATGGCACCCAATTGACCTTCCTGCTCATGGGCGAGGACACGCGCTATTTTTCCTCTGACACGGTGGAACACGAGGACTTCCTTTTTGGCCAGGCGGAAGTGCGCCGGTTCTGGCTGAATGACTGGCAGGGCGCGGTTTCCTTTGAAGGCGCGTATATCGATCAGGTCGTCGATCTATCCGTCACCGAAACCAACCAGAGCCGGCTGGTCGTGAAAGGCGGGACCATCGTCGGACGTCCTTCGCTCCGTCGCGAGCTTTCCCCGAATTGGTGGCTCGGGTTGGAATCCCCGTTCACCCGGCAAATGTTTGACGGACTGCCGGACGACTATTGGGTGGGGGCACCGAAGGTGACGGTGGGTCAAACCTATGGCAATGCCTCGGAAGTGTCGTTCGGTTACGAATACGCCTACCGGCATTACGACACGGATCCGGCGCGCGCCGCCGATCAAACCCCGCTCACCAATACCACGCGCATCTCCTATAACCACGAGATTCAGGGGGCCTGGAAGCACCATTGGGATGAGCGTCGCCGCTTTCGTTCGCTGACCCGCGTCTCCTATCGCGTGAGCTTGGACAACGCCAGCGGCTATTTTGACTACGAGCGCTTTCAAATCGCCGAGCAGTTTCGTTTTCGAGCCGGGCCATGGGAACTCAGCGTGGAGGGCCGCCTGGCGCATTATCGGTTTCCCATCCAGAAAGGAACAAACGAGAAGGACGATCGGGAACGGGGAGACATCGGCGTGACGGTCCACCTCGAGTATGCGCTCGGCCGTCGCACGCACTTGTTCGCGGACTATGATCTGGCGCAAACCGTATCCAATCTCGAAGTGGAAGAATATACCGCGCATACCGTATGGGGCGGCGTCAGCGTGGAGTTTTGATGAATCATGGAACGCGTGCTCCACATCCGGAAATTGCTGCTGCGTTCGCGGCGCCTCCCCTGGGTGGTGCTCGGCCTCACCCTGGCCATTCTGGCCGGAGCCATCGCCTTAACCATGGAGCAAACCCGCCAGCGAATCCGCAACCAGATGGTGGGCCGCGACGGGGAAGTCCTCGATGCCGTCGCCCTGATGCAACAGCCTGAACCCGGCGAGACGGTCGGGCCTCTCGATGATCCGGCCAACCAGTTGTTGGTGGTTCTCAAGACTTCGCGATTGAGCGGTGTCATGGGCGCGCGCCTTTTCAGCGCGGAAGGATTGTTCGTCGAATCGTTTCCCGAGTACGTGCTTGAGGATCATTTGAAAGTGGGTGACCTGGCGCAGTTGGAAGCGCTCCGTCCCGTCAGCCATTTTCGCCCGTCCGTTTCCCCTTTTGAGATCTTTCTGCCAGAGGCCCGGGATTTGATACATGCGACAGAAAAATTTCCCGTTCTGATCATCAACGTGCCCTTGCATGCCAACGGCGATCGCCGGTTGTTAGGCGTGGCGCAATTCCTCGTGCAAGGACATGGCATCGCCCAGGAATTCAAGCGGCTGGACCGGCATCTGGCCCGGCAGGCCCTAATCGCCTTTTTGGCCGGGGGGGCCCTTCTCGCGGCGGCCATCATCTGGTCGTTCCGGCGGCTGAATCGCGCCCATTGCATGCTGGCGGAGCGGACCGAGAACCTGATGGCGGCCAATCGCGAACTGGCCCTGGCCGCCAAAACTTCGGCGGTGGGGGCGGTCACGGCCCATCTCCTGCATGGATTGAAGAATCCGCTGGCCGGACTGCAAAATTTCGTGGCCAGCCTCGGCGCCACCGTGGCCGATCACCCCGAGGCGGATCTGCAACTGGCCATCGCCTCCACTCGGCGAATGCAGGCCATGATCAACGATGTGGTGGGTGTGCTGCAGGATGAGAACGGCGGTGCGCAGTTCGAGGTTACGATTGAAGACCTGGCTGGCATGATTTCCGGCCGAATCCAGCTTCTGGCTGACCGCCAGGGAGTCGAGTTCGTGACTCGAACGAACGCGCGCGGAGTCTTTCCCAATCGTGTGGCAAATCTCGTTGCCCTTATTCTGGTCAACCTCGTGCAGAACGGCGTGGAAGCTACCCCTCGTGGCGGGTCCGTGCAGCTCCTGTTTCGTCGAGATGGTGACTCGATCGTTGTTGAAGTGCGAGACGAAGGGCCGGGATTTCCCGAAGGCCGTCCCGTTTTTGCGCCATGTCAATCAGTCAAGGACGGCGGCAGTGGAATCGGATTGGCCATCAGCAAGCAGCTGGCGAATCACCTCGGAGCCAGCCTGGAACTTCGCGAAAATTCGACGCGAGGCAGCGTTTTTGTTCTGACCATGGGTGCCGCCATCTGGTCGGCGAAAACCAATTCGGTGACGGTGACGCTGGGCTGACGCCGGAGTGTTCAAGACGCTGGTCGCCTGCTGTTTTGGTCGCAAGTCTCAATTCAGAAGACAACTCGTTGATGAAGATCATGTCGAGCATGCGCAGGCGCAACCCGGGCCTTCGGCCGGCGGGATGGCTCGTCCTCGCGTTCGTCCTGGTCTGGAGACCATGGATGGCGGAGGGCGCGCCTCTGCGATGGCGTTGGTCGAATCCCAAACCGCATGGAGGCAATGTCGTGGACATGGCATTCTCGCCCATTCTCGGCCTGGCCGTGCAGGTCGCCGAGCGAGGGCAGATTTACTCCAGCTTCGATCTCAAGACATGGGTGCCTCGGGACAGTGGAACCTCCAATGATCTGCGAGCCGTAACGTTTATGGGTCTGCGAGTCATAGTGACCGGCGAAGCCGGCCGCGTCCTCTACTCGGATGGGGGAGAAGTGTTCCAGCCGGGGATTCTCGATCCACCGACGTCCGACTGGCTCGAAGCCGTCACCGCCTCGGCTCAGTTGGCGGTGGCGGTGGGCGACAATGGGGCCGTCTACACGAGCAACAATGGCATTTATTGGAAACGTCATGGCAGCGGCACGATGGCGTGGTTGCGCGGGGTGACCCATGGCAATGGTGGCTTTGTCGCGGTGGGCGAGGGCGGGAAAATCATCTCAAGCTTGAATGGCACGAACTGGAATTCCCGTTCGAGTGGATTGTCCTTGCCGTTCAATCGTGTGGCTTATTCGGCGGGCCGCTACACCGCCGTGGCCGATGCCGGCAACTGTCGCTACAGCACCAACGGTGGCGTTGGCTGGCACCCGGAGGTGACTGGCGCGGCCAATGATCTGTTCCATTCCGGAAACAATGACCAGGCTCGATTGGCTGTCGGGGATTATGAGGTGCGAATGCAGGAGAATGGGGGCCCATGGACCGACGAGTTTACCAAGAGCAACGCTCCCAGTCCGTGGACCTACTACTGCTCACTTCCGCGCACCGACTACTTCCTGACCGCCGGGCGAACCGGCCTCATGGAAGAGGCCTTCAAGACAAATGGCCTGCCCTTTTTCTGGCTTCCCCTGGAAGGCTCGCCGCGGAGCTGGCTGTGGGATGTCACCAATCCAACCAATCTCTACGTCGCCGTCGGGGACCGGGCGACGGTGATGACCAGTGCGAACGGCGGTGAATGGAAACTCGAAGTGGTGCCCGAGGCTGTCACCAATTCGGTATTTCTCGGCGTCGGCGGCAACACCAACCTGCTGGTCGCCGTCGGGAATCAGGGAAGCCTCATCATCAGTCCGAATGTTACCACAAATCTTGCGGTGAACGTTGGCGGGACCGCCACCGTGGTGACCAACGGCAGTGCTTTCGGCGTGCTCTGGTACGCCATGCCCGTTCCGACCACGAACGATCTGCAAGGTGTGTGTGTATCCTCCAACCTGACCGTCGTCACCGGGGGCGGCGGCACTATTTTGACCAGTCCCGACGGGACCAACTGGACCTCCCGGTTTTCGCCAACCGCGCTGACGCTGACCAGCGTTTGCCGATGGTCCAACGGATGGGTGGCCACCGGCGACGATGGCGCGATCGTAGTGAGTGGGGATGGCATGGCCTGGAGCTTGGTGCCGCCGACCACCACCAATTGGCTTTACCGGGTCCGATATCTAGGCGGGCAATTGCTGGCGGTGGGGCAGAACGGGACGGTATTGACCAGCACGAACGGCACGAGTTGGCTGAAGCGGACTTCGGGGACGACCCGATGGTTGAATGACGTGACGTGGATTAACGGGAGTTGGTACTTCATGGGGAATTCCGGAACGGTCCTCGTCAGCAGCAATCTGACGACGTGGGCTGACATCGGCACGATCACTCGAAAAAATATCTACGGTGCGGCAACCGATGGCACTCAACTCATCCTGGTCGGCCTGGAAGGGACCATTCTCCGCGCCCAGGTAGGGCCGAATCTGACACCAATACGCATCCTCGCTTACGACCGGGTATATTCCCCGACTAACGCCGCGTGGCAGAATATTTACCTGTTCGGCGGCCAGCCGGACCAGCGCTTCACTTTGGATTATCGTGCGGATCTGGAGTCGGCCAAGTGGGAAACAGGACCGCAACTGGATTTCTTCGATGGCTCCGGGACGCTGTTTTATTTGGAAACCTTCACGTCAACCAATCTTCTGCCGCGAGAGTGTTATCGCGCGACGCTGCTCCCCTAGGTCGACAGCTTCCTTTTCCACTCGGCCTCGTCGAAGCCGACGGTTCCGTCGGTTTTTGTCAGCAGGAACGGTCGTTTCACCAGATTGCCGTTGGATGTCAGGAGTTCAAATGCCTCCGTTTCGGTCATGGCCGGCAGGCGATCTTTTAGATTCATCTGTTTGTAGTCCGCCCCGGAAGTATTGAAGAGCTTGCGCAGGTTGCCTCCCACCGCCGCGAGCATGCGCTTGAGTTCGGCTTTGGTGGGTGGCTGTTCGCGAATCGGCAGAATCGTTGCCTGGAGCTTTTGGCGGGCGAGGAATTTTAACGCCGCCCGGCACGTGCTGCATTTGGCGTAGACGTATACACGGATCATCCCGACGAGAAAACCGCGAACAGCCGCAGCGGGCAAGGGTGGAATCTACGCTTCGGCATTGGCTCGAACAATGCGGCGCGATCGAGTTGGCCGCAAAGCGGACTGAGGTTCGCGCTCGTAGCGCCCGCATCCCTGCGGGCCGGTTACGAAGCCCTTCGACAAGTTCAGGGCAGGCTTCCAGCTTCGCTTGCACCCCGCGGGTGTAATTATTCGGTTTGTTCAAGTTTCGGGTGCAAAAGCGGCAGGATGCCGCCTAACCGGCACGCACGGATGCGTGCACTACAAGCCTGAGGGATTGGCCGGGCCCAACCTGAAATTCGTCATTCGACATCGCGCGACGCCCTCGCTAGCTTCGCTGGATGCGTGCGAGGATCAGCGCGATGTTGGTGCTGTCGGCCGCGTGTATGACATCTCACGGAAAGTTGCTGCCTGAGCAATCGGTTGAATCGAGGTTTCTCGCTGGAAACCGGACCGTGCGCATCTACGTGCCGCCGTCATACGATCTGGAACCGCGACGGCGCTATCCGGTCCTTTATCTGCATGACGGCCAGAATGTCTTCAGCTCCGCCGGACCGCACTGCTGTTTTGGCTGGGGCAGCTGGGAACTCGATGTCACCGTCGATGCCCTCATTCGGGCAGGACGGATCCGGGAAATCATCATGGTGTCGGTCAGCAACAGCCGCTCGCGCTACCGGGAATATCGGGGCCGCATTAAGCTTAACGCGCCCCGGGGCAAACAGGGGAAGTCGGCAACTGCGGAGGAACCTGACAACTCGAAGTTTGATGCCTACGCGCAGTTCTTGATCAAGGAGCTCAAGCCGCGCATCGACGGCACGTATCGGACGCTGAAATCAGCTCGCAGCACCGCGGTCATGGGCTCCTCGCTGGGTGGCATCTGCAGCCTGTCCCTGGGATGGGAGTATCCCAAAGTGTTTGGGCAGGTCGCGAGCCTGTCCGGTTCGTTTCAAATCGAGCACCGCAATTTTCTCGAGCACGTGTTGCAACCCTTCCGGGGCCGGGCGAAGCCGTTCCGAGTCTATCTGGACAGCGGCACGGTGGATTATACCGGCGACGACGACGGGCTTAGTGACACGACGGCCGTGGCGGCCGCCTTGCGGCGCATTGGCTGGAAGGATGGGAAAGGCCTGATGCACTATACCGACCAGTCACCGCTCACCGATGAAGAGCTGGAGAGAACCGGCCTGCCGCGGCAAAAGTGGCACGAGGCGCACTCGAGCCAGCATAACGAGTTTTATTGGAAGCTGCGGGCGTGGCGCGCGCTGGAGTTCCTTTTTCCCGCGCCTTGACCTGTCCTGCCTTGCTGGATGAGACCAGACCGGGGACTCCCCGAACTGCGATTAGGGGACGACCGTAGAACACGAGATGTAACTTCACGCCTTTTCTCCCGATTCAATTGCGTGGACCTTGGCGGTCCGGTCAGCTGATGGGGAGACCGGATGAATTTTCGTCTCCAGGCGATTTGAGTCGGCGCGGGTTGAATGTGGATCAACCTGCGCGGGAAACAGGGTCCGGCGGCGCTCCGCTGACACGCCACTGATTGTTCAGCGCGTGGTGCACCTCCCGGGCCGATGCCCGAACTTTGGCGCCCGTTCGGCGCCAGGTCCCGGACCTCACATCGATTCAATCAGCTGGCCGTTCCTTTTTCCCGAGGTCAGCATGTCCCGGCCCGGTCACGGATTAGAGCCCTCGTCCGCCACCTGCTCGCAGGTAGCAATATTTCCGTCCACCCGCCGCGGCCGCCTTAGGGGCAATCGCAAATCCCAACTCAAAAATCGAAAATGGATTGACCCAGCTGGCACGGTCAGTCTTCGATGAGTCATTCCAACGGCGCGCGTACGCCATGTCATGACCATTCCCTCATCTTCGCCCCTGTCCAAACGCGGACCCATGCTTGCGCTGGTGGCCGCCGTCCTGGGCTGGATGTTCGACGGAATGGAAATGGGCATCTTTCCCATTGTGGCGCGACCCGCCCTGCAGGCCATGCAGGCCGTGGCTCATATCGCGGATGAGGAATTCGTCCAGCGTTGGATGGGGATTGTCACGGCGTTGTTTCTGCTCGGGGCGGCCGCGGGGGGGCTGGTATTTGGGTGGCTGGGCGACCGCGTCGGGCGGGTCCGGGCCATGACTTGGAGCATTCTTTGTTACTCGCTGTTTACCGGCCTTTGTTACTTCGCCGCTCAGCCGTGGCATCTGGGAGCGTTTCGATTTGTGGCCGCTCTCGGCATGGGCGGCGAATGGGCTCTCGGCGTGGCGCTGGTGATGGAAAGCTGGCCTGCGCGGCTGCGCCCGCTCATGGCCGGATTCATTGGAGCCGCTGCCAATTTCGGTTACGCCTTGATCGCGATCATCGCCATTCAGTTTCCCGTTACCACCAGTTCGTGGCGCTGGGTGATGATGGTGGGCGCGGCCCCGGCGTTGTTGACGTTTTTCATCCGCTTTTTCGTGCCTGAGTCCGAACGGTGGCAGGAGTCGGTGAAAGCCCGGCGTTCCAGTCCGGTCCGGGAAATCTTTGGCCCTTCGCTGCTCAAGAACACGCTTCTGGCCATCGCTTTCTCCTCCGTCGCCCTCATTGTGACATGGGGAATCGTCCAGTGGATCCCGTTATGGGCGGATCAAATGACAAGCGAACAGGCCAAAGCCGGGCAGGGACGAGTGGTGGAGCAACTCGCTCGCCTGTCCCCTGCCGCCGGCAATGGTTCCGCCTCGCTCCAGCAAGCGTCCGCCCAGGCGGCGGAGGGTCTGGCCCGCCTGCGGTTGAACGACCCGCGAGGAGCTCTGCCGAAAATTGACGAAGCAATAACCGCCCTTCGGGGCGCCGCAGATCGGGGGGAAGTCTCCGTCAGTGTCATTCGGGAGCAGGAGACAGTTCGCTCCCTGGTGGCGAAGCAGCCGGCGGTCAAAGGACTCATTCAACTGGTGTCTTCCATTGGCGCAATCGTCGGTTGCGTGGTGGCTCCCCTGGTAGGTGGATGGTTTGGGCGGCGCCCGGTTTATTTCGGACTATGCCTGGCGTCGCTCATCGCCTGCAGTGTGTTGTTCCGCGGATTTCAACACTACTCCGGCGCCTTCCTGGCGATGGTCGGAGTTGTCGGCTTCACCTCAGCGGCCTTTTACGGCTGGCTTCCCTTGTATCTCCCGGAACTGTTTCCCACGCGAGCACGGGCCACGGGGCAGGGACTGGCGTATAACTTCGGAAGAATCCTGGCGGCCGTGGGAGCCTGGCAGATGGGTTCGATCATGGCTTGGTTTGATAAAAGCTATGCCAAGGCGGGCGCAGAAATCGTTTTCGTCTATCTCGTCGGCATGATGCTGATTTGGTTCGCTCCGGAAACGAAGGACCGACCGCTGCCGGAATGACCGGGTAGGCCTTGCCACAGGTGGCGGAAACCAAGGCGCGCACCTACGCCAGCGCTTTTTGAATGACGTTGCCGGCCACGTCGGTAAGGCGTTCGTTCCGTCCGTTGTGACGGAAGGTCAAACGCTCATGATCAAATCCCAGCAGGTGCAGGATCGTGGCGTGAATGTCGTGAACGTGGGTAATCTCCGAGGCCGCCCTCAAACCCACATCATCCGTCGTGCCGATCACTTGTCCGCCTTTCACGCCCGCGCCCGCCATCCACAAACAAAATCCATGTGGATTATGATCGCGCCCGGTCGAGCCTTCGCTCATCGGCATGCGGCCGAATTCGCCGCCCCAGATGACGAGCGTGGAATCGAGCAAGCCGCGGGCTTTCAGGTCGGTCAAGAGCCCCGCCACCGGCCGGTCGCTTTGCGCGCAAAGCTTCGAATGGTTGTCTTCGAGATCGGAGTGGCCGTCCCAGCCATTGGTGTCGCCGCAATAGAGCTGGACGAATCGCACGCCGGCTTCGACGAGCCGCCGGGCGCGCAGGCAACGCGTTCCGAATTCGGCCGTCGTCCGCTCGTCCAGGCCATAAAGCCGGCGGGTGGCCGGTGACTCCTTTGAAATATCAACAATCGCGGGTGCGTGTGACTGCATGCGGAACGCCAATTCATAGGCCGAGATGCGCGCGCCCAGCGCCGACAATTCCTCGCCGGGGCGCAGACCTTGCCGGTTGAGCCGGTTGATGAAGCCAACCGTTTCGCGTTGCTGCTCCGCGCTGATTCCCTCCGGCGTGTTCAAATCGAGAATGGGCGTCGCCCCGCCGCGCAAGAGCGTCCCTTGAAACGTCGCGGGCAAGTAGCCGTTGCTCCAGGCCGGAGCGCCCCCTTTCACCCAGCCCGCCGGGTCCGGCAAAACGACGAAAGCCGGCAGGTTCGCATTCTCTGTTCCCAACCCGTAGGCCGCCCATGACCCCAAACTCGGACGCCCCATCAGGATCGATCCGGTGTTCATCAGGTACACCGATTCCGGATGAGTGACGCTATCCCCGCGGCAGCCGCGAAGCAGACAGATGTCATCGACGTGTTGTGAGATGTGAGGCAGGAAGTCCGATACTTCCATCCCGCACTGGCCCCGCGCGCGAAACGGTCGCAGCGGCGGCATCAGCTTGTTTTTCGCCACATTGCGACGCGTCTTGAACTGACCAAAGGATTCGGGAATGGGCTGTCCGGCCAGGCGAATCAGTTCCGGTTTCGGATCGAACAGGTCCACGTGGCTGGGACCGCCCGACATGAAAAGGAAAATGACGCTGCGAGCGCGGGGCGCAAAGTGTGGCGCGCTCGGCGCAAGGGGATTGCTCTCCCGCCCGGCCGGCAGGTGCGCCATGGCCGACTCGGCGGCCAGCAATCCGTCGGCGTCCAACAGCGAGCTCAAGGCAACGAGCCCGAATCCGGCGCCGGCGCGACGCAGGAATTCACGACGATTCGCCGGCCGGGTTTCGGGGCCGGCCGGACCGGAACAAGGCGTGTTAATCGACATAAACAAAGTCGTTCAAGTTGAACAGCGCCCGGCAAAGCTCAACCCATTCGCGAGGCGGCGCCGTTCCGTCCGGACGTCCGGCGATAACGTTCGCCCGGCCCCGCGTTTGCGTGACGAACTCCCGGGAAGCCTTGAGTTCCGCGCGGCTGGGCTCGCGGCCAAGAATGAATTGGAAGGCGCGCGCGATCCGTTGGTCGTCGCCGGCCGGTTCCTCCGGAGCGGTCAATAGGCGCGCGGTCCCGTTGGCGGCCTGCATGACTTCAGTCGAATTCAGCAAGGTCAATGATTGCGGCGCAGTGGTGCTCTGGCCGCGCAACGCGCAGCTCAGGTTGCTGTCCGGCGCATCGAAAACTTCGAGAAAAGGAAAGCGAAGATTGCGCCGCGCGAATATGTAGATGCTGCGGCGGTGATGATCCGCGGGATCCTTGCTGGCCGCCCAGTTCTTCGACGTGCTGACAATGTCGGCGGCAATGGGAGGAGATACACTCGGGCCGCCCTGACTGGCATTGAGCTGTCTGCTGATGGAGAGAAGGCTGTCGCGCAACACCTCGCCTTCCAGGCGCACCCGGTTTTGTCGCGAGAACCATTGATTTTCCGGGTCCGCGCCCGCTGAGGCCGGAGATGTTTCGCTCGATTGTTGATACGCCGCCGAAAACAGAATCAGGCGGTGGAGGTTTTTTATGCTCCAATTCCGCATCATGAATTCCGCCGCCAGCCAGTCGAGCAGCTCCGGGTGGGTCGGCCGGGCGCCTTGCGTGCCAAAGTCGCTCGGCGTCGGGACCAGCCCGCGTCCGAAATGGTGCTGCCAAGCTCGATTAACCATCACGCGGGCGGTCAATGGATTCGCAGGATCCGTCAACCACCGGGCGAGAGTGGCGCGACGACGGGAATCGCGGTCGCTTCCCGCGGCGTGGTTGCCAACGCCGGTTCCCGGACGCAGGACCACCGGGAACGCCGGTTCGACCGCATCTGCTGGATTGTTGTAATCGCCGCGTCGCAAGACGCGCGTCGCCGGAACCGGTCCGTTCGTATCCTGCAGTGCGAGCGTGGCTGGAAGCGGGGCCGGCTTCGGAACTTGCTTTATAATTGCTTCGATCTTTTTGTGCCGGGTTTTGTCTTCGGCGGAAAGAGCCCGGACGAGTTCGGCCTCGGTAATTTGCAGCTGTGGCGCCGTTTCGAGCACGCTGGCCTGCTGTTCCGCCGTGCGCTTCTCCTTGGGCATTTGATGGGCGATTTGGACGTCTTCGGAGAGCTTGGCCAGCTTCGCCGCGTAAAGGCGTTCGCGATACGGCCGCTCCAGCTCGTCGAGTTCCTGTTGAATGCTCCCGGTTCGGGCCCGGTAATCCACCATCGCTGACTTGTGCCAGGTTCGTTCCGCTTCGGTGGGGACTGGGAGATCGCGGTGAAACTGGGCAGGAGCGAAGAACGATTGCAGGCTGTAGTAATCCACCTGGCTGAAGGGCTCCAGCTTGTGGTCGTGACATCGCGCGCAGCCCATGGTCAGCCCGAGGAATGTCGAGGACGTCGTGTCCGTCATGTCGCTGAGCGTCAGCAAACGCCGCTGAACCTGGTCTGACGAATCCACCATGTCCGGTCCCAGGAGATTGAACGCGGTGGCGATGATAGCCTGGGGATC
>Ga0070689_100002089_pt1 | contig 12969 bp, 12 predicted proteins | sample KBSS23HmetaG_FD_64669 | JGI IMG/M metagenome (GOLD analysis project Ga0070689, IMG submission 64669) | Switchgrass rhizosphere microbial communities from Kellogg Biological Station, Michigan, USA - KBS S2-3H metaG | ecosystem: Host-associated > Plants > Roots > Rhizosphere ...
AATACAGCGGGAGAAGGCCATGATCATCGAGGGTCCGGACCACGTCACCGAGGCGGTGCTCGCCGAGATCGCGCGTGCGCCCAATCCGCGCTTCCGCGAGGTGATGAGCGCGCTGGTCAAGCACCTGCATTCGTTTGTCCGCGAGGTGAAGCTGTCCGAGGAGGAATTCCATCAGGCTTGCGCCATCATCAATTCGATCGGCCAGAGCTCCAACTCGTTCCACAACGAGGCGGTGCTGGCGTCAGGCTCGCTCGGCGTGTCGACCTTGGTGTGCCTGCTCAATAACGGCAAGAACGGCGCGACCGAAACCACGGCCAATCTGCTGGGACCGTTCTGGCGGCTCGACTCGCCGCGTACGGAAAATGGCGGTTCGATCGTCCGCTCGCCGACACCGGGGCCGGAGCTGTTCGTCAACGCCTGGGCCAAGGACCGCGACGGCAAGCCGGTCGTTGGCGCCGAGGTCGACATCTGGCAATCCTCGACCGAGGGGCTCTATGAGAACCAGGATCCGACCCAGGCCGACATGAACCTGCGCGGCAAGTTCACCACCGACGCCGACGGCCACATCGCGTTCCGCAGCATCAAGCCGGCCGGCTACCCGATCCCGATCGACGGGCCGGTCGGCGACCTGCTGAAAGCGCAGGGCCGCCACAACATGCGGCCGGCGCATCTGCACTTCCTGATCTACAAGCCGGGCTTCAAGACCCACATCTCACAGGTCTATCTGCCGGATGATCCCAACATCGAGACCGATGTGCAGTTCGGCGTGACCCGGCGGCTCCTCGGCGACTACGTGCGCCATGAGAACGAGAAGGCACCGGCGCCCGGCGTCAAGGATCCGTGGTTCTCGCTCGACTACACCTTCATTATGGAGCCAGGCACCGCGAAGCTGCCGCGTCCGCCGATCCAGGACAAGGCGAAGACCACCGAGATGCGGCCGCAATATCTGGCGGCGGTGAACCGCGCGCCGGAGATGGCAAAATAAGTCCGACACGATCGCGGCGCATTAACGGAAAATTGTCGCGCCGAAAACGATTTCGATTCGCGGAATGATTCGCTTCATCGGAACGAAGCGAGACGATAGCAAGAACATCGACGCGTTTCTGCTTAACATCGGACGCGTGATCGGAGCGATCGCGTTAACGCAAAATTTTCCTGCGAGAATCGATTCCGATTCGGAGAGCGATTCGTTCCGCGAGAACGAACCGGGGCATTTGCCAGAACGAAAGCCGCCACCCGGCGGTGGCGGCTCGAATCTCAGCCGCAGTCGGATCGGCTACTTCTTCCGCGCATCCGCGTATGGATAGATCATCTCGCCGGTCTTGTACTCCGGCGGCCACAGGATCGGCTGGTGGTCGCCCGCCTTGAACTGATCCGCATTGTTGGGCGCGATGTTCTGGAACTGGGTCAGCACCATCCGGGGCTTCGACCATTCGCCGTCCTTGCCGAATGAAAGCTCGCCGACCACGGTCTTGAAGCTGTGGCTGTGGATGTATTTGGCGAGCACCTCATGATCGAGGCTCTTGGTGGCGGTGACCGCCTGATCCAGGATCTGTCCGTTGGTATAGCCGAACGGGACGAAAGCGTAGCCGATCGAATCGGTCTTGAGCTCCGCCGCTTTGGCCTGATAGCGCTTCATCAGGTCATCGAGGCCCGGAAAATTAAGCTTCGGCGAGGGCACGAAGCTCTCGTGGATGACGAGGCCGTTTTGCACCGGTCCCAGCTGGACCTTGATCGGCGTCACCAGCTGGCCGATCAGCGCGCCGCCGAACATTTTTGGAGTAAGGCCGATCTCGTTGGCCGCGCGCACGATGCCGACGCTGTCGGGCGGATAGGCGCCGGCATAGACGATATCCGCATTGGCGGCCTGGACCGCGCGCATCACCGGCGTGAAGTCGGTGGTGCTCGGGGGATAGCTCTTGTCGTAGATCAGCTTTAAGCCGTGTTTCTTCAGCTCCTCGCGGGCGCCCTGGGCGGCGGCCTGGGCGAACTCGGCGTCGGCGGCGATGATCGCGACCGTCTGTGGCTTCGGATTCTGCTTCGCCGCCATCTCGAAGAAGCCCTTGGAGAAGGCATTCACGCCATCGGAGCCGACCGGCACCATCGAAAAGTATTTGTCGTAACGGTACTGATCGTTGATACCGATCGCGGTGTAGCTGATCAACATTTTCTTGTTCTGGATGATGGTCGGCATGACCGGGGCGACGAAGTTGGTGCCGTAGGGGCCAAGCAGCAGGTCGGCCTTGTCGACGGAAATCAGCTTGGTGTAGAGGCCCGGCACGCTGGCCGGGGTGCTCTGGTCGTCATAGACGATGATCTCGACCGGGCGGCCCAGCAGTCCGCCCTTGGCGTTGACGTCGTCACGCCAGATCTCGATGGCCGCCTGCAGCATCTTGCCGGCCGGCGCGCCGGCGCCAGTCAGCGCGAGGCTCATGCCGACCTTGATCGGATTGCCGCTTTGCGCCGACGCGCTGGAGGTCCAGCACAACCCCGCCAGCAGCGCCGCGGCAACCGTGCCGAGCCTTCTCCTCCTCGTATTCATCATGATCCCCTCCTTGGGTGGCAGTCCTTGGGCGGCACGTCGCACCCGGCCTATTTCTTCCGTGCGTCGGCGTACGGATAGATGAGGTTCCCGGTCTTTGCTTCCGGCGGCCACACGATCGGCTGCGCTTTGCCGTCGCGGAATTGATCGAGGTTGTTCGGCTGAGCGTTCTGGACCTGCGTCCAGTCCATGCGCGGCTTCGCCCATTCGCCGTTCTTGCCGAAGGAGAAGGCTCCGGCCACGGTCTTGAAGCTCGCCTTGTGCATGTACTCGGCGAGCTTGTCGTGATCGAGGCTCTTGGTCTCCGTCACCGCCTGCGCCAGCACTTGGCCGCCGCCATAGGCGAACGGGCCCCAGGCAAACCCCAGCGGATCGACGCCCGCGGCGGCGGCCTTTGCCGAATAGCGCTTGAGGAATTCCGGTGCGCCCGGGATGCTGTTTCCCGTCGCGGCGGCATAGTTCTCGCCGGTGATGAGGCCGTTCGCGATCGGGCCGAGCTGCACCTTGATCGGCGTGACCAGCATGCCGATCATCGCGCCGCCCATCATCTTAGGCGACAGTCCGATCTCGTTGGCCGCCCGGATGATGCCGACGTTGTCCGGCGGATAGGCGCCGATATAGACGATGTCGGGGTTGGTGGCCTGGACCGCGCGAACCACTGGCGCGAAATCGGTGGTCGAGGGCGGATAGCTCTTGTCATAGACCAGCTTGAAGCCGTGCTTCTTGATCTCCTCGCGGGCCCCCTGCGCCGCGCCCTGGGCGAACTCGGCGTCGGCGGCGAGGATCGCGACGGTCTCCGGCTTCGGCTTCTGCGCCGCCGCCATGTCGAAGAACCCGATGGAGAAGGAATTCACGCCTTCGGGGCCGACGGAGACCATCGAGAAGTATTTGTCGTAGTTGAATTTGTCGTTGATGCCGATCGCGGTGAAGCTGATCGTCAGCTTCTTGTGCTGGATGATGGTCGGCATCGCCGGCGCGACGAAGTTCGTCCCGTACGGCCCGAGTAACAGGTCTACTTTGTCGACGGTGATCAGCTTGGTGTAGATGCCGGGCACGTTCGCTGGCGTGCTCTGATCGTCATAGATGACGAGCTCGACCGGGCGGCCCAAGAGTCCGCCCTTGGCATTGACGTCGTCGCGCCAGATGTCGAGCGCGGTGTTGATGACCTTGCTCGGTGCGGCGCCGGCGCCGGTGAGTGCAAGGCTCAGCCCGATCTTGATCGGATTGCCGCCTTGCGCGGACGCTCCCGAGAGCGTCAGCAGTCCAACGATGAACGCCGCGACGAACGCGCGCAGCGCACTCCCACAAATTTTCGTCATCGCTTCCTCCCTTGAGCGGGGCGTCGATGCGCGCCGCCCTTGTCGTGCCTGGTCTTTCCCTATTTGTGCATCTCTTCAGTCGGCATGATACCCCAATAGTTCGAGGCGCTCGGGTCCTTCTGCCAGACTTTCGGTTTTTGCGGCCGGTCGCGGTGCCAAGGCCGCGGCTCGAAATGGCCGAGCGCCTCGTTCATCTGGTCGAGCTGCGCGAACAGTTCGGTGATCAGCCCGTTTGGTGCGCGGTGATAGGCGAACAGGTTGTGCCCGATGCCGTGGCGGCCGGGACCCCACAGCAACTTGTAGCCGTTGAGGCTGAGGTGGTCGCAGGCGGTCAGCATGTGGCCCCAGTCGCGCAGCTCGAATGCGGTGTGGAAGTGCCGGTCCTCCGGGTCACGCATCAGGTTGATGGTGTGATGATCGACGCCGCAGCGCAGGAACGAGAAGAAATCGCCCATCCAGTCCGACACCCGGAAGCCGAGCACGTCGCAATAGAAATCCGTGACTTTCTTGACGTCTTTGACGAAGAAGGCGACGTGGCCGAGCTTGTGCGGCACGATACCCTTCTGCGGAAACTTCTGGTGCATGAACTCGCCGCGCTTGAACACCTCCATCACGGTGCCCTTTGGATCGTCGAAGCTCACCATTTCGGCGACCGATGGCTCGGGGTTCGTCTTGCGCTCCGTCTTGATGCCGTGGGCCGCGGTCTGCTTCTCAAACGCGCCGAGGTCGTCGTCGGGCCCGAGCTGGAAGCCGAGCCGCACGCATTTGGAATGGTCGCCTTTGCGCAGCACCACCGAGTGATGGTCGATGGTGGAGGCGAGGTAGGCCGTGTCCTTTTCCTTCGCGATCAGATTGAGCCCGAGGATGTCGGTGTAATACTCGATCTGCTTGTCGAGATCGGGGGTCTCGTAAGTGGCGTGGGCGATCTTCTTGACACCGATCATGCGTGATTCCTTTTATCAGTGTTTTTCGCGGGGCATGGCGTCGAGAACGTCGATCATCACCGCGACGTCATTGTCCTCGGCGAGGCCCATGTCGGCGCAGCGTTGGTAAAGCTCGACGGCGCGATCGAACAATGGCGTTGCCGTATTGGTCGAGTCGGCGAAGTCGTCAATCATGCCGAAGTAGTGCGCGAGCAGCGCCGGCGAGCCTTGGATCGGCTTGAAGCGGCGCTGTGCCATCCATGGTGCGCGGATGCCGAACTGGGTCGAGCCGCCGCTGCCGTTGGCCACAGCCTTGATCATCGCATCGATATCGACGCCGGCTTTGAGACCCAGCGCCATTGCTTCCGCGGCTGCCGCAATGTTGATCGCGACCAGCATGTTGTTGATCAGCTTGACTTTGCTCGCGCCACCGAACGGCCCAAAGTAGATGCACAGGTCGGCGAAGCCCTTGATGACCGGCTCTACCTTCTTGGCCGCCTCGGCATCGCCGCCCAGATAGATCACCGCCTTCCGCGCCGCCACCATGCCCGGTGTGCCGCTGACCTCGCCGTCGAGATAGGCCGCGCCCTTTTTTGCGAGCGGGGCGACTTGCTTTTCCTTCGCAGGCACCGGATGCGACCCGAGTTCGACGATGATCTGGCCGGGCCGGGCTGAATGGATGAGGCCGTTGGCGCCGTTCACCACCTCGTCCATTGCCTCGGCGGTCGGCACGCAAGAGAACACAACGTTGCACTGCTTGCCGATTTCAGCTGGCGACTTTGCCGGGGTGCCGCCCAATTTCTCGAAGTCGGCCAATGAACCACGCCGATAGCCCAGCACCTTGTAGCCGCTCTTGATCAGATTCTCGCAGACCGGCAGGCCGATCTTGCCGACGCCGATGAAACCTACGGTTTCCATTCCTGCTCCGATTTTAATTTGTTGCCGCCGGTCACGCGATGTCGAGCGACTGGTCGGAGAAATTCACCTTCACGCCGAACGATCCTTCCATCAAGGTCCATTCGCGCACCTCGAAGCTGCGGAGCCTGTTGATGACGAACGGATCGGCGGACGCGATCGACCGGGCCTCCTCCGCGCTCGCGGCGCGGAGGATGGTCAGCCCGTCGCCAGCCGGCGCGCCGGGCGGCGCCGACAGCGGGCCAGAGGCGAACAGCACGCCGGTCTTTTCCAGCCCGATCATGTATTCGAGATGTTGCGGCAGCACCGAGCCGATCTGCTCGGCCGTGGCCTCGCCCTTGGAGAGGATCACATAGAGCTTCTTGCGCAGCATCCGCTGCGTGAGCTGCCGGATCCGATCTTCTCCCGACGTTGCCACGACGCGCGACCCACCACTTCAACGCCAGCCCGGTGGCCCAATGGCCGACCCCCGCAAAGCCTATGCGGCCCGCCGGGAATGGGCAACCGCCTGCGCGGCTGCGCCGTATCGGCCCGCGCGGGTTCGGACCCAACGTGTTGCGATGCCGCACCCGCGCGCAACGGGTCTTAAGGCTCGGACAACCATTGCTGCCGTATATTTCGGTAACCTTTGCGCAACCAAGGCTCTGCCCTCAATGACGTTGCCGCCCGTCGCTCCGGAATTGGCCGCCCGGCTCGCGAACTACATGATCGACGACCGGGCGCGCGGCGTGCTGAAGGAGCTTGCGCCGTTGCTGGAGCCGCATCTGGGCCGGGCGGTCAACGAGGTGATCGCTGGTGCGGCGCGGTTGCAGCAGGTGGCCGAGGTCTACAAGAAGCATGGGACTGATTTCCGGCAGATCGAGATTGGGCAGTTCCAGGAGATGCTCAGGGCGGACTTCGGCTCGCATTACGTGAGCTGTTGCCGCAACACCATCGATCGGGAAGCAGTGCTTGGATTCGAAGGTCGCGCGCGCATGAATTCTGCTGCCGCCGTGTTGCGGACGGCAATCGCCGTGCTGCGGCGCAAGCACCGGTTCTCTCCCGAAAAGCTTGCAGATCGGATCGGCGTCTTGTCGCAGGCGCTCTTCTTCGATCTTGCCACCACCTCGACGTTCTTTCTGGTGCGCGTGCGCGACGCTGCGTCGGCGCGGCGGCAGGTGATCGATTCGGCCATCGGCGAGTTCGACGATGCGATCGGCGGCGTCATCGATGCGCTGAAAGATGCAACCGGGTCGCTCACCGCGACCTCGTTTACAGTGCAAAAGGTCACCGAAGACACGCTGCGGCGCATGGCATCGGCGTCCACGGCTTCGGCGGAAACCAGCCAGAGCGTCGACCTCACTGTGGCCGCAACCGAAGAGCTCTCGAACTCGATCCAGGAGATCGGCGAGCAAGCGGCACGGGGCATGGAGATGGCCCGCTCGGCCGTCGCCGACACCGAGCGCACCAACCAGACCATGCGCTCGCTCGACGAGGCCGCCGAGCGCATCGGCTCGGTGGTCGGGCTGATTTCGAAGATCGCCGCGCAGACCAATCTATTGGCGCTGAATGCAACGATCGAAGCGGCCCGTGCCGGTGAGGCTGGCAAGGGATTCGCGGTGGTCGCCGCTGAGGTCAAGGCGCTCGCCAACCAGACCTCGCGCGCCACTGAGGAAATATCCCAGCAGGTCGCCGCGATCCAGGAGGCGACCAAGGGCGCCGTCAACGAGATCGGTTCGATCGGCCGCAGCATCCATGAGCTGACCTCGGTCTCGACCTCGATCGCCGCCGCGGTCGATGAGCAGGGCGCCACCACGCGCGAGATCGCAAGCAGCATCCAGACCGCGGCCGGCAACACCGCGCGCGCCTCCAACGAAATCAAGTCGGTCGAGCAGGCGACCAGCCAGTCGGCCGCCGCGATCGGCGAGATCGGCGGCTGGACCGAGCGGCTCTCGGCCCGGGCCCAGGACCTCGAAACCAAGGTCGCGACCTTCTTCAACCGCGTGCGTGCGGCGTAGCGGGTACCTCCCGGCGCAGGCTTCTTCCGCAACTCGCCTCATGCTCCGTCGCCTGCCGCAATGCGGCAGCGCGGCAAAAGGGGTTTGACGAGGGGGTGCGCCTATGGTCTTTTTCGGGCGCATTTGCCGCGTCCGCAAGCGTGCTCCGTCCGGTTCAAGACCGGTGCCCGTATGGATGGCCGGCCGAACCTGGAACCTCAGCACCCATGGCCCCGAAATCTAGTCCTGCCGCCAAAGACCCCGATGTTCATAAGGTCGAGCGGCTTTCGACCCCGTACAGCACCAACGCACCGGCCTTCGGCAGCGACGTCGTCGCCGAGACGCTGAGCGCACTCGACATTCCTTATATTGCGCTCAATCCCGGCGCGAGCTACCGGGGTCTGCACGACTCCATTGTGAACTTCCTCGGCAACGAGCAGCCGCAGATGATCCTCTGCCTGCACGAGGAGGCCGCGGTCGCGATCGCCCACGGCTACGCCAAGGTGACCGGCAAGGCGATGGGCGCCGCTGTGCACTCCAACGTCGGCCTGTTCCACGCCACCATGGCAATCTTCAACGCTTGGTGCGACCGCATGCCGATCCTTATTCTCGGCGCAACCGGTCCGGTCGACGCCATGAAGCGCCGGCCGTGGATCGACTGGATCCACACCGCCGCCGACCAGGGCGCGATCATCAGAAACTTCACCAAGTGGGACGACCAGCCGGCGTCAGCCGGTGCGGCCCGCGAGTCGGTGCTGCGCGCCTACTGGATGTCGAACACCGCGCCGTGCGGCCCGACCTACATCAACCTCGACGCCGAGGTGCAGGAGGGCAAGCTTCCGGCGCCGCTGCCGCCGATCGACGCCAAGCGGTACATGCCCCCGGTGGTGCAGGGCCCGTCGGCCGATTTGGTCAAGAAGGCGGCTGGCCTGCTGCTCGGCGCCAAGAAGCCGCTGATCCTCGCCGGCCGCATGTCGCGGAAGGTCGAGGACTGGAAGCGCCGCATCGAGCTCGCCGAGGCGATTGATGCGCGCGTGGCCTCCAACCTCAAGATCGGCGCGGCGTTCCCGACCGATCATCCGCTGCACATCGGCTATCCGGCGACCTTCGCCACCGACGATCTCATCAACGCGGTGAAGGACGCCGACGTGATCCTCAGCCTCGACTGGGTCGATCTTGGCGGCACCTTCAAGGCAATCGGCGGCGTGCCGTCGGCGACCGTGATCCAGGTGTCGCTCGACCAGAACCTGCACAACGGCTGGAGCATGGACTACGAGGCGCTGCCGGCGGTGGACCTGTTCATCCCGGCAGAGGCGGATGCGACCGTCGCGGCGCTGGTGGCCGAAGTCGCGGGTAAGTCCAAGCCGAAGAAGCCTCACCTCGTGCGCGAGCATCCCCTGAAGCCGAAGCCCGCGGCCGACAGCGAGATGGCCGCAGCCGACATGGCCAATGTTCTCCGCCACGTGATCGGCGACCGCACCACCTGCCTCACCCACGTCTCGCTGTCCTGGCATGGTGAATTCTGGCCGTTCCGCCATCCGCTCGACTATGTCGGCTCTGACGGCGGCGGCGGCGTCGGTGGCGGACCGGGCATCTCGGTCGGTGCGGCGCTGGCGCTCAAGGGCAGCGGCCGCCTGCCGATCGCGGTCTGCGGCGACGGCGACTTCATGATGGGCAACACGGCGGTCTGGACTGCGGCGCACTACCGCATTCCGATCCTGTTCGTGGTGGCGAACAATCGCTCATTCTACAACGACGAGGTTCACCAGGAACGTGTCGCCGTTGCCCGCAACCGTCCGGTCGAAAACAAGTGGATCGGCCAGCGCATTGCCGATCCGGACATCGACATCGGGATGGTCGCGCGCGGGCAGGGTGCCAAGGGCTTCGGACCTTGCCGCACGGCCGGCGAGTTGGAGAAGGCACTCAAGGAGGCGGTCGCGGTGGTCGAGGCCGGCGGTGTTGCCGTGGTCGACGCGCGCATCCTCGGCGGCTACAGCCCGGCAACTGCTGCGGCGATGGCCCGCGGCAAGGCCGATCGCGGCACCTGACGACAACCGGCGGTGAGCGCCACTATGCCTGCCGCCGATCCCATCCTGGTTGTCGAGAACATCGTCAAGCGTTTCGAAACGCAGGACGGTGTTCTCACCGCGGTCGACGACGTGTCGTTCAACGTCGTGCCTGGCGAATTCCTCTCGGTGATCGGCCCGTCCGGCTGCGGCAAGTCCACGCTGTTCAACGTGATCGGCGGCCTGATGGGCGGCTATGACGGTCGCGTTACGGTCGGCGGCGAGACGATCCGCGGGCCGCACGCTTCGATCGGCATGATCTTCCAGGAAGAGTCCACCTTCCCCTGGCGTACCGTGATCGACAACGTGGCGTTTCCGCTTGAGATCGCCGGCATGGGTAAGGCCGAGCGGATCGAGCGAGGGCGCCACTTCATCGACCTGGTCGGTTTGAACGGCTTCGAGCGGCGCTATCCGGCCGAACTGTCTGGCGGCATGCGCCAGCGCGTGTCGATGGCGCGCACGCTCGCCTCCGAGCCAAAAATCCTCCTGATGGACGAGCCGTTCGCGGCGCTCGACGAGCAGACGCGGCTCCTGCTCGGCGACAAGGTTCTGCAAATCCAGCAGGACCTCAAGCAGACCACCTTGCTGATCACCCACAATCTGACCGAGGCGGTGCAGCTCTCCGACCGCATCCTGGTGATGACATACCGGCCCGGCAAGCTGAAGCGCCTGGTCGAGATCAGGCTGCCGCGCCCGCGCACCTCGGAGATCGTCAGCAGCGACGATTTCGGCCGTTACGTCGCGCAAATCTGGAGCGATCTTCGCGAGGAGGCGACCAAGGGGCTCAAGGACGACGAGGCGCGGCGCGGCGGGGAAAAAAGCTCGTGAGCGCCGGTGCGACGATCCGGCGCGAGGCCGTCCCGGTCGTGTTCGGGGTCGCCTGCCTGCTCGCGCTGGTCGCGCTGATCGAAGTGTTGATCCGGGCGGGCCTGATCAATCCATTCATCGTGCCGAAGCCCAGCGATATTGTGATGAGCTTCGAGCGCATTATCATGGAAGAGAACATCCTGCCGCGGTTCTTTCTGACCTGCGGCGAGGCGCTGATGGCGAGCCTGATGCTGAGCGTCGCGGGCATCTCGATCGGCGTCCTGCTGCACAAAAGCCGGATCGTGCGGCTCGCCACCGAAACCTGGATCGCGGCGGTGGCGTCGGCGCCGCTCGTTCTGATGTATCCGCTGTTCCTGGTGATCTTCGGCCGCAGCGCCTGGACCATCATCATGATCGCCTTTGTCGCAGCGTTGCCGCCGGTGATCCTGAAGACCCTGGAAGGGCTGTCCAGCACGCGGCCGGTGCTGATCGACGTTGGACGGAGCTTCAAGCTCACGCCGTCGCAGCTTTATTGGAAAATCCTGTTTCCCTCAGCGCTGCCAACCATCTTCGTCGGCGTGCGGCTTGGCATGATCTTCGCGCTCATCAACATCGTGGGCGTCGAATTCCTCATCAACTTCGGCGGCCTGGGCCAACTCGTCAACGAGCTCGCCGAGCGCTACGATCTGCCTGGGACCTACGCGGCGATCTGCTTCGTGATCCTGGTCAGCGTGTTGTTCTTCATCGGCACCGAACGGATCGAACGATGGCTCAGACCGGGCACCTGACGCGAGTTCCAGCGGCGGCCGACGAGCCTTGGCTCAACCCGGTCACCCGGTTGCGCATCATCATCCTGGTGGCGATCATCGGCACCTGGGAGCTGGTGGCTGCCTCGGGATGGCTCCTTCGCGACGTGGTGCCGTCGATCCTCACCATCGGGCGGGCGCTGACCGAGTTGCTCGGTCACCCGGACCTGAAGGTCACGCTCGCGGGTCACGCGCTGTGGATTCCGGCGTTCTATTGGCACCTCTATGTCACCATCTCGGAGGTGGTAGTCGCGCTCGTGATCGGCGGCACGACCGGGCTTGCTATCGGTCTGCTCCTGGGCGCCAATCCGTTCCTGGCCAAGGCGTTCGAGCGCTTTCTCTATTATCTCGGACCGACGCCGAAGATCGTGTTCTTCCCGGTCATGATCATGTGGTTTGGGGTCGGTCCGGAATCCAAGATCGCCATGGGCACGATGTCGTGTTTCTTTCCGATCGTGCTCAGCGCCGCTGCCGGCATGCGCCAGATCGAAAGCGTGCTGATCCGGGTCGGGCGGAGCTTCCGTCTCAACACCTGGCAGATGGTCACCAAGATCTATCTGCCGGCGATGCGCGAGCCGATCGTCAACGGCGTCCGGCTCGGCATGGGGGTTGCCATGATCGGCACGCTGCTCGCCGAAACCAAGCTCTCGAACAAGGGCATCGGCTTTATGGTCATCGACGCCTACAACACCTTCGACATGCCGCGCATGTATGCGGTGCTGTTGACGTTGTTCGTCATCGCCATTGGCGCCAACACCCTGGTCGGTCGCGCCAGCCGGGGTTAGCGTTCTGATAGAGATCCCCGTTCATAAGGCATTTGGCCGCCGTCTTTCGACGACGGCCATTGGTTGCCATGAGACGAACGGAGCGGGCGTTACCAGATCCTGCCGCGCTCCGACCCTTGATAGGCGCTCCGCAGTTGCCCCGGGATTTCGTACGAATCCCGGGTCGTATAGCTGGGACTGGTGGGATAGCTGGACTCTCTGCTGCGCCTGTTGCTTGCCGTGGTCGGTGTCGCCGCTGCCGACGTCACCGGCTTGCTGCTCGAGTTGTAGTTCCGCGCGATCGGCGTATCCGAGCTACGACGGTCGCCGCGCAGGGTGTTGAGGGTGTCGCGGTCGAGCCCATAGATGTCGGCCCGGGCCTGCGCCTTGCCGGCGTCGTCGACGAACGCGGTCTGATAGGTGACATAGACCGGGATCGGGCGCTTGAAGTTGAGAGTGCGCTCGCTCGATCCGTACATCGCCCTGATGCGCGCCGCGGTGTATTTCTCCTCCGGCTGCGAAACTCCAAGTAGCACCTCGGCGTATTCATCCGGATTCTGCACCCGCATGCAGCCGTGACTGTAGGCGCGCGAAGCGAGAGCGAACAGCTTCTTGTCCGGCGTGTCGTGCTGATAGACCAGGAAGCGGTTCGGGAAATTGAAGCGGATGCGGCCGAGCGCATTGCGCTCGCCCGGCGGCTGGAAGATGCGGATTGAGCCGTCGGGATTGCGGCCGACCTGCAGCCCGACCCGGGCCAATGCACCCGGATCGCGCGCCAGCGCCGGCAGGTACTCGTTGCGGATGATCGATGGCGGCACGTTCCAGGTCGGATTGACCGTGATGAACTTCAT
>Ga0070689_100002090_pt1 | contig 12968 bp, 8 predicted proteins | sample KBSS23HmetaG_FD_64669 | JGI IMG/M metagenome (GOLD analysis project Ga0070689, IMG submission 64669) | Switchgrass rhizosphere microbial communities from Kellogg Biological Station, Michigan, USA - KBS S2-3H metaG | ecosystem: Host-associated > Plants > Roots > Rhizosphere ...
GGGACGGGCGCCGCGAACCCGACCATCGAGGTCGGGCAGCGCGTCACCGTCACGCGCACGGGCGTCGGCGTGTGGCGCATCGACTGGCTCGATCACCCGGGCACGTTCGTCAACTGCGGCTACATGGGTGGCGCGCTCGTCGCCTCTGACGTCAAGGGTCAGACGCTGACCCGCGGCGTCCCGGTCACGAGCGCGGCCGGCGTCCTGTCGATCACGTTCTCGTGGTGGTCGTCGGCGTTCGCTGCCGACGAGCTGCTCGCGAACGAGTACATCGACCTGTCCGTCGTCTTCGCGGCCACGAAGGTCCCGTAGGGCGATGGCGCGCGCCTTTACACTCGGGACCCTCGTGCAGCGCTGCCAGCAGCGCGCGAGCACGCAGGCCGATGATCAGAGCATCGACCCGCCCGAGTGGAAGGCGCTGATTTCCGAATACTACGGCGAGGTGCACGCGCTCCTCGTCGAGAAGGGCTATCGGCATTTCGAGACGGAGGCCACGATCACGGCGACCGGCGCCGCGTCGTACCCGCTCCCTGCCGACTGGCTCTCGACGCTCACGGTCGAGTTCGTGCTGAGCGGCACGACCGGGCCGCGTCGCCCTGTCTATGGCCCGATCGCCGTGCAGGAGCGCGTGCAGGTGATCGGGCTCACCGGATCGAGCGCCGAGTGCTACGCGCTCGAGGGCTCGAACCTCGCGCTCTACCCGGCGCCGGCGAGCGGCACGTACAAGCACCTGTACATCCCGCAGCCGGTCGACCTGTCGACGTCGCTGGACTCGACGGTCGTCGACCTGGTCAACGTCTACGGCGAGCGCCTGGTCATCTGGGGCGTCGCCTCGGTCGCCCTGCACAAGGGTTCGGCCTCGCAGGCGCGCGCGGTCGACGAGCACAAGCGCGCGACCGACCAGCTCGAGTACTGGGCCACGCTGCGCGCGCTGACCCAGCCCGGCCGTCGCGTCCAGGAGGACAGCGACGACTCCGACGGCAGCATGCCGTGGCGGTACCGGTGAAGGCGCTCCTCGTTCGGACGTTGGCCGACCCCGCGGCCGATGCCGTGTCGGCCTCGCACGCAGACGCGATCGCCGAGCTGCAGGGCCTGCCCGCAGCGGGCATGCGCGTGATCAGCGGCGTCGTGCTGCCGCCGAACACCGACGTGCTCGTGGCGCACCAACTCGGCCGCGCGCCGCGCTTCACGTGGGTGTCGCCCCCGATCGGCAACGCGGTCATCACGGTCGCCGGCATCGTGCGCGACCTGCGCGGCGTGACCGGATCAGGCGTGACGTTCGATGCGCGTCGTGTGCTCTGCCTGCGCACGAGCTTCTTCGTCGAGACGATCACCGTCGACGTGGCGGTGTTCTGATGGCGTACGACGGACTCAACTGGCAGGTGATGCCGCTGCCGTTCACGAGCGGCCTCAATCAGAAGGCCGACGATCGCGCGCGCCCGCAGCCGTTCCTCGACATCTGCCGAGACGTGCAATTCGACGAGCTCGGCGGCATCCAGACACGCTATCCGTTCGGCGCCGCGGCGGGCAACATCTTCGGCGGCGGCACGATCGCGAACGCGCGACGCGTCGAGCGCAACGGCAGCGAGACCGTGCTGTTCACCGACACGCAGGTCTACAGCTGGAACGCCCAGCTGTCCGTCTGGGTTCTGCGGGGCACGCACCTTGCGGTCGCAGTCGATGAGACCCCTCGAGTCGCGACGCCCGGCGATCAGATCGACGGCGACCGCGCGGAGCTCAACGGGACGGTGATGTACACGTGGACCGAGGGCGGGATCGTCTACCTCGCCGCGATCGACAAGGCGACCGGGTCGGTGCTGATGCCGCCCACGCTGATCGCCGCCGGCGTCCGCCCGCGGATCGTCGCGGCGTCCACCAGGATTCACGTCTTCTTCGTCCAGGGCAACGCGCTGTTGTCCGGAATCTTCAACCCAGCCAACCCCGCGGCCGGCACCTTCGGCACGCTATTCGCCTCGAACGTCACGCTCTATGACGTCGTGCGCATTGAGGGGCAGGACGGCGTGGTGGGCGCGTTCTCGGAGCCCGTCCCGACGTCTTACGAGGTGTTCACCGTCCTGTCGAATGGCACGTTCAACGCGTCGGCCAAGGCGCGCACGTGCGACGGGCCGATCGCGCTCGTGACCACGCCCGGCACAGGCCTGCAGACGCAGATCATCCGCGCGAACGGGATCAACATCCAGGGTGACCTACTCACCACGAGCACGCTCGCGGACGTCTTCACCGGTCAGGCGATCGGCGTCGTGACATCGGCTGTAGTGATCGACCAAATCACCGTGGCGTACGCATCGGCCACGACAGCAATCGTGTACTGGACCGATGGCGTGCTCGGCGAGACGTCGTCGTTCAACGACTTCGAGGTACGCACCAACACCGTCACCACGGCGAACGTCGTGGGCGTCGCGGCGGACTTCCGACACCGGCTCGGCATCGCCTCGCGCGCCTTCACGTACGCAGGGCACGTCTACCTGTGGTTGGCGTTCGCCAGCGACTCCGGGACGACGATCCACGGCAACGCGGCCGGCGTGCGTGCCCAGCTGCAGAACAGCTACTTCCTGTACCGGGATGACCAGACCATCCACGCGCGGTGCGCGCACAACAACGGCGGCGGGTTCGCGGCTACCACGGGCCGCCTGCCAGGCGTCGCGCTCACGGCCGGTGCGACCAGCTTTGCATGGTGTGCCACGTCGCGCCGACGGATCGAGCTCGGCGGCTCGTCCGATCACTCTGGGTTCGGATCGCGCTCGCTGCGCGACGTCGCGTTCACGTTCGACGACAACCGAGCGCGCCGCTGCGCTCGCATCGGTTCGACGCTCTACGTGGCCGCGAGCATCCCGCTGCAGTACGACGGCGTGCAGCTCGCGGAGGTCGGCTTCCTCTACTACCCCTGGTACTTCGACCCGTTCGCGGTCGGCGCCGGATCCGGGCTGCTCGCGGCTGGCACGTACACGTGGAAGGCCACGATGGCGTCGACGAACGCCCAGGGCGAGGTCGATCGATCGACGACCGCCACCGGGATGAGCCTGACTGTCCCCGCGCTCACCGTCGTGTTTCTGAGCCTCCTCTACCTGCACGTCACCATGCGGACAGCGGTCCGCGCGCCATCGATCGACATCTGGCGCACGCCGGTCAACCCGATCGCGGACAGTCCGTTCTATCTCGTGACGAGCCAGGACCCGAACGCGGGGATCGTGGCGAACGGCTACGTGCGGAACGTGGACACGAGCGGCACCGGCGTCGTGCTGCCGGACAATTTCCCGGACGCCACCCTGCTCACCAAAGAGCAGAACCCCGAGAACGGCGCCGTCCTCGAGGACCTCGCCCCGCCCGGCGCGCAGGTCATCGTCGCGACCGACACGCGCCTATTCCTCGTACGCGTCGCAGGCGACCCGCACCGCGCCTGGTACTCGAAGCTACGCGCCGCGGGGCGCGTCGCGTCGTTCCACGACACCCTGACCTTCGACGTGCCGCGCGATGGCGGCGACATCACCTCGCTTTGGTTCGATCAGAACGGCGTGCTCTACGTCGCGCGCCAGACCGCGCTCTACGCGTTCGCGGGCACCGGCAAAGACAACCTGGGCGGCGGGCAGAACTACACGCTCGTCCGCACGGTGTCGTCCGACGTCGGCGCGGTGAACCACGAGTCGGTCGCGCTCACGCCCGAGGGCACGATCTTCAAGAGCCAGAAGGGCTGGCAACTGCTCGATGCGAGCGGCAGCGTCCACTACATCGGCGACAAGGTCTCGGACTTCGACGCCGAGACCGTGCTCGCGGTGCACGTCGTCGAGGCGCAGCACCAGGTCCGCATCCTCACCGCGGCGCGCCTGATCGTCTGGGACTACCTCGTCAACCAGTGGGGCGAGTGGACCATCACCGACGGTGTGCACGCGACGATGGCCAACGGCGCCTATGTCTACCTCGCCGCGACCGGCACGCGTACGCAGCTCGCGACGTACACCGGCCTGACCTACGGGCTCGACGTCGAGACCGCGCACATCAAGCTCGCCGGCTTCATGGGGGCGACGCGCGTGCGCTGTCTGCAGGTGCTCGGCGAATACCGCTCCGCGTTCCTGCTGCGCGCGCGGATCGCCTACGACTACAGCTCGACGTACACCGACGACAAGGTGTGGCCGCCCGACCCGGTCGTGGTCGGCGGGCCGCTGCAGGTCGAGGTCAGCCCGAAGCGGCGCCAGTGCGAGGCCATCAAGCTGCGCCTGACCGCCGTGGCCGAGGGCGCCGCGGCGACGCTCGTCACGACCGCGCTGGCGCCGACCGTGGCGACGAACGGCACCGCCTGGAACGCTGTGCTCCTCGCCGCGACACTCCCCGGCGCGGCGGGCAACGTCGTCACGGTCTCGATCGCGTTCGAGGACGGCGCCCCGTTCACCATCGACGTCCGCGAGCACTACGCGTGGTCGATCGCCGAGCAGCGCTGGGTGCCGACCATCAACAACGTCGGTGTCCGGATCGTGTGCCGCACCGGCTCGAGTCCGACCGTCGCGGTGCTCGAGAACGCCTTCGACGATGCCGGCGTGGCGCTCCTCAATGTCACGACGCCCGATCCGACGCCGGGCAAGATCATCAACGCCACCGCGATGGCCGGCCTGGTTGCGACCGGCACGCTCTCGGGCGGGACGTACGTCGCGCCGACCGGCGAGGCGCTCAAGCTGACCGCGCTCGGGCTCGAAGTGGGCATCGAGCGCGGCCTCTACCGGCGGCTCGCAGCCGCCCAGAAGGTCTGACATGCCGTCGTTCCCAGCTGGTCAAATGCAAAGCGGCGTCGCCTTCTTGAACGGCGGCGCGCCGGCGCCGGCCGCATCGGGCGCGCCCGCGCCGGTGTACGGCTCGGCGGAGTACTGGGCCGATCAGCAGCGCCAGGGCAAGCCGACCCCGCCCTGGTACCAGAACGGCCGCATCGTCGCGACCAAGGAGTACTACGAGGACCAGGCGCGGCAGCGCGCGGGCATCGGCGGCGATCCGACCGGCGCCCAGGGCGGCACCGGCCTCGGCGCAGCGGCGCTCAAGCAGCAGACCGGCCTCGGGACGCCGTTTCGCACCGACGACGAGCTGCGAAAGTGGCTGCTCTCCCAGCAGGGCGGCCAGGCCGGCAAGTTCGCCGACCAGTCGCAAGACAGCTACACGCAGCTCGGCAAGCAGGGCCAGGGCGCGCTCTCTGGCCTGCAGGCGATCGCGAACGGCCAGCGATCGGTCAGCGCCGAGCAGCTGCGCCAGGGCATGCAGCAGGGGCTCGCGCAGCAGCAGTCGATCGCCGCCGGCGCCGCGCCCCAGGACGCCGCCGGCGCCGCGCGGACCGCGGCCATCCAGAGCGGCCGGCTGAGCTCGGGGCTCTCGGGACAGCAGGCGCTCGCGGGGCTGCAGGAGCGCAACCAGGCGCAGGGCCAATACGGTCAGCTCCTCGGCACACTGCGCGGCCAGGACGTGAACGCCGCGAGCTCGGCGCGCGCCGCGGCCGCGAGCTCGTACGGGGCCGGCAACGCCGGGCCGCCGACGCCCGGCTGGTGGGACGAGAACGGCAAGTACGTCCAGGCCGGCGCGAGCGCTGTCGCCGCCGCGTTCTCGGATCGCCGGCTCAAGACGGACATCCGGGACGGCGACGAGGCCGCGAACCGCGCGATCAAGGGCATGAAGTCGTACCTCTTCAAGTACAAGGACGAGGCGCACGGCGCGGGCGATCAGGTCGGCGTGATGGCGCAGGACCTCGAGCGGGCCGGCCTCGGCCACGCCGTCATCGACACGCCGGCGGGCAAGATGGTGCACGGCGCCAAGCTCTCGACCGCCAATACCGCGATGATCGGCGCGCTCGCCCGGCGCCTCGAGCAGCTCGAGCAGCCGGGCGAGGTGGAGTCGCCGTCGCTCGCGCGGCGCCGCGCGGCCGCGGGTGCGCAGGCTCGCCTCGCCCAGGACGCGAAGGAACGAGCCGCCATGCGAGGTCTGTCGCGCGCGAGCGCCCCGTCTGCTGCCAGCGGATGGCGCTCCGATTCGAGCGTCAGCGGCGCGGACGCGGGGGGCGAGTAGGTGCCGATCGAGTACGACGACGCGGTCGGCGGCTATCCGCCGATGGGACTGGATGCCGCTGCGCTGCAATGGCCGTGGGATGTGCCGCCCGTGGTCGCCCCGCCGGTCGACGTCGTCGCGCAACCCCCGGTCGCCGTCGATCCATCGTCCGCCGCTGGGCCGCCGCCGCCCGTGGATGACCAGCTCGCGGGCGCGCCCGGTTTCATGCCGCCGGACACCACGGCCGCGGTCGCCCCGCCGCCCATCCCGCCGCCGCCTGCCGAGGTCGACCTGGCCCCGCCGATGCCCGACGCGATCAGCGGCGGCGCGTTGCCGAGTCCGGCGCCGCCCCCGCCGTTCACCGAGACGACCGCCGAGCAGGAGGCCCGCGAACAGGAGCGTCTCAACCGGCTCGCGATCGATGACCCGCAGCAGTTCGCGGAGGTCACGGCGCAGAACGAAGCCGAGCGCCAGAAGTTCGTCGACGCGAGGCGTCTCGAGATCATCAACCGCGACCACGCCGAACAGCAGGCCAACCTGAAGCGCCGCCTCGCAGCCGACAAGGCGACGCAGGCCACGCTCGAGCAGGTGCAGGACGACGCGCGGCGCATTGCCGCCACGAAGATCGACCCGACCGGCGGCGTGCACGGCCTGGGTCGGCTTGGCTTCGTCGTCGCGTCGTTCCTTGGTGGTCTCGTGCAGGACCGCAACGGCGGGCGGAACGTCGGGCTCGATGCCCTGAATGATGCGATCAGTCGCGGAATCGAGGCGCAAAAGGCGGACCTGGTCAACCAACGCGAGGGCATCGGCCACCGCAACAGCACGTTGCAGCAGGAGCTCGCGCGGCACGGCGACACGTTCCAGGCCGAGGAGGCGGTTCGACTCGCGGCACTCAAGCACGCCGACGACCTGCTCTCCATCGAGCAGCAGAACTACAACTCGCGTGGCACCACCGCGTTGCGGATCGCCGGGCTGCGCGCCGGTATCCAGCGGCAGCAGCTCGCCAGCATCGACGCGTTTCGCTCGCGCGACTGGGATCGCAAGTACAAGCTGCTCGAGCTGCAGGACAAAGCCGACGCGCGCGCCGCGGCCGCGCTCAAGGACCAACACGATCAGGCGCTCGGCTGGGCCAACCACGCGCTCTCTGCCAAGCGGTTCAACTACGAGCAGGGCAAGGACGCCGCCGATTTCAACCTGCGCGCCGGCGAGCTCGCGGACAAGCGGGACGACAAGGCGCGCCAGGACGATCGCGAACTGTCGCTCGGCGCGCTGCCGCGCCTCCGGGTTGACGAGAAGGGCGCGCCGGCGCTCGACGAGAATGGCCTGCCGGTCGTGGAGTCTGGGCCGCTGACCCAGAAGGACGGCAAGCTGTATCGGGCCCCGGACGCGCCGACTCGCAAGGAGCTCGCCGCCAAGACGCTCGCGGCCTCGGAGGTCACCGACATGATCAACGAGGTGCTCGACATCCGCGACAAGACCGGCGGCGAGAGCGGCGTGTTCAACAGCGATGCGCGGCAACGCCTCGAGGTGCTGCAGAACCGCCTCGTGATCCTGCAGAAGAGCGGCACGCAGGGCATGTCCTCGGACGAGGACATGAAGAAGCTGTCCGCCGCGGTCGGCGCCGACGACATCGCGTCCTTCCGCGCGCGCGCGGCCGGCCTGCAGGAAGGCCGCGATCGGACGGTGACCGAGCTGAACAAGGCCTACCGGATCGCGAACTACACGGGCCCCAAGATCGAGTTCCCGAACCCGTACGGCAAGGCAGCCGGCAACACGTCGCAGGACGACGCCGACCAGGCGCTGCTTGAGAAGCCCAAGGGTGGGTTTGCAGAGGACCTCGCGCGCGAGCTCGACCGGCGCACGACGGGCCTGAGCCCCGAGCAGCTGCGCGCGTTCGGCCCGCGCATCGCGCCCGAGGACATCGAGAGCGCGGGGTACTCGCTCGGCGCGCGCGAGCCGGATCCGCGGCTCCGCGCCCAGCTCGCGGCGAAGGGCCCGCAGATCGGCATCCCGCTGACCCCGGCCCAGCGGGCGGCTTTCGACGACGTCGCCGCACGGTTCGACCCCGGCGCGTCGACCGAGCAGCAGCGGCGAATCGACGAGCTCGCGGACCAGGCGCGCGGCGACGGCGCCGACGCGACCAAGGCGCGGGCCCTGCTCACGAAGGTCTCGACCAGCGCGCACACGGTGCGCCTGCGCGAGCTGGCCAAAAGCGCGCTCGAGCGCGCCGTGAGCACCGACGTGCTCGGCGGCGACGATCCTGGCCTCTCGTTGGAGCCTGTCGTGCGCGGCACGGCGCACGAAACCATCCCACCGCTGCGGAGGCGCTGATGCCGCCGGCGACGATCACCCTCATCGACCCCCAGGGCGAGGCACGCGAGGTCTCGGCCGAGGCCGCCGGCGGGGCGCTCGAGCAGGGCTGGCGCGTCCCGACCGAGACCGACCGCCTCGCGCGCCTGGGCGAACAAGCCAAGGAGGCCGACTACGGCGGCGCGGCGGGCGCGGTCAACGCGACCATCGCCGGGGGCATGCGCGGCGCGACGCTCAGCGGCTCCGACGTCTTGATGCGCGCGCTCGGCGGCGAGCAGTCGCGCATTGACCTCGAGAATCTGCGCGATGTCCACCAGGCGGGGTCGATCGGCGGGGAGATCGTCGGCACGCTCGCGGCGACCGCTCTGTCGGGCGGAGCCCTCACGCCCGCGGGTGCTGCTGCGCGGCTGGGAAGAGGTATCACCGAGCTCGGCGCGGAGGCCGGCGCGCTTGGACGGATCGGCGCGGCGACCGCCGGCGGCGCTGCCGAAGGGGGACTCTACGGGCTCGGTACCGGCATCTCGGAACTCGCGCTCTCGGACGACCCGCTCACGCTCGAGCACGTCGCGTCGACGCTGTCGAGCAACGCGCTGTTCGGCGCGGCGACGGGCGGCATCGCGAGCGGCACCCTCAAGGCGGCCGAGCTCGGCCTCGGGCGCGCGAAGGTGGCCATCGACGACGCGCTCGAGAGGCGCGCTTCCGCGAAAGCCCGGACCCCGGCGGAGGCTGTGGACGCCGGCGATCTTGGATCGCTCGACAAAAAGACGCTCGACCTGCTCGAGGAAGAGGAGGTCGCCAGGATCGCCAAGGAGCAAGCGCCACAACGCGAGGCGGCGGTCAGCGAGCTCGACAAGTGGCGGCGCGGCAACCGCGACGCCCACGACCTCAGAGAGATAACGAAGTCATCCGTCGACGCGGACACGCGCGAGGCGTCCGGCGCGTTCGATCGCGCCAACTTTCGGCTGCGGGCGATGCTGGACGACCGTGTGGGCCTCGCGAAGGATCCCAGCGCGGCGCTTCCGTTCCTCCGCAAGCAAACGCAGGCGCTCGAAGAGATGCGACTGGGGGCGCTGTCAGAGCAAGCGCGATGGCGCGTCGACGTCGAGACAGCTCCGCAGCGGATCAGGGAGGAGATACAGGCCGGCCGGGTGTCGGGTGAGCTCGGTCCGTTCACCCCCGCCGGTCTCGACCTTGCCGTCGAGCGCGTGACGAAAGAGATGCAGGGGTTGTACTGGGGCGGCGCCGTCACGCTGGGACTCAAGGAGCCATCACTCTCCCGGCGCATCCCAGCGATCGAGGAGATGCTCGCGCGCAACCGCGGGTTTCAGTCGCAGCTCGAGGCCCTTGCCCAGACGCCCACGTCCGCTCGGCTGTCCAAGATCGCCGAGGCGCGCGAGGCGCTCGGCGCGCCGAAGGAGCCTTCGCTTGGGCGGGCTGTCTTCGACGCTGCGGCGCCATTCGCGGGACCCATCGGAGCCGCGGCGCAATGGAGCAGCAAGGCGGTCGGTGGGCTGCGAAAGGCCGGCGCCGCGGCGGCGACCAAGACCGCAGAGGCCGCGTCGGCGTTCCTGGGGGTGGCGAGCAAGGCTGCAGGCAAGGCCGCGCCGTACGCCCCGGCGGTCGCCACGAAGGTGCTCGGCGCCATCTCGTACGCGCCGCCGGCGCCGAGCCAGCCGCGAGGCGCCGGGCAAAAGGCCGAGCCCGCGCCGCCGGCGACGAGCCTCGCTGGCGTCTACAAGAAGCGCACCGACGAGATCAAGAGCCAGGTCCACATCGCGCCCGACGGCACCTTCCAGATGCGCGCCGAGGCGCGTGAGCGCATGGCCGCGCGGCTCGCGCCGGTGCGCGCGGTCGACCCGCGCGCCGCCGATCAGCTCGAGACCATGGCGGCGCGGCGGCTCGAGTACCTCGCGAGCATCATGCCGCGCCTGCCCGACTTCGGCACGGTGCAGATCGGGCCCGAGCGCCGGCGCGTGTCCGACCAGGACATGCGGACCTGGGCGCGCGCGGCTGGAGCGCTCGAGGACCCGGATGGCGTGTTCGAGCGCGCGAAGCGCGGCAAGGTCCACCCAGCCGAGGCGGCGGCTCTGCGCGCCGTCATGCCCGGCAAGCTCGACGACTTCACGCAGCAGATCATCGCGGGTCTGCCCGGCCGATCGAAGGGCCTACCCCGCGCGCAGCAGATGTCGCTGTGGGTGCTGACCGGCGTGCCCGTCGATCCGTCGCAGACGCCCGCGGTGCTCAACGTCATCCAGGGCATGTACGCGAGCGAGCCAGGTACGCAGGGCGGCACACAGGCGCCGACGCCGCAGCCGCAGTTCGGTTCCGTCCGCGCCGACAAGGGAACAGCGGCGCAGCAGCGCCAAGGAGAAAACACGTGACCGATCCGAATCTGCATGCCCTGTTCATCGGCACCGTCGCCAACGGCGCTACCAAGTTCGTCCCGGTGCCGATCCGCTACGGGCGCATCGGGCTGCAGATCGCGTGGGTGGACGCGGTCAGCGCCGCGACTATCACGCTCGAGCTCACCAGCTCGCAGGCTGACGTCAACGCGGCCGGCGCCGCCTGGGAATGGGAGGCGTCGGGCGTGGCGATCACCGGGCCGACCGCGGCGGCCGCCGACAGCACGCTCGTCAACATCGAGAACTGTCGGCAGCAGCGCGCGCGGCTCAAGATCGTCGCGACCGCGAACTGCTCGTTCGACATCCGCGACGGCACCGCGGGCGACGCGAGCGCAGGTCTGCCGTGAGCATCATCAGCGGCATCCGCTCGGGATTGCGCAGCGGCCTGCGCTCGGGGCTCAACCCCGGCACGGGTGGTGGCGGCATCCCGGGCGTCACGCGCGACGCCGCGAGCCAGTGGTACTTCCCGGCCAGCGCGGCCGAGTGGACCGCTTTCATGGCGGCGATCGGGCTCGCGACCGGCAACCCGGTCACCACGCACAACTGCCAGGAGGCGGCGCCGCCGCTGGTCGACGCGTTCGGGCTCGCGAACCTCGCCGCGGGCGGCGCCGGTCACCTCTACCAGCAGCCCGTCGCGGGCTTCACGCGCAAGGCGGCCACCACGATCGACGCATCGGTGGGTCAGAAGTGGATCAACAGCACCACCGCGCCCGACCCCAACCTGGTCAGCACGCTGTGGCTCGCGGCGATCCGCTTCCCCGCGGTCGCGCCGGCCGCTGCGCGCGACCTCATGGCCAACGCGGCCGCGCTCGACTGCCGCATCTCGGCCACTGGCAAGCTCACGATCCTGAACGGGGCGTCGACCGCCGGCACCGCGAACCCGCTGGGTGGCGTGCACCTGGTCGCGGTCCAGCACAACATCACCGCGACGACGTTCACCGGCTTTTCCGACCAGGAAAAGATCGTCGGCACGTTCGCGGTGAACGTGACCAACCCGATGTTCGTCCTCGGCGGCCAGACGACGTCGGCCGCGGACGCTGGCTACCTCTGGGAAGCCGAGTTCGCTGGCGCGCCGGCCGAGCTCACGAGCGCGCAGATGAAGACGTTGTTCCAAGGCCTCACAGGAATCGCAATCCCATGGTCATGACCCGACTCGCCCTCGCCTTCCTCCTCCTGTCCGCGTGCAAGCCGAGCGCGCGCGAGCTGCGCGCGCTGGTTGGCGACGACCCGAGCTGCGTGCTCGTATGCGGCGAGGCCGGCGTGCCCGTGGCGGCGGATGCCGCGATCGATGCCGTCGTGGACGCTGCGCCAGATGCGCCCGCGGACGCGCCGCCGGACGCAGCACCGGTCGACCTGCTCGCGCCGTGGATCCGCACGATCCTCACCGAAGGCGCGGCGACCGGGCTCTATCGAGGCGCCGATGGCACCGCGCCGTGCGGCCCCGACTGCTACGTGACCGCGTGGGAGGAGGGCGACATCGCCACGATGGTCCGCCGCGTCGCCGGCGTCTGGGTGACCGAGTTGGTCGCGACCGGGCTCACCGGGGCCGAGGACGCAAAGGCCACGCTGCCCAACGGCACGCCAGCCGACCTCGACGGCGACGGCGAGTCCGACGTGGTGACATGCGCGGACAGCGGCGCGCGCTGCTACATCACGTTCCGCGGCGCGCCGAACGTCACGGTCGAGCTCACCGCGAGCAAGTTCCACGGCCGCGCGATGCAGGCTGCGATCGCGGACGTCAACGGCGACGGCCTGGCCGACGTCATCTTCGGCACGCGTGTCGGCTCGCCGGCGGTGGTCGCGTGGCTGCAGAACCCGGGCACCGCGGCGCGCACCGGCTCGGCGTGGACCTACCACCAGATCAGCGAGGCCGGCTGGGTGATGTCGCTGGTCCCGCTCGACGTCGATCACGACGGCGACGTCGACGTGGTGGTCAGCGACCGAGCGAAGAACGGCACGAGCTGGGCGCTGTACGGCGCGCGCTGGGAAGAGCAGACCGCGACCGGCTGGGTGAACCACCCGATCAGCTTGCCGGCTGGCTCTTGCGCGCCGTGGCCGGCGCCGTGCACCAAGACGCCGGGCGACGAGATGTTCCTGACCGTCGACGGGAGCACGAACACGGTCTACGACTGCACCTCTACCGCCGCTGCGCCCGACAGTCGTGTCTCGATCCACCGCACGACCGACTGGCTCACGTGGACGCACGAGGTCCTGCCCCCCGTC
>Ga0070689_100002092_pt1 | contig 12966 bp, 13 predicted proteins | sample KBSS23HmetaG_FD_64669 | JGI IMG/M metagenome (GOLD analysis project Ga0070689, IMG submission 64669) | Switchgrass rhizosphere microbial communities from Kellogg Biological Station, Michigan, USA - KBS S2-3H metaG | ecosystem: Host-associated > Plants > Roots > Rhizosphere ...
CGTGTGGTCGCCGGCCGGCGTCGCCAAGGCGAAGAACGTGATGCTGTTGCAGGACATCCTCGCGGCAAGCGGCAACGGCGCCGGCCAGCGTTCGTCGGAGCGGTTCTCGCTCGCGGTGTTCGGCACGCCGGGCGAGACCGGCGCCTGGGGCTTTCGCTGCGAAGGCCATCATCTCACCCAGTCGGTCGCGGTGCGCGACAATCGCATCGTCGCGGTGACGCCGACGTCGTTCTCCGCCATTCCGAACCGCGTCAAATCGGGGCCGCACACCGGCCTCAACACGCTGCGTGACGAGGAAGGCCTGGCACGGCGGCTGATGGCCGATCTGTCGCCGAAACTGCAGGGCAGGGCGCGGATCGCGGACTCGACGCCGTACAACATTCTCTCCTACGCCGGCCGCGAGCGCGCGAACACCAAGAAGGTCGGGCTGCCGGCGGCCGAACTGTCGTCGGCGCAACGCGACCTGCTGTGGAAGATGATCGAGCTTTATTCGATCGATCACTTCCCGTCTCAATTGTCGGCGGTGCAGCGCGCGCGCGTGCAGTCGGGCGACCGTCAGGCGGTGCACTTCGCCTGGTACGCCGGCAACACGCCGGAGACGGCGTTCGGCTACCGCGTGATCGGCGACGGCTTCGTCATCGAGATGGCGTCGGTCGACGCCGAGGCGCAGCATCTGCACACGGTGTATCACGACCTCGGCAATGTGCTGGGACGGAGCGCTTGATCTAAGCGCGCAGGGCTGACGCTCTCTTTACCCTCCCCCTCCAGGGGAGGGTGAAGCGTGTGTGTGTTGGCAAGTCTAACTAGAAGATCTGACGATTCGCTCGCCCGCGCGGTAACGCGAGAGCGCCCTACCGAAACTGCGACAGCTCGAGCGTCTCCGAAGGGCCGAGCCAGATCACGTGGTCGGTGTGGTCCTTCAGCGCATTGCCGGTCTGCGCGTGGGTGAACACGGTCAGGCCGCGGCGGTTGAGCACCAGCCACGACACCACGTCGGTGAACTGCTCCTTGCCGATGGTGAGCTGGCAGCTGCCGCGCGGATGCGGGCCGACCGGATTGTCGTGCATGCGCCCGACCTTGACGCCGAATTTCTGGCCGGCCGCTTCGCAAAGCTTCAGCGCCTGCGCGCGGGTCGGCGCGTCGTAATAGACATGGGCGTGGAAGTTCTCGATCTCGCTCATGTCATTCGGCCGCGACGGACTTGCTGCGATCGAAGAAGCGGTTCTCCGGCCGCGGCAATCCCAGATTCTCGCGCAGCGTCTTGCCTTCATACTCGCGGCGGAACAGGCCGCGCCGCTGCAGCTCGGGGATGACGCGGCGAACGAAATCGTCGAGCCCGCCGGGCAGATACGGGAACATGATGGTGAAGCCGTCGCTGGCGCGGGTCTCCATCCACTCTTCCATCTCGTCGGCGATGGTCTGCGGCGTGCCGACCATGGCCAATCCGGAATAGCCGCCCATGCGCTGGGCGAGCTGGCGCACCGTGAGGTTGTCGCGCTTGGCCGCAGCGATCGCGCGCTCGCGGCCGCTCTTGCTGGCGTTGCTGTCGGGAATCTCCGGCAGCGGCCCGTCGGGATCGAACTTCGAGGCGTCGGTGCCGAGCGCGATCGACAGCGAGGCGATCGAGTTGGCGTAGTTGACCAGGCTGTCGAGCTTGGCGCGCTTGGCCTTGGCCTCCTCGACCGTGTCGCCGACCACGACGAAGCACGCCGGCTGGATTTTCAGATGCTCGGGATCGCGGCCGAGCTTCTGCATGCGGCCCTTGACGTCGGCGTAGAACGCCTTGCCGGCCTCGATGCCGCTCAGCGCGGTGAACACGGCTTCCGCGGTTTCGGCGGCGAGCTGCTTGCCGGATTCCGACGCGCCGGCCTGCACGATCACCGGCCAGCCCTGAACGGGGCGCGCGATGTTGAGCGGGCCCTTGACCGAGAGGAATTCGCCCTTGTGGTTGAGCGTGTGCATCTTCTCGGGATCGAAGAACACGCCGCTGTCGACGTCGCGGATGAAGGCGTCGTCGGCCCAGGAATCCCACAGGCCGGTGACGACGTCGTAGAACTCCCGCGCGCGGCGATAGCGCTCGCCGTGCTCCATGTGCTCTTCGAGGCCGAAGTTCAGCGCGGCGTCGGGGTTCGAGGTGGTGACGATGTTCCAGCCGGCGCGGCCGCCGCTGATGTGGTCGAGCGAGGCGAAGCGCCGGGCGATGTGATAGGGCACGTCGAAGGTGGTCGAGCCGGTGGCGACAAGGCCGATGTGCGAGGTCGCCTGCGACAGCGCCGACAACAGCGTGAACGGCTCGAACGAGGTCGAGGTGTGGCTCCGCTTCAGCGCATCCATCGGCATGTTGAGCACGGCCATGTGGTCGGCCATGAAGAAGGCGTCGAACTTGGCGGCCTCGAGCTTCTGAATTGCCTCCCTGATGTGCGCGAAATTGAAGTTCATGTCGGGCCAGGCACCGGGATAGCGCCACGCGCCGGTGTGGATGCTGGCCGGCCGCATGAAGGCGTTGAGCTTGATCTGACGTGAGGCCATGAAACGCTCCTGCGCCATAAGCGCGTTCACGCGCGTCTTTATGCGCCATGTGGGCGCGGTGGAACCCGGTGTTGGAATATAGGCCCGGCGCAGGTTTAGGGAAGCCTGGGACGAGCCGGCCCTCGGCCTCACCCGAGGAGGCCGCCGAAGGCGGGCGTCTCGAAGGGTGGGACGGAGATTCGCAGCCCATCCTTCGAGACGACCGCTTCGAGGTCTCCTCAGGATGAGGTCGGAGCGCAATCAATTCCTCTTGTCGGGGCAAGCCGCGCCGGAATAGTTTGCGGGCACGAGGTCCATCGGGCCCACAAATGCCACGCCGAGGAACATCATGCCGATCTCACGCCGCACGCTGCTGACGACGCTCGCCGCGACACCGCTCGCCTCGCTGCTGCCGCGTGAGGCGTTCGCCGCCTATCCGGACAAGCCGATCCGCCTGATCGTGCCGTTCGCGGCCGGCGGCAACGCCGATCTCGTGGCGCGGCTCGTCGCCGAGGGCATGTCGCCGACGCTCGGCCAGACCATCGTCGTGGAATCGCGCGCCGGCGCCGGCGGCAGCCTTGGCGCCGCGGCGGTCGCGACCTCGCCGCCCGACGGCTACACGCTGCTCACCGGCTCGAACGGTCCGCTGACCGTCAACCCGTTCGTTCAGGCCAAGCTGAGCTATGACCCGCTGAAGGATTTCGTCGCCATCGGCCTTGCTAACTTGGCGCCGCATTCGATCGTGCTGCACAACTCGGTGCCGGCAAAGACGGTGGCGGAGCTGGTCGAGCTGTCAAAGAAGCAGCAGATCGCGCTCGGCACCTCCGGCGTCGGCAGCGCCTCGCACATGACGCTCGCCCGCTTCAACGCCGCGACCGGCGCGAAGATCGTCCACGTGCCGTATCGCGGCGGTGGCGCATTGGTCGGCGACGTGCTGGCCGGAACGGTGTCCGGCGCGATGACCGAGGTGTCGACCCTGGTCGAGCACCACAACCAGGGCAAGATCCGCATCCTCGCGGTGGCGGCGCAAAAGCGGCCGTCGAAGATCCCGGACGTGCCGACCATGATCGAATCCGGCGTCAAGGATTTCACCGCGGCGAGCTACGTCGGCGTGCTGGCGCCGGCCAAGACGCCGCCTGAAGTCGTCACGCTGCTGGAGAAGGCGCTGATCAAGGCGCTGGCCGACAAGGGCATCCAGGACAAGTTCATCAACAGCGGCGCCGAGCTCGTGCCGGAAGCGCAGCAGACCTCCAAGGGCTTTGCCGATTACATCAAGCAGGAATACGAGAACTCGCGGGAAGCCGCGAAGCTCGCCGGGCTGAAGCCGGAGTAGCGGCGCTGCTTAGAGCGGGCGCTTCCAAATAGCCTTGGGTCTCTCGACCGTCATGCCCGGCCTTGTGCCGGGCATCCACGCCTTGGTCACGAAGCAAGGCGTGGATGGCCGGGACATAGGCGAGCGGAGCGACGCCGTCCTTCGGCCGGCTATGCCCGGCCATGACGGCTGTTGGTTCAGTGCGTAAGTGGCAACGGCGCTAGCACTGCTCCAGCCCCGACTTCTCGCGCACGGATTAGTTCGCGGGCCGCGGTCCGAATAGGCGCTGCGCGTTGCCGTTGGCGATCCGCCGCGCCTGGTCCTGCGGAAGCTGCGCCAGCCAGCCTCGATAACCGTTGAAGATCGTGTCGTAGTCGCGCCAGCGCTCGTTGATCCAGGTGTCGGACCCGATCAGGAAGCGGTCGGAGTGACGCTCGAACAGCGTGCGCCAGTCGTTGCTGAGCTTGCCGTTCGCTTCGGTAATCCCGCTGCGATACGACAGCTCGCCCCACAGCCGGTCTTTATATTGGTCCATCAGTTCGGCCACTCGTGCGGGTGATGTCGAGAAGCCGGTGTGGGCCCAGATGATCTTCGTCTTCGGATTGTGCGCGAACAGATGCACGAGCGCCGTCTCGTCGCAGTGCGCGTGCAGATAGAGATCGCGCCCAACCGCGAAATTCACGATGGCCTTCACCAGCGGTCCTGTGGCCGCCTGCCCGTAGATGTGGAACTCGCCGACGCCACGGTAATAGCCGCGTTTGTATTCGGTCTCGATCAGATCGTAGATCGGCGGGTCGCTGAACCATGACTGGATGTCGGCGCGCGTGCGATACGGCCGAATGAATGGCACGATCCAGAGTCCCTGCGGCTTGGCATCGACAAGTTGGTGGGTGCCCTTGTTGGGACGGCTGGTTGCAAGGATTCCCGTCACGCCGTTGCGTTTGAAAACCGCCAGAATCTGTTCAAGCGAATAGAACGGGTCGGGCTCCTGGTTCCAGTGCATGTGGGCGTCGAACAGCTCGAGCCGCTCCTGCGCCTCCGCGCTGGACGCGCCGGCAAGTATCAACGCAACGGCCAGGGTCAGCGCCCTGGTGTCGTGCCGCATTGTCATCGATCGCCCCTCAAGCCATTCCTGGCGACGTTAGCTTGGATTGAGCTTGTCTTAGCGCTGCTCCAGCCCCGACTTCACGCGAACGTCGGTCCACTTCTTGTACTCGGCCACCATGAACTGATGCCACGCTTCCGGCGTCGAGCTTTTCACGATCACGCCGGTCTTGCCCAGGCGATCGCGGGTCTCCGGCTCCTGGAGAATCTCGTTGAGCGCCTTGTTGAGCTTGGCGATCACCGCCGGCGGCATGCCCTTCGGCCCGTACAAGCCGTACCAGGTGGTGACGTCGTAGTTCGGCACCACGCCGGACTCCACCGCCGCCGGAATGTCCGGCGCTGCCGGATCGCGCTCCTTGCCGGTGATCGCCAGCGCGCGGACCTGGCCGGATTGCGCCTGGCCGAGCAGCGCGGTCATGGTGTCGAACAGCACATCGGTATTCTTGCTGATCAGGCTGGCGAGCGCTTCCGGCGAGGTGCGATAGGGCACGTGCAGCATGTCGACGCCGGCGACCTGCTTGAACAGTTCCGCCGCGAGATGTTGCGTCGCGCCGAAGCCCGGGCTCGCGAACACGATCTTGCCGGGCTCGGCCTTGGCGGCCGCGACCAGCGACTTGATGTCCTTGTGCGGATAGTCCGGCCGCACCACGATCAGGAGGCCGGCGACCGCGATCTGCCCGATCCAGTCGAACGACTCGACCGGCTCGAAGCGCACGTTCTTGGTCATCACCGGGGTGATGATCTGTCCGGCGGTCTGGACGCCGAGTGTGTAGCCGTCCTTCGGCGAGTTGGCGACCGCCTCGTTGCCGAGCAGGCCGCCGGCGCCGGGCCGGTTCTCCACGACGACCGCCTGGCCGAGCTTGTCCTGCAATCGCGGCGCGATGATGCGGGCGACGATGTCGGAGCCGCCGCCGGCGCCGAACGAGCTGATCAGCTTGATGGTCTGGGTCGGATAGTCCTGGGCGGTCCCCGGCGTGGCCATCGCCGCCGCGAGCAGGCCCGCAGCGAGCGTCGTCAGCATTCGGTTCATGTCGCTTCCTCCCGGCCGCGTTGTTTTGCCGAGAGCTTACGGACTAATGGGCCGCGGCGGAATAGCGGCGCGATCCATGGGTGTGCTGTCATTACGAGCCAACGGGTCCGGCCTTTGGCCGGCCCGATGACAGGCTCGGCGAAGTAATCCCGCTTTACTCGCGCCCGCCCGTATGGGGCAGAGATTGCTTCGTCGCGCTGCGCGCCCCTCGCAATGACAACATCCTCTGTCAGTCCTTCACCTCGGTGAGCAAATTGGCGTCGCGCGACAGCAGCCATTGTCCGTTCGCCTGTTTGCGCAGGATGGTGAGCGTGTAACCGGCACGTTTCATCGGCTTGCCGCCGGGCGGTGTCATCGTGATGGTGATGTGATTTCTGAGATACGCCCAGTCGCCGAGCACGCGCAATTCGCGGATGTCGCTTGAGCCCTCCATGCGGACACCCTTCATGCCATCGGACATTTTTTGCGACATGGCGGCGAACGCTTCTTTGCCGAACGGCTCGCGGCCGGGAACCTGGAAGATCACGTCGTCGGCCATTAGCAACAAAACCTTGGCGGTGTCGCCGGCCTGGCTTGCTGCCATCCAGGTTGCAACCAGATCGCGAATGGCGCGTTCGTCATTTGTTATGGAATCCTGGGTCATGCTGCTTCCTGACGCTGGAGCTTTGAGACAACATACCGCACGGAGCGGGCCGGGTTGAACCCGTGGCCGGCTTTGGCAGCCGTGCTACAAGTGGCCAACAAAACGAGAAGTTCAGGGAGCAGATATGCGAAAGATCGAGCGGCGGACCTTCATCAAGAACGCGGCGGCGGCCGCGGTCGGCGGCGGCGTTCTCGGCGCGCCGTTTATGTACGCGCAGGAGGCCGGCTGGCCAACCAAGCCGATCCACTTCATCGTGCCGCTCGCGCCCGGCGGCGCCATCGACTTCATCGCCCGCGCGGTCGGCGAGGTGATGCAGCGCAGCGCTAATCAGCAGATCGTGGTCGAAAACCGCACCGGCGCCGGCGGTACCATCGGCATGGACGCGGCGATGAAAAGCGCGCCGGATGGCTACACGGTGCTGATCACCAACGACAACGCGGCGAGCGCGCCGCATATCATGAATCTCTCCTACGACTACACCAAGCAGCTGCAGCCGGTCTGTTATCTCGGCCGCCAATCGCAGTTCCTCGCAGTGCACAGCTCGCTCGGCATCAGCACGGTGAAGGAGCTGGTCGAGTACGTGAAGAAGAATCCGGGGCTGGGCTACGCCTCGTCGGGCGTCGGCTCGAACCAGCATGTCGCCGGCGAGTGGTTCGCCAAGGACGCCGGCATCAAGATCGAGCACGTGCCGTATCGCGGCGCCGGACAGGCGATCAACGATCTGATCGCGGCGCATGTGAAGACCGCGTTCCTCGGCCCGACCGCGTTGTTTCCGCATTACAAGGCCGGAACCATCAAGCTGGTGGCGCACACCGGCTCCAAGCGCTCGCCGATCCTGCCGGAAGTTCCGACTCTCGACGAGAGCGGCTACAAGGTCGTGCTCGACGCTTGGTACGCGGCGTTCGTGCCGTCCGGCACGCCGGCCGGCATCGTCACCAAGCTCAACGCGGAGATGAACAAGGCGCTGAAGGATCCAAAGCTGCTCGAAACCTTCAAAGCGGGCGCGGTGGAGCCGATCGGCGGCACGCCGGAGGAAATCGGCAAGATCGCCCAGGCCGATTCGGTGAAGTACGCGCAGCTGGTGAAAGAGCTCAACATCAAGACGAACTGACCATCCTCGGTGATTACTGGATCGCCCGCGTTCGCGGGCGATGACAGCAGGGGCCGATTTGTCGCGTTCTGCCGGCGTTCTGCGAAGGCCGATGGCGTTTGCGCCGTTATTCGGTTGAATAACAAGGCGTTCGGCACCATATAGAGTGCCTATCGACAGGAAGGCACTCCATTGGCAGACGAACCGAACAAGATGCGGGCCGAAATCCGGGCGCGGCAGGCCGAAGACGGCAAGAAGGCGATGGCGGAATACGAGGCCAGCGCCGCGGCCACCCGGGCCAAGACCGAGAAGCTGCGCGCGCTGCGTCTGGCCAAGGAAGCCGCCGAACTGGCGGCGCCGAAGCCGCCGGCCAAGACCAAGGCCAAAGCCGGCGCAAAGGCCGGCACCAAATCCGCCAAGACCAAGAAGAAGGTGCCCGACGGCAAGCTAGCGGACTGGCTCGACGACCAGGCCGACAGCGGCCGCAACACCTAGAGCATCACTGCCGACCTCATGCTGAGGAGCGCACGAAGTGCGCGTCTCGAAGCATGGGCAGCGTCCCCATCCTTCGAGACGCGGTCCGGAGCTTGTCATCGGGCCGCGCTTCGCGCGGACCCGTTGGGACCGCTCCTCAGGATGAGGGTCGGAGTGAGTGGCGCGGTCATTGAGTCCACCGCCACGGTCCGCCGTCAGTCCTTGCCGAGATAAGCGGTGGCGTCGATCTCGACCAGGCATTCCGGCGCGCCGAGCCCCGAGACGATGCACGACACCCGGTGCGGCGGGTCTTCCGTGAAATTCCTGAAATAGACTTCGTTCATCGGCTGCCAGTTGGCGCGGTCGGTGATATAGACCGTGCATTTGACGACATCGCGCATGGTGCCGCCGGCCTCCTCGATCAGCGCGCGGATGTTGTCGAGACAGGCTTGCGTCTGCGCGCGGACGTCGCCCACGGCGAATTCGCCCGAGCGATCGCGGCCGACGCAGCAGACGAACATGAAGCCGCCGGCGACGGTCGCCTGCGCGAACGGCAGCGAGCCTTTGAAGACCTTATCCGAATAGACGGCGCGTTTTGGCATGGGCTGATGACACCCCTCTCTATGAGCGGCATGGTATTTCCTGGGGCTTCGACTGTAGCATGCGCCGGCTGAGCTGGAGCGGAGCGAAGGGGAAGACACCGATGGCCGGGCAGTTGAAGGACAAGGTCGCGATCGTCACCGGATCGAGCAACGGCATCGGCCGCGCCATCGCCGAGACGTTTGCCGCCGAGGGCGCCAAGACCGTGCTGGTGGCGCGCCGCGCCGAACTGCTGGACGAGGTCGCGGCCGGGATCGAGGCGAAGGGCGGCACCGCGCTGCCGGTGCCGGCCGATCTCACCAGCGAGGAGCAGATCGACGCGCTGTTCGACCGGGCGGTCAAGATCTACGGCCGCCTCGACGTGCTGGTGAACAACGCCGGCATCTCGACGCACAAGAACACCGAGGACATCACGCTGCAGTACTGGCAGGAGGCGCTCGCCATCAACATCACCGCGCCGTTCCTGTGCAGCCGCGCGGCGATCCGCGTCATGAAGGCGCAGACGCCCCAGGGCGGTCGCATCATCAACATCGGCAGCGTCTCGCAAAAGACGCCGCGGCCGGACTCGCTGCCCTACACGGTGTGCAAGCATGGCCTGCAGGGCATGACCCATCAGCTGACGATGGATGGGCGGAAATACGGGGTGGTGTCGTCGATCATCCATCCGGGCGCGACCCTGAGCTCGTTCACGACGCGGCGCGGCCGGGCCAAGGCCGGACCGGGTGCAACGCCGGACGACTACGTGATGGCCGGCGAGGACGTGGCTAAGGTCGCGGTGCTGATGGCGGCGCTGCCGGGCGAGGTGAATTTGTACGAGGGCGTGATTTTGCCGAACCACATGAGGAGCTTTATCGGCAGGGGGTGAGGGGGCTTCGTTTCGTAGCATCCGTGATAGGAGCGCCGCGTCCTCACCCCGGACCGTCATGCCCCGCGAATGCGGGGCATCCGGTCATGATGGTCTTGCGATAAAGGATTCGAGCTGGTGATCACTGGATCGCCCGCTTTCGCGGGCGATGACGGTTAAGTATGTGGGCAGGGCGTGAACGACATTCGCGCGATACGGCATGGAACTTTTTGTGATGGTGGGGATTGCCTTGCGCTCTCAACCGCGGTTTGTCGGCCGCGCCACTCGTTTCGACATCACAGGGGAGGCTCTTCATGCGGATTTCATCCGGATTTCGTGCTGCTTTGATCGCTCTGACCGCCTTGACCGGCGCGAGCCTGTCGTCGGCCGCCCGCGCCGATAGCGGCGCGGTCAGCATCACGGTGATCAAGGCCGGCTGGATCATCGGCGGATCCGGCGGCAGCGGCGTTCTCACGTTCCAGGGACGGCGCTATCCGCTGTCGATCGGCGGCATCAGCTACGGCATCGTGTTCGGTGCGGCGAAGACCGTCCTCCACGGCCGGGTCAGCAACATCTTCCGGGCGTCCGACGTCGCCGGTGTCTATGGCGCCGCCGGCGCCGGACTGGCGGTCGGGCGCGGCGCCTCGGCGATCGTGCTGACCAACCAGAAGGGCGCCATCCTGGAGCTCAGCGGCCGCGAGGTCGGATTGCTGGCCAACGCCGACTTGAGCGGGCTCGCGATCACGCTGCGGTAGGCCTCTGCGGCGATCACGAACAAGGGCCGGGCGCGAGCCCGGCCCTTTTGTTTGCGGTGCGCTTCGCTAATCTGCGCGTCGGACTGGTCAGGGAGACGGAAATGGCAGAAGCAAACGCCACCGGATATCTGCCGGGCGATCCGCGCTATGGATTGCAGGGCGAGGCGCTGAAGGACTACTACCGCACCAAGGCGGCGCAGTGGGCGATCTATTGCTGGGACAGCGACGCCGTCGGGACGGCGGAGACCCGGCGCGCGCTGCTGCCGGAGCAGAAAACCTACGTCAAGAATTTCGGCGAGCGCGTCATCGGCTATGGCCATTTCGTGTCCGACGACGGCCGCGACACCCTGGGCACGTCGTTCTTCATGCAGCTCGACGACCGCGCCGCGGCGGACGCATTTGTCGCGGGCGAGCCGATGAACAAAGCCGGCGTCTACAGCAAAGTCGAAATTCACCGCTGGTCGAACAGCTTCGGCAAGCGCGCCGCCGACTATCGCCGCAAGGGGATGCAGCAGTTTCTGTGCACGGGACCGAAGACCGGCACCAACGAATTCTTCCGCGAGCACCTGCACGCCCACGAGTCCTACTTCGCGTCGTACGGCGACAGCTTCATCTTCCGCGGACCGATCCGCTCGGCCGACGGCGCCGACAACATCGGCACCGCGCTGCTGCTGGAACTGCCGGACCGGGCTGCGGCGGACAAGTTCTGGAACGAGGAACCGTTTGCCAGGAACGGCGGGTATCAGCGGGATGCGCGGATCGTAAGGTGGGTGTTTGGGGATTAACGCGCGATCGGCTCCATTCCCTTCGCCTTGATCACGGCGGCTGAGGCAGGCGACTTCAGAAACGCAATCAACGCCTTGGCGCCGTCGATGTCCTTGGTGTCGGCAGACGCTGCCGCGGTGAAGACCAATTCCTGCTGCACTTCGGCGGGGAACGGGCCGGCGAAATCTACGCCGGGCGCCATCAGCACGTTGATAAGAAAAATCCCGAGCTCGGCTTCGCCCTTGGCCACCGCCTGAGGGATCGCCGCGGGGCTCGGCTGCACCTTGGTCTTCGCTTTCATCTCCTCGGCAATGCCGAGGCGCTCGAACACCTTGATCACCTGCGCGCCCGCGGCGCTGGCCGGCAGGAAGGCGATGGATTGCGCCTTGAGCAGCGTCTCTTTCAGAGCGTCGGGTGTGCTGACGTCGGGCTTGGCCGCACCCGCGCGCACCGCAACGCCGAAGCCGACGCGGGCGATGTCGGTGGTCGGGCCGGGCGCGAAGCGGGCCTTCGCCGCGGCATCGAGAAACACTTCGCGCGGCACCACGCCGAGATCGAACGGGGCGCCGGAGGTGGCGAGTTTGATCAGATTCGGCGTCGCGTCGTACTGGATCGCGACCTTGTATCCGCTGGCGCTCTCGAACTGCGGAACGAGCTCGTTCAGCGGTCCGGCAATGCCGCCGCCGGCGAGGGCTTTGAGCTCAGCGGCGTGTGCGTTTGTCATCGGTGACAGAACCAGTGCGGCGCCCAGCACGGCGGCAACGACTGAAGAGTTGTCCACGTTTCCCCCGAATGTTCTGCGTTGGACAAGCAAGGATGCCCGGGCCTTCGCCCGGGCATGACGCGGAGAGGGTGGAGCAAGGCTACAGCGCCTTGTTGCTCTCCTTCACCTGCGCCGCGAGCTTCGCCGCGTGCGCCGCCTCGGTGTCGAGCGCCGTGGTGTGCGGCGCCTTGACCTTGTCGGCATCGACGTAGACCTGCTGGCCCATGGCGTTGAACTTGTCGGACATCTCCGCCATGCCGGACTCCTTCTCGTTCAGCGTCGCCGCATAATCCCGCACGTCCTGCGTGATCTTCATCGAGCAGAACTTCGGGCCGCACATCGAGCAGAAGTGCGCGACCTTGTGCGCCTCCTTGGGCAAGGTCTCGTCGTGGTATTCGCGCGCGGTGTCGGGATCGAGGCCTAAGTTGAACTGATCCTCCCAGCGGAAGTCGAATCGCGCGCGTGAGAGCGCGTCGTCGCGGAGCTGCGCCGCCGGGTGGCCCTTGGCGACGTCGGAGGCGTGCGCCGAGATCTTGTAAGTGATGACGCCTTCCTTGACGTCGTCGCGGTTCGGCAGGCCGAGGTGCTCCTTCGGCGTCACGTAGCAGAGCATGGCGCAGCCGAACCAGCCGATCATGGCGGCGCCGATGCCGGAGGTGATGTGGTCGTAGCCCGGCGCGATGTCGGTGGTGAGCGGGCCCAAGGTGTAGAACGGCGCCTCGCCGCACTCCTTGAGCTGCTTGTCCATGTTGATCTTGATCTTGTGCAGCGGCACGTGGCCGGGGCCTTCGATCATCACCTGGCAGCCCTTCTTCCAGGCGATCTGAGTGAGCTCGCCGAGCGTCTCGAGCTCCGCGAACTGGGCGCGGTCGTTGGCGTCGGCGATCGAGCCCGGCCGCAGGCCGTCGCCCAATGAGAACGACACGTCATACTTCCGCATGATGTCGCAGATCTCGTCGAAGCGCTCGTAGAGGAAGCTCTCCTTGTGCCGCGACAGGCACCACTTCGCCATGATCGAGCCGCCGCGCGAGACGATGCCGGTGACGCGGTTGGCGGTCAGCGGCACGTAGGCGAGGCG
>Ga0070689_100002093_pt1 | contig 12965 bp, 10 predicted proteins | sample KBSS23HmetaG_FD_64669 | JGI IMG/M metagenome (GOLD analysis project Ga0070689, IMG submission 64669) | Switchgrass rhizosphere microbial communities from Kellogg Biological Station, Michigan, USA - KBS S2-3H metaG | ecosystem: Host-associated > Plants > Roots > Rhizosphere ...
TGCCACCACAACGCGCTGCCAGCCATTGCGGCGGCGACCGCCCGGCGGAAAGGCATCGAGATCGACGAAGCCCACGCACGCGCGAATCTCGATCACATTGTCGAGTTCTTTACCGCGAGCACGCCGCGGATGATGATGGGAGATCCCGCCGTCGGCGGAGAGGCGCTCACCGCCGGTTACGTACAGGTGGCGCTTGCTCGCAACGACCATCCACTCGACACCATGACCGGCGCCATCACGCATTGGCTGATCGCCCGTCAGATGCCAGATGGGAGCTGGCTTGGCAACGGCCTCAACCGACCGCCGTCTGAATACAGCCCGATCAGTCACACGGCGATGGCCGCGGCAGGCCTGACGTCGTACGACATTGCTGGGCTCAAGAGCCCAATTGACCAGAGCCTTCGTCGAGCGCAGCAGTGGCTGCTTGCCGCGGAACCGAAGTCGGCGGAAGAACGCGGCATGCGGCTGATGGGACTCGTCTGGACGAAGGCTCCGCGGCCACGCATTGAGGCGGCGATGCGTGATGTTCGCGCGCACCAGGAGTCCGGCGGAGGCTGGTCGCAGTTCGGTCGCACCGCGCCGGACGCCTACGCGACCGGACTGTCACTGTTTGCATTGTGCGTCGCCGGCGTCCCCGCGACGGACGATTCGTACCAGAGAGGCGTCAAGTTCCTGCTGGGCACGCAGTATCAGGACGGCACCTGGCTGGTGAGGACGCACTCGTTCCCGGTGCAGCGCTACTTCGAAAGCGGGTTCCCGTTCGGTCGGCATCAGTGGATCTCGACGGCCGGCACGAGCTGGGCGTCGCTCGCGATCGCGCAGACGCTTCCGGGCGCAAGGACGTGCGGCGATACAAATCACAAATCCTAACGGCAGAGAGGCAGCAGCATGTCTCACTCGAGAATTCTCGCCTTCATCCTGGTGATGCTCAGTCTCACGGTGAAGGGCGAACCCGTGCGCTCACAGCAGCAGCCGTTTCAGTTTCACCTCGTTGAAGCAACGATTGGGGACGTGCATCGCGGCATTCAGAGCGGGCAGCTCACGTGCCGTGCGCTGGTTCAGGCCTACATCAATCGGGCGAAGGCGTACAACGGGACGTGCAATCAGCTCGTGACCGAGCAGATGGCGCCGAAGTTCCTTCCTGACTACGACCAGTACGCCGCCGCGGTGAAGGCCACCGCGAGCCTGCCGCCCGGCGACCCGCGAAAGACACCTCCAATCGAATTCGGTCGAATGGAGCCTACATCGTCAGACCCCTCGGTGCTGCAGCAGTACGGGATGACCGTCGGCATTCCGAACGCAGGCCAGGTGCGCGCTCTCGGGATGCTGAACGTCCGCGGCCAACGATCGGTTACCTGCAAAGGCGATTTCGATCGCGCTCCATCTGCCGGGCCGCTGCCGGCGGGCGCTCCGAAGGTGTGCGAAGAGTTTCGCAAGCAGCCCGATGCGCTCGAGCGGGCCGCCGAATTGGACGCGCAGTACGGTCGAAATCCCGACCTTCAGAACATGCCGATGTACTGCATTCCGTTCTCGTTCAAGGATTCCTATGACGTGAAAGACCTGCGATCGACCGGCGGCGCCGACGCACACTATGACATCGACTTCCCGGCGCGCGATCACACGCTCGTTGCGGAGCTGCGGCAGAAGGGGGCCATCATCTACGCCAAGGCGAACACGACCGAGTACAACGGTCGCGGCCCCGGAGACCCTGGCGGCAAAAATCATCCGACCAAGGTTCTCGCATCCACGCTCGGCTATCAGCGCAGCACGTGGGCCGGCAATCCGTGCAATGCCTACGATCAGACGCGCGCCGCCTCAATCGGCTCCAGTTCGGGATCGGGCGTTTCGGTCAGCACGAATCTCGTGATGTGCAGCATCTGCGAGGAAACGGGGCAGTCGTGCAGAGGGCCAGCCAACCACAATTCGGTGGCACTCATCCTGCCGCACAAAGCCCATCTCTCGTTCCTCGGCGGCGCGATCGGCGCCGAAATCTACAACGACCGCGCCGGCATTCACTGTCGCTCCCTGGCCGACGCCGTCAAGGTCTTCGATGCACTCAAGGATCCCGTCAACGGGTATTACGACCCACGCGACATCTTTACGACCGTTCCGCGATCGAGCCTGCCCAGCGAGCCGTACGCGCGCGCGATCACGGAAGGCACTCCTGGCGCGCTCAAAGGAATGCGGATCGGAATCATCCGCGAGTTCATGGTGAAGCAGGCCAAGGTTGATGAACCTATCGTCGACGCGGCGGCGGCGGAAATGAAGGCCGTGCTCGCCGGTCGCCTTGGCGCGACGCTGGTCGAATCGCTCACGCCGGGGTGGACGGACGATCCTGACGTCGAGAACATGAAGACGACGATCGATCGGGCGATTGCGGAGCTGGCGCCTGTGCTCTATCCGGACCTGCTGTATCGGATGAATGCCGATGGGCAGCCGCAGTTTCCGGACTTTGCCGCCAAGGTGCGTCCGACCGAGTTCGCCCCGGGCGTGATGAAGGGCACCGGCTCGATGACCGCTGCCGACTGGATGGTGCGGTGGGCCGAAGGACTCGAGCCAACGCCGCGCGGTCTCACCTTGCGCGCGGCGGTTGGCGGCGGCCAGGCAGACGCGCAATCGCGGACGTTCCGGTTTCACATCGCGCAGTATTTGAGCCGCCGCGCGAAGGACTGGGCCGACCGCGGCCAGAAAGAGACGTTGATCGATTGGCCGGCGCTGAACGCGCGATCGAAGTTCTGGGGAGATGATCAGCGGGCCGCGTTCAAGAACTGGGAGGAAATCGACAATCTCTACGACCCACCCAAGGGTATCGCCGAGAACATTCAGCGGCGGGAATTCCTGCGGCGTGTGCTGATGAAAGTGATCTTGGACAACAAGCTCGATCTGCTGATTCAGGTCCACACGACATTGCCGCCCGGCAAGATTGGGTTGGCGCCGGAGCCCAACCTGAACAACCGCGCGATCTCGTATCCGCTCGGACCAAACGCCGGCATCACGGAAATCCTTGTGCCTGCCGGCTACGTCAACGTCGCCTACGACCCGTCGTTCGAGCTGGCCACCGACGCGCGTGGTCGGAAGTCCTATCGCAGCCGCACCGGTACCGTGCCTACCGAAGCCCCGGCACCCGGCATTCCGTTCTCAATCAATTTCCTCGTGGAGCCGGGCATGGAGCACGTCGCGCTCAAGGCGGCGACGGCATACCAGTCCGCCTCGAAGCGTCGCGTCCCGCCGCCGGCGTTTCCGCCACTGCAAGGCGAGCCGTAGTAGCTATCGCCGGCGGCTGCAGTCGAGTGCGCGCTAGTCCTGTCCGCCAACGACGTTGATGAAGCCGAACATCCAATCGTTGAGGAAGTGCGTGCGGTTGATGCAGATGACGAGATACCGTCCCGTCTTGAGAAATCGGTACGTCACGAGCTGACCGTCGGAGGTCGTTCCCGCCGGAATCGTCCCACCGTTAAGGAACTGCCGACCGCCCGCCGACACCAACCGCCCCGGCTCCGACCACACGCGATTGTCGGGATGGGCGTTGGTGACATTGGGCGACGCCACGATGACAACGTCGCCGTGTCCATCCGCGATGTTGTGCGCGGCGCCTGCATTCGCGGCGCTCAGATCGCAAACGTGATTGGCGGGGTTCGCGATCGTCGACGGGTCGTCGCCCGCACAGAGGAACTGCCCGAGTTCGTCGCGCGTGGTGTCCTTGCTCACCTCGTAGATCGCCATGCCGTGCCCGCCGCCATGAATCTGAAACGTCACTTGTCCGCCCTTGAGGATCGTCGTCTCCTCCGGCGTCAGGTGATGAAGCTTGTAGGCGCAGGGATCCGCCGGTCCGCCAATGGCGCCGCTCTGCAGACAAGGCAGCGGCCCGAGCGGAGCGATCGGTAACACGCCGAACTCGACCGAGGCGTCCTGTGTGGCCGCGTGCTCGTGCGTGAGATCACCTTTCTGAGCGTGTATGGTCAGCGGTGCTATCGCAAGTACGGTCGAGATGACGACGATGCGCGTCTACGACGCCGGAGTCGAGGCGATGTCTGCGCGCTCAACGAGCGCGACCTTGCGGTTTCGGAACGTCAGGGTCGTCGTCATGGTAGGGGAATTGATGACGGACCCCCTTGGGCCCTCTCATCGAGCCACCCGAGCGACTGTCGAAAGATGAGCGGCGCCGGATAACCTTTCGGCACCGGTGCCTCGGCGATGATCAGTCTGTTCTCGTGCATGTAGATCGACGCAGAGGCGCGCGACTGATCCTTGTTCGTGAGCTGCACGAGCATTCCTGAAACCAGGACCGCCAGACTCGCCATAACCGTCTCGAACTTGGCGTCGCGTCAGCCGACTCGATGCCGCACCTTGAGGCCGAAGTTGTAAATGTGAATCCCGCATCCGACAACGATTCGCAAAAACAGGGATATCACTAGGTAAGAGAATGGCAGGCCGAGCAGAATCCAGCTGCGCAGAACCGTAAAATCGCTGATCGAGTCGGCCATCCCGGCGACCCAGGCACAGATCGCAACCGCCGCCGATACGCGCACAACGTACTTGTCCCAGGGGCGTCCCCGCCGCCGTGAGCGAAATCGAAAAAACGGCCGACTCGTTGACGACCCGGATGCGGTTGCATGCACCTTCTGTTCGGGTTCAGGATTCAGTTCGAAGGCCCATCCGCCGTCCTGCGCCGACAGCACCTCATACGCTTCGTTGACAAGCACCATGCGCTCGGCGTCGCCGCCGCAGTCCGGATGATTGGCAGCAGCCGCACGACGATACGCGCGTTTCAGGTCGCGGGCCGAGAACGTACGCGGCAGCCCGAGGAGCGAGCAGGCTTCGACAATTGTCATACTGAGGCGACAACCCACGTCGGATTATTCCGGCGATTTTACGTCCGCCACATCGCACGCGGTCCTTCACCCATCGTTATATGCCTCTCGGATATCTGGTCTAAGTGACGCACTCACGTCGTCGCTCGTCTACCTCATGATGACGGTTCAAACGGCGTGCGAGTTTTGTAAGAGGCGTGGTTTAGTCGGTGTGGAACGTAACACCGACGCCAATTCTCTCGTGTTCTGCTGCCTGCACTGCGGCCAGTTCTGGTCCGCGTCAGCGGTCGATTACGACGAGCGGTGTACCTCGCTGGCGGATCGCCGACGAGCGCGACGGACCGAACGACGGCAGCAACGTCGATATGTGAACGCGTGAAGCCGAACAGGTCGCCAGGCTATCGCTTAACGACCGCGACCTCGAGGTCTACACCGTCTGTAATCACAGGCGAGCCATCGACGTGAACTCAGTGCCGCGCATGGCGCTCAGCGGCCAAGAGGCGGCAGCGGCGGAGCGTTCGGCTCGTTGTAGTTCATGTAGCGGTAGCGGATTCTTTGGCCTTTCTCATCGAGCCATCCGAGCGACTGCTGGAAGATCAGCGGCGCCGGGTACCCCTTCGGCACAATCCCCTCCGCTATCACGAGCCGGTTGGCGTGCATATAGATCGAAACATAGTCGCGGGACTGGTCGGCATTGCTGATGAACTGGAGCTGCACGCCTGCGACGAGGTCGGCAAAGTTGGACAAAAGATGCTCCACTTTGCCATCCCGCTGCAGATACTTCGCCGCAGCAAAGACGGCCGCGCCTCGAACGTCGGTCTTCCAGTAGCCAGGCCCGTATTCGTGGACCGCGAGATCGAGCGCGGGCAACGTTCTCGATCGCTCCGACAACAAACGCTCGATGGGGTTGTAGTCAACCACGGTTACGGTGTAGCGCCCCGACCCCTGCTTGCCGCTGTAGATCCGCGCCGGCAGGATGGCGCTGTACTGAGACACCCAGGTCGTCTCGCTGATTTCAGGCTGTCCGGGGAATATGATCGTGAAGCGATCCTCGCGGCTGGAAAACTCATTCCAGTCCTGCGCGAACGCGGTCCCCGACAGTGCCAATACGAGTGCCGACGACAGCAACGGCAGCAGGCGCATGATTGCGTCTCCAGTATCTGACGGATTTCAGTTCCGCAACTCGAGCGTGGTCTTCAAGGTATTGCTTTCGATCCCCGTCTTATCGGTGACCCGCACCTGCAGCGAGCACTTGGCGTTGGCCGGCGCATTGTCGGGAACCGCGGACCGGAGATCTGGAAAGAGCGCGCGCACGATGCGTGCATTCACCTTGGCTGGGAGTGCGCCGACGATCGGTTCGTCGCCACAGTCGGCGTAGAACCACAGATACGGTGACTCGCCAAGATCGCCCGCCGCATCGTCAGCAGACAGTTGCAGTTCGAGTCCGCGCTGATTCGACTGCGGAGTGATTCGCAGATCGGATATGGCGGGAATGTGAGTCGGCACGGAGATCGTCACGGGAGCGGTGCGGCCGTTCCGCAGCACGAGTACCAGGGATCGATCTCCGGGCGTGGCATCCTTCGCCACATCGAGGGTGAGTTCCCACCAGCCAATGGCCTGGTCGCTCGCCGCCTTCCCTGTGATGCCCGCGACGGTGACGCCGGACGGTGGCGAGAGTTCAGCCGACTGCACTTCGTTCCCGCGGGGAACCGCCACATTGATGACCGTTGTCCGGCCGACTCCAGCGTGTCGCGGATAAAACGTCTCGACCTCGATCTGCTGCGCGCGTTGTCCCAGAACAGGAACGACGCGTAGGAGGAAGAAAACGACTCCGACGAGCGCGCACATCCGATGGCGTTGCATGTCTGCTACCCTTTCGGACCCGTCCCGCCGAAGCCTTGGCGGAAGCGAACGTAGTGTCCGCACACTGGCTTCCGTTGTCAACGTCAGGTCGTGGCCTCGCTTTCGGGACTGAGCGCGGCTCGGCCACGCACCTCGCGCGCCAGAAGCCCGGCCGACACGACAACGACGGCGAAGCTCGAAACGGCGAGCGACAGCCGGACGCCGATGATCGTTCCCAGCAAGCCGATGGTCAGACCGCTGCCCGCGCGCAGCCCCAGCATGGCCATATTGAACAAACCGACGACCCGGCCGCGGATTGCCGACGGCGCGAGCAGTTGCACGATCGTCTGGGACATCGACTGAAATGCAATGTTGAAGACGCCTGCCAGCACCAGCAGCACAACTGCCGTCGGATAGCTCTGGGTAAGCGGAAACAGTCCCATCGTCACGCCCCACAACCCTGCGGATGCGATAGCGGCCTGAACAGTCGGCCTCGAGAAGTTGGCGGTTTCGAGAAGTAGGACTCCGATCACAGCGCCCGCGGCATCGGCCGCGAGCAGCACCGTGTATCTGGTTCCGGTTTCGTCGGCGCCGAGGAAGTTCGCGTACGCCGGCATCTGCGCCTGGAACGCGTTGCCGACCAGGAATGATGTCGCGCCGGCGACGATCACCATTGTGATGATTCGCGACTCAGTGCGCACCGCGGCAAACACGTTCCAGGCGTCGGCGAGTCCGAATGTCTGGACCGTCCGCCCGACGCCGCGTGCTGCGTGACCGGTGTAGGCGAACCGCATCAGCAGGATGGTGAACGGCAGGTAGATCAGGACGTTGGTCAACAGTCCCCAGGCAGGTCCCAGCAGCAGCATCAATCCGCCGCCCACCGCCGGTCCGAGCAGAATCGACAGATAACGGCTGCTGGCGTTCAGGCGAATCGCACTCGGCAGGTCCTCGGGTGGCACCATGTCGTGAATCATCAGCTGTGTTGCCGGCGCCCCGACGACGCCTGCCGCGCCGTGGATCACGAGGAGCACCACGGCATGCCACATCTGGAGTTTGCCGGCGAGGAAAAGAAGGCCCCAGGCGAGCGACGCGAGCATGAAGAGCGATTGCGAGATCTGAATCAGTCGCCGACAGTCGTACCGGTCGGCGAGCGCGCCGGTATAGAGAGAGAACAAGAGGAACGGAACCCAGTGACTGATGACGGCGAACCCGCCGAGCGCCGCCGAGTGAAATGCCTGGAACATCACCCAGTAGCTGATGACGTGCTCGATGTTGTCGGCCATCATCGACATGAGGCTGAACGTGAAATAACGGCGATAGGCCGGGATGCGAAGTGCCGCAAACCGTGGCGGCGGAACCGCGGTCGACATAAGGGCTCTACTATGCCACTTCGCGTCGCGTTGCCGCGCACTAGTCGACACCGCGTTGAAATATCCCCGAGGCTGGTCCATACTCCGCGCCACCCGATCCTGACAGCTTCACCCCGGTCACAACTGAAGTCACATCAGGGAGTTCGCACCTATGTCGAGAGCGAGCGTATCGAGCCGGCTCATTCGTGCGGTGATTGTGGCCCTCCTGTTCCTCGCGTTCGATCGCGCGGGGTTCGCGCAGACCGGAACCGCGACGATCAACGGACAAGTGACGGACGAAAGCGGCGCCGTGCTGCCGGGCGTCACCGTCACCGCCAGCAGTCCGGCATTGCAGGTGCCGCAGGTGATTGCGGCCACCGATCAAGAGGGACGCTACCGGCTGACGCCATTGCCAATCGGCACCTACAGCGTGACATTCGAGCTGGCCGGATTCAAAACAGTCCGGCGCGAGGACATTCGACTGACGGTGGGATTCACCGCGCGCGTCGATGCGGCGATGAGCGTCGGTGCGCTCGCCGAGACCATCACCGTCTCCGGTGCGTCGCCGCTCGTCGATACCGCGTCCACCGCCAATTCCACCCAGCTGACGCGCGAGACGCTCGAGCTGTTGCCCACGAGCCGCAGCAGCTACAACGCGATTCTGATGCAGACGCCGAGCGCGCGCATGCCCGCCAACCGCGTGGATGTAGGCGGGTCGCAGTTTGCGAACTCTCCACGCTTCTACGCACTTGGTCAGCTTGGCGATTCCTGGCACTCGATCGAAAACATCATCGCGATGTCACCAGCAGACAACCCGAGCGGCAATTACATCGATTACTCCGCGATGGATGAGACCGTCGTCAGCATCGGCGGCCATTCGGCCGACACGCCGAACATGGGGCTGCAGCTGAATGCCATCGTCAAGTCCGGCGGCAATAACTTCACCGGGTCCGCTTACTACGCGTACACGGGTGAAAACCTGCAGTCGGACAACATCGGCCGCTACACGAACATCATTTCGCCGGAGCGCCTCTCCTATCGCGACGATACGAACATCGAGCTGGGTGGCCGCATTCTCACGAACAAGCTGTGGTTCTTCGGCTCGTTCCGTCAGCGCCGAGAGATCGACGAGATCGTGGCGGTTTGCAAGAAGCCCGATGGCTCGCAGTGCGATCAGAACAACCACGATCGGTTCTTCACAATCAAGGTGACCGACCAGATCAACGCAAAGCATCGCGTCATCGGGTTCGTGCAGCCGCACTATCGCAACCGCACCGGCGGCGGCAGCGCGACCGCTGATTGGTCGACCGCGACGGCGCGCGTCGGATTCGAAGGTACGTGGAAGGGTGAATGGCAGTACGTCCCGACGAGCCGGCTGGTGATCTCGGTGCTTGGTGGGGCGTGGTGGCTTCGCTCTGGTGACGAAGACCCCGGCATCACGAAGGCGCCAGCCGGCAACGACAGTTTTCTCGGCACCTCGTTCGGCTCGAGCACCGCCATCGGCGGCCGCAATCCGCAGGATCGGTATCAGGTGCGGGCGTCGGCAGAATGGTACAAACCTGACTTTGGGGGAGCGCACAAGCTGAAGGTCGGCACCGACTTTTTCAAGATGCGCGCGGAGCGCGGCTCCGTATCACGCGGTGAGCTTGGCAACTACACGCTGACTTTCCTGAACACCGTTGCCGATCGCATCACGGTCTTTTCCAACCCCGTGACCCCGAAGCAGCCAATGATGTTCCTTTACTGGTACGGTCAGGACAGCTGGGCGATGGGGTCGAGGGTGACGCTCAATCTCGGCGCCAACATTCATCACCAGACCGCCACGATCAATCCGGGCGGGTTCTGTCGGAACGCCGCGGACGGGCCGGCGGCGATCATCTTCCCGGCGCAATGCTATCCGGAAGCCGCGCCACCCGTGTTCAACGCGATTGCTCCGCGCGCGCACGTCTCATACGACTTCACGGGACGTTCGACGACGGTGATTAAGGGTGGCTACGCGCGCTATTACACACCGCTGCTCGAAGACGATCTCCACATTGCCAACCACTACACGATCTCCGATGCCACCTATCGGTGGCGCGATCTGAACGGCAACCGCGACTACGATCCAGGCGAAAGCGATCTGGATCCGAATCACTCTGACTTTCTATCGATCAACCTTCGTGGCGGCGATCCGCTGTACGGCTTCGGACACTTCAACCCGAATCTCAAGCAGCGTTACCACGACGAGGTGATGCTGTCCTTCGAGCGACAGCTCGCGCCCACGTGGGCCGCACGTGTCAGCGGCATCCAGTCGTGGGCGAAAAACCAGTGGCGTGTCAAGAACGTGCTGCGTCCGTACACGGCATACAACATTCCGATCACCAACGCCGATCCAGGCAACGACGGCGTGGTCGGAACGGCGGACGATCCGGCCGGTCGCACCTTCACCTACTACGACTATCCAGCTCAGTTCGCGGGCTTGGTGAATCAGGATTCCGAATACGTTAACGACAAGTCGGCGGACCGTTCCTATTCGTCGTTCGAGGTCGAGGTCAATCGTCGCTACGGCAACAATTGGCAGTTCCGGTCGTCGTACAGCGCGACCTGGAAGACCGAGCCGTTCGGGACCTCCGATAACACGGTCATTGTCGGAATGGATCCCAACTCCGAGATCAACGCCGCCTACGACAACCTTCTCGAGTGGGAGTACCGGGCTGCGGCGTCGTACCTGTTCCGCTACGGCATCCTCGGCTCGGCCAATTACGACATCCGCAGCGGAGAGTACTGGGAGCGCACCGTGCAGTTCCGCGGACCGGCAGGCAGCCGCATCCCGACGCAGGTGCTGCGCGTCGAGCCGCGCGGCAGCCGGCAGGTCGACTCGCTGAAGATGCTCGACATCCGCGCGGAGAAGCGCTTCGAGCTCGGTGGCACACGGAGGCTCAGCGTGACGCTGAATGTGTACAACCTGCTCAACACCAACAGCCCGCTCGGCATTCAGGGGCGGTCTGGACCACAGTTCGGATTTGTGACGAGCATCCCGCCGGGCCGGCTCGTCGAGGGGGCGTTCCGTCTGGGGTTCTAGGATCTGGGTCTCGCGAACGACCGAGGCGCCTCTGCCTCCGTCGTTCGCGATCGTCAAGGGCCTATTTCTTAACCGGAGTGCCAGTACGGGCAGTCGGCTTCAAGCCCGACGCCTTGTACCGCTTGTCGCTTTCGTTGAGATACGTCGCCCACGGACGCGTGTCTGCCGGTTCCCAATACAGTGGGTCGCCAGCGACGCGTTCATTCAGCAGTCCCTTCGCATCCATGTAGACGTTCGGCGAGGGGCCGTTCGTGTCGGTGCAGGTGTTGAACTGCATCCGATCTTCATAGGCGGTTTCTTTGTCGCGCTGAAATCTCAATCGCGCATTGATCGGGCTGACGTAGACCTCGGGATCGTAAAGCGTGATCTCGCCTTCGAGACGATCGCCGGCGAGGCGATACCGCTCAACCGTCTCGAGCTGGTCGCTGAATTCGGACAGCCCGCCCTTCCATCCGTGAATCTGATTCGTGTGAACAACCAGCTCGTCGTTGTTCCAGAAGCCGATCGACTCGCCGTGCCATTTCACAAATTCCTTGTCTTTCGGGCTGTGCGGTGTCCCGTCGGTGAATATCCAGCGCGCCGTGAACGAGCCGTTGCCGGAACCCATTGAATAGACTCGTCCCAGGGTCACGACGAATTCTTCGGCGCTCACTGCGTCGAAGTATCCACCGGGCAGGCAGATGGAATTGGCCGACCAGATTCGGCCTTCAGTAGCCGCCTTCATCTCCTGAACGAACGTTTCCCGGTACTTCGGCGTCAACATTGCGGCAATCGAGCTGGCCGGAGCGCCGCCGCCAAACTGCGCGCCGCCACTCCAGTGACCGCTCCAATCTGGAAGCGTTTGCTTCGTATGCTTTGTGCCGCCGTTGGCCTGCTTCAGCAGCGCCTGGTAGTGGTCCCATGCGTTGGTATACGGGTACGGACTCTTCAGGCTTGGGGCATCGGCTCTTCCCGTTCCTTGCGAGCCGTAGGGACGCGCGGAGAGTTCCTGACCCGTGCGGCGACCTTCGACGTTGATCGCCATGCCTCGGAGCTGGCCTGGTGTGTTGTTGCGGTAGTACGCGGGGTCGGTGAACAGGGCGCGGTCCTGACGAAAGTCACTCGTCGTGAAGATCGTCGGCTTCTCGGTTTGCGCCGCAATCGGAATTGAGAGCGCGAGCCCGACGAGCAGGGCCCCAGCCGATGCGGAAATCCAAAGTGTGGCGCGCACGGCGTCAGATCCTGCCGAACTGTTTGCCATCGCCGGCGGTGGCGACGATGTAGTTGCCGCCGGGACGGCCGTCAATCAGCGGATGCATGGTGACGGTGACCTTGTCGCCGGCCTTGAAGGTGGTTGCCGTAAAACCGACCTTCAGCATGTTTGTGATGTTCGACATCTCGACCGTGTAGGTGAGGGTGTCTCCGGTCTCGGCCTTCGCCTCGACATAGAGGAAAACGTGAGGATTCCGGAAGATCCACTGCGATACCGTTCCGGTGATCGTCACTTCCTTGTCGTGATCGAACATCGCGTGCGAGTGGTGTGACCACGCGGGTGACGAGGAAGTCAGCGCGAGGGCTGCGGCGAGGAGACCCGTGAATGCGAGCTGTTTCGCTCCGGTCATAAACCTGCCTCTCAAAGGTGCCAGCCGAATGCGCGGCAGTATACGCCGTCGGTCGAAAAGCCGGTAGGGCGACCCGATCCCCGTGGAACACCGCTTGAAGCGCTGGCCATCAGGAGAGTTCCATCATGCGACGATTCATCTCAACGTTGATAGTCGCCTCGTTCTGCATGACCGGCAGTGCTGCGTTCGCGCAGTTCGGGGCCGTAAAGGACGGGGCCGAGAAAGTCGGAAGCGCGACAAAAGAAGCTGGCAAGGCCACGGCCGAGGCGACCAAGGACGCTGCGAAGGCGACCGAAAA
>Ga0070689_100002094_pt1 | contig 12961 bp, 10 predicted proteins | sample KBSS23HmetaG_FD_64669 | JGI IMG/M metagenome (GOLD analysis project Ga0070689, IMG submission 64669) | Switchgrass rhizosphere microbial communities from Kellogg Biological Station, Michigan, USA - KBS S2-3H metaG | ecosystem: Host-associated > Plants > Roots > Rhizosphere ...
CGATGCGCTCGTTGTAGCGCAGCAGATGGGGCGAAGTGAAAGTGCCAACGCGGTAGCCGGCCTCACGAAGGATGCGCGCAGTCAGCGCGACACAAGACCCTTTGCCGTTAGTGCCAGCGACCGTGATGACCGGGCAGGCAGGACGCTGCCATCCCAGACGGTCGAGCGTGCGTTGCAGGCGATCGAGCCCGAGATCGATCGCGTTCGGATGCAGGGTTTCCTGCCACGCGAGCCAATCGGCGAGACGGCGGAACCGCGGGTTCCGCTCGCTAGGCCCGACCATGCATCAGCTCACCGGGACGGCAGGCTTGTGCATGAACATCGTCAGCAGGCCGGCGATGCGATCGCGCATGTCGCGGCGGTCGACGATCATATCCAGCGCGCCGTGATCGAGCAGGAATTCCGCGCGCTGAAACCCTTCCGGCAACGTCTCACGCACCGTCTGTTGAATGATGCGCGCGCCGGTGAAGCCGATGAGTGCCTTCGGCTCGCCGATGTTCACGTCACCGAGCATCGCGAGACTCGCAGACACGCCGCCAGTCGTCGGGTCGGTCAGCACGGAGATGTACGGCAGGCGCTCAGTGCTCAAGCGCGCCAATGCAGCGCTGGTCTTCGCCATCTGCATCAGCGACAGCAACGCTTCCTGCATGCGTGCGCCGCCGCTGGCGGAGAAACACACCAACGGCTTGCGATGCTCGAGGCAATGCTCGGCGCCGCGCACGAAACGCTCGCCGACGACCGAGCCCATCGAGCCGCCCAGGAACGCGAACTCGAACGCGCCCGCCACGATCGGCAGACCGTGCAGGGTCCCGCTCATCACGACCAGGGCATCCTTCTCCTGCGTGTTCTTCTGAGCCTGCAGTACACGATCGCGATACTTCTTGGTGTCGCGGAACTTGAGCGGATCTTCGGGCTCGATGCCCTCGCCCAGCTCTTCGGCCGTTTCCGGGTCGAGGAAGTATTCGAGCCGCTCGCGCGCGCCGATGCGCATGTGATTGCCGCACTTCGGGCAGACGTGCAGGTTGCGCTCCAGCTCGGCGCGGTACAGCACCGCGTCGCAAGCCGCGCACTTCATCCACAGGCCTTCCGGGACCGAGCGCGTGCGGCGCTCGGTCTTGATCCGCGAAGGCATGATTTTTTCGAACCAGGTCATGGAGGCATCGTGGGGTCAGGAGGCTCGCTTGGCAAGCCCAGGCTGGGCGCGTAGCGAATGCCTGCCAGATACAGCCCGCCCGGCGGAGCCGTCACCCCGCCCTTGGTGCGATCGCGTGCCGCGAGCACCTCGGCGGTCCAATCGGTCGGACGCTCGCCCGCGCCGATCGCGATCAGCACGCCGGCGATATTGCGAACCATGTGATGCAGAAAGGCGTTGGCGCGAACCGTCAGGACGATGTGCTCGCCGCTGCGCACGACGCCAATCTCATGCAGGTTGCGCATCGGCGAGCGCGCTTGGCATTCAGCGGCGCGAAACGACGTGAAATCGTGCTCGCCCACGAGGTGCGCCGCCGCCGTCCGCATGCGTTCTGCATCGAGCGGATCGCGTACCCAGCACACGCGATCGGCCGCGAGCGCAGGACGCGGCATGCGGTTGAAGATCACGTAACGGTAGGTGCGCACGATCGCGCTGTAACGGGCGTGAAAGGCTTCCGGGACTTCGCGCGCCCAGAGCGCGCTCACCTGCGCCGGTAGATTGGTCGTCGCGCCCAGCACCCAGGCGCGCTCGGTGCGCGCGGCCTGCGTATCGAAGTGGACGACCTGCATGTGGGCGTGCACGCCGGCATCGGTCCGACCGGCCGCCGTGATTTCGACAGGGTGATCCGCGACGCTGGAGAGCGCCGCTTCGACGACCGACTGGACCCCCACTGCGTGCGCCTGCGACTGCCAGCCGCTGAAGGCCGTGCCGTCGTACTCCAGGCCGAGGGCGATTCGGGTTATCTGATCGACTCCATCAGGCGCTGCGCTTCCTGCTTCTGGCTCGCGTTACCCTCGGACAGCACCTCTTCGAGGATGCTGCGGGCACCGTCCGGGTCGCCCATGTCCATGTAGGCGCGTGCCAGGTCGAGCTTCGTACCGACTTCGCTCATCGTCACCGGCTCGAGCTCCGACAACCCGACGTCGCCGCCCGCAAGCGTACGGCGGTGCGCCGTGTCGCCATCATCGCCCGACAGCGGCTCGCCGACGTCGAGGTCGACGCGCGGCACTTCGGAGGTGCGATCTGCGAACACGTCGCTCGAGAAGTTGTCGTCGTCGCGACTGCCGCCACGAGTCTGACGCACGGTTTCCGGTCCGCTGCCCGAGCCGGACAGGTGATCCAGATCGAGGTCCAGGTCCTTCGACGAAGGACGCTTCATTTCCGCGGTGGAATCGTTCTCCGCCACGCGCGGCTGCTCGACGGTGTCGCCACCGGCGAGATCGACCTGATCGATGTATATCGTGCCGGTCGTCTCGATGTCGAACTTGTCGCGCGGCGCCTTCATCGTGCGATCGAAATTGCCGAGCGACGGCGCGAGCTGCGTCATCTCGTCATCGCGAATGGGTCCCGGGCCTTCTGCCGTCGGATCTTTCTCCAACGACGTGGTGTCTTCGAGCGAGCCGGACGCTTCCAGCGAGTCGACGTCCAGGCCGAGATCGTCGAGCGACAGCTCTGCGGTCTGTTCCGCCTTCGCTGCCTTCTCGCGAATCGTGCGCTCGCGCATCGTCTGCGCACCGCGATCGATTTGCGGCGTCTCGATGGTCGGCGTCTCCTGCGTGCGCGACAGCTGATCGAACTCGCGCGTCGGCTCTTCGTCGGAGCCGCGCTTCGGCTCATCGAGCAGGAAATCCAGGTCGTTGGACGAGCCGGATGCAGCGGGCGCCTTGCGCTCGCCGCTGGTGAACTCGAGGTCGAGACCGGCAGGCTTGTCGCCATCGGGTTCGGCAAACAGGTCGACGTCGACGCGGTTCTCGCCGCCTTCGAGGTTGACGTCCACCAGATCGACGTGCGCCGCACCGGCTTCGCCCTTGAACATGGCGTCGTCCGGCGCGATCTGCTTGCCCATGATGAGCACTTTGTCCCACTCGCCCGGCGCCGCCTGGGCGCGGCTGCCGTGCAGCTCGCGAGCGGTGTCGAGGAACAGATCCTTGTTGCCCCAGACGAAGTAGATCTCGAGCAGCTTCAGCTTCAGATCGCGCCGCGCGGGCTCGCGCTCGATCGCGATCTTCACCAGATCGGCGGCCTGGTCATACAAGCCGTAAGCCATGTGGAAGTCGGCTTCGGCGAGTGCGTCCTGCTGATCGAAACGCACCTGCGTTTCGCTGCTCATCGTCTCGTCGAGACGCGGGCTGGCGGCGGCCGCTGCGGCAGAGACCGTCGCGGAGGCGACTGTGTCGCGCGCCTTGGTCGGCGCCGGCTCAGCACGGCGCGAGGTCGGCGCCGACGGCTCTTGCAGTCCGTCCAAGGTATCTTCGTCGGAGTCTTCGACGAGGAATGAGTCGCGATCGCGCGCCTTGGTTGCCGGCGACATCGCCGGCGCAGCGCGGGTGGGACGCGGCTCGAAGTCCAGGCCAGCCATTGCGTCGCTGGCAACCGAGGCTTCCTCGCGACGGCGGCGAATGAATGCGACTGCCAGTCCGATGACGACCAGCACGCCCAGCACGACCAGCACCCACCAGTATTCATTGACACGATCCAGGAGCGACGGCGTCGGCTCGGCGGGCGTCTGAACTGGCGGACGCGAAACCGGCCTCTGCGGTGCAGCCTGCTCAGTGGTCGGCGGCGTCTCGGCCGTTGGCTCGGTCTGTTGCGCGGTCGGTTCCTGAGTAGTCGCCTCCGGCTGCGGAGCGGCTTCGACCGGCGGGGTGGTGGCACTCTGCTGAGTCGCGGCCAGCCCCTGGTTCGGCAGCGCTACACGATTGTCTTGCGGCGTCGGACCTGTGGTCGACGGAGTAGTCGTCGGCGCTTTCGCGACTTGTTCAGGCGCGGGCGTGCCCGGCGTCGGCGCGGCCGGCGTCTCTGCCGGCGTAACGAGTCGCAGCCGATTCGCTTCTTCCTGCGCGACCTGACTGGGCTGTGCGCCGCTCCACTCGGCAGCCTGACGTGCGACTTCCGCAGTGGCTTCGCCAGTCGAAATCGCTTCGATGTCCGACAACTCCGGAATACGGAGCACGCTGCCGGAGCGCAGACGATTGATGTTGCCGTTGAACGCCGCCGGGTTGGCGCGGAACAGCGCGATCATCGTGCGATTGATCTCGCGGCGTGAGCTGCTTGGCCTGACGCCGCTGGCGATACGCCACAACGTGTCGTTGCGCTGGACGTTGTACTCACCCGTGATTGGCGTTCCGGTCGATGCGGAAGTCACCGGCTCCTGCGTCCGCTCGGAAGGAGTCCGCGTGGGCGGCGTCGGTAGCGGGGTCGCCTCCGACGGTTGCGGCTCAGGCTTTGGCTGCTGGGCGACCGGACGCTCGATCCGGCCCTGCTGCGTGCCGGCCTGCGGCGTCGTCACCGGTGCCGGAGCCTCAGGCTGTGACGGCATGAAGACCGGCGGGTCGAGCAATACCGTGTACTCGCGCAGCAGGCGGCCACGCGCCCAGCTGGCTTCGACGAGGATTGTGACGAACGGCTCGGTGACGGAGCGGCTGGAGCTGACCTTGATGCTGGCGCGGCCATCGCCGCTGCGCCGGACGCTGAAGGTGAAGTTGGACAGGTACTGCGGACGATCGATGCCGTAGCGCTGATACAGATCAGGGCTGGCCAAGCCGACTTTCAAAGCCGCCAGCTCGTCAGCCGTCGGCGAAATCAGCTCGATCTCGGCGTCGAACGGCTGGTTCAGGGCGGAATGGAGACGGATCTCGCCCAGACCCAGCGCGTACAGCGTCATGGGGGACAGCAGGGCGCCCAGCAGCAGCAGGCGCGGCAAATGTCTTCTCATCAGCTCTCCCGGGTCTCGTCGTCCCGATGCATTCCCAATGCCCTTGGCCTCTTAATTCGGCCTTTAAATCGATGCTTTTGGGCAGGCGCGAGCGGTCAAAAGCTCATGTGCTTCTTGACTTTGCGCGCGCAAATATAGCTTACAAGTAATCTTTCACCAAAATTTCGGCGATTTGGACGCTATTTAAAGCAGCTCCCTTGCGAACGTTATCGGACACAATCCACAGATTCAGACCTCGCTCGTGCGAGATGTCCTCGCGGATGCGACCCACGTACACCGGGTCGGTGCCCGCCCCCTCCGTAACGGCCGTGGGATAGCCCCCCGGCTTGCGCTCGTCGATCACCACGACGCCGGGCGCGCGGCCCAGGATCTCCCGCGCCTGCGTCTCGGTCAGCTTGCGCCGCGTCTCGATGTGCACCGCTTCCGAGTGCCCGACATGGACCGGGACCCGCACGGCGGTGGCGTTCACGCGGATCGAGGGGTCCTCCATGATCTTCTGGGTCTCCCAGAACATCTTCATCTCTTCCTTGGTGTAGCCGTTGTCGAGGAACACGTCGATCTGCGGCACGCAGTTGAAGGCAATCTGCTTGGCGATGACTTTCGGCACAGCCGCCTCGCCCCGGGCGAGCGCCGCGTGCTGCTGATCCAGCTCGTCGATCGCCTTCTGCCCGCCGCCGGAGACCGACTGATAGGTGGCAACGTTGATGCGTTCGATCTGCGCCACGTCGTGCAGCGGCTTCAGCGCCACCAGCATCTGCATGGTCGAGCAGTTCGGGTTGGCGATGATGTTGTGCTTGCGGTACCCGGCGATCGCGTGCGGATTCACCTCGGTGACCACCAGCGGAATGTCGTCCTGGTAGCGGAACTGCGAGGTGTTGTCGATAACGATGCAGCCAGCCTTGCCGGCGCGCACCGCATGCACCTTGGAGACGCTGGCGCCGGCCGAGAACAGGCCGATGTGCACCTTGGAGAAGTCGAACGTCTCCAGATCCTGAACGGGCAGCTCCCGTCCTTTGAAGCGCACCGAGCGACCCACGGAGCGGGCGCTCGCCACGGCGTGAACCTCACCGACCGGAAAGGCACGCTGTTCCAGGATCGACAGCATGTTGCCGCCGACGAGGCCAGTCGCGCCGACCACCGCTACATTCCAACGTCTGCTCATATTCCTAACGCGCGCGGGCACCCGTTTTTCGCACTCGGCGAACACTACATGAAACCCCGTGTTCCGATAAGGTACGTAGCCCGCAAAACGACCGTGAGATGGGCCCCTAACAGCGCGTCCGCAGTGCTACGCGCGCGGCGGAATCCTAGGAGTTTTTGCGACAACGTCAGCGTTCTGCGCGCGGTGGCGCAGGTAGTGATCCATCAGCACGAGCGCGAGCATTGCTTCCGCGATTGGCGTCGCGCGCAAGCCCACGCACGGATCGTGGCGACCGGTCGTGATGACCTCGACGCTGGCGCCCAGCTCGTCGATCGTGCGACCGGGAATGATGATGCTCGAGGTCGGCTTGAGCGCGATGCTCACCACGATGTCCTGGCCGGACGAAATGCCACCGAGCATGCCGCCCGCGTTGTTCGAGAGGAAGCCGGCGGGCGACATCTCGTCGCGATGCTGACTGCCCTTCTGCTCGATCGCCGCGAACCCCGCGCCGATCTCGACACCCTTGACCGCGTTGATGCCCATCATCGCGTGCGCGATGTCGGCATCCAGTTTGTCGAACACCGGCTCGCCGAGCCCGGGCGGCACGCCGGTTGCGATGACGTTGACGCGCGCGCCCACCGAGTCGCCGGACCGACGCAGCTCCGTCATGTACGCGTCGAGCTCTTCGAGCCGCGACGGATCGGGACAGAAGAACGGATTGTCGTAGACACCCGCCAGCGACTTGACCTCCAGCGCCAGCGGACCGAGTTGCGCGAGATAACCCTGGATGGCGACACCGAGACGCTCGCGCAGATATTTGCGCGCAATCGCTCCAGCGGCGACGCGCATGACGGTCTCGCGCGCCGACGAACGACCGCCGCCGCGGTAGTCGCGGAAACCGTATTTCTGCTGGTACGTGTAGTCGGCGTGCCCGGGACGGAACCGGTCTTTGATCTTCTCGTAATCGCGCGAGCGCTGATCTTCGTTCTCGATCAGCAGACCGATCGGCGTGCCGGTCGTGCGCCCTTCGAAGGTACCGGACAGGATGCGGACCTGATCGGGCTCCTTGCGCTGGCTGGTGTGGCGCGACGTGCCGGTGCGCCGTCGTTCCAGCTCCGGCTGGATGTCCTGCTCCGACAGCTCCAGCCCCGGCGGACAACCGTCGACGATGCAGCCGAGCGCCGGTCCGTGGCTTTCGCCAAACGACGTAACAGTGAACAGCTTGCCGAAGGTATTACCGGACATTGGCCGATTCTAGCTGCTCCGCGCTCAGCAGAAACACACCGCCGCCGCCGCGCTCGAAGTGCAGCCAGGTGAACTGCACCTGCGGAAATGCCTCGACCACCGCCTGCTCGGAGTTGCCGACTTCCACGATGAGCACGCCGTGCGGCTCCAGGTGGGCTGCGGCGCCGCTCAGGATCCGCCGCACGACGTCGAGCCCGTCGACTCCGGAGTGCAAGCCGGTCGAGGGTTCGTGCCCGTATTCCGGCGGCAGCGTCGCCATCTCCGCGTCACCCACGTAGGGCGGATTCGACACGATCACGTCGTAGCGCTCGCCCGCGAGCGCGGCGAATACATCGGAGCGGATCGGACGCACGCGTGCCTGCACGCCATGCCTGGCGATGTTGATCGCAGTGACGGCGAGCGCGTCGTTCGAAATATCGCTCGCGTCGACCTGCGCGTCGGGCACGGCAAGCGCACTGGCGATCGCGATGCAGCCCGAGCCGGTGCCGATATCGAGAACCCGCTGCACCTTCGCCGGCGCGATCCACGGCTGAAATTGCACTTCGACCAGCTCGGCCAGCGGCGAACGCGGCACCAGCACACGTTCGTCGACGTAGAACTCATGTCCGGCGAACCACATGCGATGCGTGAGGTACGCGGCGGGAATGCGCTCGGCCACACGTCGCTCGAACAGCGCCAGGATCGCGGCGCGCTCGGCCGCGCCAAGCTGCCGGCTGTAAACGTCGGCCGCGTCCTCGTGCCGCAGCCCGGCGCCGAAGAACACGAGCTCCGCCGCTTCGTCGAATGCGTTGTCGGTGCCGTGTCCGAACCACAGCTGCGACTGCTCGAACAGCAGCGTGCCGTAGTGAATCAGCTGCTCGACCGTCGCCGGATCCGGTGCAGGCAGCGTGACCGGCGCGGCGCCGGGAGGATGAGAAGTCGGGTTCATGAGCAGCCGTGCGATAATTCGCGCCGCCACGAGGAAACGATGTCCCGAACTCAGACGATCGCGCTCGCAGCTCTTGTCGCCATTGTAGCCATCGGCGCCGGCATTCTGTCGGCGCGTTGGGTGCTGCAGCGTCAGGCCGGCGCACAAATGGGCATTGCCACTGCGACAGTGCTCTCGCCCCCGCGACCGCTGCCGCCGCTCGCGCTCGTCGATCAAAACAGTCAGCCGTTCGACGTGGCCCGGCTGCGCGGCCGCTGGAGTTTCGTGTTCTTTGGCTTCACCAGCTGTCCGGACGTCTGCCCGGTCACGATGACCGCGCTGGCCGCGACGAGCAAACAGCTCGCAACTCTGCCGGAGCAGCTCCGCCCGCAGGTCGTGATGATCTCGGTCGACCCGGAGCGCGATACGCCCGAGCGCCTGGCCGACTATGTGAAGGCATTCGATCCGAGCTTCGTCGGCGCGACCGGCACCAAAGCGGAGATCGACGAGTTCGCGCTGCGCATGGGCGTGGCTGCCGCCAAGCGACCGATCGAGGGCGGCAGCTACAGCGTCGATCACACGACTTCGGTGTTTCTCGTCGATCCCGACGGCGCGCTGCGCGCGCTGTTCTCGGCGCCGCACGTGCCGCAGCAGATCGCGGACGACTATCGGCGGATCACAGGCGCATGACGGCAGCACCGACGATTCGAGCCGGCGATCGCTGGTTCGCTGCCCTCCAGTACATCCTGCCGAAGCGCCTGCTGTCGCGCGTGATCTATGCGGTCGCGCGTAGCGAAGTGCCCTGGATCAGGAACACGTTCCTGCGCATCTTCCTCAGCGTCTATCGCTTGAACATGGCCGAGGCCGTGCAGCCGGATCCGTTCGCGTATCGCAGCTTCAACGATTTCTTCACGCGCGCGTTGCGTCCTGGCGTGCGGCCGATCGCTGCGGAATCCGACGCCATCGTCAGCCCGGTCGACGGCACGGTGAGTCAGTGCGGCGCAATCGAAGGCGATCTCTTGATCCAGGCGAAAGGACAGAACTATTCGCTGCAGGAGTTGCTCGGGAGCGATGCCGAAGCTGTCGCGACGTATCGCGACGGCAGTTTTGTGTGCATCTACCTCGCGCCATACAACTATCACCGCATTCACATGCCGTGCGCCGGCACGGCTCGCGACAATGTTTATGTGCCCGGCGAGCTCTTCAGCGTGAACGCTGCGACCGCGCGAGCAGTGCCACGTGTGTTTGCACGCAACGAGCGCTTGATCTGCGACTTCACGACGCCGCTCGGCCGCATGGCCGTGATCCTGGTCGGCGCTCTGTTCGTCGGCAGCATCGAAACCGTCCATTGCGGTGAAGTGAACCCGCCGCCGCGCGCCCGCAAAGCGCCGACGCGAATCGCGACCGGGCTCGGCCGACAATTCGCGAAGGGCGAAGAGCTCGGTCGCTTCAATATGGGATCGACCGTGATATTGCTGTTCGAGCGCAATCGCGTCGCCTGGGAATCCACGCTGGTGCCGGAATCGACGGTGCAGCTCGGACGACCCATTGCCCGCACGGTGAGCAAATGAGCTGGCGGCCGACTGCATCGATCGCGACGCTCGAAGTCCGGGCAGCGATGCTGCGCGCGACGCGTGAATACTTCGCCGCCACTCGCGCGCTCGAAGTCGAAACGCCGGCACTGAGCGCAGCGGCCGTCACCGACGTGCACATCGCCAGCGTCGAGGCGACGCCTGCCGGACGCCGGGCGTTCCTGCATACCTCGCCCGAGTACGCGATGAAGCGTCTGCTCGCCGCGGGTTGCGGCGATATCTGGCAGATCTGCAAGGTCTATCGCGACGGCGAGAGCGGCCGCTGGCACAACCCCGAGTTCACGATGATCGAGTGGTATCGCGTCGGCTACGACCATCATTCGCTGATGTCGGACGTCGAGCGCTTGATCAGCGCAGTGCTGCCGGCGTCACGTCAGTTCGATCGTGCCGAGCGCCTGACATATCGCGAAGCGATGCAGCTGCACGCCGGCGTGGACGTGTTTCAGGACGCGACGCCGATACTGGTCGCACGGCTGCAGAGCGCCGGCATCGAAGTGCCGCGCGACGTGACGCATGACCGCGACGCGTGTCTTGACCTGATCATGGGCACGCTGGTCGGTCCGCAGCTCGGGCTCGATCGCCTCACCTTTATCTATGACTACCCCGCGTCGCAGGCCGCGCTGGCACGCGTGCACGGACACATCGCGTCGCGCTTCGAGGCGTACATGGACGGCATCGAGCTCTGCAACGGATTTCACGAGCTCGGCGATCCGCAGGAGCAGCGCGCTCGCTTCGAGCGCGACGTGGCGGAGCGCCAACGCCGCGGCTTGCCGCTGGTACCGATCGACGAGAACTTCCTCGCAGCGCTGGAGCACGGACTGCCTGAATGCTCCGGCGTGGCGCTCGGCTTCGACCGCTTGGTCATGTGCGCGATCGGTGCCCGCCACATCGACGAAGTGCTCGCGTTTCCTCTCGACAGGGCCTGACCATGCACGAGATCACCACGGATACCAAGCTACCGAAGCCGGCGCTCTATGCGGAGGTCGTCGCACAGACCCGTGCGCTGCTCGAAGGCGAGCGCGACGCGATCGCGAACTTCGCGAACACGACGTCACTGCTCTATCACTCGCTGCCGGACTTGAACTGGGTGGGCGTCTATCTGCTCAAGGACGGCGAGCTGGTGGTCGGGCCGTTCCAGGGCAAACCCGCGTGCGTACGCATCGCGCTCGGCAAAGGTGTGTGCGGTACGGCGGCCGCGCGCCGTGCGACGGTCATCGTCAAGAACGTGCACGAGTTCGACGGACACATCGCCTGCGACTCGGCATCGAACTCGGAGATCGTGGTGCCGCTGCTGCGCGGGAACGAGCTGATCGGCGTGCTCGACCTCGACAGCCCGAAGTTCGAGCGCTTCGATGCCGAAGATCAGGCGGGACTGGAACAGGTCGTCGCCGAGCTCTTGAAAGCGCTCTGACTCTTACGCCTTACCGCGCGACAAATACTCCGACGTCCGCGTATCCACGCGAATCGTCTCGCCCTCATTGATGAACAGCGGCACGCGCACGACTGCGCCGGTTTCCAGCTTCGCGGGCTTCGCACCACCCGTCGCCGTATCACCGCGCACGCCCGGATCCGTCTCGACCACTTTCAGCTCGACGTGGGCCGGCGGCGTCACATTGAGCGGCTGACCGTTCCACAACATCACCGTGCACTCCATGCCGTCCTTCAGCCAGATGGCGCCCTCGCCCATCGCTTCCTTGCCGGCGGTGAACTGCTCGAACGTGTCCGGCACCATGAAGTGCCAGAACTCGCCGTCGGTGTAGAGATACTGCATCTCCGTTTCGACCACGTCCGCAGCCTCGACGCTGTCGCCCGACTTGAAGGTGCGCTCGATGACGCGGCCGGTCTTCAGATTGCGAACCTTGACGCGGTTGAACGCCTGGCCTTTGCCGGGCTTCACCATCTCGTTCTCGACGATCGAATACGGGTCGTTCTCGAGGATGATCTTGAGGCCGGATTTGAATTCGTTCGTGGAGAAGCTGCCCATTTGGCACCGTCAATCAATAAAATAGGTGGGTTTCCCGCAAGGGGCGCAGATGATAGCCGCAACCTCCCTCCCCGGCCAGCCGCAAACGCCTCAGCGGCAGCAGGCGGCGGCGGTCCCAGCCGGCGCGGCGGGCTGCTCAAGTGACTGACGCGCGTGCCGCTACAGAAGGTCGCAGTGATCCGGGCGAACCACGCCAACGAGATCGACGAACAGGTGCGCCGCGCCTGCGCCGACCTGATCGCAGCGGCCAAGGCGGCAAACACGGTAATTAATAGCTTAGACTTGCACGAAAGAAGCGGAGAGTAGCTTGGCCGAACAGAGCGCGGTGCCGATGATCGTCCTGACCCGTCATCAGGACAACGTCGAAGCCATCAACAGCACGCTGCGCAACGCCGGTCTCGCCGTGCGCTGCAACTGGATCCGCGAGCTCAACGATCTCGGCGAGGCGCTGACGCAGATCAATGCCCACATGCTGGTCGCGTTCGTCGGCCAGGATCCCGCCGACATCGCCAAGGTGATGGCCGTCTCCAGGCAGTTCGGCGCCGAAGTGCCGGTGTTGATCGCGCGCGATCAGCTCGACGAAGACGCGATCGCGGCAGCGATGCAACAGGGCGCGCGCGACGCCGTGACGCTCGTGAACCCGCTGCGATTTCGCCTCGTCGTAGCGCGCGAGCTGGAAGCGTACAACCGCGCGCAGACGCTCAATCGCACGATCAGCTCGGCGCGCGAGTACAGCGATCAGTTGAAATCGTTCATGGCCGGCTCGGCCGATGCGATCGCGCACGTGCAGGAAGGCATCGTGGTCGACGCGAATCCCGCGTGGCTGGATCTTTATGGCTTGCCGGATGCGGAGTCGATCCTCGGCACGCCGCTGATGGATGCGTTCGATGCCGAAGCGCACGCCGCGATCAAGGGCGCGCTGGTCGCGTGTCTGCAGGGCAAGTGGTCGAATCATTCGCTGCGCGCGAGCGCGGTGCTCGCTGACGGCTCGACTGTGCCGCTCGAGATCGAGCTGTCGCCAGCCGACTTCGACGGCGAGCCTGCGGTGCGCCTGAGCGTCGCGTCCAAGAAGCGCGATGCCGGCACGATCAACGAGCAGCTCACTGATGCGTTGGAGCGCGATGCTGCGACCGGCGCGTTGCAGCGGCGCTTCTTCATGCAGCAGCTCCAGCAGGAGCTGTCGCA
>Ga0070689_100002096_pt1 | contig 12958 bp, 7 predicted proteins | sample KBSS23HmetaG_FD_64669 | JGI IMG/M metagenome (GOLD analysis project Ga0070689, IMG submission 64669) | Switchgrass rhizosphere microbial communities from Kellogg Biological Station, Michigan, USA - KBS S2-3H metaG | ecosystem: Host-associated > Plants > Roots > Rhizosphere ...
TTCGCCGCCTAATAATCTGCGCCTTCGGCGAGTCATTTGTCATCGTCTTGAGGACAAGCCGATCCACCTGCTGCAAAATTCCGCACCGCAAGACCATTGCTGTAAATGAAGTTGCGCATAATTTCTCCTAAGGCCCGATATGAAGATCGGTTTCGCTCAAATTAATCCGACCGTGGGAGATTTGAGGGGAAACTGTGAACTGATCATCCGCGCGTATGAGCGGCTCACGGCAGCGGGCGCGGAACTCGTGCTCACGCCCGAGCTGGCGATGACTGGATACCCGCCGCAGGATTTGGTTCTCAAATCGCGATTCGTTCCGGAAAATTTGGAATTGCTGGAAAAGCTGCACGCTCGTGTCGATGGTGCGGCGTTGCTCGTCGGGTTCGTTGATCGCAACGAGGGGCGCGGCAAACCATTTCGAAACGCTGCGGCTTTACTCGAACACGGCAAACCGATCCGGAAAACTTACAAATCCCTTTTGCCGAGTTACGATGTGTTTAACGAAGAGCGATATTTTCAGCCGGCCGAACACGTCGAGCCCTTTCTTGTTCGCGGAAAAAAAATCGGCGTAACGATCTGCGAAGACATTTGGACCGAACACTACTTGCCGCGACCGCTCTACGATTGCGAACCGGTGCGCAGCCTGGTGGAGCAAGGCGCGGAGATCATTGTCAATCTGAGCTCGTCACCGTTCAGTTTGCATAAGCCGGCGATCCGCTATGAGATGGTGGCAGGTCTCGCACGCGCTCACCAACGCCCGATAAGCTATTGCAATTTGATAGGCGGCAACGACCAACTCATTTTCGACGGTAATTCCTTCGCGGTGAATTCAGCGGGGAATGTGATCGCGCAACTCGCTGCGTTTCGTGAAGACGAACGAGTCGTCGACACGAATTCGACTTCGGCAATCGAATTTCACCTGGGCAAAATACCAGAGCAAATTTTTGCCGCGCTTTCTCTCGGGCTCCGCGATTACTGCCGCAAATGCAACTTCCACTCGGTAGTTGTCGGTTTGAGCGGCGGAATCGATTCCGCCGTCACGGCAGTCATCGCAGTTGATGCGTTGGGCGCGGAAAACGTAACCGGCGTTTCCATGCCAAGCCCATACTCGTCGCGCGGCAGCATCGAGGACGCGGGGGCGCTCGCGCGCAACCTCGGGATAAAATTTCTGGAGATTCCGGTCACTGACGCGTTTCAAGTTTTCAAGGCCCAGTTCAAGGAAATTTTCAAAGGCCTTCCCGAAAACGAGACGGAGGAAAACATGCAACCGCGGCTGCGAGCAATGATCCTGATGGCCCTCTCGAACAAGTTCGGTCACCTCGTTTTGTCCACGGGTAACAAGAGCGAACTCGCAGTCGGTTACTGCACGCTGTACGGCGACATGGCCGGCGGGCTGGCTGTAATCAGCGACGTGCCGAAGACAATCATTTACGAGCTGGCCCGCTCGATCAATCGAGAGCGCGAAATCATTCCAAGATCTACAATCGAAAAACCGCCGAGCGCCGAGTTAAAGCCTAACCAAAAAGATCAGGACACCCTTCCGCCGTATGAAATTCTCGATCAAATCCTCCAGCTTTACGTCGAAGAAAACCTCAGCGCGCGCGACATCATCTCGCAGGGCTTTGACGAGAAAACCGTGCGGTGGGTACAGCGACGGGTCGATCTCAACGAATACAAGCGCGAACAAGCCGCGCCCGGACTAAAAGTCACCAGCCGCGCCTTCGGCATTGGCCGCAAAATGCCCATCGCGCAAAAGTATGTTGATTGACACCGCTGCGGCATCTCGCCCGGCGCCGCCCCTTGTGCCATTCTTCGCAGCGAAGAATGCGTGGAGGCGGCATTGTCTAGTCTTGGCAATGAAGTAGGTTTGGTCAGCAGCTGCCAGTTCGCATGATTAAAGTCGTAATGTTTGACTTAGGCCAGACGCTGATTGATGAAGCGAGTCGGCAGCCTTTTCCTCACGCCGTGGAGGCATTGACGGCCATCACTGAGGCGCATCCGGCTCCAAAAACTTGCCTCGTTTCAGACTTCAAAATGGAACTTACGCCTGCCAAGGCGATGAAGGAATATGTGGCGATTCTTGAGGCTGCGGGGTTGCGCTCTTTCTTCGAGCCTGTCCAGAAGCGCGTCACCCTTTCCAACCATGCTGGCACGCTAAAACCGAGCCGAAAGATTTTCGAGAAGGCCTTGCAGCGGCTCGGTGTGCCGGCCACTCCTTTCAAGCATTGCTGTTTCATCACTGAGAATGCGGCTCATATCAAAGCAGTGCGCGAGAAACTGCATATGCAGGCGTTTCAATTTGGCGTGGACTTCACCGATTGGGCCGAGGTTCCGCCAATGTTGGGTGTGACATCGCCGTCCGCCAGTAGCAGCAGTTGGCACACGATCTCCGTGCCTCGGCACGAAGACCTCAAGGACATCCAGGTGGAAGTGCCCGATTCTCCGCACGCCCTTGAGGAAGTGAAATCCTATGTGGCAAGTCTGGCCAACAACGAGCAAATCGAAGGAAGACCGGGGAAACCGGCCCTCCGTGCGACCCACGCGTTGGTGACCGATCCGCAAGGCCAGCGCAGGCTCGTGCGCAAACGGTTCTCGCAATTCTAATGGTGGCCGCAAAGAAAGCGGATACGCGTTAACACCTTCTTGCCTCCCACACTTTTGATGGCGTGTGTGGTGGTACTCTGTTTGCCATCCGGGGCACGAGCCACCGCACCTTTCTTCTTCTTGTCCAAATCAATGCGCCCGTGTTCCACAAGCGTCTTTACGAACTCGATCGTTTCCATGTCCGTATCGTCTGGTTGAGGCATCACGCCGATGACGGCAGCGCGTCCGCCGGAACCGCCGACGTTCACCGGTTCATGCGCAACGGCTACCACTCCCTTCAGGGCTTTATCAACCCCGCCCAGCGGGACCTCGCGCGTATTGAGCACATGAACGACTTTTTCCCCGAACAGATCCGCCGCGGCCAGGCTCATCTTCGCTCCTCTGCTTGCACCAAGCCTCGCCTTGAGATCCTTACGGGTGGCCGGCGAAAGCGTCTTGCCCTTTGGCGCCGCTCCGTCCAGGACCATAGACGGCGCGACCATGGCATTGGAGCCTAAGAGAATGTTGTGGGCCTGAAACGCGTTGCGGATGTGGTCCCGGTTTCCGCCGCCGTGGAGCGAATTGTCGGCCAGCACCATGGCTCGTCCGACGGATTGCAGGAAACGGGGCGTGATCATTGCATTCTTAACTCCAGCAATCAGGATCTTTCCCGCCAGCGTCGCGGCAGATTTGAGCGTCGCTTCGGTTTGTGAGCTGTTTTCCGCGAAGATATTCGCGATTAGTTCCCAGAAGCAGCCGCTAAACAGCATGCCGAAGCTGTGGACTTCGTTGATCAGTTCTCCAGGTCCGCCGTTCGACGGCAAAGTGGATGGGATTTGATATTGAAACTTGTTAAAGGCATGCCTCGGCTCGGCTGCGTTGTGGTTGGAATCAAAGCGCCGTATTCCCTCCGAGAGATCCTCCGCCGTGCTTTCCACGAAATTCTGCTTTCGCAGGTTCGGGGCGTTGGCGAGCAGCCGGTCGCGCGTATCTTTGTCGTCCAGAGCTGTGAGAAGAGCCATGCAATCGCCAAACGCTTCGTGCAACGCACCAACCTCGAGAAAGTTTACATCGAAGAAATCAGGCCGAACGGAATCGAGCAGCCCATGACCCACTTCATGGGCGACCACATCAGTGCTTGCGCCGGAGAAAAAAGTCGTCCCGCCGATTGTCTGATGAAAGAAAGAGAAGCTTTGACGATCGTAGAAAGCATTCAGGTCCTCGCCATTATCCTGAAACAGCGGAAGCTTCTTCCGGTTGCCCTGCCATTTCTTGTGCCGTCCCGCCGAAGCCTCCCAGGCTTGCACGGCAGCAATTGCTGCCTCGCGACATTGCCAAAACAGGAATGCCGAAGTTCCGGGCGCAAAAACTCCTTCCGGGCTGGTATCGCTGAAGGTGAAGCCGGACTTCGTGGACGGTCGGTTAGCTCGTGGAGATTGTTCACGGGTCGGCGGGGCCGTCGAACCAGCACGCGGGTCGTTTGGAATGTAATTGATAGCCATGGGATATTTTTCCTTTCATGCGGTTTAACTGTGGAGACTTATAACTCCTTGAATCTCTGAGACGTTCTCTTCACGAAAGCAAGGCATTTCCGCGGGTCGATTCGTCAACATCGGTTTCATCATGCTGAGGTTTCACTTCCACGCGGTCGAGTGCGGCATGCCACGCCGGCTGCTACGGGTGAATAGTTTTCCTACCTTTACCTTCACAACCAGCGGAGAAAAGCAGAAAGTCCAGATATGTATCAGCTAATGAATGGAGACTTAAAGCTGCACGATGACGGCCATTAAACATAACACGAGCCATCGAAGCGCGGGACTGAGGGCGACCACTTTCGCACTGATGCTATTGCTATTCGGAGCCGGAGTCTCTGCTAAGGCGCGGGGAGCGGAAGGCCTAAACACTTGGACACCCCTGGGCCCTGGCCCGATCTTTAACGGCAGGACGGTCGTGTCAGGGCGTATCGATATCGCCGTGAGCCACCCGACGGACGCCAACGTAATGTACATCGGCGGAGACGGCGGAGTCTGGAAGACGACGAACTATCTGACGACCGACGCGGGCGGCCCGACTTGGGTCCCGCTCACCGATAACTTCCCCAGCCTGGCGATTTCCGGCAAGAGTCTGGCGCTGTATCCGGGCAATCCGGACATGCTGTATGCAGCCGCGAGCGGACCCAACGGCGGCATCCTCAAGACGATCGATGGCGGCTCCCACTGGGAATATCTGTTCAGCGGCGTTTTTTCTGCCGCGACCGTCAGCGCGCTGATCATCGATCCGACCAATTCGAATACGATCTACGTCGCCGTCTCGGGGACTGCACCAGGCGGGATGCCAGTCACCGGTGGCGTCTATCGCCTTCATTTTGCAAACACTGGCTCGACGTGGGTGAATTTGACGTCGGAGACGGCACCCGGATCCGTGGCGACTGACGTGCTCATCGATCCGACCAACCCGCAAGTATTCTACGCCGGCTTGGTCAAGGCGACGGACGGGAGCCAGAATGGCGTGTACAAGAGCGTCAATGGCGGAGAGAGCTGGCAATTGCTGACCAATGGCATCTACAACGGGTCGCAGCAGGTCGGTGAATGGATCGCTCTGGCGATGGCTCCGTCCTCACCACAGACCGTGTACACCACCATCTTCCAGCCGGGTAACTCCTCCACAAGCCCCGAGCTCCAGCGTTTCCGGACGAGTGATTCGGGCAATAGCTGGTCGATGCTGAGCCTGCCACCGGCTGGAAACGACCCGCCGCAGGATTACCGGTCCTGGCATGTCGTGCTGGGCGTGGATCCGCACTCTCCGAACATCGTCTACGCCAACGCCAAGGAGCCCCAGTTCGTCGCTAGCACGGATTCCGGTCAGACTTGGAGGAGGCTCTTCACTGGCCGCCAGTTCTCCGGCTGCGGCTGCATCGAGGACGTTGTGAACGCGTACTTCGACAGCACTGGGGCGCTCGCGTACGTGGGCGATCGCGGCATCCAACGGGTCGTTGCTCCGCTTATCTCGAACCCGACGCTCGTCTCCAAGCAGGGTAACTTGGGCAACTTCTTATTCTACAATGTCACCCTCGATCCGCGCAACCCACAGCGCGGCTTTGGGGTGAGCCAGGACCAGCTCAAGGTTGTCCAGTTCACTGGCGAGCCGAGGTGGACCTACGCATCGACCGGCACGGAAGTCGGCAAGGTATTGATCGACCCGCACGACCCTGCCATCGTGTACAATCTGGCATCGTTACAAACCACGTTCGTGACCCGCTCGTCAGATGGCGGAAGCCAATGGACCACCGCCTCCAACGGAATCGACACAAATGAGTTTCCTATCAGCGAGCAGTTTAACCAGGATGCCTACAACGCTTTCGCTCTTGACGAGCGTCGGCCGTCACGGCTGGTGCTGGGAGGTCAGAGCGTCTGGCAGACGCTCGATGGCGGCGCAAACTGGACGCAAATCAGCCCGGTGCTCTCGCCAACAGGAGGCTCCGGCGGCGGCTCGCCGACGCCTACGCCGATGGCTATACCAACACCGGCCAACATCACTGCGGTCGCCATTGCGCCATCGCAACCAAAGACCCTCTATGCCGCCACTGCGGATGGCCGTTTCTGGGCCACATTTGATGGCGGGATCACTTGGCCGGAACGCGATCAAGGCTTACCCGTCGCGTCGGGCAACGAGGCGCTAAACATCATAATCGACCCAGGACATCCGAACCACGTCTTCATCCAAATGACACAGAGCAAAGCTGGTCAGCCCCGTGCTCGGACTGTTCCGGTCGGCGGTCCGGTCCAGGGACGCATCTGGATGACCAATGACGGAGGTTCGTCCTGGACAAGCCTCGATAGTGGGATCCCCACAAACCTGTTGGTTATGTCGCTGGCGGTCGATTGGCGGTTTCGGCCTCCAACATTGTATGCGGGCACCTCACGAGGTGTCTTTTTCTCGACCGACCTGGGAATGAACTGGGCGCCGTTCGGGCAAGGCCTGCCGAGCACCGTCGTGCGCGGGCTTCAGATCCTGCCCAGGCACGGGATGTTGGTAGCGGCGACCTTCGGTCGCGGCATCTATCAGACCCAGCTCGCGACACCAACGCCTACAGCTACGCCTACATCGACATCTTCGCCAACGCCCAGACCTCACCCATCGGCCAGGCCTCGCCACACGCCAGCGCCGCGCCCGTGACTATCGTCGATCATCATCGTTGTTGGTAAAGCGTTTTGGGACATCGGCCACGCGCCGAAAGCCAAAGCAACAGTCGAAAGTACATGCCGGCCTACGCTGTTCAATGAGTGCGCCGGTGGACGGAAGCGACTCTTGGCGTTTGGACTAAGCTCCGTTTCGCCGCTTCCTGAGAGATGAAATGCACCGTGCAGGAATCGAACCTGCAACCCAGTGATTAAGAGTCACTTGCTCTGCCAATTGAGCTAACGGTGCAAATGCCTTTTACCCAGCTCGCAACACAGATAGTTGGTTTCCGCCGTCGCCGACGACCTCAATGTATTCATGTCGCTCCGGGAGTCACTTTTTCTGTTGCTCGAGCACAATGCGGAGCAGGTTTGCGTAATCCTCCCTCTCGGAGTCGCCTTCGGGCAGATATTGCTCCGCTTCCTTAGCAATTTCGCGGGCTAGGGGGAGCGCCCGCCGGGCCTTGCCCTGGTTCACAAGGTTCACGGCGAGATTGTAGCCCGCGAGCAGCGTGGCCCGATCGCCCGGTTTCCCGATTCGCCTCCTCGCTTCGAGCACGCGACGATCGAGGACTTCGGCTTCTGCGTATTGATGAAGCCCGCCAAGGGCCGCGGACAGGTTGCCCAGGCTCGTCAGGGTATCGGGGTGTTCTTTCCCGAGGAGTCGCTCGCGCCCATTCGCGGAACGTCTGAGAACTTCTTCCGCTTCGCTGAAACTGTCCTTTGCCATGAGGAGGACGCCGAGGTTGTTCATGCTCTCAAGGGTTTCCGGATGCTCGCTGCCGAGACGGTGCTCGCGACCTTGCAAAGCCCGACGGTAAAGAGGTTCGGCGGCTTTCATGTCGCCGCCCTTCCGGAGCAGGATGCCCAGATTGCTCACCGTCTGGAGAGTCTCAGGATGTTCGGGTCCGAGAACTCGCTCCTGGATTTCCAACGTCTCTCTCATGAGCGCCGCCGCGGCAGGTTTGTCGCCTTTGTCGCTAAGAAGCTGGCCGAGGTTGCTCATCGTCAGCAACGTGTCGGGACTGTCGGAGCCCAGGGTTCGTCGCTGAGCTTCGAGCGCTCGCCGGCAAAGCGCTTCGGCTTCGTCCAGGCGGCCGGTTCTCTGGAGCGTATTGGCGAGGTTGTTGACGGTCATCAAGGTCTTGGGGTGCTCCTTTCCGAGGACACGTTCGCGGCCTTCGAGCGACTCGCGGTGAAGCTTTTCGGCCCCGGCGAAGTCCAGCTTCGCATCGAGGACGGAGGCGAGGTTATCAAGTGTCTGGAGACGGTCGGGATGATCCTTTCCCAAAACGCGCTCGCGGCCCTCCAGGACCTGCCAATCAATGCGTTCCGCTTCCTCGTACGCGCCACGTCCCTCGAGCAGCCTAGCGAGATTCCCGAGTGCGGTGAGCGTGTCGGGATGATCTTTTCCAAGCGTGCGTTCGCGCACCTCGACTACGCGACGGTAGAGCGGCTCCGCAGACTGGTGGTCGCCCTCGGCGTCGAGTTCCGCCGCCAGGTTTTGCATGCTCGTAAGGGTTTCCCCATGTTCGCTGCCGAGGACTCTCTCGCGGGCCTCGAGAGCGCGCCGGTGCAGAAGGATCGCTCCTGCATGGTCTCCACGTTCCCCGCGGACGAAAGCGAGAATATTGACGCTGGCGAGCGTGGAGGGGTGATCCTTTCCGAGGAGGCGCTCGCCGCTTTCGAGCGCACGCTGCGCGAGTTGCTCCGCGCGGGGGTAGTCCCCCCGATCGGCGACGATGACGGAAAGAACCTGAACAGCATCCACGGTGTCGGCGTGATCTTTTCCGACCAGGCGCTCCTGGATGGCAAGGACGTCCGACGCGAGTGGCTCCGCCTCGACGTTCAAGCCTTGCCTATGGAGTGCGAGCGCGAGGTCGCGCGCGGATTCACACCAAGGCATCGGGTTTTTCTCGCGATCCGTTAGCGCGAGCGCCTGCCGGTACTGCACGATCGCTTCGCGATAGTGCCCCGCCGCTAGTTCGATCCGGCCGAGCTTCATGTACGCACTACGCTGAAGCTCGGTCCACTCGCCCATCTTGGCGCCGGCGTCCTTGCGTTCCTTCTCGATGTCCGCGATCAGCCCGCGCATATCCGCACCGTTCTGCGCGAGCCGCTTTTTCAGTTCGTCGAGCGGAATCTTGAGCTCAGCGGCGACCTCGGCTTGCGCCGCCGGCAACGGGTCCGGCTGGCCTGCGCCCGGCAATGGCGCGGCGGTTCGATCAATTTTCGCGAGAACCTTCTCCGCCAGCTCCGTCTGCTTCGCGAGCTGCCGGCGCATGATCTCGAGTTGCTTCTCGAAGCGAGCAGAACGCTCTTCCGCCTGCTGCGCGCGCCGGTCACTGCGCACACTCTGCCAAGGCACCAAGATGAGCACGGCTACGAGCAGCGCGAGGGCCGCGCCGGCGACCCAGCGCGTGCGCTGGATCTCGACCTTCACCGCATTTGCCACTTCGGCCACTTGCGCAACAGCACCCGCAAGTTCCTCGCGCCGGTGAACTATCGTATAGAGATGATCGCCCCCGAGGATCGCCGCACGGTGCGCCAGTTGATCTGCCGCCAAGTCTAGATGCTCGGGATCGTGCAAGTCGAAGGGGAAATCCTCCGCACAAACGATGAGATACATCCGCTTGCCAAGTTCCCGCGCGAGGTCGAACTCAAGTTGTGTATAACTGCGCCGCAGCTCGCCGGGCTCACGCTCCTGCGGCCCGCTGCCGTAGCTGAATCCTGCCATGTGGATGACGGCGTCGCACGGCTCGAGCTTGCGACGGAGTATTTCGCGAATCACACCCGCGTTGTTGCCGAAGTGCTCTTCCACAACTGGGAAGCAGCCGAGTGTGAGCACCGCGTCGCGAATCTCCTGGCGTGCGGTGCGCAGGTCCCTGGTCGTGGCGCTGATGAAGATCTCGGGGCGGCGCAACCTCATGGGCGAGGATTACCATCCTTGCATCCCGCTGACGAGGCAAAATGACTCGTGCGAGGCCCGGAGAAACCAACTCCGGTTTCAGCAACTCATGCTCACACAGGCTCAATGCAATGAGTAGACAACGAACTCGGGTTGATCATGGAAAACCTTCAAGACCGGCTCATTCCTTGGAGGATCAATTCAGCCATCCGGTGGAGGTCTACTGTCTCGAATAACTCGTCCTGCTCCTCTCTTTGGAGCAATGGATTGATGCGTTCTACTCCTTTCTCGCGAAACAGCGCTACTATCTCAGGATAATCGATCCAGTCGATGCCGCGCTGTTCGTAGAGTGCGCGCATCTCGGGAGCGAATGGCGCGCGCTTTTGATAATCCCACGTCGCCTCTTCGCGGTCCCGTCCACGGATCAAATCGATCACCAGCTTCGCAACACCGCCGAACGCGCCAATCAGGAAAACAGGCTGCCCGGCTTTTACGGCGAGCACGATTTCTTCGAGTACTCCGGGGATTCGGCTCATATACCATTGCTCATTCCGAGTTCCGTCCTCGGTGACCTTCACAGTGGGACCAAAAGTTCCACCGATGACAATCCGTGCGATTACGCCGCTGCGCGCCCTGTCCGCCTGGTATGCGCGCATTTCAGTCATGCCTCGCGCCCATGCGAACCGGTGCTCGGGAGATTTGTCAGCAGGAAAAAACTTCGGATTTGCTATAAACTCAGCGCCGAGTGTCTCATCGATATCTCCCGGACGCGGAAGCTCCTTCGTCTTCGAGACTTGGTTTAGCCGCGCCAATTCTTCCACCGTAAGCCGCGGTAAGGGCCATCCCCGATGATTCACGATCCGCTCGAAAGGCTGAACATCTTCGAGATTGTTATTCGCACGCACAAGTTCGAAAACCATCTGCGTGTAACCCTCCGAGCCTAAGTGCCCGCCATAAGCGAGCGTCGCCCCTTTGATCAACAAACACCGGGACAGGGCAATCATAGCACCCTCCAGGTGCAACGAATCCATTCCGCAGCTTTCAATGTCGGTGCTCTCAGACATCGAAAGTGCGATCGCCTGCCCTTTGAGTGATTGTTCGGCAGCCAAACGTTGGAACGGCGTGGTGATTCGGACGTTCGCTTTTTGCAGTCGCCGTGCTTCACCGACGCCGACTGGTGGATCGGGGTAGAGCACCGTCGTTCCAGGCTCAAGCCCCACCAGCGTCGCAAGCTCAGGCGGCCGAGCGAACACAAGGTCGCCCGGTTGCTTCCACCGATCGAGCACAGCAGTGGCGTGTAGATGCCGCAGCGTTTCTTTTAGTAATAAGTCGATGCCCTTCTGGGGATCGCCATCCCACCGAATTCGTGGGACATTGCCGAGGTAAGGGAAGCTTCGAACCTCATAGCTCGTTAGCGCGTCAACGACTGCGACTGGCCGCTGATGCTCCTTGGCGAGTAGGATCTCTTCTCGACACCATTCGCGCGTAGCATAGGTGTCGGTCAGCACAGCAAGCAGCGAAGTGCGCTCGATCCCGCGCTTGATAGATTCGGCAAATTTCGAGCCAGTCTGAATGTCGCCCGAATCGACCCATGCCTCAATCGGCTGATCCTCGCGCAGACATTCGATGAGGCACTGCGTCACTCGCGGCTCCTTGTTGAGGTCCGCCTTCGTGTGGCTCAGAAAAAGTGTGATCGGCGCCTCAAAAGCACTGTCTGCGACTTTATCAAGATTCGAAAGATAACGGCAGAGCTCGACCACGACTCTGCGGAACACGAATGCGCTTCGCGCCTCTCCCGCATTCTGGAAATATGCCTTCGCAAAGCTGACTTCCTTCAGCCGCGCATCGAGCGGCCACGCATTTTCTGACAATTGTAAAGGCACACAGCGTGCGAACGAATTATCCTGGCAATTCGCCCACGCTTCCGCACAAAAGCCACACCAGGCGTCGTCGATGCTCAACGCATCATCCGCGAGCAGAACCACAAAATTGCGCTCGGCAAACTCGAACCTGAGCAGCGCAGGAGGAGAGCGCCCGTCACCCGTCGGACAAAACACTGTCGGTACACACAAACCGGGCACGATAAGATCGCTGTTGAGCTGCCGATGGATCTGCCGCGCTAGTTCTCGCGCAGAAACCGACTCGGGATGGAAGAGCAGATGGACAAGCAGCGGTTCCTTTTTCATCTGAACTGGCGATCCGACCCCGTAGCTTATGCCCGGTGCCTACCGGTGCACAATCCAGCTTTTCATCAGCTTTAACGCAATTCGTACTAGAAGAATTGTCGTCATCAAATTATCGGTGGGGGCGCACGAGACGCTTTCCGGACAATGGGTTCACTCGCGTGCCAATCTAGGGCTAGATTCGAGGATTGTAGCTTATTCGGTAGCGTCGCCCAAATTACCTACGGACGACTTTAATTAAGAGTCACTTGCTCTGCCAATTGAGCTAACGGTGCAAATGCCTTTTTCCCAGGTAAATGCTGTACAAGCGTGTCCTTTCGTGCAGCCAAAATCGGTATCTATTTCGGCCGAAACTCACGGCTTTTAAGTGCGCGACGAATCTTCTAGTGCGGTTTTAACCTAACCCCGACTTCTACGTCGCGAACTCGCGGATCCTCGCGAAGGGATGCAAGTTGAGGCGATTCTATCGTTCCTACGACCTTGTTACCAATTATCTGCTCGACATTTAGGCCCAGTCGCCGCAAAGCGTTGATGAGCTCATCTGTTGGTTTTGAGACCTGAAGATCGACGATGACCTCGACCGGGTCAGTCCGTTGAATTGATTGTTGGCTTCGATTCAGCAAATCTCTTAAGCTTGACATTGAATTTACACTCCGGGTTCGATCGTGAGCAATCGTTCAACATCCAGTTTACCATAACCCCATCGGGCATTCCAACAGGTTTGTGTGAGCCCGTCCTGACGAGTGGATTTTATCAGGCGCCGCTTGGCTTCAGCCCAATCAATGGTTTTGTCCTTTTCAAGCAGGAGCGCTAGGGCGCCGGTCACGTATGGTGCAGCCATGCTCGTTCCTTGGAGCGCAGCGTAAGGGACACCGGGCAGGCGACACCACTGAGGAATCACCTCCTGAGAAGCTGCACTCGATAAAGTGGAAATCAGCCATTGTCCAGGCGCAGCAATCTCGGGTTTGTTATCTCCGTCGCGTCCGGGACCGGGACTGGTAAAATACGAGATATCATCCTCATGCACCGCGTCCAAAGCGACGTTAGGCATCGCGGGATCAATCGAGCGCCATTCGTGCCGTGTTGCATACGATCCGACTGTGATA
>Ga0070689_100002100_pt1 | contig 12938 bp, 12 predicted proteins | sample KBSS23HmetaG_FD_64669 | JGI IMG/M metagenome (GOLD analysis project Ga0070689, IMG submission 64669) | Switchgrass rhizosphere microbial communities from Kellogg Biological Station, Michigan, USA - KBS S2-3H metaG | ecosystem: Host-associated > Plants > Roots > Rhizosphere ...
CGTGACCAACCGCTCCCCCGCGAAGCGGGGGAGGGTTTGAAAAGATAACTTCCCTCATTACCTATGTCCGCGCCCTCCTCCGCACTCGACACTGCTGCGCGTGGAACTCCACCTGCCTCCGATGTTCATCGTGCTGGTCGCGGCAGTTGTCGCGCCGCTCGTGGGCGAGTTCACTTCCAAGTTCGGCTTGTCGGTCGTCGTCCTAGAGTTGCTGCTGGGCGTGATCATCGGCCCGCACGCTCTCGGCTGGGCGACGCCAACTCACGCCGTGCCTTACCTCGCGCAGTTCGGCATGGGCTTCCTCTTCTTTCTTGCAGGCACTGAGATCGATCTGCTCGCAATCCGGGAACAGCTTCGCTCAGCCCTCGTTGGTTGGCTGCTCGGCTTCGGCATCGCACTGCTGGCTGCACTCGGGATGCAGGCTCTGGGTCTCATCCAGGCATGGCAGGTCGTCGCGATCGCCATCGCCACGACGGCACTCGGCGTATTGGTTCCGATCATTCGCGACCATGGCCTGCTGGACAAGCCTCTCGGACAACACATCCTTGCTGCCGGCGCACTCGGCGAGCTCGCTCCGATCATCGTCATGTCCGTCCTGCTCTCGCGACGACACACCGCGCCGGTACAAACAGCATTCACTGCGTTGTTCCTCGTGCTGATGGTCATCATCGGCTGGGCGGCCGTCCAGGGGCGCACTCCGCCGGTCATCCGCGTGCTGAGCCGGACGCTGCATCAGTCCAGCCAGCTTCCGATCCGCATCGTCGTGGTGTTGCTCGTCGGTCTCGCCGTGCTGGCCGATGCTTTCGGGCTCGACTTGGCATTGGGTGCGCTGGCTGCCGGAATGATCATCGGCGCGGCGGCGCGCGACAGCGCGGATAAGGATGTGCTGCATCTCAAACTGGATGCAGTGGGCTATGGCCTCCTCGTTCCAGTGTTCTTCATCACCAGCGGCATGAAGCTGGATATCGCGGCGCTGTTCAGCGGCACGAGTGGCATCGCGCTGGCCGGCGCGTTCCTCGTCGCCGTTCTGGTCTCGCGTCTGCCGCTCGTGGGTCTGAACTTGCGTGTTCTCGGCCCCAAGCTGTCCTGCACGCTAGGACTGTTCTCGGCAACGACTCTGTCACTGATCGTAGCCTTGACGGAGATCGCAATGTCCCACGGATTAATGACACCTGCCGAGACCGCACCGCTGGTCGCGGCCGGGATGTTGACTGTGATTCTTTTGCCCGCGCTGGGTTTGCGTCTGGCGAGAGAGCCGAACGCTGATTAGTGGGGCCAGCGAGCGATCGCAATTCGCTGGTCACCGGTAGATCCGAATACGATGCCATCACCGACGTCGGTTGCAGTCGTCACGGAATGGATCTCGCTCCGCTCCTCGAACAGCGATCTCACAGTCCCCGCCTTCGGATCGATCTCAGCTACCGACCACTGCGTGGGAGCCTTCCTCACCTGGCCACCGACGAGAATCGTGCCCCGCATCGTCCAGTTGAGATCATCAGCCATATCGCGAAACGCGAATTCTCCACGTCGCGTGACACTGCCATCGCTCTTGATCTCGAACTCCACGACACGTTGCTTGCCGAGCTCCGCGACGAACAATCGATTGCGCTTCTCGTCGATGACGATGCCGTTGGGCATCGCACCGCCGGTGTCAGCCAAGTGACGCCATCCGCCTTTCGGCGACCACTCCATCACATCACCCGTGATCTCTCCACGTAGTGCTGCGAACAGCGACGTCAGCGCGCGCTTGTCACGCGTGCTCGGCGCATAGTTCGAGATGAACAGTCGCCCGTCGGAATGGATCGCGACGTCATTCGCAACTGTGTCAGGTGGCAGGAGCGCACAACCGCGCCACGCAAGCCGAATGTCATCGCCCTTGCCGAGCACATCGAACAGCTCGACGCTCTCCCGCTCGCCGTGATTGACGATCGCGAGATGAATGCCTGACCGCCGCTCGAGCACCGAGAGGCCATGCGGTGAGAACTCCGTCGGCGGCGCTTTGCACTCTGGATCACCGACGAGCTTGCGAGAGATGGTCGCGGACCCTGCGGCCCACACCGTGCGCTTCCTGCCGAGACGCACCGCTCGAGTGTCCACGTCGACGATCGAGATCGAGCCGCCGCTGATGGGCGCCTTCCAACCTTGCTCGCTAACGATGACCGCGGACCTGGAGCGAACGAACTGCAGATCCTCCGGCTTCGCGAACCCGCACAACGTCGAGAGTCCCGTCGGGTTGTCGATCCTTTCGCAGGGCAGATCGGCCTCCCCGGCGGCGACGGCGACCACGCGATATGCGAGCAGGAGCAGAAATAGTGCCGGCTGCCTCATCGTCCCACTACGCGCGGCGCCTCCGCATCGGATGCGGACTCTGCCTTTAGTTAGTGCTCGCGAGACGACCTTTCGGCAGTTCCGGCCCGACGCGACAACAGGTAGCGTGAAACCGTGCACTAGCTGCCCAGTCGACGCGTAGGGGGATCATCGCGTGAGTCTTGGAGTGGATCGCGCCGTTGGCGCGCAGCTGAACCGGCTGCTCGATGAAGCGCTGGAGCTGGCGCCGGAGCAACGCCTGTCCTGGCTGGAGACACTGGACGTCTCGCCTGCCCTGCTCAAGGACAAGTTGCGCAGCCTGTTGTCGGCCGGCGCGCCCCCAGAAAACTTTCTCAACGCGTTCCCCGCGATCGGCAACGCACAGCGGACCGGCGCGCAGCAGGAAGTCGTCGGGCGCTATCGACTGATACGAGAGCTCGGAACCGGCGGCATGGGCGCGGTCTGGCTCGCGGAGCGCACCGATGGCCTGCTGAACCGACCGGTCGCCTTGAAGTTGCCGCATCGAGCGTGGGGCGGTGCGCTTCTCGCCGAGCGAATGGCGCGCGAGCGCGAGATCCTCGCAGCACTCAATCACTCGAACATCGCAACGTTGTACGACGCCGGCATCGCCGACGACGGCCAGCCCTTTCTCGCACTCGAGTACGTCGCGGGCGAGCCCATCGACGTCTACTGCGAAACGCGCCGCCTGTCACTGCGCAAACGCTTGCAGCTGTTCCTGCAGGTTGCCGATGCGGTCGCACACGCTCACACGAAACTGATCGTGCATCGCGACCTCAAGCCTTCGAACATTCTGGTCACGGCCGCCGGTCAGGTGCGACTGCTCGACTTCGGCATCGCGAAATTGCTGGAAGAGTCGGCCCCGACCGGTGCCAACCTGACCGAGCTTTCCGGGCAGGCACTCACGCCGAACTATGCCGCTCCCGAGCAGATCCTCGGCGAGCCGCTCACGGTCGCGGCGGACGTCTACTCGCTCGGTGTCATCTTGTACGAGTTGCTGACCTCGACTCGTCCCTATGAGCTCAAGCGCGACTCGCGTGGTGCATTGGAGGACGCGATCCTGCAGGCGCAGCCGCGCAAGCCCAGCGAAGTCGCGCCGGCCAATCGTCGCAAAGCACTGCGGGGCGATCTCGACCTGATCGTGCTGCAGGCACTGAAGAAAGGACCGCACGAGCGCTACGCGACCGTGCACGCCTTCGTCGAAGACATCCAACGATATCTGCGCCATCGACCGGTGCTGGCACGCCCGGATCACTGGCGTTACATCGTGGGCAAGTTCATCGCTCGCAACCGAATCGCCGTGATCGCGGCGTCGCTCGTTGTGCTCACAAGCGTGACTGGTGCCGGTATCGCGTCCTGGGAGGCGCGCACAGCCCATGTCGAAACTCAGCGCGCAGAAGATGCACGCAAACTGCTGGCCGCTGTTCTACAGGATACGAATCCCTATGCAGCACGGTCCCAGCCGCATACGGTCGAAGAGTTGTTGGTCCGCGCCAGCAACCACATCCAGCAGCGCAAGGACTTGAGCCCGGCGCTACGCGTCGAAGTGCTGACCGTCCTGGGCACGGGACTCCTGAACTCGCAGAACACGGCAGCGGCAGAGCAGGTGTTGAACCAGGCAGTCGATGAGGCACAGCAGCGGCTGGGACTGGAGCATCCGCTGACCACACACGCGCGAGTCGCGTTGCTGCCGGCGTATCGATTCCGCGGGCGCACCGCGCTGCTGCGCTCGCAACTCGACGATCTCTTGCCACGCCTGCGCGCAAGGGCGAGCGCATATCCGGAGGACATGATCACCGCATTGAAAAACAAGGCGCACGTCGAGCTCGAGGACGGCCACTATGCAGCCGCCGAAGCAGCAGCGCGCGAAGAGCGTGACACTGCGCTACGTACTCTTGGTCCCGAGCATCCGGAAAGCGTCACGGCTTTAATGATGCTGGCATTGGCCGTGCAGCACAGTCGCGATCCCGCCTATGCACTGGCCGTCAGCGAACAGGCCTATCGCACGACACTGCAGTATTACCACAACGATTCCAGTCATCCGCGCATCATCGAAGCAGAGCGCTTATATGGATTTGCGCTCGCCGGCCTCGGGCGTACGCCCGAGGCCCTCGCGCACATTCGCACGGCGGTGAATCAGGCCCTCGCAGTGTTCGGACGCGACTGCCGCATGAGCGGGCTGTACAGGGTCGACCTGGCGCGAGTCGAGCTTCAGCATGGCGAGTTCGAGCAAGCGCTCGCAGACAGCCGCGTCGCGCTGGATAACGTCGGCGCGCATGCGGACAAGAACTCCTTCAGATATGCCGACGCGCTCTCGGTACGGGCCGACGCGTTGCTTGCGACGGGCCACACGCAAGACGCGCAACGTGATTTGCGCGTCGTGGTCGATACCTTGAAAAGCACCGTGGGTCCGACGCATCCGCTGACAATCGCGGCCTCCGGCAAGCTGGCTCTGCTCCAGCTACGGACCGCGGCTCGAGCGCCGCTGCAGGGACTGATTGGGCGGCACTGAAGAGTCTGCGATCATTCGAATCGATGAGCATCCAGACCAGTGATTCGCTTGTCGAAGTGCCGGGCGGCGATATCTTTGTCCGCCAGTGGCATTGCGCGACCAGCCGCGGCTCGCCGCTCCTGCTTTTGCATGACTCGCTGGGAAGTGTCGCGCAGTGGCGGGATTTTCCGGCGTCCCTCGCCGCGGCAGCGAATCGGCGCGTAATTGCCTATGATCGCCTCGGCTTCGGCCAGTCCACCGCACGCTCGGATCGGCCCTCCATCCACTTCATCGATGAGGAAGCCGAGCAAGTGTTTCCCGCCGTGCGGCGTGCCCTTGGCTTGGAGCGCTGCGCGCTGTTCGGTCACAGCGTCGGCGGATCCATGGCCCTCAGAATTGCCGCGTCCTTTCCTGGATATTGCGAGGCAGTCATCACCGAGTCGGCGCAGTGCTTCGTCGAGCCGCGAACCTTGGCGGGTATTCGCGCAGCGCAGACCGCGTTCGAGGATCCCGAGCAGTTGAACAGACTCGCAAAGTGGCATGGCGATCGAGCCCGATGGGTGCTCGATGCGTGGGTCGGTGTCTGGCTCTCGACTGAGTTTTCGAGCTGGAGCCTCGATCCTTGGCTCGGCCGTGTCAGTTGCCCTGTACTGGCGCTACATGGCGATCAGGATCCATACGGCTCGGAAGCGTTTCCGCGTCGTATTGCCAGCCGGGTGAGCGGTCCCTCGGAAATGGTTCTTCTCGAAGCTTGTGGGCATGTTCCGCATCGAGAGCGCCCGGAGGAGATCGTGCGCCTGGCGGCGGCGTTTCTTCTCAAAGCGGAAGCCGGAGGTGTATAAGAAGCCGGGCCGCGATGACAATAACAACCGAAAAACGTACTCCCATCGCGCTCGTAGCGCTGCTCTCCTTCGCTCTCCTCATCAATTACGTCGACCGCGGCAGCATCGGCATCGCAGCCCCGCTGATTCAGAAAGACTTCGCCCTCTCTGCCAGCCAGATGGGCTGGGTGCTGGCGGCGTTCTTCTGGGCTTACGCGCCGATGCAACCTTTCATGGGGTGGTTGGCCGACCGCATCGGCGCCGAACGCGTTCTCGTCAGCGGCTTCTTCGTCTGGTCGATCGCTACCCTGCTCACCGGTCTGGCCACTGGGTTCGCGATGCTGTTCGCGTTTCGCTTGCTCATGGGCACTGGCGAATCCGTGGCGTACCCGTCGGCAGCGAAACTGCTCGCCACGCACGTGGAAACCAGGCATCGCGCGCGATCGATGGGAAGCGTTGTGCTGGGTGCAGTCGTCGGCTTGACCGTCGGCGCGTTCCTGGGCGGGTTGCTGCTCGCGCGCTACGGCTGGCGGCCGATGCTCATCACACTCGGAGGCGCATCGTTCCTCTGGCTGATCCCGTGGTTTGCTCTGTGGGGTCGCAGGACCACCTCGTCCCGCGAAGTGCTGCAAGCAGGGCCGACGACGATGACAGTTCTCCGGCAGCGAGCGCTGTGGGGAGGCATGCTCGGCTCCTTCTGCATCTCATACGCGTTCACTTTCGTCCTCACCTGGATGCCGCTTTACCTCGTGCAGGAGCGCGGCATGTCGCTGCCGGCGATGGCGAGCGTGGCCGGCTCGACTTTCATCGCGAACGGCATCGGCCTGGTGCTCAGCGCCTGGATCGTCGACACGTGGATCGCGAGGGGCGGCAGCACGAACGTGGCGTACAAGACCGTGCTCTCAGTGAGCAGCGCGGGCGTCGCACTGAGTCTCTTCCTCTGCACGGTTGTGGGGCCAACGGGCGCAGTGATCGCGCTGCTCGCGACGGGCGTGCTCGATGGATTGAACAGCCCGCTGTGGGGCGCATTGGCGCAGACTTATGCCGGCCCTCAGGCCAGCGGACGGTGGATGGGGATGCAGAACTCCGTGGCGAACGCGTCAGGCATGGTCGCTCCAGTAGTTACTGGCTATCTCGTGCAACAGACGGGACATTACTCGGTGGCGCTGATCGTTTCGGCTGTCGTTGGTTTGATCGGGCTCGTCGCGTGGCTCGTCGTGCTTCCGACGGTGAAGCCGATCGAATGGTCGGCGGACTAGCGCGGTGCGCCGCTGGACATCTCGGCGGGGCTACTCCCTCTGTTCATCGCCAGACGCAGGCCCGAAGCACCCGATCCCCATCTCGACACTACCTGGATCGCCTGCGTGAACGGCACGTCCAGCGGATGGACTCGCTTGCGATCGAGGATGTAAACAGCACCCGCAAGCGGAGTGGGAACCGACGGCACGAAGATGGTGTACCCGTCGTTGAACTCCTCGATGATGAAGGCAGGCACGAGAGCGTCTTCGATCTCAGCCAGCGCGGGCTTCCAGACCTTTTCGCGACTGTCGGCTGCCATCTGCTGGGTAAGGCTGCGAAACAGCGCATACCCGGGAATTCGTTCGAAGAACGATTTCTCGATGCGCTGACGAACACTGCGTCCAGCCGCCGTGCGAATGGCAACGCCGATCAGGAAGCAAATGAAGAGCACGAGGAGCAGCGACAATATCTCGCCCGCCGGAAGCCAGTCAGGCAGCAGCGACGCAAACGGCCGCATCAGTGTTCCCACCGTCTTCATTCCCTTGAGTAGCAGCAGCACAGCCAGGTAAATCGGAATGACGACGAGGAACCCGCTCAGAATAGCCTTCGCTGCGAACTTCATGGCAGCACCTCTTGTGTTTGCTCGGGGATGCGGCGGCGATGGTGCGACTCGTTACGACGCAGGAGAGTACGTATGTGGTGCACTTGAACCATCCTTGGGGTTAGCGCGTCGAATAATGGTAAACATGGAGCTACCATGCGTGCCATTGCTCTCGGTTGCATCGCGCTTGCGCTGTCAACGACGGCATCCGCCGGCCCCATTGCGGATCAGTTTGCCGCCGGTGTGGGTGGCGTTTCATGGGGAATGACACTCGATGAGTTGCTCGGTATCCGCCCAGGCGGAGAGCAGTTCTTTTCCACTGCGCCTGGAGAGCGGGGTATGCCGTGGCGGACGACGCACCGCTGTACGGGGTTCCCCGGCCCGGGATGCGAACGCAGTACCACCTCGGAAAGGACAACCGCGTCACAGCGATTGCTTTCGGCGTGCCTTACGAGCGGCGCGAACAACTGCTCGCTGAACTGCTGCTGCTGTTCGGTCAGTATCAGAAGCCGGTGGTGAGCGGGACCGCGCTCGTCTACAGATGGCCCGTGGACGGGCGCCTTGGGGTTAGCGTCAGAGCCTCACGAGAGCCGAAGAACGGCATCCTCGAATTCTGGGTGATGGTCAAGGAGAGACGCGAGGCTGAGTGATGTGGGGCTCAGTGAAATTTCTCGCCGCGCGCGAGCATGTCGATGATCAGCCTCACACGCCTGATCTTCGTCTCTGAGCGCTTTGCTGTTTGCAACCGGTAGGCGATCGCATACAGATTGGCCTTGTTGAGCGTCGCATAGAATTTCTTTGCCTTAGGGTTACGCGCGAGCGCCTTGACGAACTCGGGAGGCACCGTTGCCGTAGCGGGAGAATCGTACGCGGCGGCCCAGCGCCCGTCGGCTTTGGCTGCTTCCACCTCATTAAGGCCAGCAGGTGTCATTTGGCCCTCGCGGATGAGCCGCCCCACGTGGGCGACGTTCTTCTTGGACCAACTGCTCTTTGCCCTTCTGGGGGTAAATTTTTGCACCCAGGAGCTCGCGTCGAACGGCAGCTTCTGCCCATCAATCCAACCGAAACACAGCGCCTGATCGAGCGCCTCGGCATACGTGACCGACGGAACACCAGATTCCTTCTTGTGAATTCGCAGGAGCAGACCAGGAGATCGAGCATGCTCCTTCGCCATCCAGGCGCGAAATTCTTTCGATGACCGAAAACTCCGCGGTCGCGGCATATCAGCCGCGCTTGCCGACGACAAAGTAGTTTCCCTCGACGACGCCGTCCGCTGCCTGCATGTCATCGACAGATCTGCCGAGAGCCTTGCCCGATTCGCTCCATTGCCACTCTGCGCGCCAGTAGTCGGAAGGCACTTCCGAATCGTTGCACTTGAAGGCTGACGTGCCTTCGGAAGACGAAACCGTCAGCTCGAACCTCTCGCACGTATAGAAGGGTTGCCACCAATGGATGTCGGGCATGGCGACCTTGCCGTCTCTCGCAAGAACGTTCCATGCGCTGATTGTTCCATCTGCGTGCCTGAGCAGCAGCAAGGACCAGCGAAAGTCCCGAGGCGGGTTACCGGACAACGGTAGAGGATGGTCGCGAAGTTCCGGCTGTCCCGGCTGCAAGTGAGAGACGTCGATCCTTGGCAGGGACGCGTCCGCACTAACGCCTATTCGAAGGCTGCCGAACAGCGGCACCGTCAAGAACGCGAGACCGAGAATCGCCACTGCGATACTGCTTCGAGTGAGTACTCTTCTGTTCATGAGCGCGGCAATATACTAGCGGCTCCGCTATGGCCGCGTCATTGCGCTTTCAAAATTCCTTCTCAGTCTCCGAATGATCGCGCAGCGTGTCCTTCTGAAAAAACTTGGCCCAGGTGTTGGCCAGCGAGAACAGCATCGGCTTGCCGATTACCTTCCCTAAACTACTCGGCAACGCGAAGGCGCGCTGATTCGAGAAATAGTTGAAGTACTTCTTGTAGTCCTCGCTCGCGTCGCCCAGGACATTCCTCGCAGCGAAGCTGCCGCAGAACGTTGCCCACGGAATCCCGACGCAACCCAGGATGAACCGTAAATGTTCCTGGCCGGGCGGTCGCGCAATCACCGGCAGCAGATCTCTCGTCATGTCGATCTGCCCTGGCCAGAACTGCATGAATGACAGCGTCTTCAGCTCCGGAAAGTGATCCTGAAAATCCTTGATCACTCTTCGGATGATCCCGGGGTTGTTGTAAGCGTCGGTCAGGAACGTCGTGAGCGGCGTCCCTCCTCCCAGCAGCAACCGATTGTCGGCGGTCAGCCGAAAATACGAATACACCAGTTTCGAATCCCAACACTGCATCTGCTCGCCCGACGGAAACAGAATGCGCAGCTCTTTGTCGGTGAGCGGCTCGGTCACGCTCAAGAATGTTTGCGCATGGAACGCTTCATCGGCGAACGGGCTGATGGAGTTGGTCAGCTTATCCACGGCGATGATGATGTTGTCCGCGGTCACGCTGCCGGCATGCGTATATGCGGTGTGCCCTTCCAACCGCTCCATCTCGGTGCTCTCGAAAATCTGCATGCCGTTGTCGACGAGCAGGTCCTTGATACCCTGCAAGCAGGCGAGCGGATTCACGCCGTATGTGCCGCCATACCGCACACCCGCCGCATAGCCCTGCGCGCCGAGTATCGTTTTGAGTTGCGTTTCGTCGTACGCGCGCTGATCGGTGAAGCCGACGCTCTCGCGACATTCGATCTCCGACGCCACGGCCTCTTTGCCACCCGACCCCAGCCCCAGGAACAATGAATCCTGCTTGAGCAGTCCGCACTGGATCTCATGCTTCTTGATCGTGGAGACGAGGCGTTCGATGCCACGCAAAGGCGCATCCCAGATCTCCCCCGCCGCCTTCGCGCCATAGCGCCGCACCAGCTGATGCAGCTCGAGCTCGCTGTCCGGTGTGAGAAAGCCGGCACTGCGCCCCGAAGAACTGCCGCCGATGATGTTCTTCTCGATCAGTACGACCTTCAAACCCTTGAGCAGAAATTCAGCCGCGGCGCTGATGCCGCTGAAGCCGCCGCCGACGATCAACACGTCGCACTCGATGTCCTTGGTCAGGGGTGGGCAGTATTTATGCCCATTGATCATGAGGGTGGTGATCCACCAGTTCTGATTGATTATTCTCGCTTTGGCAGACATGGCGTACCGTACCTCGTCTATCGGTACACCATTGGGCCCGCAGCGGGCCACAAGAACAATTGCGGTCACGTGCATTTCGCGAAGGCCCGATGAGCTACGACCTCCGAATCTGGACCACTCTGGAACCCAAGCCCGGCGAGCTGGCAGGCGCTCCGGATGTGCCTCGAACCGTCGCCGAGGGCCGCGGTTGGCTCGTCAATGCGAGCCAGACCTTGCACGTATCAGCCGAGGATATCCCCGAGGAGATCGCCAATGCGCTTCCCGGCATTGCCTATCTGATCGAACTCAATCTCGAACCCGCCGACGCGCCCGCATCGGCACGCGCGAAGCTCGGTAGGCTTGCTAAACAGCTCGCAACCGCTTGTCATGGAGTAGTCGAGGATCCGCAAGCAGACTCGCTGACACTAGGAACTCGGGTCAGACGCCTCTCAGCGCTGGGCAAGAGTGAGGAGGCGACGATCTTGAAAATGGGTTTCTGGTACGAGTCAGGGCCGATGACGAGTGACGCAGCAGCTGCAGATCTGCTCGACCTTTTGTCGCGCTATCTTCCCGAGGCCGTCCCGGCTCGGTACGGCGAATTCGAACCGCCTCAGTTTCGCCTCGACCGAGATGGCCGGCCTGCTCTCACGAAATTCATGCGTCAGCACTGGCGCGAAATGGCTGTGTATTACCCGTCTCCCCCGGTAGCTCACGTTCACCTCTCACATCCGGAGAAGATTGGTCCGTCACCGAGAGGCTATCGGTCTGGCCACTTCACCATCGAAATCGATCTCGATGCTCTTCAGCAGCCCGGCTGGCGCGTCGCTGTGACGCGCGCCTGGCGAGAGCTGGTTCGATTCGTACAACCTTTCTATGCGGATATACGTCACCTGCAACACTACACACGTGCTCGAGGGCGCTATTGGATCGCGACAACTACCGAGCATCATCCGGTCTGCTCCTGGTGGTGGAGTGGCGTGCCTGCGGGAGCGGTTTATGCGATGGCTCTTGGGAAGCCATACATCGATCTTTGGCCGGAGTTCGGTGGAGCGGCCGAGCGCTTGGGTTCTGCCATGGGACAGATGGCCGCGGATTGGCAGGCCGGTGCGCCCGCACTGAAGCAGACGACGATCCCCCCGCGCATAAGACAGCCGCGGCCGGAGTTCAGCTTCGATCCGGACAGAAAGTATCCTGCGGAATGGCCATTTGCTCCCCCACGAAGCAAACGATGAGGTGTTCACCATGTTGGTGATATACATCCTTCTGTCGTTCGCGCTCGTCATCGGCGTGTCTTCAGTGTTCTGGAAGATCGCTGCCAGGATCCTTCGCTACGGCGGAGTCACTTGGCCACTGGCATTGCTGACTGCCACAACGATTGTGTTCATCGGAGGCCTGCTCCGTGGCCTTCTGCACGTTGCGCGACTCTCGCCGCCAGAGTGGTTGGGTCTTGTATTTGGCGTGTCATTCACAATCGCGATAGGCGCATGGTGCTTCCACGACCGCGCCGTGCATCCAGACGGAAAGCCCGTCGATTGGCCCGGCGCCTTCAAACTCAGCGGTGTCGCAGTCGGACTTAACCTCGTATTCGCTCTACTGCTCATTGCCGTGGGTGTAGCGGTCGAGTCGTAATTCCGGAACCGGACACTAACCCAAGCGTTCACTCGCGAATGGACAACCTCGACGCCATCGCCCGCCAGGCCATGATCCAGCACGATCTGCTGCCCGACTTCTCGCCTGAAGCCCAGCGACAAGCAGACTCGATCTCTCAGCCGAACGCGAAGGCACGCCCCGCGATCCATGACTTGCGCGCCCTGCTCTGGTGCTCGATCGACAATGACGACACGCGCGATCTGGATCAGCTGACTGTCGCGGAGCCGCTGTCGGCCGGCATCGTCAAGATCCTGGTTGCGATCGCTGATGTCGACGCACTCGTGGCACGCGGCTCGCCCATCGACGATCACGCCAGCAGCAACACGACCTCCGTCTACACGGCGGCCAAAGTCTTCTCGATGCTGCCCGAGCGACTCTCGACCGACCTGACTTCTCTGCACGAGGGACAAGAACGGCTCGCGGTCGTCGTCGACATGGCTATAGATACTGTGGGCGAAATCACTGCCTTCGGCGTGTATCGCGCACTCGTGCTGAACCGCGCCAAGCTCACTTATGACGGCGTCGCTGCATGGCTGGACGGTCACGCGCCACCGCCACCGCAAGTCGCGGCGGTCGCCGGACTCGATCAACAGCTTCGTCAGCAGGATCAGGTTGCGCAGACGTTGCGACGCCTTCGCTACGCGCGCGGCGCACTCAACTTCGAGACGGT
>Ga0070689_100002103_pt1 | contig 12935 bp, 11 predicted proteins | sample KBSS23HmetaG_FD_64669 | JGI IMG/M metagenome (GOLD analysis project Ga0070689, IMG submission 64669) | Switchgrass rhizosphere microbial communities from Kellogg Biological Station, Michigan, USA - KBS S2-3H metaG | ecosystem: Host-associated > Plants > Roots > Rhizosphere ...
GTGGGAGCGCACTTGTGCGCGACGGCAGCGTTCCGCTTCGTCAGGTTGTCGCGCACAAGTGCGCTCCCACAGAGGGCGCGACGGGACGATCAGCTACCGCTCTCCCACGGCACGCCGAGCGCGATCAAGCGGCGCAATCCGTCATCGCTGGGCTGCAGCGCGCGGCTGGTGGCACGGCGACGCAGCCAACCTGCGTCGAGCAAGGCATCGGTCAGCGATACACCGAGCGGGCCGCCCAGATGCAGGCGGCGTTCTGTCCAATCCAGGCAGCCGCGACCCGCCAGCGGCAACAACGTCTCCACGCGCGCGGCATCGAGACCGGCCTGCACCAACGCCTGTGCACCGTGCTCCTGCAGACGCATGCCCTCGCTCGCTGCAAGCACGTAGCCCTGCTGCAGCAGCGCATCGCACAAACCTACGCCGAGTCGGCCCGCCAGATGGCGGTAACACGTGCGCGCCGTGCGCAGCGGACGATCGCCGCCCGTGGGATCGGGTAGCACCGGCCGGCCGCGCGGCGCCGCCAGCGTTTCGATCATGCCCGCGACGTCGTCGTCGGCAAGACGGTAGTAACGATGGCGTCCCTGTTCGTGCACGGCCAGCAGGCCGCCTTCCAGCAGGCGCTTGAGGTGCGCGCTGGCGGTGGCCGCACCCACGCCCGCCGCACGCGCCAGCTCGCCGGCGGGCCGCGCCGTGCCGTCGATCAACGCCAGCAACATGGCGGCGCGTGCCGGCTCGGCGAGCAGCGCGCCGATCTCGGCCAGCTGGTAACGGCTTGGAGAGACCGCATCGTTCATGCGCCGAGTCTAACGCGGCCGATTCGCCGAACACTTCGTGCCGCGACGAAACGTACGGCGAGCCTCGATCCGGGATGGCGTTTTAAGCGGAAGTTTGATTCCGTCCGCGATGTTCCTGCCGCAAACACCGATGCTAGGATCACGGCTCATCGTCGTTCGGTTGGATCGCGGTCGAGCATGCGCATTCTTGTCACGGGCAGTTCGGGGCACCTGGGGGAAGCGCTGGCGCGCGCCTCGCTGGAGCTCGGTCACGAGGTGATCGGTGTGGACGTGGCCGAAGGGCGTTACACCAACCGCCTCGGCTCGATCTGCGATCGCGCTTTCGTGCGCCGCTGCATGGCTGGCGTGGGCACCGTGTACCACCCGGCCACGCTGCACAAGCCGCACCTCGCCACGCATAGCCGGCAGGACTTCCTCGACGTCAACCTCACCGGCACCTTGAACCTGCTGGAGGAGGCCGTCGCCAGCGGCGTGGATTCGTTCGTGTACACCAGCACCACCAGCGTGTTCGGCGACGCACTGAGTCCGCCGGCGGGCGAACCGGCCGCATGGATCACCGAAGATGTGATGCCCGTGCCCAAGAACATCTACGGCGTCACCAAGGCCGCCGCCGAAGACCTGTGCCAGCTGTTCGCGCGTAACCAGGGGCTGGCCACCATGGTGCTGCGCACCTCGCGCTTCTTTCCCGAGGAAGACGACGACCGCTCGGTGCGCGGGCGTTACAGCGACGACAACCTCAAGACCAACGAATACCTGCATCGCCGCGTCGACATCGAAGATGTGGTGAGCGCGCATCTGCTGGCGGCACGCCGTGCGCCGATGCTTGGTTTCCGCCGCTACATCATCAGCGCGACCACGCCGTTCCTCCCCGAGGATCTGGACGGCCTGCGGGCACATGCGCCGCTGGTGGTGGGACGGCGCGTGCCGGGCTACGACGCGATCTATGCGCAACACGGCTGGAAGATGGCGCAAGGCATCGACCGTGTCTATGTGAACCAGCGGGCCCGCAACGAACTGGGCTGGACGCCGCGCCACGATTTCGCCGCACTGATCGCACGCCTGGCGACCGGTGAAGACATCCGCAGTCCATTGGCCCGGTTGATCGGCTCCAAGGGTTACCACGCGGAAACCTTCCGCGACGGACCCTACCCGGTCGACGTCTGACGGCTGCCTAGCCGACCACCGCCAGCATCGCGGCGAGCCAGATCGCCAGCACGCCAAAGGCAAACATGCGGCGCGCGGGTCGAATGCGTTCGGCACTGTCTTCGGCCACCGGCGTGGTGATGATCCATGGCACGGAAGCCAGCAGGCCGAAACCGGCGAAGGCCAGCACGATCACCACCAGGTCGACCGCGCGCCAGGGCACCGGCTCGTGGACGCCCCAGTAGCCGAGGAATGCCATGCCCATCGCGCACAGCGTGGCCGATGCAGAACACAACCCGACGACGGAACCTGTTGGCGCGCGCATGGCGGCTGCCCCTCGGTAGAAGACGGTACCCGCAGAGCGTACCGCAGCCGGACGTAGCCAGTCCGTCCGGCTGTCGAAGCGCCATGTCGAAATCGGCCAGCCTGAATCGTCATGAAGATGAGCGCGCCAGAACGGCGCCCGCCATCCACCCCCAGGAGTCGACGATGCCCCTGCCCCACCGCACCCTCCACGCCCTAGCCGGCACCCTGCTGTGCCTGTCCGCCGCCAGCGCCGCCCATGCCGGTTCGGCCACCTACGTGATCGATCCGGCCCATACCTACCCGAGTTTCGAAGCCGACCATCTCGGCGGCCTTTCCACCTGGCGCGGCAAGTTCGACCGCACGTCGGGCAAGGTCACGCTGGACAAGGCCGCCGGCACCGGCAGCGTGGACGTCACCGTCGAGATGGCCAGCGCCGACTTCGGCCTGCCCGCCATGAACGACGCCGCCCGCGGCAAGGAGCTGTTCGAAGTGAGCAAGTACCCCACCGCCATCTATCGCGGCCAGCTGGCCGGCTTCGTCAACGGCGCGCCGACCAAGGTCGAGGGTTCGCTCACCCTGCACGGCGTGACACGTCCGCTCGAGCTTTCCATCAAGAGCTTCAAGTGCATGCCGCATCCGCTCAACAAGCGCGAACTGTGCGGCGCCGATGCCTATGCCGTGTTCAAGCGCGACGACTTCGGCATGGACGCCGGCAAGACCTACGGCTTCAACATGGACGTGACACTGCGCATCCAGGTCGAAGCGCTGATCGACGATGGCAGCGCCGGGAAGGTCGCGCTCGCCTCGCCTGCCCACTGAACTCGGGACACCCCCATGTCACTCACGCTCTACATGCATCCGTTGGCTGCGTATTGCCACAAGGCGCTGATCGCGCTGTACGAGAACGACACGCCGTTCCATCCGCACGTGGTGGACCTGATGGACGAAGCATCGCGCACCGCGTTCTACAAGCTGTGGCCGATCGGCAAATTCCCGGTGCTCAACGACAACGCGCGCGGCTGCCTGGTGCCCGAATCGAGCATCATCATCGAGTACCTCGCGCAACATTACCCGGGCAAGACCGCGCTGATTCCCACCGATGCCGACGACGCGCGCGAAGTGCGCTTCCGCGATCGCTTCTACGACCACTACGTGAGCGAGCCGATGCAGAAGGTGATCACCGATCGCCTGCGCCCCAAGGCCGAGAGCGACACGCTGGGCGTCGCCCAGGCGCGCGACAAGCTGCGCACGGCGCTGGACCTGATCGAACGCGAGTTCGAACGCGACGCCGGCAACCGGCCTTGGGCCGCAGGTGCCCACTTCAGCATGGCCGATTGCGCTGCCGCGCCTGGGCTGTTCTTCATCAACCTGTCGATCTTGCCGCTGGACGATGCCCACCCGCACACGGCGGCCTATCTGCTGCGCCTGATGCAACGGCCGTCGTTCGCCCGGGTGTTGCGCGAAGCGCAGCCGTATATGCACATGGTTCCCCGCGAAACCGTCGACGCCTGATCGTCCGCATCCATCCCATCGAGGTCACCCGCATGCTTGTTGCGCTCATCGTTATCCTGCTGCTTGTCGCGGTCGTGCTGATCCTGGCCGCCATGCGGCCCGATCAATTTCGCATCGAGCGCTCGGCCACCATCCGCGCGCCCGCCGAGCGCATCTTTCCCTTCATCGACGATTTCCACCGCTGGCAGGCCTGGTCGCCCTACGAGAAGAAAGATCCGGCCATGCAACGCACGTTCGACGGGCCGCCGTCGGGTGTGGGCGCGATCTACGCCTGGAACGGCAACAAGGACATCGGCAGCGGCCGCATGGAGATCGGCCAGTCCACGCCGTCGTCGCGCGTGTTCCTGAAGCTGGAGTTCTTCACCCCGTTCAAGGCCAGCAACACCGCCGAATTCGTGTTGACGCCGGAGGGCGATGCCACCCGCGTGAGCTGGGCCATGCAAGGGCGCTCGCCGTTCATGAGCAAGCTGATGGGCCTGGTGTTCAACTTCGACAAGATGGTGGGCAAGGACTTCGAGCAAGGCCTCGCCAATCTGCGCGCCCTGGCCGAGCAACCGGCCTGACGCCCCACCCCCGGATCTTCATCGCAGCGATAGGCAACGGCCCGGGTTCTCCCGGGCCGCTTTCGTTGTGCGGCAGCACACCGTGCTTTTTGGCAAACCCGCCGTCGTTTCGGCAAACCCGCGGGCCGCCCCCGCGCGAACCTATGCCTGCCAGCTCAACGACGTATGGCTTGAACGATCCGCCGCTTCCGTCAACCGCCTCACGGTTCCCGCTCCCGGCAGGAGTCATCCATCCCGAAGAAGGCCGCGCTGTCGCCCACGCGACGCCCGCCAAACTTTCGAACTATGAGGAACCCATCATGAAGAACGTACGCTACAGCCTGATCGCCTTCGGCCTGGTGGTCGCCCTGGCCAGCGCCGCCGCCTCGGCCCAGGACGAGCCGATCTATATCCCGGGCCATGGGCGCATCAACCAGGTCGACCAGCGCCTGGCCAACCAGCAGAACCGCATCCAGGCCGGCATTGCCGACGGCCAGATCAACGCCCGGCAGGCCTTCCGCGACGAGCGCCAGGACGCCAACATCGCCGCCCGCGAAACCCGCGACATGGCCGAACACGGCGGTCACCTGACGGCGGCGGAGCAGCAGCATCTCAACCAGTCGCTGAACCACGACAGCAACCGCATCCACTATCAGCGCAACGGCTACTGATCCCTCCGGTCGGCGAGCAGCCAGCGGCCCGGCATGCCCGGGCTGCCGGCCATGGGCGAACCACAACTTCCAGCACTGGCCGGACCCCGCCAGCATGCGAGTATCCTCGTTCACACTCAGCGGGAGCATCGTATGGTCAGCAGGATCCTCGCAGCGGCATGCCTTTGCGCGCTCACCTTCGGCGCGGCCCACGCGGCTGACGCGTCCACCGGCAAACCGCAGTACGGCAGCTGGGGCTTCGACGCCGCCGGCGCGGACACCTCGGTGAAGCCGGGCAACGACTTCTTCCGCTACGCCAACGGCACCTGGCTCGACCACACGCCGATTCCCGCCGACAAACCCGCCGTCAGCCTTCGACTGGCGATGACCGACCTCACCGAACAGCGCCTGCACGAGCTGATGGAGGCGGCCGCGCGCAACCCGGCCAGCGACACGGCGATTGCCGGCAAGGTCGGCGCGTTCTATCAGTCGTTCATGGATCAGGCCCACGTCGATGCGCTGGGCGCCAAACCCATCACGCCGCAACTCGACGCCGTGAAACAGGCGACCACGCGCGATGCGCAGGCCGCCTTGATGGGCCGCACAGGCATCGATTTCGAAGGCTCGCTGTTCAACCTCTACTTCGACGTGGACCTGAAGGACACCAACCGCTACGCCGTGTATGTCTCGCAGGCCGGCCTGGGCCTGCCCGATCGCGACTACTACCTCAAGCCCGAATTCGCCAAGCAGAAGGCCGCTTACCAAGCCTATGTGACCAAACTGCTCACCCTGGTCGGTTGGGCGCAGCCGGACGCCGCGGCGAAGGACGTGGTGGCCTTCGAGACGGCGATCGCGCAGGCCAGCATCAGCAAGGTCGAGCAACGCGATCCGGTCGCCATGTACAACCCGATGAGCGTGAGCGATCTCGAGAAGCTCGCGCCCGGCTTTGCATGGAACGATTTCCTGAAATCCGCGCAGCTGGGCCAGCTCAAGCATGTGGTGGCGATGGAGAAGACCGCGTTCCCGAGGCTGGCGGCGCTGTATGCCAAGACACCGGTCGGCACCATCCAGGCATGGCAGGCGGCACGCATCGCCGACAATGCCGCGTACTACCTCTCCACGCCGTTCCAGCAGGCGTACTTCGATCTGCACGAGAAGACGCTGGCGGGCCAGCAACAGATGGAAGCGTCGTGGAAGCGCGGCGTGCACGCGGTGTCCGGCGGCGACTGTGGCACCGGCGAGCGCCTGTACTGCTTCGGCAACCTCGGCTGGGCCGTGGGCCAGCTCTATACCGACAAGTATTTCCCCGCCTCGTCGAAGGCCAAGATCGAAGAGCTCGTCGCGAACCTGAAAGCGGCCTATCGCGTGCGCATCGAACACCTGGACTGGATGGGTCCGGAAACGCGCAAGGAAGCGCTGAAGAAACTCGACACCTACACCATCAAGGTGGGCTATCCCGATCATCCGCGCGACTATTCGAAGGTCACCATGCGCAACGACGATCTGGCCGGCAATGTGCTGCGCGCCGCGCAGGCCGACTGGTCGTTCAACGTCGACCGCCTGGACAAGCCGGTCGACCGCAGCGATTGGAGCATGACGCCGCAGACCAACGACGCGTATAACGGCTCGCTGCGCGACATCGTGTTTCCCGCCGCCATCCTGCAGCCGCCGATCTTCGATCCCAACGCCGATCCGGCCATCAACTACGGCGCCATCGGCGGCGTGATCGGCCACGAACTCACCCACGGCTTCGACGACCAGGGTCGCAAGATCGACGCCAGCGGCGCCCTGCGCGACTGGTGGACCGCCGCCGACGCGAAGGCCTTCGACGAACGCGCCAAGAAACTCGGCGCGCAATACGACGCCTTCGAGCCGCTGCCCGGCGTGCACATCAACGGCAACCTCACCATGGGCGAGAACATCGCCGACCTCGGCGGCCTCACCCTGGCGCTCGACGCTTATCACGCCTCGCTGCACGGCAAGCCCGCGCCGGTGATCGACGGTCTCAGCGGCGACCAGCGCGTCTTCATCGGCTGGGCCCAGGCGTGGCGCGGCAAGCTCACCGACGACGCCATCCGCCGCCAGGTCACCAGCGATCCGCACTCGCCGCGCAAGTTCCGCGTGAATGGGCCGGTGCACAACATCGATGGCTGGTATCAGGCGTTCGGGGTGAAACCGGGGGATGCGTTGTATCTGGATCCGAAGGATCGGGTGAGGATCTGGTGACAGCGGCCAGCGGGCCACTGGCCTGACCTCATCGCGGCCCATACACTCGCACCTTCTTCCGAGGGGGACATGCATGAATGTTCTGTCGCGCGCCAAAGCGGCGTGTATGTGTCTTTGCCTTGCGTCAATGCCGGTGTTCGCCGCAGGCAGGCAGCCCGTTTCCGAGGCCAGCATGTTGGTCAAGGGCAGCATTGTCATCGGCCCGGACGGCAAGGTGGTCAGCTACACGGTCGACCGACCCGAGCGCATTCCTCCCGCGGTGATCGATGTCGTCAAAACGAATGTTCCCCATTGGGTATTCGAGTTCGACGATCAGGTAGCCGAGCCGGTGAAAGAGACCATGAGTATTCGCGTGGTGGCCCGCGCCATCGATGAAACGCATGCCAGGCTGATCGTCGCCGGCGCTTCATTTGCCGACGGCAGCGGCGAATCCACTCGTTACATCCATCGCAAGGCGACGACACCCGTCCGCTACCCTCGCATCTCACTGGCGGATCGGGTGTCGGGCACGGTGTATTTGTTGCTCCAGATCGGAGAAGACGGTCACGTGCAACAGGCGTTTGCCGAACAGGTAAACCTTCGGCAGTACTTGGCACAGACCCGAAACGAAATCTATGCACACGACTTGGCCGAGGCGGCGATTGAGGGCACCAAGAATTGGACCTTCGAGCCACCGTCGACCGGTCCGAGTGCGAAGGACAATTCCTGGCTCATCCGAGTTCCGGTCGACTTCACCTTGCATGAAATGGGCACTCCCGACCCTGATGCCTACGGCAAATGGGACGAATACATGCCAGGCGTGGTTCAAAAAGCTCCCTGGATCGGTAACCGCAGGCTGGTATCCGGCCGACCGGACTCACTAGCTCAGAGCATGCTGGAGCAATTGGGTACGGGCCCTCACCTTGCGACGTCCCTCGACTCCAATTGAATCTTGCTGTCATGCGCCACCGTGCCCCGAGGGAAAGCTAGTAGCTGGCGCGCTTATCGCTTCATCGTGAGCACTGCGTTGCCGTGCTAACGACGAACCAAGCTAACCATCGGCGTCGTCATCATCGTGGTGACGATCGCCATCACCAGCAGAATGGTGAACATCGCGCTGTTGATGACGCCGGCATCGAGGCCCACCTTGATGACGATGAGCTCCATCATGCCGCGTGCATTCATCAGCGATCCGATGGTGAAGCTGTCGCGCCAGTTTTGACCGGAAAGGCGTGCGCCGGCGGTGCCGCCCAGCAACTTGCCGGCGACCGAAATGGCCAGCACCAGCAGCAGCGCGATGCCGGCGCCACCGGTCAGCAACTTCGAACTGGTGCTCAATCCCGCCAGCACGAAGAACACCGGCAGCAACGCCGCGACGGTCACGCGCTCCACGCGGTCGATCAGGTTTTCCAGCAGCCGGTCGTCGCGTGGCAGGCAGGCGCCGAACAGGAACGCGCCGAACACCGCGTGCAGGTTGAGCCACTCGGTGATCGCGGCGCAGCCGAACGCACCGGCCAACAGGAACGCAAGCACCGGGCCATCGGCATTGCCGTCCGGCGCATGACGCGCCAGCAAACGCGCGCATAGCGGGCGCAGCACGAACCAGGTCAGCGCCAGCAGCACGACCAGGCCGATCATGGTGCGCCAGAACGGCGCCCAATCGCCGTGTGCGCTGATCAGCGCCACTACGAAGGCGAGCATGATCCACGCCAGCACATCGGCCACCGCCGCCGCTGCGATGCCGAGTCGGCCGGGCAAGCTATCGGTGATGCCGCGTTCCTTCACGATGCGCGCCATCACCGGCAACGCCGTGATCGCGCAGGCCGTGGCGAAGAACAGCGTGAAGCCGAGCCGGGTGATGCCGGGCGGTGCGTAGTCGGCATACAGCCAGGGCGCGACACTGAGCGCCAACACCACCGGAATGACGATGGCGAGTCCGCCGATCCACGCGGCCGGGCGCAGCAGGCCGCCTTGCGCATTCGCCGGCACGCGCAACTCCGCGCCTACCACCGTCATGAACAACACCAGGCCCAGCGTACTCAGGCTCTGCAGATTGCCGAGGCTGTCCGCGGGAAAGAGCTGCTGCTGCCACTCGGGCGCGATGGCACCGAAAGCGATGGGCCCCAGCGCGAGACCCGCCAGCATTTCGCCCACCACTGCGGGTTGGCCGATGCGACGCGCGAGCCAGGCGATCAATCGCGACACCACGATGATCACCAGCAATTGAACCAACAGCAGCGGATGCCCCATGGATGTCCCGATGAATTTGGATGGCCGAACGGCCACGCCCGAGCTTGCCTTGTCTGTGTACCGGCCCGCAACATGGGCCGAACACGCAATCCGCCAGGTTGCGCACACACCGAAGGACGCACGCCGTGGCCCACGTATTGATTCCGCTTCCCCATCAGGACTTCGATCCCAGCGAAGTCGCGGTGCCGTGGCGCATTCTCACGCAGGCGGGACATCATGTGACGTTCGCCACGCCCGACGGCCGGGTCGCGCAGGCCGATCCGATCATGCTCAGCGGCGAAGGACTGGACCCATGGGGCTTCGTGCCCGGTTTGCGCAAGCTGCGCCTGGTCGGCTTGCTGTTGCGCGCCAACGCCGATGCACGGCGCGACTATGCGGCGCTTGAGAAGGCCGTGGCGTTCAACGCGCCGATCGCCTGGGATGCCATCGATCCGGACCGGTTTGACGGCCTGCTGTTGCCGGGCGGCCATTGCGCGCGCGGCGTACGCGACTATCTGGAAAGCGCGCAGCTGCAACGCACGGTGAGCGCTTTCTTCGCGTCGGACAAGCCCGTGGCCGCGATCTGCCACGGCGTGGTGCTGGCCGCGCGCAGTCGTGGCTCGGACGGCCGCTCCGTGCTGCATGGCCGTCGCACGACGGCGCTCACCTGGGCGCTGGAAAAATCCGCCTGGTCGCTGACCCGCATCACGCGCTTCTGGGATCCACACTACTACCGCACCTACCCGGACGGCGCGGGCCAGCCGGCAGGCCATATGTCGGTACAGCAGGAAGTGACGCGTGCGCTCGCCAATCCGGACGATTTCCTCGACGTGCCCGACGAGGCCCCGCAGCGTCGCCGTCAGACCTCCGGCCTGGTGCGCGACAGTGACCACGATGACACGCCGGCTTTCGTCATCCGCGACCGCAATTACCTCTCCGCTCGCTGGCCGGGCGACGTGCACCGCTTCGCCCGCGAATTCGCAGCGATGCTTGAGACGACCACCGCCATTCGCCCGTGAGACGCCGATCGAGTGCGCGGCACTTGCATCTCGCGCGACCCGATACAACCCCTCCCCCCGCGAAAATTTCCTAGCATTTCCTAACTCCGCCCCCATCTTGGAGTTTTCGGGCTTATCCACGGGCAATCCACAATCTATTGGGTTGACCGGCCCGGTGCAGCCCGATATGTTGTGCCTCGTCGGTGCCACTCTCAGACCCACGGTCGGAATGGCTTAAAAGGGAACTCCGGTGCAAATCCGGGACTGCCCCGCAGCGGTAAGTGGAAACGAAAGCCCCCATCGCACTGGCCCTCCGCGGCTGGGAAGCGGGGGCAACTAGGCCGGGCCTCACCGCCCATGTCCACGAGTCCGAAGACCTGCCGGCACATCAGGGCCCAACGCCCTGGTGCGTAGTGACGGCTTCCGCGGGGAAGCGCGTCGATGCGCGGGGCGGCTGCCCTGCTGCTCGACCGTCCGCGAAAACCTCACCTTTTTTCAGCCCTGCGCGCGGGAGCAGGCGGTTGATGACCAAGCTTGGAGCGAAGTCGCGATGCAACCTATCGATACCACCGGGCGCGAACGTGCAGACGATCGTGCCGACACTGCTTTTTCCACCGACACCGCCGTGGCCGATGCGCCGCGCACGGACGCGCCGTTTGCGCTGACCCCGCCGCACAACCCCGGCCAGATGCGCGTGACCAAGCGCAGCGGCCGCCAGGAAGTGGTGGACGTGAACAAGATCGTGCGCGCCGTGACCCGCAGCAGCGAAGGCCTGCACGGGGTCGACCCCATGCGCGTGGCGCTCAAGACCATCGGCGGCCTGTATGACGGCGCCACCACGCAGGAACTGGACCAGCTGTCGATCCGCACGGCCGCTGCGCTCACTGCCGAAGAACCCGAATACGGCCAGCTCGCCGCGCGCCTGCTGGGCGCGTTCATCGACAAGGAAGTGAGCGGCCAGGAAATCCAGAGCTTCTCGCAGTCCATCGCGCGCGGCGCGGAACTGGGCATCCTCAACGAGCGCCTGCGCGACTTCGTGCAGATCAATGCGCGCAAGCTCAACGACGCGATCGATCCGCTGGCCACGCGCCGCTTCGAATACTTCGGCCTGCGCACGGTGTACGACCGCTACCTGCTGCGCCATCCGCAGCTGCGCAAGGTGATCGAGACGCCGCAGCATTTCTTCATGCGCATCGCCTGCGCGCTCGGTGGCAACGAGATCGGCGAGACGCTGGAGCTGTATCGCCTGCTCTCGTCGCTGGAATACATCGCCAGCTCGCCGACGCTGTTCAACGCCGGCACCGCGCACGAACAGCTCAGCTCCTGCTTCCTGCTCGACTCGCCGGCCGACTCGCTGGAGTCGATCTACGAGAAGTACGGCGACGTGGCCAAGCTCAGCAAGTTCGCCGGCGGCATTGGCCTGGCCTACTCGCGCGTGCGTTCGCGCGGCTCGCTGATCAAGGGCACCAACGGCCATTCCAATGGCCTGGTGCCGTGGCTGAAGACGCTGGACGCCTCCGTCGCCGCGGTGAACCAGGGCGGCAAGCGCAAGGGCGCCGCCTGCGTGTACCTGGAACCGTGGCACGGCGACATCGAGGAATTCCTCGAGCTGCGCGACAACACCGGCGACGACGCGCGCCGCACGCACAACCTCAACCTGGCCAACTGGATTCCCGACGAATTCATGCGCCGCGTGGAGAGCGATGGCGACTGGTCGCTGTTCGATCCCAAGGTGGTGCCGCACTTCGTCGACAGCTGGGGCGAGACGTTCGAAAAGGCGTATCGCGAAGCCGAAGCCGCCGGCCTCGCCGTGAAGACGGTGAAGGCACGCGAGCTCTATGCCCGCATGCTGCGCACGCTGGCGCAGACCGGCAACGGCTGGATGACCTTCAAGGATCGCAGCAACGCCACCAGCAACCAGACGGCCAAGGCGGAGAACGTCATCCACCTGTCGAACCTGTGCACCGAAATCCTGGAAGTGACCAACGCCGACGAAACGGCGGTGTGCAACCTGGGTTCGGTGAACCTGTCGCGCCACGTGGTCGACGGCCGCTTCGATTTCGACAAGCTCGCCGGCACGGTGCGTACCGCCGTGCGTCAGCTCGATCGCGTGATTGACCTGAACTTCTACCCGATCGCTACCGCCAAGGTCGCCAACAATAAGTGGCGTCCGGTGGGTCTGGGCGTGATGGGCTTGCAGGACGTGTTCTTCAAGCTGCGCCTGCCGTTCGATTCGGCCGAAGCGCTGGCGCTGTCGACGCGCATCGCGGAAGAGATCTACTTCAACGCGCTGTCGCAGTCGAACGAACTGGCGATGGAGCACGGCGCTCACCCGGGCTTCGCGGAAACGCGTGCGGCCAATGGCGAGCTGCAGTTCGACTACTGGACCAACGCCCAGCCGAACGATGTGGCACGCTGGGATGCGTTGCGCGAGTCGATCAAGGCCAAGGGTCTGCGCAACTCGCTGCTGATCGCCATTGCGCCGACCGCGACCATCGCCTCGATCGCCGGTTGCTATGAGTGCATCGAGCCGCAGGTGAGCAACCTGTTCAAGCG